>WNGK01015772.1_pt1 | contig 12761 bp, 9 predicted proteins | sample 5400601 | NCBI WGS metagenome assembly WNGK01 (sample SAMN13153376, study PRJNA577476) | soil metagenome | isolation source: 60 cm soil or saprolite under Garry oak tree replicate 1 | place: USA:California | collected 2016-06-15 | reverse complement strand
TTTCTTGTCCCCCGGCACGATCCATTTCTTCTCGTACAATCTGCGAGATCTTTCTTATAACTCGATTGCCAGGCGGCAAGTAGCTATAGACGCCTGAGGTAAGCTGCCGTATAAAACCACCTCGCACTAAAAGTTCCTGGTTGCCACCTTCCGAGTCGCGCGGAACCTCGCGCAGCGTCTTAGTTAGTTGTTCTGAAACTCTCATATATATCCTCCTATATTATTACAGTCAGTGCACTTATATCACACGCCTGACCTCCATTAAATTCGACCATTCTCTGACCAGCTAGTGTTGCATAATGCTCAATAATGCGCGGGTCCAAAGTCGCTGGCGCATATATCGCTAATAGAATATCAGTTGTTTCTGTAGACACCTTAGTTCGCTCAGAATCGGAGACAGTACTACCCATGATACCGCTATCGTCAGCGATGATTACTTTGTTTTCTGCCTGAAACACCTGTCGCCCAATGCCTGGATACTCTTCGCCAGGCTCCCCGATGCGTACGCGTACCTGCCCTTTGACATGGCGCAGGTCGTAGCTACACATCGGCAGAAGAAACTCAAGTGAACATAGGTTATTGACATCCACAGCAGTATTGATCTGATACAATCCCTGCCCTTTCAGTACGCGGCGGAGCAGGCTTTCAGAAGACGGGCGATAGCGTGCCGGGTCGAAGCCGAATGATTTTTGCAAACCACGTACCGCCGCTATCTGCCCATTTCCCGACAGACCATCCAGAGAAAACTCGCGTGCCCGGTGCTGGCAGAGCATTTCTATCTGCTTCCATAAACGGTCGTCACGTTCGCGCACAGTTACACCATTGATAGTAACCATGCCAAATGTGACGCCCGGAATCCGACTCTTTAATTGTTCATCAAGTATTAATTGCATAGATTCCTAATTTGCCTTCGTTCCTTTCGATCCCTATTATCTTAGGATACTTCCAATGAGGTTCATATCGTTTGTATCACTTGTATCATTTGTATCACTTGTTTCGATTGCATCGTGTGTGATCTCATGCATAACTAAGGAAGCGTAACAGAGGATGTCTCCCATTCCCGAAATGGTCTCTTGATTATGCATTAATAAGCTCGCGCAAAAATCGCCTCGCAGGTGGCAGGCTTACCAGTGTAGAAGCACGTTCCTTTTACGCCGCCTTCCGGCTGGTCAAAGGGTATAACCCGCAGAGTAGCTTTGGTCTCTTCTTTAATAGTTACTTCTGCCGCATTGTCCTCGGCCCATTTCACCCGTACAAACCCACGCTTTTCTGCAATAAGCTGTTTGAACTCTTCATAACTATCGGTAGAATGAGTGTTCTGATCCTGGAATTCTTTTGCTCGTCGAAAAAGCGCCTGTTGCACTTCCTCTAACAAGATGGGAAGACGAGTTTCCAGAGCCTCGATAGCTACTGACTCCTTGACGCGATTGTCGCGGCGAACCAGCACGACGCTGTTATTCTGTACATCGCGTGGCCCGATTTCCATCCTCACCGGCACACCCCTTAATTCCCATTCATTAAACTTCCAGCCCGGTGTGTTTTCGCTCATATCAAGCTTGATACGCACCTTACCCTTCAGCATTTTTTCTACGCGCTCTACCATTGCGTTCACTACTGTTTTTTCTGCATCGTTGCGCCAGATAGGCACAACCACTACCTGGTAAGGCGCGAGACGTGGTGGCAGTATTAAACCAGCGTTATCCCCGTGTACCATGATGATGCCACCGATAAGACGGGTGCTCGCACCCCAACTCGTAGTAGCGCAGTATTTGCGCTGTCCATCCGCATCCAGGTATTGGATATCGAAGCTTCTGGCAAAGTTCGTGCCAAGGTTGTGGCTTGTACCGGCTTGCAACGCTTTGCCATCTCCCATAAGCGCCTCAACGGTATAGGTGCGAAACGCTCCCGCAAATTTCTCGTTCTCGCTCTTGCGCCCAACAATGACCGGCATAGCCGCGTCTTCCTCGGCAAATGCCCGGTATACTTCAAGCATCAACAGCGTACGTTCTTCGGCTTCTTCAATACTACGGTGTGCCGTGTGTCCTTCCTGCCACAGAAATTCAGCGGTACGCAGAAAAAGAAATGTGCGCTTCTCCCAACGCATCACATTGTTCCACTGGTTTATCAAAATTGGGAGATCGCGATAGCTCTGTATCCATTTGCCAAAGCTGTGGCTAATAATGGTCTCGCTAGAAGGGCGAACAGCAAGCGGCTCTTCGAGTTCTTCGCCGCCTCCACGCGTCACCCAGGCAAGTTCTGGAGCGAATCCCTCGATATGTTCCGCTTCTTTCTCGATAAAACTTCGAGGAATAAGCAGTGGAAAGTAGGCATTGAGTACTCCAGTTTCTTTGAAGCGAGCATCCATAAGTCGCTGAATATTCTCCCAGATAGCATAGCCGTATGGCCGGATGATCATACAGCCGCGCACAGGCGCATAATCTGCCAGCTCAGCCTTACGCACAACCTGGTTGTACCATTGTGAAAAATTGTCATCCTGGTCGGTTATGTCTTCGACATACTTTTCTTCGTCTGCCATTTCTCCTCCAAACAAAAACAAGCAATAAAAAACCCGCCCTTACACTAAGGACGAGTCTGTTACCCGTGGTACCACCTCAATTGAACTGCGCTTCACAACACAGCTCCACTTACGCGGTCGTATTGCTAAAACCGCTCCTCTTGCTAACGGTGAGGCTCCGGTCAGTTTCTCGCTGACGCTCTCAGGTGGGTTCGAAGAGGTAACCGAATGCCGACTTTCACTCTCCCGGCTCGCTGCTCGGCTCTGCCATCATCTACTGATCCTGATCAACACATTGTGTCAAGTTTTGGAAAGCCTCTTAGTGAGGGCATCCAGTATTGCGCCAGATGCCCTTCTCATATAACTGCTCGAAGCTGGCCTCTCGGCTAACATGAGCCCGGCCTGCTGAGCTAATAGTCAGCCATTAGCTGATGGCACTCAAGGCGTTCACCTGCCCGTGGCCGTTGAACGAGTTGTAGCCCGTGCCGCCCGTACATACCTGCGGTGCCCCGTTGTCCACCGCGGGGAAGAACGCATAGATTGAGAGGTCCGACGGGCAAGCTATCGGGTCGGCTGTGTTAGTGATCTTCGCGGTAACTGCACCCGGCGAAGTTATGCCCGTGCTAACGATCAATGCCGCCACACCCGCCACGTGTGGAGAGGCCATCGAGGTGCCTTGCTGATAGCAATAGGTTGCCCCCGACGGGTCAACGACCCGCCGCGCCGGCGCGCAAGTGGCAAGAAAGAGAGATGCGGGCCATGTCGAAAGCACACGTCCGTTGGGCGCTGCTGCGGTACGCTGCAAGATCGAATCGCCGCCAGGTGCGATTACCTGGATAGTACCCACGCCGTAGCTGGAGTAGAACGACTTGAGTTTCAAGTTTCCGTTTCCTGCGACGCCGATCACGCCCGGAACTTCAACTGGGACGACTGCACAGTCGTTGTGGATTTGCCGGAGTACGGGGTTCGTGTCGTCCGGGCTAGTGGCATCCTGTGTTGGATGGGCGAGATCGTCCGCCTGGTTCCCTGCAGCCGCGACGACGACAGTGCCATTCTGCATGGCAAAGCGAATGGCACGCCGCTCGGCTTCCCAGATGGCGCGCTGCCCGGTGTCGTTACGGCAGTTGAACAGCCAGGGGTCGGCAAAGTAGCTATTATTGGTCACTTGAACATGGTGTGTCCCCGCCCACATGAACGCGCACACCACGGATTCAGGGAAGAAAAAGCCTGCCGCGTTGCCGGCTTTGATCCCGGCGATTTTGACATTCGGCGCGACGCCAACAATGCCGATGCCATTCTTCGCCGCAGCGATGATGCCCGCGGTGTGGGTCCCGTGCCCGTTGTCGTCCATCCAGGCAGACGGGGTCGTGTCCGGCACGCCGCTTATGCAAGAGACGCTCTTGGCGAAATCAACGTTCGGGGCCAGGTCCGGGTGCGTGAAATCGAGCCCAGTGTCGATGTCGCCGACAGTGACGCTTGGGCTGCCGCCGTTGATTGCGCGGGCCTGCGGATCGCTGATCTGGTTCATATCCCATTGCAGGCCAGACAGAGGGTCGCTGCCGGGAGCCGGGCTACTCGGGGTTGGGACGCCGGTGCTGTCAGCGGCAGTGTCATCGTTCAACTGGGTGGCAAAGCCTGCCGTTGACGATGCGCCCTGGATTCGGCTATCGTTGAGAAGATTGTCACGGAACGCCGTGTTACCGGAGCTTGCGATCACCACGCCGATCTGCGGGTAGCTATAGACCAGTGTACCGCCTGCTTGAGAGATGGTGCTGACAGCATCGGCGGGAACGGCCTGTCCCTTGTAGAGCACAATGTACGTTTGCGCAGTGGCTGCCAGGGCCGGTCTCACCCTGGAGGTGGTGAAGAATAGCGTCGTGCCCAGAACGATGGCAAGCAGCGCAACGACAACGCGCAGCAAAACGACCGGTTTAGTAAATAGGTGCATACGTATTCCTTTCTGTCGTTGTTTGCATAGCTTATACCTGCAGTCGATGCCACGCAAACAAAAATATGATCATAACCAAAGCTCCTCAAATCACAGAAATGCGGTATCACCTCCATTCCAATATTCACGAGATAGGTGGACAATATCAACAAAAAACCGGCACACGACATCAGAGTCGTGATAGGTCTCTCCAATTGCTCCCTGTAGTCCAGGCAAAGGGAAGCGGTTACATGAGGAGGAGTTCCTTTTCCTCGTTCAATCTAGTGTCGCTCTCCCTTAAAGACTACAGATACTTGTATCCACAACTTTAGCAAAAAGTGCTCATTCTGGGAACAAATGTAGGTTGTGTATCTAACGGGTAGTGTCAGTACGGCATAACAGGACCACAGGTGCTATATAAGAAGGTGATGAAGAAAATTTGGCAATCCCCCTACAGAAAAGTATAATCAGCGGGTATCGCTATGTCAATAGAAGCGACATTTAAGACATCTCCTCCTATTCCGACACTACTGGAGTTGGTAATCGAGCCGCCAGCGGATATAATCTGCATTGCGTTGCAATCGCTCGAAAATGCTACGCCGAAGACGATAGATTTCCTGGATATCGCTAAATTCCTGCGAGCAGAACTGGATAATTTCCCTGGGCTTAAGACCACAATGATAGATGAGGTAGGCCGGCAAGGGACCTGAACTGTATTTGCTTGTTTCCTATTGTTGCCTGCCAGAATCTTGTGAATCCCTGGGCAACGTAGTTCTCATCGCTATCATAGTTGCACGCAACATTTCTTAGAGGATGGCTTCGCATCCACTGAAGCATCATCTCAGTAAAGTGTAATTGTATGATTTCCCAGGCAAAAGGATCGCACTCCTGTAATGCGCGTCGAAACAACTCCAAGCCATACGCATCATTTGAAAGCTCTCCATGTCGATAGTTATTGATCTCATTCATGCAGCGATCCACAAGCGCTAAGACGTCCATTTCATTTATTTTTTCATTCATGTTTTTCCACCCAGTTCTTTTATCCGCAGTTATGTAACACCCCTGTCATGCTGAGCGCAGCGAAGCATCTCTCTGCCCATCGTGCTAGACCCTTCGCGGAGTTTACACTGAGTGCAGCGAATGTGCTCAGGGTGACAATCGAGGGAAAGGGAGCATAGTCGTTCAACAAAGCTAACTTCTTTACAAGGTAGACTAGATGCTGAAAGTGTACCTGAATACATGTAGCAGAACTAGCGTGAAATAACGTAATAACACTACGTACTTTTGAGACCATGATGAAAATATCTACTTAAAATGAAGATGTCACTTTCATTTTGACTAGCTGAACAATTTGTTCTCATAGGGACCCTCATCTTACAGAGAAAGGAAGCATTTTCGGCGAGTTGCTCAGATTCAGCAGAGTGAAAACATAACGATGAATAGAGGAAGAACAAGCTGGATTCAACACAGGTCGTGATCAATAACATAGCGAGTTGCGGCAATACGTGGCGCAATCTGTCTCTCTTTGCCATCGGAGGAAACCCCGATCTTCCTGTAGATAATCGTTAAATGCGAATTGACGGTGCGCGGAGCAATCACCAACTGCCTGGCGATCTGTTCGTCACTGTAGCCCTTTGACACCAAGCAGAGTACCTCCACCTCACGCTCAGTCAAACCGTCGGGATATTTTGGAGAAGGGGGTGGATTTACAACAGCGGGCGACCATGTTGAGGCAAGAGCATGCTCAAGCATCATGGTACGACCCTCGCTCCGTGCGGCTGCAAAGGCTTTCCCACCCAGTTGTTTACGCACGCTCTCCCTGGCTCGCTCATACTCAGCCCGTTCGGCAGGATACATATCTACATTGGTATCAATCCTTGCCTCTACAGCCCCGAACAGGCGTGCCGCCTGTTGAAGCTGCAATTCTGCAATAGCAATCATAGCGAGACCGCAGAGGCTCAGGCCTATTTCTATTTCACTTTGTATCTCCACGGCAACGGATAAGGCCTCGCGGTACCAGATATTGGCCTGCACTGGCTTGTCCTGGTGGGCTGTGACATATCCCACAGTTTGCAGAGTTCTTGTGATATACATTTTATCACCTAGTTCTCGCATGAGCGTAAGAGCCTCCTGTGCCTGCGCAAAGGTTGTCATTCCCGGGTCACCTTGAAGCGCTGTGAAGAACCCCAGGTTGTTCAGAGCAAGGGCAATCAGGAGTTTATCACTTAGTTCTCGCGCGATTGTAAGACATTCATGATTATATGCTACGGCTTGTGCTAAGTTATCCTGGCGTGCTGCAATATTCCCCAGAGTGCTCAGTACAGTAGCAATGAGAGATTTATTTCCTAGCTTTTTTGCGAGTATAAAGCTTTCCTGAGCATACATCGCCGCCTGCCTTAATTCGCCTGCCTGTGCTGCATGCTCCGCCAACTTACGCAGCAAGTAGGAAAGCTCCCAATTGTTGCCCAGCAATCGACAGAGTTTTTCACTCTCCTCCAGCAGGGGATCGGCTGATGCGCGATCACCTTGCATGCGCAAGAGCACCCCTAAAGTACATAAGGCAATGGAGAGGTCCTTTTCTGTTCCCAGAGTGCGGCAGAGTGAGACGCTCTCCTCTAGCAGAGAGCGTGCCATTAGATTGCCATCTTGATAGTAAGCCAGGTCTCCAGCAGCCAGGAGCGCCCTGGCTCGCGCTATAGTTGGTTCACCAGTTTGTGGTAGTCCCAAGGCTGCTTCCAACCATCGTCGACCTTCACTCCAGTAACCGCGAAGACGCCAGAACCACCACAATGCTCCGCAAAGACTTAATGCAAACTCAGCTTCTCCACGTTCGATGAACCACTTGAGCGATGCTCGCAGATTCTCGAGCTCCTGCTCCAACCTGGTCAGCCACATTATTTGCTCTACACCCCTGAGCTGCGGGTCCGCTTCCTCTATGAGTCTCAGATAATACTCAGCATGAGCTTGTCGAACGGCCTCTGCTTCTCCACTCGCTTCCAGGCACTCCAACCCGTACTCACGAATCGTCTCAAGAAGCTGCAAACGTCCCTCTCCCACTTGCTCTGCAGAACGCAGCAGGCTCTTGTCAAGCAGAGACTCTACTCCATCCCACACACCCAATGCCTTTTCACCCAGGGCACTGTAAAGCTCCTCTACTGTTTCTACACTAAAACTACCCACAAAAACGCAAAGTCGCCGGAAGAGCTGTTGCTCTTGCATATCAAGTAAGTTATAGCTCCATGCAATCGTGTTGCGTAGAGTCCGTTGCCGATCACTGATTTCTTGATCCCTACTCATTACCACATCTAGCGGATGTTCTTCCAATCGTGTCAACAATGCCTGTGATGCTAACGTCCTGATACGGGCAGCAGCTAGCTCAATCGCCAAAGGTAATCCATCCAATCGCACACAAATCCTCGCAATAACATGAGCGTTGGTGGTATTGATTCGAAAATCAGGTTTAGCAGCCTGCGCGCGTTGCAGGAAGAGAGCGACCGCCGCATTATGCAGCAAGAAATCCAAATCCAAAGGTGAAGTCAGGTCGGGCAGTGCTAAAGGCGGGACAGAAAATTCGTATTCATCACGAATGTGCAATCTGACACGACTAGTTATGAGAATCTTAATCCGAGGACATTCTGCTAGTAGTTCTGAAAGTTGTGACGAGGCTTCTAGTACTTGCTCAAAGTTATCAAGGAACAACAATAGGCGTCTGTTTACTAATGAGACCTTGAGCTGCTCAAACAGTGAACTCTCTCCCACTTCAGTGATTCCCAGTTCCTTAGCGATAGCTGAAACGACCAGCCTGGGATCGCTGATGGCTGCTAGTGAGACAACACAGACACCATCCACAAAATGTTCACGTATCTCTAAGGCTAACGTCGTGGTCAGATGAGTCTTACCGATGCCTCCTGGTCCTAAAAGGGTCACCAGGCGAACCTGCGGACTCAGTAACAACTCAGACAGCCGCGACAGTTCCTCTTCACGCCCAACAAGGGGTTTAAGTTTAGCGGGCAACTTCCACTCAAGCTCAGATAACGCAGAAATATCTGGTTCGCTGGGAGTGAGCCATATCTGCTCGAGTGTCGCCACAATCTTATCACGTAGAAGTTGTTCATCTTCTTCGCGTGCATCAATTATGGCATATGGAACGCCATAGTCCTGAGGCATACACTCCTGGAGATTCTCGCCATGCACCCATACTGCGCAGACAGGCCGCTTGAAGTGCCTGGCCAGTCGCAATGTATCATGGACGTGATGAGAAGTTTGCGTTCTTGGTGAGACAATTAATAATACTACCTGAGATGCGCGAATCGCCTCTTGAAGCACATTTCTTTTGTTGCGTGTCTCTTGTCTTCTAATGGTACGACTGCTCCATATAGTGATTCCACGGGTTTGGATTTCCGCCTTCAGTGAGACGACAAGCTTGAGTTCGGCATCAGCGTAAGCAGAGGAGAGGAACACACACGGGGTTGAGCCGGATACAGGAAATTCGCCAGAATCTGAAAGCAATCCGAGTTCTTCTGGTGTTTTGCCAAATACCTCGCAGAGCTTCCTCCGATAATAGGCGCTGGGAGCCTTTATGCCACGTTCCCAGCGACTTACCGTCTCGAACGTCGCACCTACCTTCTCGGCTAGTTCGGCTTGAGTCAACCCCATTTGAAAACGAGCACGTCTTAACCGCTCATTTGGGATAGTTTCTTCAACGTTCATGGGGAACAGGCCCTCCTCAATGGGGCCATTACATTAGGCGCTCGAACACTACTACAGAAAACCCGAATCAGCGATGATACTATACGAGAAAAATCATTAAATTGATCGTATAAGAAGACAAAGGTGCGAGTTAATAGGCATGATCCTAATAATATCTCCCCTTTTCATGCACATCGAACGTGTTTTACCTCATAAGTATACTAGAATAGACGAAAAAAAACAAAAATGTTCAAAACAGGTCTAAAACAGGTCTAAAAAAAGTCCTGTACACTGTTAGTTCTTCCTGCTACCATTGATACAGTGACACAGAGAGGTAGAGTTAAACACGTGTTTAGCCCTACCGGCACATGCACTACTGATGATGCAGTTAGCTCACTGAGTATTCCTGCACAATACCATGGGTTAATCGGGAAATTACAAACAGACCGAGAGGCCTACACATCTCTTTTATGGAGGGAAACAACAAATGAACAATGATAACGAGGAACTGCAACCTCCAATCTCAGGTCAGAATGCCCTTAACTTTGGTGCCTTTGCGAGAGGTAGTAGTAAAACGATTCCAGTGCCGATTAGTAATCCGGGTAAAAAACGAATGCTATGGCATGCAGATACCGATGCTAAAAGTTGGTTGAAGTTGGATCCGAATACTGGTAGCCTTGACCCAGGCGAGAAGAAGTTAGTTAATGTGACAGCTCAATCAAGCAACCTGGGAATAGGGGTATACGCCGCCACACTAACCTTCACGTCGGAAGGAGATGATTTGTCAGCAGCTGTACATTTACCAGTCACAATGGACATACCCCCTGTATTACCTCCTGCAGTCGGCCCGAGTTTTGCCCTACCCTTGCTCTCCAGCAAGACTATACCGCTAGCTATCAGTAACCAGGATAGCCGAATTGTGAACTGGACCGCAACCACAGATACAGGTGGGAAAAATTGGTTGATCCTGGATCGGTATTCCGGTACCATTCAACCACATGAGGTACAAACGCTCTATGTGACAGCGCATTCAGGCGTGGATATTGTGGTTTACGAGGCCACTCTGACCTTCACTTCCGAAGCGGGAGATATAAAGTCAACAGAAGTGCAGCTTCCAGTTGAACTGCAAGTAAGCCCTAATGTCAAAGGTGATAATGGTCCACATATTGTGGTTTTGGGTCGGAACTGGCTTGACTTCGGTATTCAAAATCAGGGCATGCAACCTATGGGTGAGTGCAACACTCTTCCAGTGGAGGCTGTCAACCCGGTAGAGAATGGCCAGGTCGAATGGACTCTAGATACTGGAGGAGTGAGTTGGTTGAAATTGGTTAAGGAGCCTGGTATCCTTCAAAGCTCCCTGCAAGGTACCCTTCCAACAGAAGAGAAACTGAAGGTTTTCGTGACAACTGATATTAGCGGCTTGCCAGCAGGAAACTATAGAACGGACCTTATCCTCACCTTTGCCTTTGACCTTAATGACGATCCAACAAAGGCTGGCCGCGAGCCGGCGTCGGCGCTGATCCCGGTTACCATGAGTGTTCAGTAGGGCTACCTGCATTTTTTTTACTGCATACGAGATGATGTAACAGATAACTGCGGCTTACAAGACCAAATACACTTCAAAGAGGGATCAATTGTTTATCAGCAAGAGCGATTGATCCCTATTATATTGATATATATGAAGCACTTCACACTTTTTCTGTGAATTCGCGCCTATCAATAATGCCGATAGCTTGTTAAAATTAGCGTGGAGAACTATCGCTTATATTCAATTTTGTTGATTTTCTCAAAAAAAAAACATTTATCCCTGGAGATACCACATGCATCTCACTCGCTTTCGTCACTTCTTTTTCTTTCTATGTAGCTCTTGTCTTATCTTCCTCCTCGCCGCTTGCGGTTCTGGAGGAAGCAACACCAGCGCGACACCAACCACAACAGGGAACACACCCACCAGCAATGCTTCTGTAACTTCAGGCACGACACAACCAGGCAATGGAGTTACAACAGCTCCTGTTCCACCCACACTGACCAGTTGTCCTGCTACTGGCACTGCGCGAGCTGCTATCATGCCACCGCTAGCATTGGGTAACCATCAGAACATTGTCTATATCGTCAACGAGTTTCAGGTACATACCCCTACTTTTGGCACATTGAAACGTTACGATATCTCGACTACTGCCAAAACCGAGATCATTAAGATACCTAACGTCTGGATCTCCGATGCGCAAGTTTCCGCGGATGGACAATGGCTTCTCTTTATCTCCGTCACGCTCAATCAGTCAAAACTACAAATGATCCGCATGGATGGACAGGGACTACAAACTCTCTACTGCTCAAACTCCACGAACTCCTTTTATGATCTCCAGTGGTCTGTTAATCAGAAGCTGATTGCATTCTCGAATGGATCAGATATATTCTTATTAAATGTGCTAAATGGTTCTCTTCAACGTGTGTTTCATCCAGGAAATCTCATAAATCAGGGCATAGAAGGTTATCATATAGAGACCTGGCTCGATAATACACATCTTTACCTGCTAACTCAGCCCCTGGATCAACCTGCTGGTACACTGTCTATTCTTGATATCACGCGAGGAGCTGACCAGAATATCAATAACCTGCAGCAGGTGTTCCAGGTCAATTCATCTCAATCAGCCTTCTGTTGGCATAACGATAGTAGTTATGATGGAGCATCTTTGTTTATCAGCCAGTGTACGGGAGGTGATCCTCGCGGAAATGTTACGAATGGTCCCAGCAGCATTGTTGTTGAACCTGCCTTGGGTGGATCACAACACACCATTTATAACGCTTCGACGCTCGCCATTACCAATATTAGATCGATCACCAACAATACCTTGTTTTATATGGTCGGCAATACAACTGGCGATACAAGCCATAACGGCCTCTGGAAGATTAATGTGAACAGTAGTGGGAACACTTTCCTCGCCCCCATCAGTGGGAATGGAACGACCTCTGGATTGTACTTAAACCAATTTACACAATTTCCCTGGTCCAATTTCTCTCGCGATGATAGTTTTTATTCCCTGGAGCAGATAAATGGCTATAACGAAAGTGTGACCGATACCCTCTACTTTGGTTCACTCAACGGTGGTAAACTGAATACATTCGCTTCCATCTCTGATGGCCCTGATGGGACTCAGCTATCAATCGTTGGCTGGACAACAATGTGAAATGCTGACTTTACCACATAGCCCAATCCATGCTATGCTTTAAAAAACCGAAGTAGAACCGTCTATCCCTTTAAATGCTTCCTGGCTCAAGTAGAACATCTTTATCCTACAGTGTAAGACAGAGAGGTCAATGTATGCGACCCGAAGACATGGTGGGAACAGTATTAGGACATTACCGCATCATACGGCAAGTAGGCTATGGTGGTATGTCAACCGTGTTCCTGGCAGAAGATATCAATTTAGGGCGTGACGTCGCGGTTAAAGTGTTCTGGCCAAGACCCGGAGAGACGAAAGATTTTTTACGTCGCTTTTCACGTGAGGCACGTGTCCTGGCACAACTCGACCATCCTAATATTCTACCCGTTTACGATTATGGCGAGCAGGATGGCCAGGCCTACCTCGTTATGCCATACATGTCAGGTGGCTCACTTAAAGATATGCT
>WNGK01006044.1_pt1 | contig 12761 bp, 15 predicted proteins | sample 5400601 | NCBI WGS metagenome assembly WNGK01 (sample SAMN13153376, study PRJNA577476) | soil metagenome | isolation source: 60 cm soil or saprolite under Garry oak tree replicate 1 | place: USA:California | collected 2016-06-15 | reverse complement strand
GGAGTCCCGCGCTCACTTCCCCGAACGCCGGCCATTCTTCGTCTCTGCCGCCGGCAACCAGGTCACCCCGTGCACGGTCGGACAGGTGTTCGCCCGGATCTGGGACCAGGCGGGACTGGCCCGGCCGGCTGGCGGCCGGCAGCCTCGGCCATACGATTTCCGGCATTAGGTGGACAGCGGTGTTATGCGCCCTGTCAGCGTGTTTCTGCTGGTGGGGGCCGCGCCGGTCGTGTTTTCGTCCGCATAATGGCCGGTGTCACCGCCCCAGCGAGTCGAGCCAGCCGACCAGGGACGGCGTGGGCTGGCTCGCAGCGCTGCTGGGCGCTGCTCGCATCGGCGAAGAATCGCTTGTCTGTTCATTCCGCTACGGAAGGCAGAGGTGATTCTCGTGGGAGAGGCAGATGTCAGGGTCTCCGTCGGCCGCGCCTTGGCGGTGTTGCGTGGTGCTGGGAGGGCCGAGGGCACGGTCCGTCGCCAGCAGGTCGTGCTGGACCGGTTCGCGGACTTCCTGGCCGGGCGCGGCCTGGACACGGTGAGTGATCGGGTGTGCATCGACTTCATCGCGAACCAGACCGGGGTCAGGCTGGGGTCATTGCGGGAACCGGTCGAAGACAGGGCTGTCCAGGCGGTTCGCCGGCCGGTGATGCTGATGGCAGACGTGCTGGCCGGCAGGGCGATCGAAGTCGACCGGACGGTGGTCCCGGCGAAAGACGGTTGTCCCGCGAAGTTCCGCCCGCTCAGGGACGACTACCTCGCTTCGTGCCGTCGGCGCGGCAACGCCGCGGCGACCGTGGTCGCGAAAGACAGGGCGGCCAGCCGGTTCCTGGGCTACCTGGACGACGTGGGCATCGATGATCTCGCGGCGCTCAATGTGCGAGACATGTCGGGCTTCTTGCTGCGCCAGCGTGGACTACGACGCAAGACCATCGCGGCCATGAGGTCATGCCTGGCCGACTTCCTGGACTTCTTGGCCGCCGCGGGCCGGACACCGCGCAGTCTGGCGGATCGGCTGCCGCCCCACCGGCACGTCCGTCACGAGTCCGAGCCGCACCTGTGGACCGCGGATGAGATTCGCAGGGTGCTGGCCGTGATCGACCGTCAGTCCGCAACCGGCAAACGCGACTACGCGATGATCCTGACGACCGCGCGGCTCAGCCCTCCGCCGCAGATCCCGGCTCACAGCCCCGAGCGCGAGAACAGCCAGTGATCACGCACGGTCATCGGACCGCCACAACATCCCGGTTAACCTCGAAGAGCCACATAACGGCACAAGTCTGGCCGGAGTGGTGAGAATACCGAAATCGCGACGGGCAGGCCAGCCCCAATTCCGGTCAGGAGGGCCCGAGCGCAAGACTCCGACTGCAGATCATCTCCAGCCCGCAGGGCGAGATCCTGTGGGTGCCGGGCGCCCTGCCGGGCAGCAGCCACGACCTGACCTGCGCCCGGATCTGGGGCATCGTGCGCGAGCTGTCCGCCGCCGGCCTGATAGATACGGCACTCCAGGTTCAGCGACTCACGCTCGGCGGCCGTGGCCTCGGCAATCTGCTGGTCAGCACAGGCCTGTCCGGTGGTCTGGTCCGTATGGCGATGTTGGCAGCGGGCAGCAGGCCCGGACTACCGCTTTCGACAAGGCCGGCGCCCTGCACCCCGCACTAGGAGCAGCAGATTCGGCGGGGTAGGTGTGCGGCGGTCATGAATAATCAGCAGCATCAGGCGCCGAAGGGTCAGTTGATACCAAGCCGCGCAAATCGACGAACGACCCGAAGCACTGCCGCACTCCGACGCTGAGCAGCTCCGAGGCGCAGCAGTCACAGACGCAGGCTGATCGTCGCCCCTTACGAGCCCGTCATTGGCCGCCACCGGAAGCCGAGCCCCTGCGTACTCATCAGTAAGCGAACTGGCCCTAGGCCACCCTCCCGATACATGGCGGGTTCGCCTAGGCCCAGTTCGGTCGGCGTAGCTCGCGGCTATGACGCTTTGCTGAGCTGGGATACGCGTCCGCGGGACACGCCCAGGATCGCGGCGGTATCCGACACGGACAGCCCGGCCGCCCGCAGATCTGCTGCGAGGGCACGATATGAGTTCCGTGCTTCCTGCTGCTGCCGGTCCGCTGCGGCGAGTAGTTCGCGGACGGTCGTCACCTTGCGGTCGAGTTCGCCGAGGTCGGGTGTGATGACGACTTTGTCGCCGCTGACGTCCTTGTCGGTGAGTGTCTCGATGTAGTCGCGGACCATCTGCTCGGCGGTGTCGAGTGTGCGGGACTGAGTCACGCCGACGCCGTCGATGTGCAGTTCCCAGCCGTGCTTCCACCGCTTTGCGGTGACGTTATACGTGTTCGTGCCGACGATGGTGGTGGTCATCCTTCCGGTCATGATCTTCTCCCTCTCCTATCCCGTGGCTTCCGGCTATGTGCCGTCGCCGGCACGATCACTGGAGCCACCCGGCGGGGAGGCAGGCGAGCTTAGTGATCGTGTCGGCGACTACGCCAGCTGAGACGTTCCTCGCCTGGGTCACGACTGCGACGTGCTTGCCGCAGGATGGCGGGCAGTACCACTTGATGTGGTCGCCTTTGCCCTGCTTCCATGTGCAGCCGTTGGCCAGGAGCGCCCGCTCGACGTCCCTGTACTTCATAGCCTTCGCCATGCAGGTAGTTTAGCAGGTCTAGACAGTTAATATCTAGCCATGGTGAGCACCTGGCGGCTACATGGGCTAACGTCAGTGGCTCCAGTCTGGGCCACTTGCCAGCCCGTCGCTCTGAATCACCTCGTTCGTGACCGCGAGATTGTTCGCTGCGAAGTTCAGGCGGGCGGTTCTTGCCCCGACGTCGTCCGGGCACCTCCTGGAAACGCAGACCGCCGAGCCTTCCCGTTGAACGCAGCCGACAGTGCATCAGTATGCGCAAGCGAGCGTCACCGTGCACCAAGAGTGCGGCACTGTCAGGGACTGTAAAAACACTTGACAGCCCCCACTGTCATCGGCGGAAGCGGTGGCGCTAGCCGCGGTCTTGCTGGCTGTAGTTTCAGGTGCCGGGGGCGGACGTTGCTGGTCCGGCGGTGTGGATCAAGTAGCCGGCCATCGCCCTGAGCGCGGTGAGCAACTGCGATCTCGGCAACCCTGCCGGGATCATTGCCGTGGCAAGCATTGTATTCTGCCGTGATGTCTGTGATGCCGCGGTCGTGCAGTCTGCCTGACTGGACGTGCCGCTCGCTGCGGGACGATGCCGGGCAGGGGCGCGAGGAACCGGGGTGTGTTGAACAGTGCCGCTTGGCTCATAACCCAGAGGTCGCAAGTTCAAATCCTGCCCCGCTACTAGGAATTGCAGGTCAGGAGCCTGATCGCCAGGACGGCGGTCAGGCTTTTTGATCGTTTGTTGGCGGTTCGTTGGCGGGACAGGACCCCGGAGGGCGGCACCGGTCGCTGTGGCCTGGCAGAGATTGGCATCGGAAAAGTGCGCCATGGCTCCGCTGTTGAACATGAGGCGGGTCACCTAGACGTTGCGAGCACGGTGCGGATCGACAGTTCGCACGGGCTAGACGGGGAGGATCGTCGGGGTGGCCGGTGCGTCGTGGCCGTTGTCGATCTTGTATGGCTTCGGTGTCCGCATGTGCCGCTTGGGGATACGTGGTGCTGGCTGCTGCGACAATGTCAGGCGGTGCCGGTCGGCGTCGTCACTGCGATGCCTGGTCCGGGTGGCGGCGCAGTTGTCGGGATTGATGTGCCTGATGTTCGTCAAGCTCGATGACCGGGACGCGTTCAGGCGGTGGGCTGGCACGGCCCGTGCCGCGGCCGCGGAGGCAGGGGATCCGGCGGTCATGTCGTGGGTGCTGGGGCAGGAGGCGTACGGACACTACTACGGCGGTGACCTGCGCGCTGCGGTCGACGTGGCGCGCCAGGCGCAGGACTTGCCCGCCGGGCACCGAACGTGGGCGCCGCGCTCGAAGCACGCGCGCACGCGGCGCAGGGCGACGCACCGTAGACCCGCCGGGCGCTGGGCCGGGCCGAGGCGGTCCTGTCCGCCCTGAACCCGGAGTCGATGATCGCGTCGGCGTTCGGGTATACCGAGGCTCAGTTCCGGTTCCACGAAGGCAACGCGTACACCCGGCTGCGGGAGGTCCGTCCGGCGCTGCGGGCGCAAGAACGGGCGCTGGAGCTGTGCCCGCCCGGTGACTACACCGACTGGGCCATGATCCGGCTTGACCGGGCCGGCTGCCTGGCCCAGGCCGGTGATGCGCCCGGTGCCGTGGCGTATGCGACCGAGACCATTGCTGGGCTGAGCGGTGACCAGCGGCAGGGGATCATCGCGTTGCGCGGCCGCGAACTGGTGCGCGCGCTGCCTGTGCGGTACCGGCAGGCCGTGGCCGTCCGCGAGTTCGGCGAGTTGCTGGCGCCGGCTGCCGGGGAGCTGAAGGAGGATCCGCGCTCGTGATAGCCGTGTCGGCTGCCGTTCCAGGCGATGCACTGGCCATGGCGGGCCTGCTGGAGGAGATGGACCGGATCTACGGGGCGACTGACATTGAGTCGGCCGATGACCGGGTGCGGCAGATTACCGAGGCGGTCTTCGCCAGCCCGCCCGTCGCCTGGGCGCTGGTCGCCGGTGACGGTGCCGCCCTCGCGGGCATCGCGGCGTACTCGTTCTTGTGGCCTGCGGTCGGATTGACCCGCTCTTTGTACCTCAAAGAGCTTTACGTCGCCGAACGATACCGGCGTCAGGGCGTCGCCAGGCTCCTGATGCAGACCCTCTTCGAGGTCGCGGCCAAGCATGGATGCAGCCGGGTCGAGTGGACCACCGACACCAGCAACGCCGGCGCGCAAGCCTTCAACGAGAAAGTCGGAATGGACGCGTACCCGACCAAGGTCTTCTACCGCGTCGGAGCTACCGGCACGGGCTACGCCGTACTCAGCTGATCAGGATGCCCGCCAAGCTCTTACCTGACGTACGAACGCAACTGGCCACGACGACCGTTGATCACTCTCCACGACAGGCTGGTAGAGCCCGGCGTGGTCTTAGTTGAACAAGCGGGTGGTACCGGATGGCGCCAGCGGCTGCTCTGAGTGGGGAGCTGAACGCTGGGGGGTGGCTCATCTACAGGAACCTGCTCGGGGCGGATCATCTCGAATGGACGCCAGGGCCGACGGTGGACTGGCGCGGTCGGTGGTTGGCTGACGCTATGCCGTCGCGGCATTCGGACAAATTCGGTGGAGCAGCGGACGCTGGCCGAGCCGGTAGACTGAGATTTGTATTGCTGACTCAATTTCCCGATATCGCGGGTGCGAGCGGGGCTGATTCAGACAGACTCGTTTCGGTATTGGGGCGGAACTCTCGCAGATTATGTGCGCTGATCGGCCCGTCACCAGGGTGTGAGACACGGATGTAGGGGTCTTGATTATGGCTGCGTGCGGCGCTAGCCTGAGTTAGGTTCACACTCAGAGGAGGCATCAGGTGCCTGGCGAGCCTGACCTGACGGGCCTGGAGGCCGAGCGCGCCCGGCTGTATTCGGTCCTGAGCCAGGTGGGCGACTTCCGGCGGGGCGCGCTGAACGCGGTGCGGCGCAAGTGCGGGAAGCCGGGCTGCCGGTGCGCGCAGCCGGGTCATCCCGGTCACGGGCCGCAGTACAACCTGACCCGGTGGGCTCGCGGGAAGACGGTGACGGCGCACCTGCGGCCGGGCCCGGAACTGGAGAAGGCTGAGCGGGAGGTCGGCGAGTGGGAGCGGTTCAAGTCGCTGACCGGGCAGATCGCGGAGGTGAACGAGGCGATCTGCGATGCCCGGCCGGCGTTGCCGCAGGCTGCCGGACCGGCCCCTGACCCGGAGGGGCAAAAAAAGGGCTCTGCGAGCAGCTCGCCGCGCGGCTCGCGGCGGACGCGGCCGCCGAGGTAGCCGCCCTGGCCGCGGACGTGGCCGCGTCGCTGGGCGGCGGGGACGGCATCGAGGCGGCGGAGCGGGCGATCCGGGCCGGGCTGACCCGGCTCGGCCGCGGCGTGCTGGAAGACCTGCTGGCAGCCGACAGCGGGTACCGCGGCCCGCGCGCAGAGTGCGGGGCCGGGCACCAGGCGCGGTTCGTGTCCTGCCGGGACAAGGCCGCGGGCACCGTGCTCGGCCCGGTCACGCTGCGGCGGGCCTGGTATCACTGCGCTGCCTGCGGGCATGGCCTCGCGCCGCGCGACGCCGAGCTCGCGGTGGCCGGGCAGACTATGTCGCCGGGGCTGGCCAAGATGACCGACCGAGCCGCCGCCGCGGTCCCGTTCGCCGCCGCCGCCCGGCTGGTCGGCGAGCTGGCATGTGCGTCCGCCAGCCCCAGGACAGTACCCGCACCACCCAGGCGGGCCGCCGGTGACCGGCGTCCCGCTCGGCCCATTCGCCCGCCGCTGCTGCGGAGCGCTCGTTGAGGACGATCAACAAAGCCGATGCCTGAAGTGTTCAGCGCGGGCGCGCTGGCGCCGGCGCAATTAGCGGCGGGTACTGTTCGCGAGAGCATCGGCAGCCTGTTCGAGGGGCTAGTGCCGGCCGAGGTGATCGCGGCGTATGACCGGCTCCTGGAGCGTGACGGGTGCGCGAAGGACCAGGCCGAGGCGCTGGTCGGGGACGCCGGCCTGGTCGAGGCGCTCACCGGGTGGGGCATGGCGCACATCCAGCCGCATAGCCCGGCCGATCGGGCGTGGCTGCGGCCAGCGTCACCGGACATGGCGTTGCAGGGCGTGCTTGCCGGTCACCAGAACCGGCTCGCCCGGGACCAGGAACTGCTGCTGGACGGGCACCGGCGGCTCGCCGACGCGCAAGCGCTGTTCGGCATCGGCGTGAACGGCCGGTTCCCCGCCCACCTGGTGACTGTTGTCTCGGACCGGGCCCAGATCAGCGAGCTGTCCGCCGCGCTGATGAACACCGCCCGCCGTGACTGGATTACGCTGGAAAACCTTTGCACCGACATGCCGCTGACCGACGACTTCGCGCAGCCGACGCTGCCCGCGCTCGGCGGCCGGGTCCGATGCCGGTCCGTCTACGACGCCGCCGCGATGGATGACCCGGTCGCCCGGAGAGTCATCCAGGCCTGCGCTGACGCGGGCGAGCAGGCACGGCTGCTGCCGAAGGTGGCGATGAAGATGAAGCTCGCCGACCAGACCAGCGCGATGCTGCCGCTTACGCCCACGGGGACGGCCGGGGCGCTGGTGATCAGGGCGCCGGTGATCATCGGCGCGTTACGGGAGTACTTCGAGATGTGCTGGGAGCGGGCCACGCCGCTGCGACCGCAGCGGTCGCCGGCACCCGGCGGGCGGCTGACGCCGACGCAGCAGGGGGTTCTGGAGCTGATGGCCGAGGGGCTGCTGGATGAGGCGATCGCGCGACGCTCGGGTCTGAGCACCACGACGGTTCGCCGGCATATCGCGGCCATCATGCACCGGCAGGGCGTCTCCAGCAGATTCGCGGCAGGCGCAGCGGCTCAGCGGCGGGGATGGATCGGGTAGGCCCGTTACGCCTGAGGATCTTCAGGGGCTGGCCGCCACCGCAGCCGCTCAGCCTGGCGGCGGCGGTCAGGTGCACGCCCAGGCAGTGATGGCTGAACATCGACCAGTTGACCAGTTCTTGTTGACCTGGTGGCCTGGATGCTCAGGAATGCCAGGATCAAGCTGGCCGGGATGGCCACCACAGACACGAACCCGACCGCCACGGCGGAGCGCACCCGCCAACTCGCAGGGGCACCTGCCGAGTGCGTGGAACCCGGCGAGCAGGAGGGCCAGGTCGGCATGAGTCGGCCTCGGCTCCCCGCCGGTCACCCTGCGTAGAACGAGACCGGATGCGGCATGCAGGACACCTATGGACCGAAATCTAAGCCGCCGTGTCCATTGTCCTGCTGCAGCCCGCACGCCTCGGAACCATGCGAGAGGTCGGCGGCGCCAGTCGGTGAGGACCACCTGCCCGGATGTCTTGGTTCACTGACCCCGCTCGCCAGCCCACCGCCCGCCGGACAAGCGCCCAGCGCAACAGGCGCACTGGCGGCAGCGATGCCACCGCTGCGGCGGGGCACGACGCCGGAGGCGCGCTGGCCCAGGCAGCCGAGGATCGCTCAGCCCAGGGACGGGGAGATCTGACCCAAACCGTTGCGGCGATCACATCGACCGATGGGCCACACGCACGGCCGACCGCTTGCCAACCCCGTGGCTGCCGGCATCGCGATCGCGCTCCGTGACCACCATCAACGAAAGGCAGATGACAATAAGGCTCGTTAGGTGCGCTTCTTGCAGATCTCGGGCGATATTCGGCAGAGTTCAGAACGGATATTCTGCACGGCCTGTCTGTTTGTCAGGGACTGTCTGCTAGGCATTGAGCTGAGCCGCGTCTTCTGAGACGGAGCCCGCTGGTGGCACGTCCGGTGCAGCGCGTCACTGCTATCCGGCTTTGCCGGTGCGTTGTGCCCTCGGCAGCTTCCGTGGCTGCGTCCTGATTCCCTGTGAGCGGGCCAGGGCCATGCGCCGTACATCCTGTTCGAATGCCTCGCCGATGCCGTCCATGCGTGAGTGCAGTTCGGTGACCGCACCCATGGCACCATCCAGGTCGTCGTTTCGCGCGCTGGCGAGGAGATGGCTCATGAAGCCCTCTATCTCGGTCTTGGCGTCATCCGGCGGCCCTGCTATGAAGCGCAGGAAACCGGGGTCAGTCAGCGGCGCGCTGCCGTCGATGATGTCCCGTACCCTGGCTACCATGGTCCTGGCCTCGTCGCGCTTGATCTGCGACGGGTTCCAGATCATGCGGTCCTGGCAATCTGCGTAGATGCCCCTCTGCTTGGCCAGGTTGTCCGCGCGAGCCAGGTCTTCCATAACCTCGATCGCATCGATGAAGTCGGCCATTGCCGCATCCGGTCCGCCGCCTTGATGAGGGCCAGCAGGGGGACAATCAGGCCGCCTGGAGCTTGTACAGGTGACTGCCGACCAGCTCCCCGAACGGGAACTCAGCCTTCAGCTCGCCCGGCATAACCAGGCCGATCAGGCACAGCCAGGACTTGCCTGCCTCCTCCAGGGCCAGCAGGGCGAGCGAGTGGGCGGTGGGCCAGCCGCCGCGGGTAAGCAGGTTCTCGGCGTCGGTCAGCAGCCGCCTGGCGCTCTCGGCGGCCACGATCGCGAACTCGCCGACGACCGCTGCGTCCGGTAGCGGTGTCTTCGTTCTGGCCATATCAACGATGCTAAGTTGCCATGTTCCGGCAGGCTCGTCATTAATCAGGCTGCATGCCAGGAGGAGACTAGCGCGGCGGGTCGCACAACCTGTCACCGTCGATAAGTTCGGCTGGCGAGTTGCGGCCCGAGTGCCGACAGCGCGCCGTCCATGTCGTCCCCTGGCTGCCAGCGCCTGTCGGTCGTGTGGAGGCGCGCCGCGACGCCTCCAGAGAGCTTCGCCGTTTCGATCGGCAGCGGCCGGCCGGCGTCTGGCACGGCCGACCGTTTGCATCGGAGCGTCAGGCGGGGGCGGCCGTTGGGTTGATGCCGGCGAGGTCCGCACGCCGGACCCGGATTGTGGCCATGGTGATGATCAGCGTTAGCAGCATGATTCCCGCCGCGACGAGCAGACCGCGGGAGAAGCCGGCCGCGAGGGCGTGGTCGGTCATGACCGGCAGGGACAGGTGCTGTCCGGATCTGCCGGCCGCGATGCTCTGCGATCGCAGGTTGCTGGCGAACGTGCTCCATGCCACCGTGCCGAGCACGGCGAGCCCGATCGAGCCGCCGACCTGCTGGCCGGTGTTGAGCAGGCTGGACGCGACGCCCGCGATGTGCTCGTCGACCTTGACTAGCGCGGTCAGGTTCATCGGCACGAACACGAAGCCAAGGCCGAATGCGGTGACGATCATCGGGCCGAGGATCCCGCCGGCGTAGGTGCTGTGCTCGCTGACCCGGGACAGCCAGAACATTCCGCCAGTGGCGATGACGCCGCCGGCGGCCAGCATGGGCAGCGCGCTGGTGCGGCTGATCAGCTGCGACGCTGCGGCGGAGGTCACCAGGACGATGCCGATCATCGGCAGGTAGGCGATGCCGGTATTCAGGGCGTTGTAGCCCCAGACAGTCTGCATGAAGATCGTCAGGAAGAAGAACATGCCGAACATCGCGGTTCCCACGCACAGGCTGATCAGGTACGCGCCCGCCCTGTTACGGTTGCGCAGGAGCCGCATCGGCAGCAGCGCATGCTTGCTGCGCGCTTCGATCACGCCGAACGCGGCAAGCAGCGCGACGGCGGCGGTCAGCGACGCGACGACCTTGGTGTCGGTCCAGTGCGAGACGCCATTCGGGCTGGTCGCGGCGCTGGACAGGCCATACACCAGAGAGGCGACCCCTAGTGTGCCGGTCAGGGCGCCGGGTATGTCGAACCGGCCCGCGCGCCGGTCCGATTCGGGCAGGACGCGCGTTGCCAGGCCCGCGACGACGAGCCCGATCGGCACGTTCACGAACATGACCCAGCGCCAGCTCGCGTAGGTGGTGAGCAGCCCGCCGGCGATCAGGCCGATGCCGCCGCCGGCCACGCTCATCGCGGAGTACACGCCCATCGCGCGGTTGCGCGGCGGGCCTTGCGGGAAGGTGACCGCGATCAGCGACAGTGCGGTGGGCGCGGCCAGCGCCGCGCCGACGCCCTGGAGGGCGCGCGCGGACAGCAGCCACGCCTGGCCGGTGGCGAACCCGCCGAGCAGCGAGGCCAGTGCGAACAGCAGGATCCCGGTGATGAAGATCCGGCGGCGCCCGAGCAGGTCGCCGGATCTGCCGCCGAGCAGCAGCAGGCCGCCGAATACCAGGGTGTAGGCGTTGACGACCCATTCCAGATTGGTCCCGGAAAAGCCGAGCGCACGCTGGATATGCGGCAAGGCGACGTTCACGATGGTCGCGTCGAGCACGACCATGAGCTGGGCCGCCGCGATGACGGCGAGCGCTAGCCCGAGCCGGCGGGGTGCCTGCGTGGTACCCCCGGACTCGGCGCGCGCGGCCCAGTAGACCGGGCACCCGGCAACTCGTGACATGACTGACATGGCGGGCTCCTCAGTGCGGGGTGTCTCAGTGCCGGACCGCGGGGAGCGATCCCGGTCGCCAATTTCTGATACACTGTGTCTCATACAGTCAGGATGGCACGGGAAGAAGGTGTGAGTCAAGTTGTCTCAGAACGCGGGTGCTGAGCCGGCGGCATACGACCCGCGGGCCGCTCGCAGCAGGGAGGCCATACTCTGTGCCGCTCGCCTGCTGCTCGAGCGGGAAGGGCCCGAGTCGGTCACGCACCAGCGGGTGGCGCGAGAAGCCGGAGTGGGCCGGGCGACGGTTTACCGGCACTGGCCTGATCCAGGGCAGCTGCTGCACGACCTCATCAACGAGGCGGAGCTGCCGTTCTTCAAGGATCCGATGAGCCCGGTACGGCCGTGGCTCCGGCGCGAGCTGCAGTGGGTCGCCAGAGAGCTAGCGTCTCCCGCTATGGCTGGAGTCGCGGTCACCCTGATGCACCGGGCACGCTGGGACCATGCCACCGCGGAACGGCGAGAACATCTCATGACGCTGCTCACAGACAGGATTTCCGCGGCACTCGACCTCGCGGCGGCAGGCGGGGAGCTGGCAGATGAACCGGCCGAGCCCGCGCTGGTCGCCGCCATGCTGCTCGGCCCGATACTGTTCCGCAGGCTCATGCAAGATCAGCCCGTGTCACCGGAACTCATCGAGCAAGCGCTCGATTCTGCCGTTACCTGGCGGGAACGACCGGCGACGGGCTAAGGCGGGCCAGCGGGGACGTGATGCGTCAGCACGGCCCGACCACGGCGGCGCGCATACACCACGACAACGACGCCATAACCAGCTGATCGGCGCGGCCATCCAGTCCACCGAGAGCAATCGGCTCGCGCGCCGATTCGGCGCTACGAGTGCCCTCCGGGACCGCGCTCACGCTGCGCGGTGAGGCTGTCATCGACCGGCTGCGCCGCACGGTCTGACACCCGGCCGCATGGCGGCCCGCGCCTGAGTGCCGGTGCCGAGCCAGGCGGGAACAGCTAGCCGCGCGACCGGTCCGTGCCGCGCCATCGTCCAGGCCTGGCCCGCGCACGTCAGGGCGATCGTGGCGATGACCACGTTGTACCAGGCGGTCGTCCACCCGCTCGGCCCGGTCCGGCTCGCCGGCATCATCGACAGGTGGGCCAGGAGCAGCAGCACCATCGCGCGGCCGACAATGGCCATCGCTGAGATGATCGCCTCGTCGCGGCGGCCGCCACGGTCCGCGGCCAGCGCGCGGAGCAGGACTAGCGCGCCGGCGAGGCAGGCCCCTTCGACCACCGCGAACGGCAGCGTCATCCGGCGGGCCGCGGCGAGGATGAGGATGGTCCCGGCCAGCCAGCAACTGGCGCTGAACACGCAGGTCGGCAGGCGGCCGTGGCGGACAAGGAAGGTCCGCTTGCCGAACAGGGCATCGCCGCGCATGTCGCGGAAGTCCTTGAGCATGATCCGCCCGGTGAAGCCCAGGTACAGGCCGCCCAGCAGCGCGAGCGTGCCCGGCCGGGGGCGGCCACCGGCCGCCAGGACGCCGAGCAGGTACGGCACCGCGACATAGCATGCCGGGAGCACTATCGAGGCAACGGCTCCGCGGTCGGCCAGCCGGACCGGTCGCAGCGAGTACGCGGCGCTGACGGCCATCCCGGCGGTTACGACGGCGGCCGCAGTCCAGCCGATCAGCGCGCCCGCGGCCAGAGCAACGGCTCCCGCGACGCCGCCGATGACCGCAAACTCGCGGCGGCCGAGCAGGCCGGCGGCCAGCGGGCGCT
>WNGK01009483.1_pt1 | contig 12762 bp, 9 predicted proteins | sample 5400601 | NCBI WGS metagenome assembly WNGK01 (sample SAMN13153376, study PRJNA577476) | soil metagenome | isolation source: 60 cm soil or saprolite under Garry oak tree replicate 1 | place: USA:California | collected 2016-06-15 | reverse complement strand
CGATCGACGGCCGCGAGGTCGTGGTGCCCACGGGCACGCTGATCATCCGGGCTGCCGAGCAGGTGGGGATCGAGATCCCCCGCTTCTGCGACCACCCGCTGCTGGAGCCGGTCGCCGCGTGCCGCCAGTGCTACGTCTCGATCGAGGGCCAGCGGAAGCTGATGACGTCGTGTTCGACACCGGTGGCCGACGGGATGGTCGTGCACACCCAGTTCACGAGCGACGAGGTGAAGGAAGCCCAGGAGGCCGTCCTGGAGTTCCTGCTGATCAATCACCCGTTGGACTGCCCGGTGTGCGACCGGGGCGGGGAATGCCCCCTGCAGGATCAGGCGCTGGCGTTCGGTCCCGGCGAGTCGCGATACGTCGAGGCCAAGCGGACGTACCGGAAGCCGCTGCCGCTCTCTCCGCTGGTGTACCTGGACCGCGAGCGGTGCGTGCTGTGCCAGCGGTGCACGCGGTTCTGCGACGAGATCAGCGGGGACCGGTTCATCACCCTGTTCGACCGGGGCGCGGCCGAGCAGATCGCCATCTCGCCCGGCGAGGACTTCGCGAGCCCGTTCTCCGGGAACACGATCCAGGTCTGCCCCGTGGGAGCCCTGACGTCCTCGACGTATCGGTTCGCGGCCCGGCCATTCGACCTGCGGCGCGGGGACTCGGTCTGCACGCACTGCGCCGCCGGTTGCAACATGGAGGTCCAGCTCCGGAAGGGCCGGGTGGTCCGCAACCTGGCTCGGGACAACCTCGACGTGAACGACGCCTGGTTGTGCGACAAGGGTCGGTTCGCCTTCGCGTTCGCCGATCGAACCGACCGCCTGGCCACGCCGATGCTGCGGGAGCGGGGGCTGGAGCCGGTCCCGTTCGACGAGGCCTTCTCGGCCATCGCCGCGTGGTGCTCCGGCGGGAGGGTCGCGTTCCTGGCCGGCGGCCGGCTCTCCGACGAGGACGCGTACGCGCTCTCGAGGTTCGCCCGGACCGTGGTGGGGACGAACGACGTGGACCACCGCCCCGGCGGTCCGTCCGACGTCCCGCTCGAGGTCGACGCCGCCCGGTCGGCCGGCATGCCCGTCACGTACGGAGACGTCGAACGAGCGAAGGCCATCCTGGTCGTCGGCCTGGACGCCGAGCAGGAACTGCCGATCCTCCATCTCCGGATCCGCAAGGCCGCCCGCCTCGGGGCGAAGCTGTTCGTCGTCCATCCCCGGCGGACCCAGCTGCAGGACGTAGCCGAGCACCTCCTGGTCCGTCCGGGCGACGAAGCCGACCTGCTCTCGCGACTCCGTCCGTCCGGCGAGAGGGAGGCGCCGACCCCCGGGTCGCCGTCGGCGCGGATCGCGGAGGTGCTGCGCGAGGCGGGCGACGCGCTGGTCGTCCTGTCCGGACCACGCCTGGCCGAGAGCGAGGGCGCGGTCGCGGCCGCCGCGGCGCTGGCCGGATCGCTCGGTGGCCGGTTCGCCCACCTGTGCCGCCGCTCCGGCGACGCCGCCGCCCTCGCCGCCGGCCTGCAGCCGGACCTGCTGCCTGGCGGTCGGCCCGTCGCCGACGACGCGGCTCGCGCGGAGGTCGAGGGCCGGTGGGGCGCAGACCTTCCCGCGGAGCCGGGCCGGGACACCGCCGCGATCCTCGCGGCCGCCGCGAACCGCGAGCTCGACGTCCTGTTCCTGATCGGCACCGACCCGCTGCGCGACTTCCCCGGCGCCGCCCTCGCCCGGCGCGCCCTGGAGAACGTCCCGTACAAGGTGGTGATCGACATCGCCGACCACGGCATGTCGATCTACGCCGACGCCATGCTCCCGGCGGCCGCCAGCATCGAGAAGGACGCCACCTACACCGACTGGGAGGGACGGCACCAGCGGGTCGAACCCGTCCGCGACCCGCAGGGTCTGGCGCGGCCCGACTGGCAGCTCCTCCAGGAACTCTCGGTCGCGATGGGCCACGACATGGGCCTCGCGACCCTCGACGCCCTGCGTGCCGAGATGGCTGGCCTCCACGACGCGACCGGTGACGCCGCCGCCGCGGCTCGGCGTCGACGACCGTCGCCCACCGCCACCGACCACGGAGCGCCACCGGAGCGCGACCTCCTCCTCTTCACCTATCCGCTCCTCATCGACGAAGGCCGGCAGCTCGACGGCGCGGGCCAGCTCAAGCAGGCCCAGGAGGAGCCGGCGTTCGTGGAGATCCACCCGCTCGACGCCGAACGCCTGAGCGTGACCGACGGCACTCCCGCGACCCTCACCACCGAGGCGGGTTCCGCCACCGTGCCGGCTCGGGTCACCGACGGGATCGCGCCGGGGTGCGCGTTCGTGCCGTGGAACAACCCTGGCCTGGCGGCGAACACGCTGCTGTCGGGAGCGCGGACCGCGAGCGTGTCCCTGACGAAGGCCGCCCTTGAGGTGACCGCTTGATGCTGGGGAGCGTCGACTGGGTCGGCTGGATCCTGCTCCTCGCGCGCGTTGTCGTCGTGTTCGTCGCGCTGCTCGTCGCGACCATGCTGACGATCTGGGTCGAGCGGAAGGTCGTCGCCGACATGCAGGTCCGGGTGGGGCCGAACCGGGCCGGCCCCTTCGGCATCCTCATCACGCTCGCGGACGGCATCAAGCTGTTCTTCAAGGAGGGCGTCATCCCGACGACGGCCGATCCTCCCGTGTACCTCCTGGCGCCGGTCGCCTCGGTGGTGCCCGCCCTGCTGGCGTTCGCCGTCATCCCGTTCGGGGCCGGCGTGACCCTGTTCGGCCGGCGAGTGCCTGTGGGTCCTGGCGATGGCCTCGCTGGCGGTCTATGGGGTGGTCCTGGCCGGCTGGTCGAGCGGTTCGAACTACCCCTTGCTCGGCGGCATCCGCTCCACCGCGCAGATGATCTCGTACGAGGTGGGCATGAGCCTCGGCCTCATCGCCGTGATCCTCTACAGCGGAACGCTGACGATGAGCGGGATCGTCGCCGTCCAGGCTCGACACTTCCACGTCACCGGCCTGGGCTGGCTGCCGAAGTGGAACATCTTCCTGCAGCTCCCGGCGTTCCTGATCTACGCCGCCGCCGCGCTCGCGGAGACGAACCGCCCCCCGTTCGACCTGGCCGAGGCCGAGACCGAGCTGGTCGCCGGGTACCACACCGAGTATTCCGGGATCAGGTTCGCCCTGTTCTTCCTGGCCGAGTACATGCACCTGCTGACCGTGTCCGCCGTCGGCGTGACGCTGTTCTTCGGCGGCTGGCACGGTCCGATGTTCGACCTCCTCCCGTGGCTGTGGCCGGTCCTGTGGTTCGGGGCGAAGCTCTTCGCGGTGGTGTTCGCCTTCGTGTGGGTCCGGGCGACGCTCCCCAGGTTCCGCTACGACAAGCTGATGGCGTTCGGCTGGAAGGTGCTCATCCCGGCCGGGCTGCTGTGGATCCTCATCACGGCGGCGGCCGTGGTGCTGCCCGGCGTCCGGGGCAGCAACGTGAACGCCGCGATCCTGATCGGCGCCGGCACGGTCGCGCTCATCTCGATCGTCGGCCCGCTGTTCATCGGCACGCCGCGGAGCCTCGTCGCCCGCACGCCCCCGGCGGGCGCGATGCCGATCCCCCCGCCCGGCGGGCCGGCGCCGGCCGAGGGAGCCCGCCGATGAGCGACCGGGCGGCGCCGTCGAAAGGACTCGCCCGGACCGTGGCGCTGGGCGTGGTCCGGGTGGCCCAGGGCTTCTCGGTCACGTTCCGTCACATCCTCCGGAAGGACGTGACGAGCCAGTACCCCAAGGAGATCCGGCCGCTGCCGGCGCGCTCGCACATCGGCCGCCACCTCCTCAACCGGCACCAGAACGGTCTGGAGAAGTGCATCGGCTGCGAACTGTGCGCGTGGGCCTGCCCGGCAGACGCGATCTACGTCCAGGGCGCCGACAATCAGCCGGACGCCCCGGTCTCGGCCGGGGAGCGGTACGCCTCCGACTACCAGATCAACTACCTGCGCTGCATCATGTGTGGCCTGTGCGTGGAAGCGTGCCCGACCCGGGCCCTCACGCTCACGCCCTTCTACGAGCTGGCGTTCGAATCGCGCGAGGCCGGCATCTTCACGAAGGAGCAGCTCCTGGAACCGCCCCCGGCCCTCGGCACGTCGCCCGGCACGGAGGAGGGGAGGTAGCCGGTGGCCGACCTCGTGGTGTTCTGGGTGCTGGCCCCCATCTCGGTGCTCTCCGCGGCGGCCCTGCTGTTCCAGCGGAACGCCGTCCACGCCGCGCTCCTCCTGATCGTCAACTTCTTCACCCTGGCCGTCTTCTTCCTGGTCCTCGGGTCGCCCTTCCTGTTCGTGGTCCAGATCATCGTGTACGCCGGCGCGATCATGGTGCTGTTCCTGTTCGTCATCATGCTGCTCGGCGTGGACCGCCAGGAGGACCTGCGGGAGCGCTTGATCGCCCAGCGTTGGCTGGCGGTGCTCCTCGGGGTAGGGCTGGTGGCCGAGATCGGCACCGCCGTGAACCTGGGCGTCGGCTTCTCGAACCACGGCGTCCCGGACTTCGCCACGGTCAACGCCGGCGGCAACGTCCAGGCCCTGGCGAGGGTCCTGTTCGGCCGCTACTTCCTCCCGTTCGAAGTGACCTCCATCCTCCTCATCGTCGCGGCCGTCGGCGTCATCCTCCACTCCCGCCACCAGCCACACGAGGCGGCTCGGTGAAGACGCCCATCGCGTACTTCCTCATGGTCTCCGGCCTGCTGTTCACGATCGGCACGGTGGGTGTCCTGGTCCGTCGGAACGCCCTGGTGATCTTCATGTCGGTCGAGCTCCAGCTGAACGCGGTGAACCTCGCCCTGGTGGCGTTCTCGCGCCTGCACGGGAACCTCACGGGCCAGGTGCTGGCGTTCTTCGTGATGGTGGTGGCGGCCGCCGAGGTCGTGGTCGGGCTCGCCATCATCGTGACGCTCTACCGGATCGCGCGGAGCGCCGACGTCGACGACGCCCACCTGCTCCGATGGTGACGTCACCGTGACCGCGCTCGTCCTGATCGCGCTGTTCCCGCTGGTCGCGGCCGTGTCGTTGCTGCTGTTCGGGCGACGGTTCCCGGGGAGCGCGGCGGGCTGGGTGGCGTCCTCCGGGATGCTGGCGGCGTTCGTCTGCTCGATGATCACGCTGCTTCGCCTGCTGGACCGGCCCGCGTCGGGACGAACGACGGTCACCACGCTGTACCGGTGGGTTGCCACGGGGACCTTCCACGCGGACATGGCGCTCCGGGCTGACCCGCTCTCGATCGTGATGGCGCTCACGGTGGCCGGCGTCGCCACGCTCATCTTCGTGTATTCGATCGGCTACATGGCCGGCGACGACCGGTATCCGCGGTACTTCGCCTACGTGAGCCTGTTCGTCTTCTTCATGCTGCTCCTGGTCCTGGCGAACAACTTCCTGGTGCTCTACGTGGGCTGGGAGGGCGTGGGGCTCTGCTCCTACCTGCTGATCGGGCACTGGTTCGAACGGAAGTCGGCGGCCGACGCGGCGAAGAAGGCCTTCATCGTGACCCGGGTCGGCGACGCCGCGTTCCTGATCGGCATCGTCCTCATCTGGGTGCACGTGGGGTCGCTCGACTTCGATCGGGTGTTCGCTGCGGCGCCCGCGTTGGCGAGCGGCACGGCCACCGTGATCTCGCTCCTGGTCCTGGCGGGGGCCGTGGGCAAATCGGCGCAGATGCCACTCCACACGTGGCTCCCCGACGCGATGGAGGGCCCCACGCCGGTCTCCGCGCTGATCCACGCCGCCACCATGGTGACCGCGGGCGTCTACCTGGTCGTCCGCTCGCACGCGCTGTTCGAGGCCAGCGGGACGGCCTCGACGGTCGTGGCGCTGATCGGCGTGATCACGGCGATCTACGCGGGCCTGTCGGCGATCGCGCAGGACGACATCAAGCGGATGCTGGCCTACTCCACGATCAGCCAGGTCGGGTTCATGTTCTTCGGTGCCGGCGTGGGGGCGTACTCGGCGGCGATCTTCCTGCTGGTCGCCCACGCCTTCTTCAAGGCGCTGCTGTTCCTGGCCGCCGGCAGCGTGATCCATGGCCTGCACGACGAGCAGGACATGATGAAGATGGGAGGCCTCCGCCGGGCCATGCCGGCGTCCACCGCGGCCTGGGTGATCGGGTGGCTGGCGATGGCCGGGCTGCCGCCGCTGGCCGGGTTCTTCGCCAAGGACCAGGTGGTGGCGGCGGCGAACCTGTCGGGGCGGGACGCGCTGTGGGTCGCGGCGCTCGTCGCGGCCGTCCTCACCGTCCTGTACGAGACCCGCGGCACCTTCATGACCTTCTTCGGCGAACGGCGGTACGAGGGCGAGCCGCACGACCCTCCCGCGGTCATGCGGATCCCGATGCTGCTGCTGGCCGTCGGCGCGACGGCCGGCGGGCTGCTCGGGCTGTCGGCCACGACGGGTGCGATCCCGAGGTTCCTGTCGCCGGTGGTCGGCGTCGCCTCGGGGTCCGGCCGGGGCCTGTCCGAAGCGACGCTGTCCGCGATCTCGGTGGCCGTCGCCGTGGTCGGGATCGGGGTGGGCTACTTCGTCTACGGCTCCGGGCGGTTCGACTGGATGGCCCTCCGGCTGCGGTTCGGCGGGCTGAAGCGGACCGGCCTGAACGGGTTCTACGTCGACGACCTCTACGGCGCGGCGTTCGGCGGACCGGGCAAGCTCGTCTCGGCGTTCCTCGGCTACGTCGTCGACCGGCGCGTGATCGACGGCGGCTGGAACGGGCTCGCGAACTGGGTCGGATCGGTGGCGACGGGCGGGCGGCGGGTCCAGTCGGGCCTGGTTCGGCTCTACGCGGCGGCGTTCCTGGTCGGCGTGGTCGGCGTGCTGGGGTACTTGGTGGTGCGGGCCTGATGGGTCACTTCCCCTGGCTCACGGTGGTGACGTTCGCCCCGCTGGCCGGGGGGATCGTCACGGTCCTCCTCCCGTCGCGAGCCGTCCGATGGTGGGCGCTCGTCGCCACGCTCGCGACGCTCGCGCTGGCATTCGGGATGCTGGGGGCGTTCGACGGCGGGAGGGCCGGGTTCCAGCTGGTCGACCGGGCCACGTGGGTTGGCCCGGTCCATTTCGAGTACGTGCTGGGCGTGGACGGCATCAGCGTGTTCCTGGTCCTGCTCACGGCCTTCCTGATGCCGCTCGCCGTGCTGGCCTCGTGGAAGGTCGAACGGAGCCCGAAGCTGTACCTGGCCTCGTTCCTGGTCCTGGAGACGGCGACGATCGGGTGCTTCCTGGCCCTCGACCTGCTGCTGTTCTTCCTGTTCTTCGAAGGCTTGCTGTTCCCCATGTACCTGATCATCGGCGGGTGGGGCGGCGGCCGGCGCGTGTACGCCGCCGTGAAGTTCTTCCTGTTCACGATGGCCGGCTCGGCGTTCCTCCTCCTGGCGATCCTGTTCCTCTATTTCCGGGCCGGCTCGCAGCTCGGGACGCCGACGTTCGAGCTGACGCGCCTCTCCGGGCTCCCCCTGCCGGCCGCCACGGCGCGGTGGCTGTTCCTGGCGTTCTTCGTGGCGTTCGCGGTGAAGGTGCCGCTGGTGCCGATCCACACGTGGCTCCCGGACGCGTACACGGAGGCGCCGCCGGCCGGGTCGATGGTGTTGGCGGCCCTCCTGGCGAAGGTCGGCGCGTACGGCCTGATCCGGTTCAACCTCTCGTTGTTCCCGGAGGCGTCGTCGTTCTTCCGGACGTTCGCCATGACGCTGGCGGTGGTGGCCATCGTGTACGGGGCCGCCGTGGCCGTGATGCAGACGGACGTCAAGCGGCTGATCGCGTACTCGAGCTTGTCGCACCTCGGGTTCATCGTGCTGGGGATCTTCGCGTTCACCGTGCCGGCGGCCTCGGGAAGCGTGCTGTACATGGTGAACCACGGCCTCTCCACCGGCGCGCTGTTCCTGCTGGTGGGGATGCTCGCCGAACGGGTGGGGACGAACGACCTCCGGAGGATGGGCGGGCTCGCTGCGCGGGTCCCGGTGCTGGCTGGGGTGTTCCTCTTCATGGCCCTCGCGTCGGTCGGACTGCCCGGGCTGAACAACTTCGTGAGCGAGTTCCTGGTGCTCCTGGGGACGTTCGCCGCGTCGAAGCCCTTCGCCGTCGTGGCCGTGACGGCGCTGGTGCTGTCCGCGGTGTACCTCCTGTGGGCGTACCAGCGAGCGTTCCACGGTGTGCCGGCCATCGCCGGGGCCGCCGACGACGTTTCCGGCAACGGGCACGCACCCGCGCGGGCGGAGGACGAGGCCGCGTCCCCGCTGAAGGATCTCTCCGCGCGCGAGCGGCTGATCCTGGCTCCGTTGATCGCCGCGGTCCTGGTCCTGGGGCTCTTCCCGAGGCCGCTCCTCACCCGCATCGACCCGACCACGGCCCGCACGGTGGCGTGCCTACGGTCCAGAACCGTCCCACCGCTCAGCGGCGGCGGCGCCGGGTGGACGGGGTACGCGCCCCTCTCCGCTGGGATCTGCCCGTGACCGCCGCGCTGGCCCAGGCGCTCCTCCATCCGATCCCGCACGTCCCGCTGGTGTTCGGGCCCGTCGCCCCCGAGCTGATCCTGGTGGGAACGGCCGTCGTCGTGATGATGCTCGACGCGCTGCAGCCGCGCGTCGGCCCACACGCGCTGGCCGCCGTGTCGCTCGCTGGGATCCTGGGGGCGATCGGCTATTCGGCCTCGCTGTGGTCGTGGAACGGCGCGCCCGTCGTGCTGGGCGGCATGGTCGAAGCCGATCGCTTCGCCGTCTTCTTCCGCTTCGTGCTGCTGGGCGTGGCGGCGCTCGCCGTGCTGCTGTCGCAGCACTACCTGGACCGGGCGGACGAAGCCCGCGGCGAGTACTACCCGTTGCTACTGTTCGCAACCGCGGGCATGACGCTGATCGCGGCGGCCGGCGACCTGATCCTGGTGTTCCTGTCGCTCGAGATCCTGTCGCTCGCTCTATACCTCTTGACCGGGTTCTCGTTCCGGCGGATGGCCTCGGCCGAGGGCGCGATGAAGTATTTCCTGCTGGGGGCGTTCTCCAGCGCGTTCTTCCTGTACGGGATCGCGCTGGCGTACGGGGCGACGGGGACGACGAGCCTGAGCGGGATCGGGCACGCCCTCGCCGGGGGCGCGGTCGCCGCCCACGGCGCCACGGCCCTGGCGGTGCTCGCGGCGGGCCTCCTCGCCATCGGGCTCTGCTTCAAGGTCGCGGCCGTCCCGTTCCACATGTGGACGCCGGACGCCTACCAGGGGGCCCCGACGTCGGTGACGGCGTTCATGAGCGCGGGGACGAAGGTGGCGGCCTTCGCGGCGTTCCTCCGGGTGTTCACCGTGGCCCTCGGCCCGCTCAGCCTGGACTGGCGGCCGTTCCTGGCGATCATCTCGGCCGTGACGATGGTCGCCGGCAGCGTGCTCGCCATCGCCCAGACCGACGTGAAGCGCATGTTCGCCTATTCCTCGATCGCCCACGCGGGGTTCATCCTCACCGGGGTTTCGGCGGCGAGCGCCGCCGGCGTGCAGGCGTCGATGTTCTACCTGGTCGCGTACGCCGCGATGATCCTCGGCGGGTTCGGCGCGGTGATGCTCGTGAGCATCCGCGGCGAGCGGAACCTCTCGCTGGCCTCGTATCGGGGTCTCGCCCGCCGGAGCCCGTTCCTGGGCGGCGTGCTCGCCCTCTTCCTGCTGTCGCTGGCCGGCATCCCGCCGACCGCCGGCTTCATCGCGAAGGTGGTCGTGTTCAGCGCGGCGATCCGGTCGGGGTACTGGTGGCTGGCCCTGGTCGCGGTGCTCTCGTCGGTGATCGCGGCGTTCTTCTACCTCCGGGTGATCGTCCTGATGTACATGCAGGAGCCGGAGGAAGTCCTGATCTCCGGGGCAGAGGGAGGTCCGTTCGTGTTCGAGCGGGCCCCGCTGGCCCGGCTCGCCGTCGCGGTACCCGCCGCGCTGACGCTGGCAGCGGGCGTGTTCCCGTCGATCGTGTTCGACGCCCTGAGGACGGCGTCCGTGGTCCGGTTCTAGAGGAGGGGAACGGGTGATCCCGAACTGGTTCGCATCCGCGATCACAAGTAGCATCGGTGCCATGAGGCCCGGGGAACGCCCGTGACCAGGGCGGCGATCAGGGGGCTCGAAGCGCCCGACCCCGCGGTGGAGCGCGAGCTCCGGGGGCGGCTCGACGAGGTCGAGGAGGCGCTGGCGAAGGCCGTCCGCTCCGACTCGGAGTTCGTGTCGGAGACGTCGGCGTACCTGTCGGCGGCCGGCGGCAAGCGGTTCCGGTCCCGCCTGGTCCTGCTGTCCGGGTACTTCGGCGATCCCGTCGACCCCCGCCTGATCCAGGGCGCCGTGGCGATCGAGATCACGCACATCGCCACGCTCTACCACGACGACGTGATCGACGAGGCCGACATGCGTCACGGGCGGCCGTCGGTCAACGCGCGGTGGGACAACACGGTGGCGATCCTGGCCGGCGACCTGCTGTTCGCGAAGGCGTCCGAGCTCTCCGCGGAGCTGGGCACGGAGGTGTCCCGCCTGCTCGCCCGGACCATCGCCACGCTGTGCGACGGCCAGATACGGGACGTCGCCGCCTCCGGGCGGATCGATCAGGACGAGCGGTCCTACATGGAGATCATCGAACGGAAGACCGCCGCGCTCATCGCCACGTCCTGCCGGCTGGGCGGGATGATGTCCGACGCTCCGCTGGACGCCGTGGAACGCCTGGACGACGTGGGGATGGCGCTCGGCATGGCCTTCCAGCTGTCCGACGACATCATGGACTTCACGGCGAGCGAGGAGGAGCTCGGGAAGCAACCCGGGCAGGACATCCGGCAGGGGGTCTACACGCTGCCGGTGCTGTTCGCGCTCCACGACGGCGCGCAGGGCGGGGAGCTGTCCTCGCTGCTCGCCGAGGGGCCGCCGCACGGCGAGGCGCTCGATCGGGCCCTGTCGATCGTCCGGGCCGACCGCTCGCTGCACCTGGCGCGCGCGGCCGTCGGCCGCCACGTGCGCCGAGCGAAGGATCTCGCGACCGGGCTCACCCCGGGGCCCGCCCGCGACGCGCTGGTCCACATCGCCGAGTTCCTGGCCGCCCGCTGCGGAGCCCGGGCGTAAGGCGTCGGAGCGAAAGGGGATGGGTGGCTCGGCCGAGCTGCTCGCCCGGCAGATGGAGGACGCGTTCTCGTTCATCGGCCGCGCGGTCGAAGGGCTGACCGACGACGAGCTCTCGTGGGAGCCCGTGCCCGGATCCTGGCGGGTCTACCGGGGCGACGACGGCCGCTGGACCTACGACTACCAGCTGCCGGAGCCAGATCCGTCGCCGTTCACCACGATCGGATGGCGGCTCTTCCACGTGGCGTCGTGCAAGGTGATGTACCACGAGTACGCGTTCGGCCCCGGACGGATGACGTGGGACACGATCGAGGTGCCGCACACGGCGGTCGACACGCTCGCCATGCTGGAGCACGGCCACGCGTTGCTCGTCGCCGACGTCGCCGCCTTGGCCGACCCCGACCTGGACGAGGAGCGGCCGACGAACTGGGGCGAGCGGTGGCCGACATGGCGGATCCTCTGGACCATGGTCCACCACGACCTGTGGCACGGCGGCGAGATCGGCGCCGTTCGAGACCTGTACCGACTCCGCGAAGACCGATGGGGGAGCGGCCGTTAGCCGGGCGGAAGCCCCAGCTCGCGGAGCACCTCTTCGGTGTGTTCGCCCAGACGGGGCGGCGGCCGGTGGTGAACGGGCGGCGCTTCGCCGAGGTGGATCGGGTCGGCCACGAGCCTGAGCGGACCGCGGACGGGGTCGTCGACCGACATCACCAGCTGGGAGCCTTCCGGCGATGCGAAGACCTCGTCGAGACCCCGGACCGGCGCGCACGGCACGCCGGCTGCTTCGAACGACGCCAGCCACCGGGCGGCCGGTTCCGATCCGAACACGTCCGCCAGGATCGGGATCAGGTGGTCGCGGTTGCGGACCCGGGCCTCGTTCGTGGCGAAGCGTTCGTCGCTGCCGAGCTCGGGCTGGCCGATCGCCTCGCAGGCGCGCTGGAACAGGCGGTCGTTGCCGGCGGCCAGGACGAACGGCCGGTCGGCGGCGTGGAACACCTGGTACGGAACGATGTTCGGGTGCTCGTTGCCCATCGCCCGGGGAACGACCCCGCCGATGAGATAGTTCGCCGCCTGGTTGACCATCGCCGCGACGCTGGCTTCGAACAGCGAGACCTCGACCCGCTGGCCACGCCCGGTGCGGCCCCGCGCCTGGAGCGCCGCGAGGATGCCGATCGCGGCGTCGAGCCCGGCGATCACGTCCATCAGCGCCACGCCCACCTTGGTCGGCTCGCCGTCCTTCGGCCCCGTCACGCTCATGAGTCCGGAGAGGGCCTGCACGATGACGTCGTACCCGGGGCGCGCGGCCGCTTCGCCCCCGGTGAACGTCGTGATCGAGCAGTACACGAGTCCCGGGTTCGCCGGCGCCAGGTCGTCGTAGCCAAGGCCGAACCGCTCCATCAGGCCGGGCCGGAAGTTCTCCACCAGGACGTCGCTCCGGTCGGCCAGCGCGCGGGCGGCGCGAGCCCCGTCGGGCGTCTCCAGGTCCAGCGCCACGCTGCGCTTGTTCCGGTTGAGCGACAGGAAGTACGCGGCGTCCTCGCCGGCGAACGGCGGTCCCCACCCGCGGGTGTCGTCGCCCGATCCCGGTCGTTCGACCTTGACCACGTCCGCACCGAGGTCGCCCAGGATCATCGTCGCGAGCGGCCCGGCCAGGACGCGCGAGAAGTCCGCGACCTGCAGCCCTTCCAGCGCGCCGCCGGTCACGCCGGTTCGCTCCACCGGGGCGACGTCGTCC
>WNGK01009224.1_pt1 | contig 12763 bp, 13 predicted proteins | sample 5400601 | NCBI WGS metagenome assembly WNGK01 (sample SAMN13153376, study PRJNA577476) | soil metagenome | isolation source: 60 cm soil or saprolite under Garry oak tree replicate 1 | place: USA:California | collected 2016-06-15 | reverse complement strand
GGGCCGTCGCCTATCTGGACGTGCTCACGGTGCCGCCGGACACGATCAACAGCAATCACCCCACGCCGAACACGAGCCCATGCTCATCCTCAACGCCTGACGTCTACCCCCTCGTGTTCACCTTCAATGCCGGCGAACAGACCACGACCCGGGAGGGCAGATCCCGTAATCGGGTCTGGGTGCTGCGGGTCGCGGCCAAGGCCTCGTCGACCATCTCGAAGGGCAGGTGTTGGGTGAGTTCACCGAGGTGGCCGGGCGCGTATCGGCCCCCGGCCACGGTGACCGTGCGGGTGATGACAGACTGGGAGTCCAACGGAGTTCCTGTGTTCAGCGATCTTGGTCGACGCTGTTGTAGCAGGAGCTCCGTTGCCCGTTTCAACCGGCTGGACAGCCGCACCCAACCCCTTAACTACACGGCCTTGGGGCTAGCGCCGTCTTGCCGACGCCACCGGGGCCTCTGAGCACTACGACGGTCGGCGAGATGCGGCTGGCGTTGGCGGCGAGGTCACGCAGGAGAGCGAGTTCCGGTGTGCGGCCGGCAAATCTCGCCGGAGCCGGCAGGAGCTGACGAGGAACGACGGGACCGGTGTCGGGGATCGCCGGCTGCAGGGTGACATCGCCGTGAATGGCACCAGCCTGGATGATCGGGCCGTGTGCCTGACCGGACAACAGATTCCGCTGGCCCGGCTGGCCAACATCCTGATCGTCCGGTGTCTGTCTTCGATCCCCCACGGCGCCCTCGCGGTAATGGTCGACGACCTCTCTCGACCATACGTTGCGGCCTGCCTAAAGCCCCATTGTTGTTTGGAGCATTCGGACGACACCTAGGGCAGATTTGCCAGGAGTAGACCGCTGCGCGGCTTTGGGGTGAAATAGGTGCTTTTTCGGGGCATCCGACGGCACTGGTCGTGTACTGCCAGTACGTCTCGGTATGGCACCGGCGCGATCAGGAGTACGGCGTCGGCGCCCGCGATCGGTGCGGTTTCGGCCGGTAGCGCGCGCACGAGCGGTCCGGCCGGATCGATGCCCAGCGCCTCGGCGATCAACAGGTGTTCCACGACGCCGTGATCGATCCTCGGCAGCGGTTCGCCGGCGAACGGCGGTGGCAGGTCGACCACCAGCGCGCGGTCGCCGGCCAGCACGAGCACGGTGCCTGGACGGTCCGGGGCGGTGGCAGTGGGTGGATCGGCGTCGCGGACGCGTAGGCCGCTGTGGCGCCACGCGTCGGCCAGGTTGTCGGAGGTCAGTCCGGTGCCGACCAGCATCCGGTGGATGGGGCCGACCTGGAGGCCGGGGCCGCCGGTGATCAGGGCCAACAAACCGGACCGGGCGCCGGTGGCGGCGGCGACGCGGTGGTTGCCATCCGCCACCAGCAGGGGATGACGTTGTGCCAGCGCGATCAGTTCGTCCTGGTCCGGGCCGGGGCCGAGCAACCAGAGCTGGTGCTGACGGCCAGCCGAGTCCGTGACGTGCACGTCCGGTGCGGTGCGGTGGTCGATCGCGCGGCGCAGGGCCTGGGTCAGGTCGGCGCCGCCGGTGACCGGGACCAGCATCGCGGCGCTGGTCGCGCAGCCGAGACCGGCGAGCACGGCAGCACGTTCGGCGACCACATCCGGGTAGACCTGCTCCGCCTGGCGGATTCTGGCCTGGCCCTCGGCGTCCACCGCGTCCGGGTCGACGAGGCACAGCATGCCCAACGCGGTGCCGTCCGGGCCGCTGGCCAGGTAGGGCGCGATGACGTTCTCGACCGGCCGGTAGGCCTGTTGGCGCAGTCGGTCCAGCATCCGCACGGCGGCGGGCAGTGCCTCCGGCACGGACAATCCGGCGGCGAGCGCCTGCGGCGTGTGGTTCGGGTGCTGCACGGCCAGCAGGGAGTCGTGCGAGTTCTGGCGGGCCAGCGCGGCGATCACCTGGTCGGTTTCGGCGAACTCGTCGACATCGGGGCCGGGCACCCGGCTGGTGACGACCCAGCCGGTGCCGATCGGTCTGACCACATCGCTCATGGTTCACATGCCGACTGATGCGAACAGTGAGCCGACCTCCTGGTGGTTCAGCCTGCGGAACGTGCCGGGGCGCTGGCTGCCGAGCTTGACGTCACCGACCGCCGTGCGGACGAGGCGGTGCACCGGGAAACCGACCTCGGCCAGCAGCCGCCGCACGATGTGCTTGCGACCCTCGTGTACCACGACTTCGACCAAAGCCTGGCCCGGCACGGTGTCGACCAGCCGGAAACTGTCCACTTTGGCCGGTCCGTCGGCGAGCTCGATGCCGGCGCGCAACCGTTTGCCAAGATCGCGCGGGATCGTGCCGAGTACGTCGGCGAGGTACGTCTTGCTCACATGGTAGGACGGATGTGTCAGCCGATGGGACAGCTCGCCGTCGTTGGTGAACAGCAGCAGGCCCTCGGTCTCGGCGTCGAGGCGGCCGACGTGGAACAGGCGCGGACCGGCCGACGAGACCTTGGAGCGGACGTAGTCGCCGACGCAGGAGCGGCCCTGGTCGTCGGACATCGTGGTGTGGACGTCGATCGGCTTGTTGAAGGCCAGGTAGACGAGGTCGTCGCGCAGGACGATGCGGCTGCCGTCGACGTGCACCACCGCGGTGTCCGGGTCGATCCGGCGCCCCATCTCCGTGACGACGTCACCGTCCACCATGACCCGCCCGGCCGCGATCAGTTCCTCGGCCGCGCGCCGGGATGCCACGCCCGCCTGGGCGAGCACCTTCTGGAGTCGCACGCCGTTCGGCGTCGGGTCAGACATCGTCGATCGTGTCCACTTCTGGCAGGAGGGGAGCGATCGCGGGCAGATCCTCCAAAGAGGACAGTCCGAGTCGCTCGAGGAACAGTTCGGTGGTTCGGTAGAGAATGCCGCCGGTCTCGGCGTCGGTGCCGGTCTCCCCGATCAGGCCACGTGATACCAGGGTACGGATGACGCCGTCGACATTCACACCGCGCACCGCGGCGACGCGGGATCTCGTGACGGGCTGTCGATAGGCGATCACCGCAAGCGTTTCCAGTGCGGCACGGGTGAGCTTGGCGCGCTGGCCGTCGAGCAGGAGTTTCTCGACGAACGGGGCGTGCCGGTCGCGGGTCACGAAGCGCCAGCCGTCCCCGGCGCGGCGCAGGTCGATGCCGCTGCCGCGGTCGGTGAACTCGGCGGACATGCGTCGCAGGGCGTCGGTGACGCGGGCGACGGGCTGGTCGAGGGCGGTGGCGAGCAGTTCGTCGGGGGCGGGGGTGTCGACTACTAGGAGCAGGGCTTCGAGGGCGCTGGTGAGATCGGCGTCGTCGGCTAGGGGCGGCAGGTCGCCGGCTGCGGCTTCATCGCCGAGGGCGTCGTCGTCAACGGACGACTCACCGGCAGACAGCTCACCAGTGGACGACTCACCGGCAGACGGCTCGGCAACAGACGACTCGCAGGCAGACGGCCCACCGACGAGCGGCTCGGCAACCGACGACTCACCAGCAGGCGGCCCACCAACAGACGACTCACCAACAGACGACTCACCAACGGGCAGCTCAGCAACAGACGACTCACCGACGAACGACTCGACAACAGACGACTCACCAACGGAGGGCCCACCAACGGACGACCCACCGGCAGACGGCCCAGCAACAGACGACTCAGCGGTGGACGACTCACCGACAGGTGCCTCGGCGATAGACGACTCACCGACGAGCGGCCCACCAACAGACGACCCACCAACAGACGACCCACCAACAGACGACTCACCAACAAGCGGCCCGACAACCGACGACTCGCCGGTGGGGGCACTGGTTGGCGTGGGCGCCTCGTCCTCGGCGACCGGCATGTCGTCGGCTGACTGTGGTGATTCTGGGTTGGTGGTCACCCGTACTCCTCGTCCTGCTCCGCCTCGGTGGCGCCGGCGTGGGCCTCCTGTACCGACCCGCCGGTCCACCGCACGTGCAACTCACCCAACGGATCCGCCTGGTCGAACACGATGCTCTGCTGCCGGTACAGGTCCAGCAGCGCCAGGAACCGCGCCACAACCTCCAGCGTCCGCTCGCAGTCTCGGACCAGTTCGCTGAACGTCGCGACCCCGGCCTCGGCCAGCCAGGCCCGCAGCAACGCCGCGTGCTCGCGTACCGACACCTTGTGTGCGTGCAGGTGATCCAGCGACACGACCGGCGGTGGCTTCGGCTGGAACACCGACGCCGCGATCTCGGCGAACCGGGCCGCGTCGACGCCGATCAGCACCTCGGGCAGCAACCTCGTGTACCGGTCCTCCAACGCGACCGATCTCGGGTACCGCCGCAGTGCCGCCGACTCCAGTTCCGCGAACAGCGCCGCGACCTGCTTGTACGCCCGGTACTGCAACAGCCGCGCGAACAGCAGGTCCCGTGCCTCCAGCAACGCAACATCCGCCGCGTCCTCGACATCGGCCGACGGCAGCAACCTGGCCGCCTTCAAGTCCAGCAACGTGGCCGCGATGACCAGGAACTCCGTTGTCTCGTCCAGGTCCCACGCATCGCCCATGGACCGGATGTGGGCGATGAAATCGTCGGTGACCTGGTGCAGCGCCACCTCCGTCACGTCCAACTGGTGCTGCGAGATCAACTGCAGCAGCAGGTCGAACGGGCCCTCGAAATTGGCGAGCCGCACCGTGAACCGGCCGGCGCGTGCGGCGGCTGCGGCCGGATCAACAGGGTCGACCGGATCAACAGGGTCGAGAGGGGTCACGTCCACCAGTGTCACTCGTCCGGTTCCGACCGTAGCCGGCGGACCAGCAACGAATCTGCGCCCTGGTCGGTGAAATCGGCCAACAGCACCGCGATCGCCTCGCGGACGATGCGGCCGCGGTCGATCACCAGGCCGTGCTCGGCTCGGGCGGTCAGGCGCGCCTGTTCCAGGGCGATCAGTTCCTCGCCGGACACGTACACCGTGATCTTCGCGTCGTGTTTCTGCCGGCCCGAGCTGGGGCGGGCGTCGGCCGACGGCGACGGGACGGGGGTGCTGGAGGGTTGGGTCGAGCGGAACAACTCGGCCGCGCCCGGCAGTGCGGCGCGTCGGGTCACGCCACCGCCTGATGTACGGCAGCAGCGACGGTCACCGGGCGATCACCTCGCGAGCCAGTTCCCGATACGCCTTGGCACCGGCGGATCTCGGCGCCCACCGGGTGATCGGCTCGCCGGCCACCGTGGTCTCCGGGAACCGGACCGTGCGGTTGATCACCGAGTCGAACACGACCTCGCCGAAGGCTTCGACCACTCTGGCCATGACCTCACGACAGTGCAGTGTCCTCGGGTCGTACATGGTCGGCAGGATGCCGGTGATCTCCAGCTTCGGGTTCAGCCGCTCGCGCACCTTGTCGATCGTGTCGATCAGCAGCGCGACGCCCCGCAGGCTGAAGAACTCGCATTCCAGCGGGATGATCACGCCGTCGGCGGCGGCCAGCGCGTTCACGGTGAGCAGGCCCAGCGACGGCTGGCAGTCGACCAGGATGTAGTCGTAGTGCTCGATCAGCGGCCGCAGCACCCGCACCAGGGTGTGCTCGCGGCCGACCTCGGCCACCAACTGCACCTCGGCCGCGGACAGGTCGATATTGCTGGGCAGCAGGTCCATGCCGTCCACCGTCGTGCGCATGACCACGTCGGCGACACCGACGTCGCGTTCCATGATCACGTTGTAGATCGTCTGGTCGAGCTGCTGCGGCTGCACGCCGAGGCCCACCGACAACGCGCCCTGCGGGTCGAAGTCCACCAGCAGCACCCGGCGGCCGTACTCGGCCAGCGCGGCACCGAGATTTATGGTCGACGTGGTCTTGCCGACGCCGCCCTTCTGGTTGCAGATGGCCATGATTTTGGCCGGGCCGTGCTGCGCGATCAGCGACGGCTCCGGCACCTTGCGGCGCGGCCGGCCGGTCGAGCCGATGCCGCCGGCAGACGTGTCCAGCGGTTCGTCGACATCGTCGGCGGCCCTTGGGGCAAGGCTCAGCTCCACCGAACCGCGTGGCTGCGGTGTCGACATGGCGACCTTGCTCCCGGTAGTCAGTGGGCCTAGTGGACCGACTGCCGCATGCTATGCGGCGGTCACAGCAGCGGCAACGCGCCTCGCCGTACGGGGTAACTTAGCTGGCCAGTGAGGGATGCCGGGTCGCGGCCAGCACTACGTCCAGTAGACCGGGAAAGAGCTGGTCCAGATCATAACGGCGGACCGACAGCCACCGCTGGGTGCCGGCGGGGCGGGTGTGCGTCACACCGGCCTCCCGCAGCACGCGCAGGTGCTGGGACAACGTCGACTTCGCCACCGACACGGCCAACTGCCCGCACAGGGTCTCCCCACCAGTGTCCAACTGGCCGACGACGCCCAGCCGGGTCGGGTCGGACAGTGCGTGCAGCACACCGACCAGCGTGATGGCTTCGCGGTGCGGCTCGTCGAGATCGCCCATTCCCATCACCTCATCTTGATCTTGACTGAAGGCGGGGCGAATGTCGCGCTCACCGTACCGGTCCGACACGCAGCGCGTTCGAATTCCGCCCAAACCCCGCCCGGTCAGCCCAATGCCCTCGGATGCGACGTCACGTAGACCTCCCGCAGGGTCGTGACCGTGACCAGCGTGTAGACCTGCGTCGTCGTCACGGAGGCGTGGCCGAGCAGCTCCTGCACCACCCGTACGTCCGCGCCGCCCTCCAGCAGATGGGTGGCGAACGAATGGCGCAGGGTGTGCGGTGACACGGGCGCCCGGATACCAGCCCGGTCGGCGGCGTCCTTGAGCGCCTGCCACGCGCTCTGCCGGGACAGCCGCCCGCCACGCGCGTTCAGGAACACCGCCGGCGTGCCACGACCCTTGCCGGCCAACGACGGCCGTACCCGCACCAGGTAGGCGTCCAACGCGTCCAACGCCGGCCGGCCGATCGGCACCAGCCGCTGCTTGCCGCCCTTGCCGTCCAACAGGACGACCCGATCCGTGCGGTCGACACCGTCCAGGTCCAGGCCGATCGCCTCGGAGATCCGGGCGCCGGTCGAGTACAGCAGCTCCAGCAGCGCCCGGTCCCGCAACGATCTCGGCTCGTCCGAGCCGGCGGTTTCCAGCAGCCGCACCACGTCATCCAGCGGCAGCGCCTTGGGCAGTCGACGCGGCAGTGCCGGCGGCTTGACCGACCGCGCCGCGTCGATCTCGATCAGCCCCTCCAGCAACGCGAACCGATGCAGCCCCCGTACGGCGACCACCGCCCGAGCCGCCGACGACGCCGCCAGCGGCGGATGGTCGGCGTCCCCTTCCCGCAGCACGGCCAGAAATCCGGTGATCCGGCCCTCGGTCACGTCGGCCAGCTCGGTGATCCCGGCGGCGGTCAGGTGGCCCAGATAGCGGTTCAGGTCGCGGGCGTAGGACTCCAGGGTGTTGCGGGCGGTGCCGCGCTCCACCGCGAGATGGTCCAGATACAGCCGAAGTACCGCCGCCAGTGCCGGAGCAATGGCGGCGGTAGGGGAATCGGCGGTCACTTCCCGGCGGCGAACCGGGTCGGCCGGTCTGCCCAGGGCGCGCTCGTCGACCTTGTGTGACCGGCGCCGGAGCGGACCGCGTGCAGTGCCAGGATGCCGGCGACCGTCGAGCTGTTGACGACCTCACCGGCTAATACCATCCGCACCGCTTCGGCCAGTTCGACCCGGTGCACCACCAGATCGGCCTCCTCGTCGCCCTCCGCCCTCGGCCGGCCGACCGACCTCAGGCTCGTGGCCAGGAACACCCGGACCACCTCGTCGGTGAAGCCGGGCGACGCGGCCACGTCGACCAGCACATCCCACCGCTCGGCCGCCACGCCCGCTTCTTCGACCAGTTCACGGGCCGCCGTCGTCTCCGGCGGCTCGCCCGGCACGTCCAGCAGGCCGGCCGGCAGCTCCCACAGCCGCCGACCCAACGGGTGCCGGTACTGGTGAATGAGCACGATCCGGTCCGCGTTGTCGACCGCGACGACGGCCACGGCACCGTAGTGCTCGACCACTTCCCGGCGCCGCACCGCCCCGCCCGGCATCGCGACCTCGTCGGCCCGCAACGCGATCACGTTGCCACGGTAGATCTCCCGGCTCGCCACCGTCTCGAACCGATGCCGCCCGTTCACGACTGCACACCCGCCGCTGCCGCCTCCGACAACTCCACCGGCAACCGGCCGGCGGCGAGGTAGTCCAGTGCGGCCCCGACGAATGCCGTGAACAACGGATGCGGCCGGGTGGGCCGGCTCTTGAGCTCCGGATGTGCCTGCGTACCCACGAAGAACGGATGCGTCTGCGGCGGCAGCTCGATGAACTCCACCAGATGCCCGTCCGGCGACAGCCCGGAGAACACCAGACCGGCGTCGGCCAACTGGCCGCGGTAGGCGTTGTTCACCTCGTACCGGTGGCGATGCCGCTCGGACACCTCGGGCGTGTCATACGCCTTGGCCACCAACGAACCCGGGGCCAGCTCCGCCGGATAGGCACCCAACCGCATGGTGCCGCCCATGTCCCGTTCACCGGCTATCACATCGGCCTGGTCGGCCATGGTGCTGATCACCGGATGCGTCGTCCGCTCGTCGAACTCGGCCGAGTCGGCGTCCGTGATGCCGGCGAGATGCCGCGCCACCTCGATCACCATGCACTGCAGCCCAAGACACAGGCCCAGCAACGGAATCCCACGGGTTCTGGCATACCGGATCGCGCCGATCTTGCCCTCGATCCCGCGCACGCCGAACCCTCCGGGCACCAGCACGCCGTCCACATCGGCCAGTGCCCGCGCCGCGCCGGCCTCGGTCTCGCAACTGTCCGACGGCACCCACTGGATCTCGACCCTGGCCCGGTGCGCGAACCCGCCGGCCCGCAACGCCTCGGTCACCGAAAGGTACGCGTCCGGCAGGTCGACGTACTTGCCGACCAACGCGATCCGCACCGTCTCAGCCGGACTGTGCACGCGCGCCAGCAGATCGCCCCACACCGTCCAATCCACGTCCCGAAACGGCAACCCGAGCCGTCGCACGACGTACGCGTCCAACGCCTCGGCGTGCAACACCTTCGGAATGTCATAGATCGACGGCGCGTCCGGCGCGGCAACGACGGCATCGACATCGACGTCACACATCAACGCGATCTTGCGCTTCAACCCGGCCGGAATCTCCCGATCCGCCCGACACACGATCGCATCCGGCTGGATGCCGATGTTCCGCAACGCGGCCACGGAGTGCTGCGTCGGCTTGGTCTTGAGCTCCCCTGACGGCGCCAGATAGGGCACCAGCGACACGTGCAGGAAGAAACAGTTGTCCCGCCCGACATCGTGCCGAACCTGCCGACACGCCTCAAGAAACGGCAACGACTCGATGTCGCCGACAGTCCCACCGACCTCGGTGATCACCACATGCGGCCGCTCACCGTCCGGCCCGACGTCGGCCATCGCCCGAATCCGCGACTTGATCTCGTCGGTGATGTGCGGGATCACCTGAACGGTGTCCCCCAGGTACTCCCCCCGACGTTCCTTGGCGATCACCGTCGAATACACCTGTCCGGTAGTGACGTTCGCACTACCGGACAGTGACCGATCGAGGAACCGCTCGTAGTGGCCGATGTCAAGATCCGTTTCGGCACCGTCGTCTGTGACGAACACCTCACCGTGCTGAAACGGGTTCATCGTGCCGGGATCGACATTGAGGTAGGGGTCGAGCTTCTGCATGGTGACCCGCAGGCCACGAGCGGTCAGAAGCTGACCGAGACTGGAGGCCGTCAGCCCCTTGCCCAGTGAGGAGGCGACGCCCCCCGTGACGAATACGTGCTTGGTCATGCGCGCCTGAAGCACCAACAACGCTCCCCGTGTTCTCGGCTGGCACCACCATTCGGCCAACCTAGCTGCCCACGGGACTTCACCGTATCACGACACCCATTCGCACCTGGGACGTTGGCCCACGACACGCCCCCCATCAACGCAGGTCCAGCCCCCAAAGTTGATCTACCCACCCCCCTATATCCATCCCATCGAGTGACCCCCACACTTGATCAGACACCCTTTCGCCAACGACCGCCCAGCAGGCATCGGCACCCAATGGCCGAATGTGACACACAGGCGCAGCAATGTGACACACAGACGCGGCAATGTGACACACAGGGGGGTCCGGGGGGCGAAGCCCCGCCGGGCGGGCGAGCAGGGGAGGAGAGCTCGGAGGGCCCCCGGTCGTCGAGGGGGGAGGTTACGACCAGGGGCCCTGAACCCAGCCGGCGGTTGGGGGGGACCAGCCGGGGGCGCGCTTTACCCGCGCCTGAGATCCAGCATACTCGCTCTGTAGTCGATTGGCACGCGTAAGTGACGACCGATTTCGGTGGACTTCTCCGGAACCCGCGATGGAGGTTGGGTGGTTAGCTGTTGGCCGGGTCCGGCGCGGGGGCGCTCGCGTTGCCGGCGGTGCCATAGCTGCCGGCCTTTCCCGCGAGCTGTTCACGCAGGGCCAGCACGGCGACGACGCGGCCGGCCGCTGTATCCGTATTGTCCACAGTAGACAGCACTGAACTGGTCGAACTGTCCGCTCTGACGACACCGATCGGCCCGTAACCGCCGGCGGAGCCGCTCGCGCCGGCCAGGATCGCGCCGGCGCCGGATCGCTGGACCTGGGTGGCGAACCTGGCCAGCATCGCGGCACGGTCACCGGCGCTCTCGCCGGTCTGTGCGCCACCGGTCAGCACGATCGCCAGTTGTGCCGGTGCGACCGCGGCCGGCGGTGCCGCGATGAAGCCGGCGCTGGCCAGGCCGGTCAGTGCGGCGGCCCGCTCCGTCACGGTGGCCTGTGGGTTGTTGTTGGTCTTGTTCAACAACAACAGGTCTCCCAGCAAGCCCCCGGCGAGCGCACCGGCGTCCGACGCGACCGGGAGCTGGGCGCCGGCCGGAATGAGTTGCGTGACCAGGTCACGCAACTGATCGGCACGATTGGGATCACTGAAGGCGCTGGTCAGCGTGATCTGACCGGTGACCTGCGCTCCGCTGGCGGCCAACAGCGACGCCAGCGCCTGCTCGTCGGCCGGATGGGCGTCGGGTGTGCTGAGCACCACGACGGTCCGCTGAGCGAGCAGGCCACGGACGGCCAGCGGGCCGATGGCGGTAGCGAACCGGTCGGCGTCGGAAAGCCGTTCGTTCAAGCCGTTGCGCTGGGACTGGAGGTCCACGACCTGCTCGCCGAGTTGGGCTTTCTGGCCGCTGATCCCGGACAACAGCGAGTCGGACAGCGTGGTCGAGCCGAGCACGACGCCGAGCGCCAGTGCGAGAAAGACAGCACCGATGGAAATGACGTGATAGCGCAACGAGATCACGAGAACAGCCCCCTGAGCCAACCGACGACGTTGCGGTAGGCGTCCGCCAGCCAGTGCAGGTAGACCTGCCCCGCGTCGGACACCACGAGCGCGATGACCACGGCGGCCAGCACCGCGAGAATGAGCAGCACGACGGCACCGGTGGACACCCGGGCGCGGTGCAGGGTCGCCACGGCCTTGCCGTCCACCAACCGGCTCCCGAGCTTCAGCCGGGTCAGGAAGGTGGACGGGTTGGAGCCGGACCGGCCCCGGTCCAGGAACTCCGCCAGCGTGGCCTGCGACCCGACGGTGACCACGAGGCTCGCGCCGTGCGCGTCGGCCAGGATCAGGGCCAGGTCCTCCGCGTTGCCGGACGCGGGGAACGTGACCGCGCCGATTCCCAGGTCCTGCACGCGTTCCAGGCCGGGGGCGTGGCCGTCGGCGTCCGCCGGCACGACCACCTCGGCGCCGCATTTCAGGGTCTCGGTACGGATGCCGTCCGGGTCGCCGACGATGACCTTCGGCCGGTAGCCGGCGGCGCACAACGTGTCCGCGCCCGACTCGACGCCGACCAGCACCGGCCGGTGTTCCTTGATATACCGGCGAAGCCGGCGCAGGTCCTCGGCGTGGCCGTGGCCGGGAGCGACGACGAGGACCTCGCGGTCAGTCATCGACTCGTACAGCTCCGGCACGCCGACACCGTCCAGGATCATGGTGCGTTCGCGTCGGAGGAACTCGATGGTGTTCGCGGAGAACGCCTCCAACTGCGCGGACATGCCGGCCTTGGCCTCGATCAACTGGTCGGCAACGGATTCCGGCGTCTGCGCGGCGCCCTTGGCCAACTCGCGTTCCCCTGCGTAGACGACACCCTCGTGCAGGCGCAGCTTGGCGCCCTCCTTGATATCGTGCAGCACGGCGACGCCGACCCCGTCGATCAGCGGCACACCGGCGGACACCAGGATTTCTTGGTTGAACACCACGATGTCGCCGGGTCCGACCCGGCGCAGCAGGTCACGGGTGCGCCGGTCGACCCGCGCGACCCCGGTGACGCCCGGCAGTTCACGGCTGTTCCTGGTCAGCAAACCGGTCAGCTTCATGCGGCGATAGTCGCAAGAGGACTCGTCATCGTCGGTCCGCCACGCCGAGCTGGCCTTTTACACCGAGCAAGTCTCGCCGGACAGGGTGAGAAACTACGGTCCGTTTCGGCGCTTGGGTTTTTTCCTGGTCGACGGCGCGTCGGATTTCTTGTCCGCATTGGCCGCGGCGAGCAGTTCCTCGGCGTGCGCGCGGCCGGTATCGGTGGAGTCCAGCCCGGCGAGCATCCTGGCCAGCTCGACCACCCGGTCCGCGTCGGCCAGCGTGCGTACTCCGCTGCGCGTGACGCTTCCATTCCCCAACGACTTGTCCACCACGAGATGCCGGTCGGCGAACGCCGCCACCTGGGGCAGGTGCGTCACGACGACCACCTGGTGGCTGCGCGCCAACCGAGCGAGCCGCCGGCCGAT
>WNGK01009183.1_pt1 | contig 12767 bp, 13 predicted proteins | sample 5400601 | NCBI WGS metagenome assembly WNGK01 (sample SAMN13153376, study PRJNA577476) | soil metagenome | isolation source: 60 cm soil or saprolite under Garry oak tree replicate 1 | place: USA:California | collected 2016-06-15 | reverse complement strand
GGCGTTGATAAACTTCATTGTGATCATCGGGGTGCGAAACACGGCGATCTTCTCTTCGGCCGCGACCGCCAGCAGCGCCGGATCGAGATGAAATCCGCGCGAGACCACGAGACACGGAATTTTTCGAGCGCAGAGATCGCGAAAACGTTTCACGCGGATTTTTTGCGCCAAACTTTTGAGATACGTATGCTCGGCGGCGCCGAGGACCTGGACGCGCTTCTCCGCGACGTAAATGAAAAAACCGGAAAGCGCCAGACCCGGGCGATTGATCGTGGGCTCGCGAATTTTCCGATGAAATCCCACTCGCGGACCTTCCAACTTCATGTGCAGCTTTTCCGCGTGCAAATTGTAAAAGCTCTCGACCGTGACAACCGGCACGCTCTTCTGCTGATCGCTTGTCGATGTAATCGTTTGGGGGCCGCTGCGCTTCGCCATAAGCGTCTAACTTGTAACGCGGAAGCGGCGCGATTTCCAATCTGCATCGCCCGCTTCCTCGATATTCATGTGCGATTCAATCTCGAACCGCCCACACGCAGCTGCCTGCGGCGGTGCGACAAAATGCGCGCCGATCTGATTGATCACAACGGCAAGTTTCCTGATACTGGCGCACGCTAAGCTGGCGCCCTTACGTCCCAACTTTGCAAGATCCTCAAATCATTCTCGATCGTCGAACTGTCAGGCGAACTGGCAAACTGCGAGTTTTCGAATTGCGCGCGATGCATATCGGCAAACGCGGCAAACGCCGTGCGCAGTGCATTAATGCTCTGCTCCATCCAGCGACGAAGACGATTCGCGTAAAGACTGAGAAAGTCCAATAACGCGCGATCGTACTCGTTTTCCAGCTTTCGCCGTACGTGAGATGTCAGCATTCCCGTACCGAAGAGTGAAACGACAGATGGCTTCTCGACCACAATCTTTTTCGAAATTTCGCCGACGTCCAACGCCGGCATGCCGGCTGGTTTGGGCAACTTCTCCGGGACGGCCCAGTGGGAAGCAGACGCTGCGAATTGCATTGCGCCGGCCAGCGTCTCGCGCGTTTGCTCAAGCGAGCGCAAAGTTCCAGCTACAGGTTCGGCTAGCATGCGAGTAAGGGTTTCGGCAAAAATTGACGCAGCATCGGCATGGTCGGATTCGGCCAACGCGGCTGCAATTTGCTCCGCAGCGGCATCAATAACCTTTGACTGCACTTGGGTAATTTTCCGCGTGAGAAAAAAAGCTTCGGCTTGCGCGCGTTCCAAGATGCGATCCCCATTGCGCAACGCCTCCCTGGCCTCAGCAGGCGGTTTGCCGTTACCGAGCGGAGCTGTCTGAGAACCTACCTGCAATTGACGCTCGAGCGCGCCGATCACTGCCTCGCGCAGCGCGCCAATCTTGCGCTTTTGCGCCACGATGGCGAGTTCGTGATGCTGTGCCAGGAATGGACGGAGCTCGCTTTCAAACCAGCGATCACACAGCGCCGCATCCGCTCCAAAGACGCTGACTGCATGCACCGGCGATTCCACCTGAAGCTGGCTGCGAAGGTTTGTCGCTACGTACTCGATCATCTGTTCCCGCTCGGCGACGCTAAAAAGATCGGCTTTGCTGATGAGGACCATCGCGCTCGCGCCGGCTTGATAGAGCGCTTGCACGACGACAAGATCGTCCTGCGTGAGCCCGGCACTGGCATCGATAAGCACAATGCCGAGATCGCACCGCGGCAGATATGCGATCGTTTCCTCGGCGCCAGCCACGGCAAGCGAACCCAGGCCAGGTGTGTCCACAAATGTAACGCCTTCGCGCAACCGGTCGGAGGGCAGTTTGACGAAAATCCGCGTGACATGCTTTTTGTTGCCTGGGTTTTTCTGTTCCGTCGCAAATTCGGCGAGTTCGGATAATGGGATGATTTGCGGTTGTGCCTCGGCGAATTCAATTCCTGCTTCCGCGATGGGCCCGTGACTGATTCGGGTCGGGATCGCGGTGACCGGTGTGACGCCGATCGGGAGCACGTCCGTCTGCAAGATGTAATTTAGGAGCGACGACTTGCCGGAGCTGACTCTGCCAAAAACACCGACCTCAAACACCGCTCCTTCCATGCGGTCAAGCAGCATGCCGAGGGTGCCACGGAATTCCACCAAGCCATATGCGGTGATGATCCGTTCGATTTCACCAAGCAATCGAACTTCATCGCCCGTTTTGCCTAATTGCTGGAGCCGTTGCTGAAGATCACCACCAGCGCCTCTGCCCAAAAAGCCCCTTAGCTTTGCAACTAAGCTGTCGAGCTCAGCGCGGATGCCGTCCAATCTGTGCGCTGCATCTGAAGAAAGAGATCCATAACCACGCATTCGTTCCGGCGTTAGTTCATTGAGCGAGATCGAGCAGTACATCAGATTGATGCCGGCAGCCCAAACAGCACCGGAATGCGGTTCGGAGGGCGGAATGTCCAACTCCTCCATGACGCGCCGCATCGCCTCGCGCACTCGCAAAATATAATCGTGCGTCACCTTGCGTTGGATCGGGGTCGTATCGTCTGAATGCCTCCGGAATGGCGAGGGCGAGCCGGCGTCGGCCATTATGTGCTCGGCCTCGGACAGTAGCTTGTCGACGTACTGAAACGTCGTACGGACATGTCGCTGATGGTGCTCGCTAAAGCTGTGCGCTCCGGACTTGTCACTCATTTTTTCCACCGCAGGAATGCGAGCTTGGTGAAGGGAACGAAAAGGGTTACCGCGTGCAAACTATGGAGCTGCTCAATCTCCTTTTCGCGCTCAACGAACGCGAGGCTCTTGTTCATAATCCGGTTCGCCGCGCAGCAAGACCGACATCGTGCGATGATCGTTTTCGCTCAACTCCAACGAGCGCCTCATCGGTTGCATCGTCCAAATCTTCAACTGAGAGGCTCCCAAGTCGTCGGCGATAAACGCGTCCCCATGCATGCATCGCCTCTTTGGTGGGTTGAAAAAACTTCTGCGCGAAGAGGGTCGGGACCAGCGCGCTCAGGATTACGACCGTCACCAGGATTGTGTACTGGCGCTGATCGATGATGTGGTTTTGGAATCCAAATAGCGCCGAAATCGTGCCGAAGGTCAGGCCGGTCGCCATCAACAACGTCGTGTAAGCAGCTTCGCGCGGATGCATGTAATGCAGACGCGCCAGCGGCCAGACGCCGATCGTTTTTGTCAACATCTTGAGCAGAAGAAGGCCGCCGACAATCGCAAGCGCCGGCCAAAGCGCCGGCAGCGAAACGTAGAGGCCGGCTTTGATGAAGTAAAACGGCGTAAACATGGCGAAGGCGATGCTGCGCATTCGATGCACCAGCGTCTTGTCGCGAAGAAAAACGCCCGCCACTACCAGGCCGACAAGGTAAGCGGGCAAGACCGCCTCGCTCTTGGCGGTCGTCGCCAGACCTCCGAGGAAAAACAAAACGAAAAAGATGAATTTTACCTCGGGTTCGCTCACGCGGGTGGCGCCTAATCGCGTGATGATCGACTTGGTCCATCTCGGCATGAAGAAAAGCACGACGCACATGGTGACGACAAAGATCAGCAGCCAGAGATTGTAATTGGCGAAAAGCCCGCCAAGCGCCAGCACGGTCCCAAAGTCAGTGATGAAGCACGCAGCGAGAATCATTTTGCCCATGGCCGTGTCGCTGAATCCACCTTCAATCATCACCGCATAAACTACCGCCACTGACGTGGTGGAAAGCGCGATACCGGCGATCTGCGCCTGATGAAGCGGCCAACCCAGCACGAATTGCGTGAAGAGCCACACGATTCCAAACGGTGCCGCGAATGAAATAATGCCGATCAGCGCGCTCGCCCGCAGATTCGCCTTAAGTGAGCGCGGATCGATCTCCGCTCCGGCGAGAAATGTCAAGACGCCGCTGCCGAGCAATGCGAGAAAATTGATCCACTCGTTGCTCGCAGTGAGGTGCAGAAAATTTCCCGCGAGAACACCGACGAGAATCTCGATCAGCGCGACGGAAATGCCGGCCCAGATCGAGATTAGGCTGGCGAGCAGCGCCAATCCCATCCAAACCGTCGCGACAAACCAGATGTTTTGAAAGGCTTCGTTCGAACCGAAACTGACCCAAATAGAATTGAGCATAATAAAACTCCTGTCCGCGCATTGCTGCGCCAGCAGGAGTCATTAGCTCTGAAACCGGTCAGGCGGTTTTCCCAATTTGGGAAAGGCAAACTCCATTGCCCTCCCAGACAGTATCGCCAGCCTGCTTTCGATCAACAAAAAGATCGGAGACCAACCGGCGCGCCCGTTGTAAAATCGAGTGCTCAAAAAATGCGGCTTCAGAAAAGTCGGCGAGATTGTCGATCCAGAAAATAATTTGGTCTCGCGATGGGAAAGAGGATCGACAATTAAATCTTGAAGCGCTCGCTGCCTCCGTCATGTCGAGCGAAGTCGAGCCATCTTTCATAGTTGCGAGCGGCAGCGAGGATCAGAAAAACAGCGAGAGATTCCTCCACTTCGGTCGGAATGACAGAATTACATCTTGAAGCGTTCGCCGAGGTAGAGCTGGCGGCTGATCGGGTCGTTGATGAGAAAATCTTTCGTGCCTTCGCTCTCGACGCGGCCTTCGAAAATTAAATAGGCGCGATCGACGATCGACAATGTTTCGCGCACGTTGTGGTCGGTGATCAAAATCGCCAAACCCAATTTGCGCAGATTGACGATGATCTGCTGCACGTCGTAGACGGCGATCGGGTCGACCCCGCTGAACGGCTCGTCCAGCATGAGCAATTTCGGTTTGGTCACTAACGAACGCGCGATCGTGAGCCGCCGTTTCTCGCCGCCGCTCAGAGTGAGCGCCTGGTTTTTCGCGATTCGCTCGATCCCGAATTGATGAAGCAACTGTTCGCAACGCTGCCGCCGCTCGTGTTTCGACAACGACAACGTCTCCAAAATTGCCATGATGTTTTGCTCGACCGTCAGTTTGCGAAAGATCGATTCCTCCTGCGGCAAATAACCCATCCCTAGCCGCGCGCGTTTGTACATCGGGTAATTTGTCACGTCGGTGCCTGAGAAAATAACGCGACCACTGTTTGGCCTAACGAGTCCAACGATCATGTAAAAACTGGTCGTCTTGCCGGCGCCGTTCGGCCCGAGCAAGCCCACGATCTCGCCGGCGCGCGCGCTGATGTTAACTCCATTGACGACTGCGCGACCGCCATAAATTTTCACCAGCTGCTCGGTCGAAATGACATTGTCGATCTTCGCCGCGGGCGGCGCAGCCACTGGCGAAGCCGGGGAAGATGTTGCTTGGCTCGTCATGGCGTAGGTGTGGGTGTGGGCGAAGGCGTCTGCTTCGTTTCGTCGTTCGGCTGCTGGCGAATCTCAGTGCGACTCGGCCCGTGCGTACTGAGCTGGCCGTTCTGATTGATGACCATGACCGTGTCTGCGCTGGTAGCCAAATGCGTATTTAACCCTTCCTGCACGCGCGGCGTGCCGCTCAACTCCACGTCGCCGGTCGCGGCCGTGTATATAGCCTTGTCCGAACGGCCGACCGAGCGGGTCGGTGGCCCGCCGTTCGGATCAGGCCGGTCGCGCACAACCGCCACATTGCCTTCCGCAATCGTCTTCTCCAGTTTCTGATTTTCGCCTTTGCTGATGTAAACGGTCAATTTGTCGGATTGAAGATTGAAGCGCGGGTCGATCACCTTCACGTGACTGCTAAAGATGCCGATGCTTTTGTTCGAATCAAAAAATGCCTCGTCCGCGTAAATTTCCGTCGTTGTCGGTTCATTGGACTGCGTTTTGGTGCTCGGTCCGAGAAACTTGTTGGCGCCTGATTTATCTTCTTTTTCGGTCGCTGTCTTCCCGGCCTTTTTCGTAGGCGGGCCGGACTCCGCCGGCGAGACCGTCAGCTGCGCCCGCAATTGCGCGGTCATGCCACAGATCATCACGACCACCGCCAGCAGCCTTCTCATTCGTTTTCTTTTCCCATGAGCTGCGATTGCTGCGTGATCACCATTTTCACATTGCCGACTAAGTGTCCGGTTCGCGTGTTCGTATCGAACTGCACCGAGTCTCCAGTGATGTTAAAATCGGCCCGCTTGATCGTAGTGCGCTCCGGCGAACTCAATACCCGCGTTTTCAAATCGAGCACGGAAGTGTGCATGTCGATCGTGAGATCGGGACGATTCTCCCGCGTGTAGGTCATAATTTCGAGATCCTGAAAACCGACGTGTTCCTCATCGATTCGTCGCGCAGTTTTTGCTTCGAACTTTCCCCGCAGACGGCCATCGATGCCGAAATCGGGCAGCACGAGGCCCTTGGCTTCGTGACCAACCGGGAGCGGAATATTAGTCAGACTTTGCTCACCCGGCGACGCACTCGATGTCGCGGCGGAAGGTTTCTTTTTCCTGCCGCCTTTTGCCTGGGCAAACGCCGGCCCTGTCGAGATTAAGATCGACAAGAACAAGATCGACAAAACCGAAACGAACCAGCTCCAGTTTGCGGAGCGGCCGCTACGAGACGGCAGCATGAATAGCCTTTAACATGCGCAGGTGCTTCGGCAAAGTTTTTAGCGGAATCTGGTTCGGCCCGTCCGACAAGGCGCGCGCCGGATTTTCGTGCACCTCCATAAAGATGCCGTCGCATCCGGCGGCGATGGCTGCGCGCGCCAGGACCGGCGCGAGTTCGCCGTCGCCGGAAGTCGCGTCCCCAGCTCCGCCCGGCCGCTGCACGGAATGGGTCGCATCAAAAATCACCCGGTAACCCGCTTTGCGCATCCAATGCAGTGAGCGCATATCGGCGATGAGATTGTTGTAGCCAAACGTCGTGCCGCGTTCCGTGAAACAGAATTTCTCGTTGCCGAAGGCGGCGAGCTTTTCCGCGATATTCTTCACGTCCCACGGCGCGAGAAACTGGCCTTTCTTTACGTTGATCGCGCGACCTGTTTCGGCCGCGGCACGGAGCAAATCCGTTTGCCGGCAGAGAAACGCCGGGATCTGCAACATCTCGACCTTTCCCCCCGCAATTTCTGCCTCGGCAGTCGAATGCACATCCGTCGTCACGGAAATTTTTAAATCGCAGCCGATCGCCGACAGAATCTCGCACCCTTCGCGCACGCCCACTCCGCGAAACGAATGGACCGACGTTCGGTTCGCTTTGTCATAGGAAGCTTTGAAGATAAGATCGACATCTTCCTGCGCGCAGATTTTCTCGATGCTCCTCGCCATGCGCCAGACAAACTTTTCCGATTCGATCACGCACGGCCCGAGAATGAAGACGGGGCGTTTCCCGCCAATGGTGACCGATCCAATTTTGAGCGGCTTGGGTTTCACAGGTAAGAGAATCAATCAGGAAAACAGAGAAAAAGAAAACATCTTGTAGCGCGGCGATCTTCGCCACCGGCGGCCAAAACGGCCGCCCTACAATTTTTTTTGCCGCACAAGATCGACAATCGCAAACGGAGCATAGAGCGCGATGAAAAAGAGCAAGGCCACTCCGTGCATTTGTACGAGATAAAGCGGCCGCCAGTCGGAGAGAAAATTCAAAATGGAAAAGGCCTCCGGTTTATGGAGCAGAAATCCGTAGTTATAACCGGTCGTCTCGTCCGCGATGAAGGTTACGACAAAATAAAATTCCGACCACGCAAACACGCGCAAGATCGACATGGGACGCGGCCGGTACCTGCGGGTCAGCATCAGGAAAATCACGCCGATGATGATGCCGGAGTGCGAAATGAAAAAACTGAAGAAACGAAAATCGGGAAAGCCGAAAGGCAGATTTGGGGTGAGCACGGCTTGGAGGGTCCCGCCGATTCCCCAAAAATACGCGACCTCGAACCAGCGCTGGCTGCCGCTCCACATCGCCGCGATCACGACTACCATTCCCCAATCGCAAAGCTGGAGCGGCAACATTTCCGCCCAGCTCACGACGCTGACGTTGCGGACAAGGATCAAATAGACAGTGTAATTCAGCACGAGCAGGGCTGAGAGTAATGTGACGATCACGCGTTCGAGGCGGCTCGATTTCGCCCGACGCACAATCGCCGCCAGGACGAACGGCAGCGTGATGGTTAGGAAAATGACTGTGAGATGCGCAGCGCCGTAAGCCTGAAACGGATGATTCATTGTAATTGTAAGACGGTGATCCTCGCCACTTGCAACCCGGCGGCCAAAATGGCCGCCCCGCAATGTTCTGCGTTAGACAAGATCGACAATTGCTCAGCGAATCACCCAGAGGTTGCACGGAATCACGTCCGTGATCCATGCGATGTGATTGGGCAATCGCTCGCCGGTCGAGCCGGTCGTCTGCACGGGCACAACGAGCAAATCCGCTTCCACCGATTGGACGAAGTCGGAGGCGGCAAACCCGGTGTTACCGCGAAGGCAGCGCGCTTCGATGGGCACATCGGTCTGACCGACCGCGAGAACGAATTCTTCCAAAGCGGCTTCCTCCTCTTCGAAGGTACGGGGCCGCGGGGCGACATCTCCAGCATCGGACCGCAAGGAGGCGCGAGCTTCATCGAAGGTAGTGTAGATGCGAACAACATAGAGCCTTTCGCACGCTTCGGCCGCGGCCAAGCCAAGCGTCTTCTTGAGCGCCTCCTGACCGTGCTCGGAATAGTCCGCGATGAAAACAATCTGCCGCAGCGGCTTTGGTTCATGTTCCGGCTTGGTAAAAAGCAAAACAGAACAAACCGCCTCGCGAACCAGCCGTCGCGCTACATTCCCGAGAACCGGCCGTAGAATGACTTCTTTCTCGAGCGCACCGGCCACGACAAGATCGACATGATTGTCTGCCAGCGCTTTCAAGATCGCTTCGGCGGGGTCGCCCTGCCGGTAATGAATGGTCGAGTCGTGCGGAAGTTGCAATTGCACGAGCGCGTCGCGGAACTTCTGCGCGGTTTTCTCATCGCGTTCGCCGACATAGATCAAACTTAACTCCGAGCCAAAACGATCGCGGATCCGTTTCGCTTCGGAAAGCACCTGCTCAAACCGCGGGGAAAAAGTGCTGGCCACGGCGATCGCTTTGTAGGTCGACAAATTCATCATACCCGTTGAAACCAATCTCCTCGCTACGTGAACTTCGGCAACTACCGGTAGGGCGACGCTCTGTAGAAGAGGACGTTCTCGCCCCATGAGAAGCCAACGGCTTCTTCCTACAGACGTTGATTGTAGAATGTTACGAATTGCGCGGCGCGGTTGTGGCTTTTCATTTGCATTTTCCTCTGCAAATTTCCGCGCATGAGACGCGCGGTTTATCCAGGCAGCTTCGATCCCGTGACCAATGGGCATCTCGATGTGATCGAGCGTGCACGAAAACTGTTCGATGAAGTGATTGTGGCTGTTGCGCAGAATGATGAGAAAGAGGCGCTCTTTTCGCTCGAGGAACGCCTGCAGTTTCTGCAAGATTCCATCGGCAAGATCGACATGGTGCGGATCGCGCAATTCGACGGGTTGCTGGTCGAGTTTGCCACTGCACAAAAAGCGAGCGCTGTCATCCGCGGCCTGCGCGCGGTTTCCGATTTCGAATTCGAGTTTCAAATGGCGCTGATGAACCGGAAACTGGAGGCGGGCGTGGAAACGATTTTTCTGATGCCGAAAGAGGAATACACTTATTTGAGCTCTCGCATTATCAAGGAGATCGCGCGCCTCGGTGGAGATGTTTCAAGTTTTGTGCCGCCGGTGGTGAGTAAAGCGCTGGTCAGGAAATTCGCCGGATGAAAGTTCATCTGAAACAGATTCCAGCCGACGGTTTGCATCTGGAAGGAGACGAGGATTGCCCGATTCCGGAATTGGAGCCAGAAGGAATTCATTGCCTCGGGCCATTGTTTTACAACATCGACATCGGAGTCTCAGGAGGCGCGCTGTGGGCGAACGGATCGCTCAGGCAAGGGGTGGAGTTGAGCTGCGTTTGCTGTCTCGAAAAATTTGTCTACGAAATCAAGGTGCCGGCATTTGCCCTGCGGATAGAGCTGCACGGGCCGGAGACGGTCGATCTAACGCCGTTTATGCGAGAAGATCTTTTGCTGAATCTGCCGGCCCCGAAGAGAAGAGCGCAGACCGGACTGGAGCGCGCTGGACAAACTGAAGCTAAAACGTTGAAAAGGTTACAAAGGGTTACAACGCCATATCCATCTCCGCGCCTACTTTTGTAACTATGTAACTCTTTTAACGAATCACTTCGCCGATTTGTTTATTTCGCAAAACCATGCTTTCATAGCCGGCTGACATGGGAGTTCCAAAACGCAAAACCTCAAAGATGCGGTTGCGCACGCGCAGAGCCGCGAACCGGTGGCATGCATCGCAACTCAGCAAATGTCCGCAATGCGGCAGTACCGTCGCATCGCACACCGCTTGCCCCTCGTGCGGATATTATAAGGGCCGCCAAGTGTTAACGGTCGAAGGGAAATAGCTGTAGTGGCCCCGAATGTTTTCGGGACAAAATCGGTCGCAAGAGAACTTCGTCTCTACTCACGCCGAGGAGGACGGTCGTGTCTCCAGTCGATTTTCGCTTTGCATTGCACAGCTAAAATTCGCAAAGTTCTTCTGCGATGAGGATCGCCTTGGATGCGATGGGCGGCGATTTTGGGCCGCCAAATCTAGTGGCCGGAGCGGTAATGGCGCTGCGGGAATATTCCCACATCAACAAGCTCTATCTGGTTGGTGACTCGGAGAAAATCGAAGCGGAACTAAAAAAGCACGGCTGCACCGACAGCCGGATCGAAATATTCCACTCCACCCAGGTCGTGGATATGAGCGATCGCGCGGTGGAAGCGGTGCGGCGAAAAAAAGATTCATCCATCAGTCGTGCTGTCGACCTAGTGAAACGCGATAAGGCGGACGCGGTTGTCAGCGCGGGTCACACCGGCGCGGCGGTGGCGGCGAGCGCGATCAAGTTGCGCACGTTGCCGGGAATCGATCGTCCCGGGATTGCGGCCGTGCTCCCGACGGAAACAAATGTGTTTGTTCTGATCGATGCCGGGGCAAACATTGATGCGCGCCCCGAGCATCTTCTTCAATATGCGTTCATGGGCACGGTCTATTCGCGGCATGTTCTGGGATACAAGAGTCCGACGGTCGGCCTGGTATCCCTCGGAGAGGAAGACGTCAAAGGCAATGAGATGACCAAGGAAGTTTTTAAGATGCTCAAGAAAAGCTCGCTGAACTTTGTTGGCAACATCGAAGGCCGCCACCTGTTCGAAGACCCGGTCGAAGTTGTCGTCTGCGATGGTTTCGTCGGCAATGTGATTTTGAAAACGTGCGAATCGATCTCGGTGGCCATTTTTACATGGCTTAAGCACGAACTGACACGCACGCCGATGCGAAAAGTGGGCGCCCTATTTGCGCGGGACGCATTCAACACGATCAAGGAAAAAACAAACTACGAGGAATACGGCGGCAGCCCGCTTCTCGGTGTGGACGGCATTTGCATCATTGCGCATGGCGCGAGCACGCCATTGGCGGTCAAAAACGCACTGCGGGTCGCCGCCGAGTCGATTGAACAGCAGGTGAATCCGCATATCGTCGAAGAGATTCGCCGTTACAATGAAGCGACAGTCCAACTCGAGCCCGCGCTCCACTAAACGCCGCACCGTCTCAATTATCGGCACCGGCAGTTATGTGCCGGAAAAAATCCTCACCAACGAGGATTTGTCGCGCATGGTCGACACTTCCGACGAGTGGATCACCACACGCACCGGCATCAAGCAACGGCGCATCGCGGCCAAGGATGAAAACACCAGCGACATGGCCACAAGAGCCGCGTTAAACGCGATCGAGCAGGCAAAGATTTCACCGAAAGAAATAAACCTCATCCTCGTCGCCACCGCCACGCCCGACATGTTGTTCCCGGCCACGGCTTGCTTCGTTCAAAAGAAAATTGGAGCAACCAATGCTGCCTGCCTCGATATATCGGCGGCCTGCGCCGGTTTTCTCTTTGGTGTCGAAATCGCGCAGCAATTCATCACCTCGCACACTTACGATACCGTGCTCGTCATTGGCGCCGACAAACTGACCTCCATCACTAATTGGACCGATCGCAACACATGCGTGCTTTTCGGCGACGGGGCAGGCGCGGCCATTTTAAGGCACCGAGGCGGCAGCCACGGCGTCATCAGCACTCACATCGGCAGCGACGGCCAGTACAGCGATATTTTGTTTATGCCTGGCGGCGGTTCGCGCTGCCCGATCACGCGCGACAATGTCGATCTTAATCTCCAAACCATTCACATGAACGGGAAGGAAGTTTACAAACAGGCGGTTACCGCCATGCTGAGCGCGGCAAAAAAAGCCCTCGAACAAGCGGGCTTGTCGATCCACGACATCGCTTGCGTCATTCCGCACCAAGCGAACCTGCGCATCATCGAAGCAATCGCAGATCGTCTCGGCATCCCGCTGGAAAAATTTTATGTGAATCTCGATCGCTACGGCAATACGTCGGCCGCCGCCGTGGCGATCGCGCTCGATGAAGCCAACCGCAGCGGTAGAATCAAGGCCGGCGATTACATTCTCATGGTCGTTTTCGGCGGCGGACTCACCTGGGCCGGAACGGTGATCGAATGGTGATTGTCGATCTTTCGCGCTGGGCAACATTTGCATGTTAGTCGAAACGCACGCGCATCTCGATTATCCCGATTTCGCGAACGACTTCGATGAGGTGCTTCGTCGCGCAAGCGAAGCCGGCGTCACCCGCATCATTACGATCGGAACATCAGTCGAAAGCAGCCGGCGCGCTGTCGATCTTGCCGAAAAGTACCCGAACATTTTCGCAGTGATCGGCGTTCACCCGACTTACGCCGCCGAAGCTGACGAAGATGTAATCAC
>WNGK01007456.1_pt1 | contig 12769 bp, 17 predicted proteins | sample 5400601 | NCBI WGS metagenome assembly WNGK01 (sample SAMN13153376, study PRJNA577476) | soil metagenome | isolation source: 60 cm soil or saprolite under Garry oak tree replicate 1 | place: USA:California | collected 2016-06-15 | reverse complement strand
GTTGGTGGCGATGTTTTTCGCCGGCGGCCCGCGCTGCGGCGCCGCGACTGGGTGGCAATGGCGGTTTCGGCATTATTCCGTTGACAATGACGCCGGACGAATACTGCGAGAACAAGGCCGCGCAGAGCGGCTCGAGCTTTTACTACAGCTTCCGCTTTCTTTCCCCCGAAAAGCGGCGCGCGATGACTGCGCTGTATGCGTTCTGCCGCGAGGTCGACGACGCGGTCGACGAAACGAGTGATCCGGCGGTCGCCCGGCTCAAGCTCGGCTGGTGGCGATCTCAGGTCGGCGCGATTTTCGCCGGCGTGCCGCAACATCCCGTCGCGCAGGCGCTGAAGCCCGTCGTCACGACGTATGCATTGGCGCAGGAGCATTTTCAGGAGGTCATCGACGGCATGGTGATGGATATCGATCATCATCGCTATCCCGATTTCGCGACGCTCGAACGCTATTGCCACCGCGTCGCGGGCGTCGTCGGCCTGCTTTCCGCGGAAATATTCGGTTACGTGGATCCGGCCACACGCGAGTATGCGCATCGGCTCGGCATCGCGTTTCAGCTCACCAACATCATTCGCGACGTCGGGGAAGACGCAGGCCGCGGTCGCATCTACCTTCCGCAGGACGAGCTTCAACGATTCGGCGTGAGCTCGGCCGATATCTTTCAACGGCGCGTGACGGCTGCGTTCCAGTCACTCATGCGTTTTCAGGTCGAGCGCACCCGTGATCTCTATTCGCAAGCGCTTGCTTCGCTGCCGCCCGGGGACCGCCGCGCACAGCGCCCCGGCCTGATGATGGCGGGCATCTACCGCGCGCTGCTCGACGAAATCGTTCGCGACGGCTATCGCGTGCTCGACCGCCGAGTCGGCCTGACTCCACTGCGCAAGGCGTGGATCACGTGGAAGACCTCCTGGTCGTATTGAAGGCATCCGCCGCGTCGCCTTGCGCGCTGCCCTGCGGCGTTCCGGCATGAGCGCCGACGGGCCGAGGCGCGGGTGCGCCCCCTTCGGGGGCAGCGCGGCGGCGAGAGCCGCAAGCGTCGGGGTACACCCATGAACGCGCGCCGTGTCGCAGTCATCGGCGGCGGTTATGCGGGATTTGCGGCCGCGGTAACGCTCGCGGCGAGCGGCCGCGACGTCACGGTGTTTGAAACGGCGCGCACTTTGGGGGGGCGCGCGCGACGCGTGGAAGCCTACGGCGCCACCATCGACAATGGGCAGCACATCCTGCTCGGTGCCTACTCGCAAACGCTGGCGCTGCTGAAGAGGGTTCACGGCGAGGGCGCCGAGCTGGAGCTTCTCGATAGGCGCAGGCTGCACGCGGCATCTCGTGGCGGGACCGGGCGCGGACCATCGCTTTCTTCCGCCGGATCCCCCGCAACGGCTTTCGATGCCCCGCCAAAATGACCGCTGCGACACTCCTCGAGGAACAGCCCCAATCCGTCGTCGACGCGTTGTGGGAGCCCTTGTGCGTCGCGGCGTTGAATACGCCCATCGCCTCCGCGTCGGCGCAAATCTATCTCAACGTTCTCGCCGCGGCTTTCGCGTCCCGCGCGCAGGACTCCGACATCCTGTTTCCACGCGTCGATCTGTCGACGCTTTTCCCCGATGCCGCGGCAGCCTATGTCGCCGATCGCGGTGGCGAGATCCGCATGGGAGCGATGGTGGACGCGCTCGCCGTTCGCAGCGACGGCGTGTCGTTGATCACGGATTATCACGAGGAGCGCTTCGGTGCCGCGGTTGTCTCCGTGGGACCGCATCAGCTTGGCCGGCTGCTCGACGGCGTTGCCGGCACGGTGGAGTTGCTCTCGAGCGTCGCGGCGTTCACCTACGAGCCCATATTGACGGCGTATCTGCAGTACGCGCGCGACCTGCGCCTGGCGCATCCGATGCTCAAGCTCGACGGCGCGCCGGGGCAGTGGCTGATCGACCGCGGCCAGCTCGACGGCCCTGCAGGTCTCGCGGCGGTGGTCATCAGTACCGAAACACCTGGCGTCCGCATCACGCACGACGCGCTGGCGGAGCAGATCGACGCGCAACTGCGGCGGCGCTTGACCGGCCTGCCGCCGCCCGCGTGGCTACGGGTGATCGCCGAACGGCGCGCGACGTATGCGTGCATCGCGGGGCTGGCGCGGCCGGCCGCGGGCCTGATTGCCCCAAGGCTCTACCTGGGCGGTGATTACACCGACACCGAATTTCCCGCGACGCTCGAGGCGGCGGCCCGCAGCGGCGTCGCAGCGGCGCGGGCGCTGCTCAAGGACGAGCGATAGCATCGCCAGAACGCGTCGCGATCGTCCGGCAGAAAGCGCGCCAGCACCATCTTGTGCACTTCCGAAGCACCGTCGTCAATCATCCAGCGCTTTGGCCTTCTCGCGAAGAACGTACTTCTGAATCTTTCCGGTCGAGGTCTTCGGCAGCGCCCCGAAAACAACGCGCCGCGGCACCTTGAAATGGGCGAGGCGCTCGCGGCACCACGCGATGATACTTTCGGCCCCGACATCGCCAGCGCCGGCTTTAAGCGTGACGAACGCGCACGGCGCCTCGCCCCATTGGGGATCAGGCCGAGCAACGACGGCAGCCTCCAGAACTTGCGGATGGCGATACAGGCATTCCTCGACTTCGAGCGAGCTGATGTTTTCCCCGCCCGAAATGATGATGTCCTTGGACCGGTCCCTGATCTCGATATAGTTATCCGGATGCCAGACCGCGAGGTCACCGGTGTGATACCAGCCGCCGAGAAACGCCCCCGCGGTGGCAGCTTCGTTCCTCAAGTAACCCTTCATGAGGGTATTGCCTCGCAGCATCACCTCGCCTATGGTGGTACCGTCCTGCGCCACCGGCACGCAGGTGTCCGGATCACCGACCGTAACGTGCGCGAGCGTCGGCATCGAAACGCCCTGCCGCGCCATCCGCCGCGCGCGCTCTTCCAGCGGCAGGTCTTTCCATGAGTCCTGCCATGCGCAGATCGTGGCCGGGCCGTACGACTCGGTCAAGCCGTACAAATGGGTCACGCGGAAACCCATCCGCTCCATCGCTTCGATCACCGCCGAAGGCGGAGCAGCGCCGCCTGTCGCGACGTCGACGACGTGATCCCATTCGAGCTGGGCATCCGCCGGCGCATTGACGAGCATATTGAGAACGATCGGCGCTCCGCACAGATGCGTGACGCGATGATCGCGGATGGCGCGAAAGACGAGCGCCGGATCGACGCGGCGCAGGCACACGTGCGTTCCGCCCGCCGCAGTCACCGCCCAGGTGTATGTCCAGCCGCTGCAATGGAACATAGGCAACGTCCAGAGATAGACGCTGTCGGGACCCAGCCGCAGCGCGAGCGCATTGCCGAGCGCATTGAGGTACGCGCCTCGGTGGTGGTAGACGACGCCCTTGGGGTCTCCGGTGGTACCCGAGGTATAGAGAAGACACATCGAATCCCATTCGTCGATCGGACCAGGCCAGCGATAGCGCGAATCTCCTTCGCGGAGCAACTCCTCGTACGACATCGAACCGATGCGCTCGCCGGGTGCGACCAGCGGATCATCGATATCGACCACCAGCAGCTGACGCCGCAATCTTTCCAACGCGGCTTTGACCACCGGCGCGAACTCGCCATCGGCGATGAGCACCTTGGCCTGTCCGTGTTCGAGGCAGAATGCGATGGTCGCCGCGTCAAGCCTGTAATTCAGGGCATTGAGAACCGCGCCCAGCGCAGGTATCCCGTAGTGAGCCTCGAGTAGCGCAGGAACGTTGGGCGCGATGATCGCGACGGTATCGCCGTGCCCGACTCCTCTGCCCGCAAGCGCGGACGCAAGACGCCGGCAGCGCGCTTCGAATTCGCGATAGGTGAAGGCGGCGGCGCCGTGGCGGACGGCGACGCGATCAGGATAGACGAGCGCGCTGCGCTCCAGGAACTGAACCGGTGACAGAGGAAGAAAATTCGCCGGGTTCCGCTCGAGCCCGCGCGATGCCGAGTCTGCCCCAGCCTTCACCGCGACAGCCTATTGCGGCGGTGCGCCCGAGCCAGGCCCGAGCCCCCGCTGCATCAATACCGTATCGAGCCAACGCTCGAACTTTCGTCCGACGTCGCGCAGAACGCCGGCACGCTCGAATCCCAGCGACGCGTGCAGCGCGATCGACGCGGCGTGTTGCGAGCCGCCGATGATCGCCACCATCTGCCTGTACCGTCGTTCTTCGCAATGCGCAATCAACGCACGCAAGAGCGCCGATCCGATGCCGCGCCGCAGATGCGCCGCGTCAACATACACCGAATCCTCGACCGTGTAGCGGTACGCGGGCCGCGCCCGGTACGCGCTTGCATAGGCGTACCCGGCGACGCGGCCGCCGTCCTCGGCGACGAGATACGGAAACCCATGCGCAACGGTGTCCTGAAAGCGGCGTTGCATTTCGTCCGCGCCGGGCGCTTCGAGCTCGAATGAAGCCGTGTCCGTGATGACGTGATGCGCATAGATCGCGGCAATCGCGGGTACATCGGCATTTTTCGCCGGGCGCATCGTGATCGACATCGTGTCAGCGCCGGGCACCGCGCGTGACCCCGGGACGGTTGCGAAGCAGGCGCTGCTTTTCTCGGTTCCAATCGCGCTGCTTCTCGGCTTCGCGCTTGTCGTACTGCTTCTTTCCACGGGCGAGGCCGATCTCCAGCTTGATGCGGCCTTTGTTGAAATGCAGATTGAGCGGTGTAAGCGTATACCCCGCACGCTCGACCTTGCCGATGAGGCGATTGATCTCGATCTTGTGCATCAGCAGCTTGCGTGTGCGTGTCGGGTCCGGCCGGATGTGGGTCGACGCAGTGGGAAGCGGCGTAACGTGCGCTCCGAGGAGCACGATCTCGCCGTTCTTGACGATGACGTAAGCTTCCTTGAGCTGCGCCCGGCCCGCGCGTATCGCTTTGACCTCCCAACCCTCGAGAGCGAGGCCCGCCTCGAATTTTTCCTCGACAAAGTAGTCGTGGTAGGCTTTTTTGTTTTCAACGATACTCATCGATGCGGACGCTTGTGCCTCTCCGGATCTCATTGTAGCAATGGCCAGCGTCAACAAGTCGGTGCTCGTGCCCCACAGCGCACAACAGATGTTCGAGCTCGTCGAACGGGCGGAAGACTATCCCAAGTTCATTCCCTGGTGCTCGGGCGCGACGATCGTCGCCGGCAGCGACGACGCACCGATCGTCCGGCTCGATATCAACTACCACGGTGTACGTGCCCATTTCACCACCGCCAATCGAAACTTCCCGCCCGACCGCATCGTCATCGAGCTCAAGGAGGGACCGTTTCGCCATCTCGACGGGACCTGGCGCTTTCTCCCACTCGCCGAGGCGGCATGCAAGGTCGAGCTCGAGCTCCGCTATGAATTCGCGACGTCGGTGCTGGAGGCGCTCATCGGCCCAGTGTTCAGCCATATCGGCAAGACGTTCATCGACGCCTTCGTCAAACGAGCCGAAACGGTGTATCGCGCCGATGCGGTCTGAGGGATCTCCGCGGCGATGACCCGCGTGCTGCTGGTGACGGTGGTGTACGCGCAGGCCGACGGCGCCGTCGAGATTCCCTTGCGCCTTGCCGCAGGCGCTACCGTCGCCGACGCGATCGATGGCGCCGTGTGGGCCGGGCTCGACGCGAGGCTCGTCAGGAATGCGCCATTGGGCGTCTACGGAAAACGCTGTCAACGTGAGACCCCGCTCGAGGATGGCGACCGCGTCGAGATCTACCGTCGCCTGATCGCCGATCCGAAGCACGCACGCCGCAGGCGCGCCACGCTGGCGCGTCAGCTTCGCGGGGGCGGACGTTAGACGCGCATTGCAGGCGCTTGCGACATCGCCTAAAGTACGTCGCCGATGAAATCCAGACCGCCCCCTCGGTTCCGCGAGCACACGCGCGCTTTCGCGCTCGCCTGGCTTCTAATGGTGCCGCTCGCGGCCGCGGCAAGCGGGATGGACCGAGAAGCCAACGCCACCGAACCCCCAACGTCGACGGCGTCACGTGTTTGGACCCGGGCGCAGGATCTCGCGTTTTTTGCACTTGGGCTGGTCGGGGTCGACTACCGCTTCGGCGGAACAACGCCCGAGGCAGGCCTTGATTGCAGCGGACTGGTGCACTACGTGTTCCAGCAAGTCACCGGTATCACGCTTCCGCGAACCTCACAGGAAATGTCGCGCCTCGGGATCAAGATTGCCACCGCTGATCTCAGGGTCGGCGACCTCGTGTTTTTCAACACGCGCAGCCTTCCGTTCTCTCATGTCGGCATCTATCTCGGCGACGGCCGGTTCGTTCACTCCCCCAGTCGCGGAGGTGCAGTCGAAATCGCCGCGATGTCGGCGAGCTATTGGCGCACGCGCTTCAGCGGCGCGCGGAGATTGCCGGCTGTCGGGTTCGACCCGCCGCCTGCGAGAAGTACCTTGGCGCACGCTCTCCGGACTGGCGCAGAGACCGCGCTCGTCCCTGACCCGGACTTGGCCCACCGGCCGAACTAAAGCGCGCCGGCCCTGCATCGGGAAGCGTGCGCCCCATCAATTCCTTGCGCCGTATCGGCGCAACATCGATTCGACCGCGTCGTTGCCGGACCGACGCGCCCATGCGAGCGCGGTCGCCCCGTTCTCGTTTCGCAAGCTCACGTCTGCCCCACGGCCGAGCAGCAAGTCCACCGTGTCGGCGTGGCCTCCGCGAACGGCCATCATCAGCGCGCTGGTGCCGTTGGGTCCTTGCGCGTTGACGTCTGCGCCGGCATCGAGGAGCGCGCGGGCAACGTCGCTGTGGCCATTGGTCGCGGCGTAGATCAGCGGGTTCCATCCCCGGTGGTTGAAGTCGGCGCCTCGGGCCATCAGTTTCCTGACGATCGGAAGATAACCACCGAGCGCGGCGACCATGATGGCGCTGTCGCCGTAGGCGTTGCGCGCGTTGACCTTCGCACCTGCCCGCAATAGCGCGTCGAGCGTCGGCTCGAATCCCGACCGCGCTGCGACGATGAGCGCGGGATTGCCTTGCGGATCGACCGTGTTGGGATCGATCCCTCGCGCGAGCAGCGCGGCCACTTCATCGGAGCGATCGATCGCGACGGCTTGCACGAACCGCTCGTAGAGCGCCTGCGCATGCGCGGGCTCGAGCACACCGGCCGCCGCGATAAAGAATGCAAGGAGCAACTGGCGTTTAATGGGTCTCACCGGCGGCTCCGAAAAGACGGAAAAACCCGGCCGACGTCGCTTGGGCGACATCCTCGACGGACACCTCGCGCAGGCGCGCGATTTCCTCGGCCACGTAGCGAACGTACGCGGGCTCATTTTGCTTGCCGCGATACGGAACCGGAGCGAGGTATGGCGCATCGGTCTCGATGAGCATGCGGTCGAGCGGCACGCGCCGGGCGACGTCCTTGACCTCTCGCGCATTCTTGAAGGTGACGATTCCCGAAAACGAGATGTAAAAACCCATGTCGAGCGCGCCCTGCGCCACGTCCCAGCTTTCGGTGAAGCAATGCATCACCCCGCCGGCGTCGCCGGCGCGCTCCTCGCGCATGATCGCGATCGTGTCCTCAGCCGCCGAGCGGGTGTGTATCACGAGCGGTTTGCCGCACGCGCGTGCCGCGCGGATGTGGGTTCGAAACCGCGCGCGCTGCCATTCCAGGTCACCGGTGAGCCGATAGTAGTCGAGCCCGGTCTCGCCGATCGCGATCACTTTATCCGCTTGCGCGAGCGAAAGCAGATCGTCGACGGAAGGCTCCGGCGTCTCCTCGTAGTCGGGGTGCACGCCGACGCTCGCAAAGATCTGCGCGTGCTCCCGGGCCAGCGCCAGCACGCCCGGCAGCTCCGGCAGGTTCACGCCGATGCACAGCGCGTGGGTGACGCGGTTTTCCGCCATCGCATCCAGCACCGAGGGAAGCCGTCCGGCCAGCTCGGGGAAATTGATGTGGCAGTGCGAATCGACGAACACAGAAGCGCGAGGTCAGGAGGCCGAGGGCAAGAAAACCCGGGCGCCGCGTATTCCGCGCGCCCCTCCTGCGACTGAAAGCTACATCGTGTGGGTCGGGCGGTTCGACGCCAAGGTTTCGCCGAGGATACGCTCGATGGTCGCGCGCGCGGCTGCGCCGGTCTCGTCGGGCGTGAATTGCACGCCGATGCCCTGCGTGCGATTGCCTTGAACCCCCTCGGGAGTCACCCAGACGACCTTGCCCTGAACGGCGATGCGCTGGGGATCGTCCATGAGCGACAGAAGCATGAAAACTTCTTCGCCGAGCTGATACGATCGATTGGTGGGTATGAAAATGCCGCCGCCGCGCAGGAACGGCATGTAAGCGGCGTAAAGCGCCGCCTTTTCGCGGATGTTCAGCGAAAGAACGCCGGGACGTGCAATCGTCGACGGACCCGAGCTTCCATTGGAGCGATCCGTTGCCATACCAGTGAGCTAACCGTTTTGTCCTCGAAACAGATTCCGGTATTCGAACAACAGCGCTTCGGCGACCAGCCGCGGCTGCAGCGGATGCGCGAGCAGCGATCGCTGGCGCAGCAGCGCTCGATAATATCGGAACAGAGGCACCGGCGCCACCCGGCCGGCCAGCCGCGAAAGGGCATCGGCCCGATCCGGATGAAAACGAGGCGTCCCGCCCGCGGCCACCGACGCGAGGTCGGCGATCCACGTTAGCAGCCAATAGAGCGCGTCGGCGAGCTCTCGCTTGCGATCGTCCTTGGGCGCGGCGTCGATGCGTGCGCCGAATGCGACCGGCGACAGGCGCTCGGGCTGCGAAAGCCCGGTGAGCAGCGTCTCGCGGCGTTGCTGCGCGTCCGCGTCGGCCAGCTCGAGTGCGAGCAGCGGCGCGCCGCCAGCCTGCGCGAGCAGGAGCTCGGCACGCTCGACGCCCTGCGTCCTGAGCCAGGCGGCGCCCGCATCGCTGCCCGGTTCGGGGACAGCGAGGCGGCCGCAACGGCTGACGATGGTCGGCGGCAAACGCTCGGGTTGGTGGCTCACCAGCAGCAAAAACGTTTGCTCGGGTGGCTCCTCCAGGGTCTTCAGCAGCGCGTTGGCCGCGGCGGCATTCATCGCTTCCGCGGGCACGATGACGGCCACCTTGGCGCGCCGGCGATGCATGGAAAGATGGGTGAAGTCGATCAGCTCGCGTATCCGGTCGACCGCGATCGTGTCGACGCGCGTCGCGTTGCCGTCGTCGTCGAACGTGTAGGGCTCGATGAGCCGCAGGTCGGGGTGCGTGCCATGGACGACATACGAGCAGCCCTCGCACGATCCGCACGCAGTTCCATCCGGCTTTGGCGCTTCGCACAGCAGCGCGCGGGCGAAGTCAAGCGCGAGGATGCGCTTGCCGAGACCCCGTCGTCCGGTGATGAGCAGCGCGTGCGGCCAGCGATCGCGCCGCGCGAGCGCCTGCGCGGCGGCGTCGCGCTGCCACGGCAGCAGCGTAGGCCATCGCGGCGTTTGCGCGTCGGGAGTCTCGTTCATCGCGCGCCGATGACGGCTTCGAGCTCCGCGCGGACGTCGGCACGCGGCCGCGAGCTGTCGATGACGCGGCAGCGCTGCGGCTCAGCCGCGGCGCGGGCAAGATAGGTCGAGCGGACGCGTTCGAAGAAGTCCGCGTCTTTACGCTCGAACTTGTCGAGCGCGCGACCGTCGGCGAGTCGCTCGCGGCCGATGCCCACCGGGACGTCGAAAATCAAGGTGAGGTCGGGCTGAAAACCGCCGAGCGCCGCGCGCTCGATCTGGGCGATGACAAGCGCCTCGACTCCATGTCCGCCGCCCTGATACGCGTACGTAGCGTCGCTGAAGCGATCGCAGATGACCCACGACCCGGATTTGAGCCGCGGCCATATCTCCCGCTCGCAGTGCTCACGCCGAGCCGCGAACATCAGCAGCGTCTCGGCGAGCGGCGCCATCGGCTCGTTTAAGAGCAGGTCGCGAAGATTCTCGCCGAGCGGAGTTCCTCCGGGCTCGCGAGTCGACCAAACGTCGTGGCCGGCACGCGCCACCAGCTCCACGAGCCACGGAAGATGCGTGCTCTTGCCGGCACCATCGATACCTTCGACGCTGATCATGCGACCGCGGTGCAGTGCAGGCGTCAACGGTTGGGGAGCGATGCGAGGAAACGGTTCGCAGCGTCAGCGCACGCCGCGCTGGTATTTTGCCACGGCGCGATTGTGGTCGGCGAGATTGGTCGAGAATTCACTCGATCCATCGCCGCGCGCCACGAAATACAGGTACGTCGTCGATGGAGGGTGCAGGACAGCGTCGATCGACGCCTGGCCGGGAAACGCGATCGGCGTCGGCGGCATCCCATCGCGCGTATAGGTGTTGAACGGATTGTCGTTGCCCAGGTCGCGCCGGGTCAGATTGGCATCGACGCGGCCGCCCAGGCCGTAGATCACCGTCGGGTCGGTCTGCAGGCGCATCCCATGGCGCAATCGATTGATGAACACCGCCGCGATCAGCGGGCGGTCCGCGGCGCGACCCGTTTCCTTTTCGACGATCGATGCAAGGATCAACGCCTCGTACGCCGACGAGAGCGGCAGCTCGGGCGCGCGAGCCGCCCACGCGCTCGCGAGCCGCTCCCGCATGGTCTTGTAGGCGCGCGCGAGCAGCGAGGTGTCGCTGGCCCCTGCTGCGAAAAAATACGTGTCCGGAAAGAAAAGGCCTTCGGGATCGGTTTCCGCGGCGCCGATCTTCTTCATCAGCTCGGCATCGGGGAGATCGATCACGGACCTGGCGACGACGGGGCTGTTGCGCAAGGCCTCTTTGAGATCTCGAAAACTCCAGCCTTCGACGATCGTGATCGAGGTCTGCGTCACGTCGCCTTGCGTGAGCTTGGCGAGAAGGCCCGCAAGCGTCGTCCCGGCGACGATCTCGTAGTTGCCTGCCTTGATCGCGCGATCGGATGCCTTGAGCCTCGCGAGCCCCACCAGCGTCCAGGCGGCCGGCAGCACGCCGGAACTCGTCAGCTCGCGGCCTACCGCGCGCAGCGTCGAGCCGGGTCTCACCGCGAAGGCGTACGGCGATTGCGGCAGCGGAAGCGGCCTCTCCACAACCCACCAATAGCACGCCCCCGCGCCGAGGATCGCGACGAGGAGAATCCATGCGACGCCACGCACGCTCGATTCAACCTTCGGATGTGAAGCAAACCCGGCCGATTATAATGGCTGCATGCACGGCCCGTTTCATGCACCGCGCCGCTGCGGCGGCTTCACGCTGGTCGAGGTGCTGGTCGTCATCGTCATTCTCGGCATTCTTGCGGCGCTGGTCGTGCCTCGCGTGCTCGAGCGTCCTGACGAAGCGCGGGTCATCGCCGCCAAGAACGACATCGCGACCATCGCGCAGGCGCTCAAGCTCTACCGGCTCGACAACGGCCGCTATCCCACCAACGAACAGGGTCTCGCGGCGCTGGTGACCAAGCCATCTCAACTGCCCGTGCCTGCGAACTGGAAGCCCAACGGCTATCTCGAGCGCTTGCCGAAGGACCCGTGGGGCAATCCCTATCAATATCTGAACCCGGGCCTGCGCGGCGAGATCGACGTGTTCAGCTTCGGCGCCGACGGCGCCCCGGGCGGAACCGGGTTCGACGCCGATATCGGAACATGGGACCTCTAGGCGAAGCTACTGCGCGGGCCGCCTGCGGCGTTGTATCCTCGCCCGTCACGCTTTCCGGCCGCCTATTCGTTCGAAGGGCTATCGCAGGATTCACGCTCGTCGAGATGCTCGTGGTGCTGATCGTTATCGCTCTCGCGGCCGGACTCGCGTACGCCCGATTCGAAAGCGATCCGCGGCAGACACTCGAGCGCGAAGCGCGGCAGCTTGCCGGGGCGCTGGAGCACGCCGCGCTCCTCGCCCAATGGCGAAACGCGCCGATCGGTGTATCCGTCAGCGGCGCTGTCGTGCGTTTCTGGCGCCGCGGATCGGCCGATGCCGGCGAGCGCTGGGTCGTCCTCTCCGATGACGAGACGCTCCTGCCGCACGCGTTGCCGGATTCTCTCGCGGCGGCGGCGAGAACCTACGCCGGACGCGCGGTCGCCGCGGATACCATCCTGCCGCTGCGTCCCAGCGGACGCAACGAGCCCTACTCGGTCGAGATCGTATCCGATCAATGGCGCGTCCTTCTGCTGGCCGATCCGCTGAATCGCGTCGCGCTCGCCGGCCCGCAGCCGCGCTAGCGCACTCGTTGCTGCGCATCGCTTTGTCGCCGACCTCCAGGGAGGTTCGAATGCGTCGGCCGTTGGTCTCCGGATTCACGCTGGTCGAAGTTCTGGTCGCGCTGGCGATTCTTGCCGTGGCGCTCGCCGCCGGCTTTCGTAGCGTCGCGCAAAGCGCCGACAGCGCGACCGCACTCAAGGCGCGCACGCTGGCGCTGTGGGTCGCGCAGAATCGTCTCGCGGCCGCACAGCTGGAGACGCCGATTCCCGCCGTGGGCGAGCAAAGCGGCAGCGAGGTGCAGGCAGGAACGACGTTCATCTGGCGCGCGGCGGTATCGGGGACGCCGAACCCGGCTTTTCGCAAGATCGAAATCAGCGTCGCCGACCCATCGGCGCCCGACTACGTGCTCACGCGGCTCGTCGGTTACCTCGGGCAGTCTGCGCGGTAATGAGCGTATTCGCGCCTGCGCGCTCGCTCGGCTTCACGCTGCTCGAAGTCCTCGTTGCCGTTGCGATCTCGGCGGTCATCGCAGTGCTCGGCTATCGTGCGCTCGCCGCGCTGTCGGACAGTGAGTCGCGCCTCGCGGCGGAGGCGACGCGATGGCGCACGCTCGATCTCTTTTTTGCGCGCCTCGAAGGCGATATGCGGCAG
>WNGK01007842.1_pt1 | contig 12770 bp, 10 predicted proteins | sample 5400601 | NCBI WGS metagenome assembly WNGK01 (sample SAMN13153376, study PRJNA577476) | soil metagenome | isolation source: 60 cm soil or saprolite under Garry oak tree replicate 1 | place: USA:California | collected 2016-06-15 | reverse complement strand
CGGCGCAGATTCTCCTGGGCGCGTTCCACCATCATTCCCAGGCCGATCAGGGGATCTCCCAATCTCTGCTGCAAGTTCTCCCAGATTTCTTTCGCGCGTTGTTCTGTAGCCGGTTTCTGGCTTTGACCGCCCAGGTGTCGTGCAACGGTGAATAACTCGTCCTCGTCAAACAAATCAAGATGCTCTGCCGTCAGCATTATGCGTAGTCCCCGCGCCAGCTCTGGAGCAAGTGTAGCGACATTCATTTCCGTGTCATCACGCATGCCGCGATTATTCAGATTGCCGGAGCCAAGCGTTGAGAAGAGATCATCGATAACCGCTACCTTTGCGTGGACGTAGATTGGCCGGTAGTGTTCTACACCGTCCCAGGTGGTTGAGGTGCCGAGGCTGAACGCCTGAATGCGTCCCTGCGCCGCGGCCTCCGGCGCTTCCTGCCGCAGGCGCTCCAGGCCAGCATCGGTGAAGGCGCGACCCACGTTTGGATGGTCGGGCAGCACAATCGACATGGTTGCTCCCCGCCGCAGGGCTGCGCCCAGTTCGCGAATGTTGCGCTCCATCTCGGGGCTATCGGGTCCCAGCTGCGCGATATCTAAACCGTAGTACGCGTGCAGCCAGAAATACTGGTTCTCCAGGTAGACGAAATGCTGCGCGTTGGCAAAGGCTTTCGCGTAAACCTGCGCGATGCCCCGCACAATGTTGGGATCAAAGCTATACGTATGCTCAGGAATGGTACGGACTACCTGCACCAGGGCTTTGCTCTCCACAGGCGCTGGCAGAGGATGCTCCGGTATCAGCAATGCCTCATCCATGTGGTGCCGCTTTACCACGTCGTTCCAACGCTGGCGGAAATTGTGTTCAACATCGGCGGCAGCCAGCCCTTCCAGGATGGCATGTGCATCGTGCCAGGGATGCGGGATGAAATCATCCACACCCCGGCGCAATTCATTGGCGAAGTGATGTTTTGGCATATCCCAGCGGTCAAAGTCGCCATTCAGCTCAATAAGCAGATCAATACCACCGACAAAGGCGTGCGTCCCATCGATGACGGTAATTTTCTGGTGTAATGACTCCACGGGATGGTGCAGCAACCCGCGCGAGCTGTCATCGAGGATGCAAATCGCGCCTACCGCCGTCAGTTGCTCGTGCGCGGTTTCTGGGCTGTAGTGGGAGAATAAATTGGAACAATCCCAGGGCAACGCTCTTACCTCGACACCCTTGCTCACCATATACCCCAGCACGTTCTGAAGTGTGAGTTCGTGTGTCGTCCAGAAGGCGATAGCTTCCTCCGACAGGCCCTCGTCGCGTAATTCGTCCAGCAGCGCTTCCTGTTCGGGGCTGCCATCTGGACCAGCGCGGTGATCTTGCCCGCGCACAAGTTTGATGTTTGGAGTGATACCCCAGTTGGCGAGATAGATGTACTTGCGCGCCATCAAAAAATGACGACACATGGTAAGCATGGTGGTGCGGCCATCAATCAGATACGTCACGCGGGTATGGGTGCGTACCGGCGTGTCGCCTTCGGCCCACCAGTCGTTCATCTGTTGCTCATTCGCTGCTGACATACGGTATTCTGCCTTTCCAATATTACTCTACTCTGTCGCGACTTTCGCCGGTTGAGCGGTAACGGGCCCGATCCAGACCGTCTGGATATTGACGAATTCGCGGATGCCGAACGATGAGAGTTCACGGCCATAACCGCTGTGCTTGATGCCTCCAAAGGGAAGGCGCGGGTCGCTGGCGGTCATGCCGTTGATGAAGACTCCACCGGATTCGATACGGCGGGCCAGTTTGCGCCCGCGTTCGATGTCGCGCGTCCACAGGTTGCCGCCCAGTCCAAAATCCGAATCGTTCGCCAGTTCCACCGCGTGTTCGGCGTCATGCGCGTAGATCACGGCTGCAGCAGGCCCGAAAGTTTCTTCGCGGAACATGGGCATATTGGGGGTGACGTCGGTGATGATGGTTGGCTCAAAGAAATAGCCTTTGCCCTCCATCGGTTCGCCACCGAGCAAGACACGCGCTCCCATCTTGACGGAAGCGACTACCTGTTTTTCCAGGGCATTGCGCAGGTCGCCGCGCGCCATCGGCCCAATCTGGATATCGCGCTCAAGTGGATCGCCTACATTTAGCTGCTTTGCTGCATCTACGAACTTCTTTTCAAACGCTTCCGCGACCGATTCCACCACAATGAAGCGCTTGGCCGCGATACAACTCTGGCCCGTATTCTGGAAACGCGCGCGCACGGCCATCTGCGCGGCTCCGTCAAGATCGGCGTCCTCCAGCACAATGAAAGCGTCAGACCCGCCCAGCTCCAGTACATTTTTCTTCAGAGCGTGCCCACTGGCTGAGGCGACCGCGACACCCGCGGCATCGCTGCCCGTGAGGGTGACAGCCGCGATACGTTTGTCGGCGATCAGACTGCCCGTCTCTGCCCCTGGCACCAGCACGGTGCGAAATACGCCGCTTGGGAAGCCGCACTCCTGGAAGATCTGCTCAAGCTTCAGCGCACAGAGCGAGACATTTGAGGCATGCTTCAATACGCTCGTGTTTCCCGCCATCAATGCTGGCGCGGCAAAGCGGAAGACCTGCCAGTAAGGGAAGTTCCAGGGCATCAGCGCCAGTACGACGCCCAGCGGCTGAAATTCAACGTAGCTTTCGGTCGCGTTAGACGTCACGTGTTCATCGGCGAGGAACTTTTCGGCGTTGTCGGCGTAGAAGTCGCAGTTCCAGGCGCACTTCTCAACTTCTGCCTCGGCCTCGACGATAGGCTTGCCCATCTCTAACGTGGCCAGCCGTCCCAGTTCGGCTTTGTGAGCGCGCAAATACTGGGCAAGGCGATGGAATAGCGCCCCGCGCTCGGCGAACGAGGTCTCGCGCCAGCTTAAAAAGGCCTGCCGAGCGTCATTGAGGACCTGCTCTACTTGAGCGTCGCTAAACGGTTCAAACGTTTCGATGACTTCTTCGGTGGTTGGGTTGATGGATTGGATGCTCATATCAAATAAGTCTCCCTGGGCTTTCGCAATAGGTCGTACAATGTTGTCTTGAGTTACGATACTACATGGCTAAGGGCGTTGGCAAATGGTGAGGATACATGGTTGCGTTGTGTCGAATGTATCAGTTGTATCAGTTGTATCAGTTGTATCGGTCGTATCATTTATGGTGGAGCTGATTATGGTTGTCTATTATCCAGCGGCTATGTTGCGGCAATACTATGCAAACCGGATGCCCGCAAGGAACATCCCTACATTTAAGGAAGCTCCCCACCCCCCGCCTGCCGCGTATCGTTATACGTTGGGAGGGTAGATGTATTCGACGTAGCCCATTTCAAGTAACCGCTTCATCATTTGCGTGACATCCAAAGGAGGCATGCTCAGCAGACTGGCGATCTGGCCGATGGTGCGCTTGCCGTCAGTCAGTAAGTATACCTGTCGCTCTCGGCGGTAATCCAGTTGTTCAATGTTGGTGGGGTGAACTTTCTCCAGGATGCGCCGGAAGCGTGTGGTCTCGGTGATGTGTTCTTCGTGGGTCGTGGGTGGAATGATCGAGTAGTGATTCTGCATGGCTGGCTCCTTTTCTCTTCCCTTTTACTTTTTGGATAGCTGGACGAGTGAGATAAGCTGGATGCCCGGTTCTTTCAAGTTCTGCCAGTAATCCAGATCGGTTTCCAGTTGAGCGGTGATGTCGCGTTGTCGCTGCCATTCGTCGTGGGCGTCTTGCATGATTTTGTACCATGTCTGGCACCCGACGCCCAGGCGGGCGAAGTGGGCTTTCAGGTGCTGGTCGTAGGTGTTTTCAGAGACGATGATTTTGATGTCACCGCTGATGGCAACCCAGGCGCGGCGGTTGGCAATCCAGCGGAGTTGCTTCCAGTAATCGTCCATGTGTTTTCCTTTCATGTGGATGTGTCCGTGCCTGAGGAAACACATCATGTCTGTTTTCGGGGTTACCACAGGCAATCATACCCTGTTGTTCAGGGATAGGTGTATTCCTGTGGTTATGGCCCGGTTTATTTTTGCTATCTTGTGCTTTGTTATTGTTTTGTGCTTCACTTGTCTTTCTTTATCCCGGGGGATTTTTGCTTGCGAATCCTGTAGAGGATAGGTACAATTGAAATGGTCAACAGATGGTCAGCAGGAAGAGGGGGAACTTGACACACAAGGAGCGGGAGTACATGAAGTTGGAGAAGCAGGGAAAACAAGGAAGACAGCCCAATGCCCGGTTACGTCAACAACGGCTATTACGTGGCTGGTCCTTACAACGGGTGGTCGAGGAATTATGCAAGCTTGCAGCCGAGGAGGAGCGACAGTCCAACCTTCGTCAGCCATATCGAAACTTCCCAAACCAGCCTTTGAAAAGCTGGTGCAAGCAAAACCTGGGCCCTGGCTACCGTTGACCCTCGTGCTGGTCTATAAGCTCATGCAAGCGGTGAAACAAACCGGATTGGATACTATTGTGCTCAATGGAGCGGCTCCTGATAATGCACACGCGGTGCTTGGCAAAGTAGGACTTGCTCCAAACACCGGAGTTGGCAATCTTGCGAATATCATTCCTGCGCTCAGGCAGTCCATTGCTGCACAACTGAACAGCCTGATTGAGGATGTTGAAGTGCTGCTCTTTGGGCATAACCAGGTAGCCCATAGTTTGAGAACGAGCGGAACCCCAGGAGAAGCCCCTTTTCACCTGGCAGTGCTGGTAAATGATGAAGATATCACGTCTAATCTCGACCTTCCATCTCTATTCAAGACTCTGCCAGCAACGCTTAAACATGAGTATACACAACTCTTATCGGCAGCTTCGGCAGCCAGCATTTTTGATGCGATTACCACCCGGTCATCTAGAGTAGTACATGCACCCGGCCCAAATGGTTTGCCGGGTGCATATCCGTTACGAGCAGGCGACAATGGGCTAGAGGTCGTTTTACCGCAAGGATTGACGCTTGAAGAGGCTGTTCGTATTAACCAGGAAGGGCAGAGGCTTGATGGCATTGAGCGGATTGAGGATGATGGAACAATCTACTTTGCGGAGAAAAATATGGCCATCCTCAAAGAGACGCTCGGGTACGAGTGCCTGCGCATGCCGTTGCCGGAAGTGGATGAGAGGGCAAGGGAATTGCGGGCAAAATATCTTGCCTTTGCGAGGAAGTACCAGTAGAAGATACCTTTTAATCGAGGCCTCGAGGTACTGGACAGAATTAGCCTAAGTTACCTACTTTCGTGACGCTTCTCTTCAGGTTATGGTAGTATTGTCGAACTATCGTAATGCAGTATTAGGAATCCTGAAGAGGTGCGGTCTATGTATACGGCTGAACGCCAGCGAGCGCAGCCATACCTGAACCAGGTGGTTGGCCCCATTTTTGAACAATGGTATCTTTTGCATCATCGTATGGTGCGCGTGGTGACAAATCATCGCGCAATCTTAGACTATGTGAGGCAATTTCTCTTTTATGCCGATTTCCTGGCTGAATATACCTACAATGTGCCTGATGACTTGCCGGTGACGATTCCTGAAGACCTGTTGTGGCAGGCTGGAGAGCGCTTATATTACCCGGTAGCCTTTACCTGCTACCTGTTTGAACCACGCCCGGATGAAGCATTCCCGCCTGCACCTGCGCAGGCTAAGCCTGATAATGTTGAGTGGATTGAAATTACCGGGGTCATCGGTGCGATGCGGGCGCGCTGGAAGGATGGTTTGATGCGCTATCGCGAATACCAGGCGTTTCCAGGCGTCACCAGCCGCATCTGTTCTGTCCTGCATAAAAAAGACTTTCACGCCAGTATTTTTATTACCGACGTTGCCCGGTGCCAGCCCTGGTTCCTGATGCGCTTCGTCTTTTACATGGTGATTGGCGCGATGTTTGGCTATAGCGGCTATGAGATCGTGCACGCCGGGGCCATCGCCCTCGACGATGATGGTATACTCATCGTTGGTTCACCGGGCAGCGGGAAAAGCACGCTGATATTGTCCTGCCTGGAAGCTGGTATGAAGCACCTTGCCGATGATGTGCTATTTCTGGGAAAGGATGATGGGAAGGTGATCGTGTATGCCTTCCCGGAAGATATTGGTGTGCGCAAGGGTACCACTGAATTGTTGAGCCAGGCCAAATTTATGCAAGACCTGCCCCTTGATGAGCGCGAGAAACGCCCGGTAGATGTGCAGCTTCACTTCCGCGACCAGGTGGTGAGTTCGAGCGAGGTGCGCCTGCTGCTGTTCCTTCACGCAAAAAATAGAGGGGACGAGTTCCGGGCGGAATTGCTTTCGCCTGCACAGGCGGTAAGCTGCCTGATGCAGGAATACATTTCGCAGGAGCAGGCCAAAGAGGGTGAGGCCGATTTTATGTTCGATATTTTCGGCGACCTGGCCGCACAGGCCCCGGCTTATCGTCTCTGGCTGACGCGGGATACAAAGGAGAACGCGGAGCAGGTGAAGGCGTTGATGCTGCGGCATAGGAAGTAGCTGAATGTTTTATCTACCCCTTCAAATTGACCTGTAACACCCTATCCCAGTTGGCATAGTCCTTAAGAAAAGTGATGTGTGCGTGCGGCCAGAGCGTTTCAACCAGACTCGTCAAGGCTGCACGCTGCCGGTAGCCGATTTCTAACAATACTACTGCACCCGTTGAGAGCGCACGTGATCGCGCCAAATCTGTAAATAAGCGTTCTAACAGATCCAATCCCTTTGTGCCGCTAAAGAGCGCGATGTGTGGTTCATAATCGCGTACATCGACATCCAGTATGTCCATCTCTTCTACGCCGATATAGGGTAGGTTCGCTGTAAGCACATCGACGGGTTCAGGCAGGGGCGCCAGTAAATCGCCCTGGAGCAGGTGTATGCGCTGCTCTACGTGGTGTCGCTGGCAATTGAGGGATGCGACGGCGAGCGCGTCGCTGGAGATGTCGGTGGCGTAGAGATATGGCAGGCGCGGCTCTTGTACAGCCAGGGTGATGGGGATCACGCCACTGCCGGTACCGATATCCGCGACGACAGGGATATGCCCTGCGTCGAGTTTGGCACGACAGACCTGCAAGGCCGCTTCAACCAGCAGCTCTGTCTCCGGGCGAGGAATCAAGACGCGCTCGTCAACCAGAAAATCGAGGTCATAAAATTCTTTGTGGCCTGTGAGGTAGGCGACCGGGGCACCCTGGGCGCGGCGCTGGACGAGTGAAAAGTAGCGCTGTTCTTGCTCGGAAGTGAGGGCGCGTTCGGGATAGGCATAGAGCGTGCTGCGTTCGACATGCAGTACATGGCTTAGCAACACCTGGGCATCGAGCCTGGCTGTATGGTAATCGGGCGATGTAGGCAGCTGTGCCTGTGTGAACTGCTCAATAGCCTGGTCTAAGGCGTGCTGGATGGTGGTGGACATAGTTTATAGATTTAGAGTGGCTGGCGGCCCGCCAGGCCTGTGTCGAGGTAATGCCAGTAGTTGATACGGTCTTCGCCTAAATGCCAGCATAAGTAGACGGGGCGACCATTGCGCAGGCTGAGGAAGTCGATCAGTCCCATTTCAGGGTCTTTCAATTCACAACCGAAGTCGTTTAATTCATTGACCAGCGCTTGCAGGGCTTGAATATGCTCTGCCAGCGCTCTCTGCAGGCGGGTGATGTGATCATACAGGTGGTGCCCGTTGCTCATAGCCTGGATGTGCAGCGCTCCCAGTTCTTCTTCGCTTTGTTGCATGGCCTGACGACGTTCCCGAATGTTTTCCAGTACTACCGTTATTTGAGGCAGTAACGCTTCAGCCTCTTCACGCGTAAAGTAGCGAGCCATGCGTTCCCTCTCTTTCTGCGCCCTGGCGTTGATGGGAGATTTCTCATATGAATCATAGCACGTAGGGGCTGCTTTGCATAGCCTTCATAGGTAGTTTACCTGCTCCTGCTGGTTGCTGCTGCAATTGTATCCATGATCGCCGCCATACTCAGCGCGCAGCTAGCATCCCGTCGTCCAGTGGTGGAGGCTCTACATGATCTCTAGATGTAGGGGCGCCATGAATGGCGCCCAATAGGCATCAATCTAAGAACAAGCCCATCCACATCCGTAGGGGCGGGAGTGGACGAGGATGTGGGGTTGGGACGCTTGCGTCGCCCGCGTCCTGTTCCTCTTGCTCACATCTTGCGGCAACACAATCACCCCCCACCCCGCGGGCGACCATAAAGGCCCACACCACACCTCATCGTCCACCCTCGCCCCTACGGATGCTGATGGGCTTGTTCTTCGGTTGATACGTATGGGGCGCAATGCATTGCGCCCCAACCTCTAACCATTGCATTTCACCTCTGGTGCAACCAGTTCGCCCTGAATTGCTCACCCCCCCGCTGTTGGTGATACCGTCGGCGTCCCACTCCCAGGCGAGGGCGTCGGCGTTGCTCCAATATTGATGCTCTGGTCATCGAATGACTTGAGGTCAATGGTGGGGCTGGTCGAACCAGGGATGCTCAGGTAAGTGACGGTAACGGTATCGCCGGCTTGCACAAGCGGCAACTTGGGCGACAGGGTGAGATTGGCCGTAAAGATGACGTGTTGCCCCGCGACCTGAATGTAGTAGATGGTGTTGGCGCCCTGTTGCACGGAGGATATACGCAGCACCTTGCCCGTTACCGTTTGTGTCGTACCACCCGTCGGGGAAGAAGCTCCGCATGTATTAGTTATATTGTTCTGCGCCAGCCATGTTTTATAGTCATTCAGGGCTGCCGGGAGAGTCGACTCGAACTGCACGTTGCCACCGTTCAGTTTTTGGGCGTCAAGCATACCCACATCCTGGTAAATGCCTCCACTAGAGTATATGGCAGTCCAGGTCGGAACGCCGCAAATCTGGTACAGTTGGAAACTGTCTACATTATAGCGCAGGATGTTAGCGCGAGTGGAGGCAAAAGTGTTTTGCACGTTGCTACCAATGCCCAGCCCTGATGCCGATGTGTAAAAATGCGCTTCGTTCTTATGCGTATCGAAGAGAAAGACGCCTGTACTCGAGTTATCGTTGGCGGATGACGAGGTCATGGCAACGAGCCAGACGGGTTCATCCACTTTGTTATAGACCAGTTGCGCATCGCCGGATGGCGTCTGCTGACCAGCCCCGGAGGGATTGAACCAGGGAGCGGCGTGATAGAGGCCCCACCAGGTCAGGTACTGGTTGACTGTGTCGGATGGCATGACGCGATCGACCCAGGTAGGTACTCTACTTGGCGAGTAATTGGTAATTGCTCCTGTGTGCGCATCGACGATCAGCACTTCACTGAGTTGGTCGCCCGTGTAGCCGCGCGTTGGCTGCATCAGGGAGATCGTCCAGTAGGGATGGAAGCTGTCATCAAGCTCCAGGGTGGGATCAACCAGTTTGCCATAGGTATAGCCACTCAAGTAGACGTGGCGCAGCAGGTCCTGGTTGAAGATAGCGCCCGGCAGGTAGGCGAGGGAGTCGTTGGAGCCAACGTGCAACTTCGCCTGGGCATTCGGGTCTTCGGCATCGACGACGACAAAGCCGGGCGTTGAGGAATTGGACAGGTTTATGAAGATGTTGTTGTAGCTCATTGGAGCTACATAGTAGAGGTGATGATTGATGGATTGTAATGTGTAGCTATTCGGGTCCAGGTTGTAGGACGAGCCGTAGTTCTGACCGTTGGAACCAAGTACCTGCTGGCCCTTGAAGTTTGCGATGCCGGAACTGACCAGCACGATATGATTAGGGTCTGTAGGCAACAAGGGAGTGGTGGACTTTTCGACGGTGACGTTTGGAATGGCGGCCAGAGCCTTTGCATTGCTATCAAACCAGGTGGTGAAGACAACGATCAAGCCCGCGACCACAATGCCGATGCCTGCCGCTATCACCAATCCAAAGATGCCTGCCGCGATTGCGCCCCGTGAAATGTCTGCCGGAAGTTGTGTTGAAGTTTTGCGCGTGCTCGTCCGGCCCTGGCTGGCGGCGGAGATGTCTTCGAGGGTATTAAACGCGGGACGAGCGAAAGCAAAAAGATTGCCTATACTACTAATGACCAGTGGCCAGAGCACCCATTGCCATCCTCCAAAGGGACCGGTGAGGGCCGGTTCGGAGAAGTAGATAATGGCAAGGCAGAGCAGGTAGTTGAAGATGGAGTAGCCCACAAGCCACCTGATAAATTTGCCTCTGTTGAACACATCGCGTCGTCCAAAGCCCAGTCGTCCGATGGTGAGTATAACCATAACGATGGCGGTGCCGATGAGCGCCAGTAACAGGATAATCATAACTGTCTCTCCTGATCGTTGTATGGGTTGGAATCTCGCGAGACTACAACCCAGGAGTTGGCCATCCCTGGTGGATCGCCGTCAATTGTTTGCTAATGTATCCAGTAGGGAAACGATGACGTTTACGATAATATCGGAATATCCTCCACTATTGTAGTGTTCCTACAGGTAATAAGCAACTATCTCATGAAATGCACTACAATAGAATTACGTGGGATAGGTGAGCAGGTTAAACGCGTTGTAACGTATTACGGGGTCACCAGACTATACTGTATCATTTTGCTTCTGTTGTTTGTAGCAGTTATTTCTCACTAGGGCGCCCTGGAAGAAACGAAAAGGAGCCGTTAAACTCATGCAATTGTTTGGAAAAAAATCGAGAAACCAGATTGAAAAACTCCCGGACGGGCAGGACCGTCTTCCCCCCGGACAATACCTGACAAGCAAATGGCCTATATTGAATTATGAACGCACGCCGAATCATCTTCCTGCCGATTGGAAGTTGAGGGTGACGGGGAAGGTGGAGCATCCCTTTGAACTGACATGGGAAGAGTTGCTGGCGCTGCCGCGCACAACCATTACCACTGATATTCATTGCGTTACGACCTGGAGCCGCTACGATAATAGCTGGGAAGGCGTGCATATTCGCGAGATTTTGCAGCGCGCAAAACCTTTGCCCGAGGTGAAGTTCGTCATGGCGCATTCGTGGACGGGATATACCACCAATCTCCCCCTTGCCGATCTGGATGATGAGGATGTACTCATCGCGCTCAAACATGATGGGCAGGATTTGGAACCCGATCATGGCGGCCCCATTCGCCTGGTCGTGCCGAAATTGTACTTCTATAAGAGCGCGAAATGGTTCGATGGCCTGGAGTTTATGGAGCGTGATCGCCCCGGCTTCTGGGAGCAGCGCGGCTATCATAACCATGCTGATCCCTGGAAAGAGGAGCGATACTGGTAAAGACTCCACTCGCTTGAGCATGTTCAGGCGCAAACAAAAACTCACTCGTGGGATCATGCGCCCTATAGCGTTGCAAGGCCAGTTCACGATGCTGCACGGCATAGCAATAGACGCAGCCATGCGGGCAGGTATCGTACTCGCCAATGTCTTTCGAGGCGAAACAGCCGCACTCTTTGCGATTGCCCTTTTGCGGTATCTTGCCGGCTAGCTTTTTCCCGGCTACACGCTCCAATCGTTCAGCATCCACACAGCGAGCTTCTTCGACGATGCCTGGCACGAGCAGGCTTTGCTGCGAACATAGGCGCAGCTGCATCCCGTACGCTTTAGCAATGTGAGCAAGTTCGATAAGCAGATAGCGCACCTCCTCTATTGACGTGGACTCGTGCTCGCTCCAGCTAAAATCTAACTCCCGCGCGGCCAGTTGCATATTACGCCGCGTCTTCTTATATATCTGGCCGAATGAGACGACTACCTCGTCGGTTGTTCCCTCCAGCGCTTTCGCCAGCATCGCAAAATTGCGCCGGTGCCAGGCGAGCGATGTCAGGCTTGTAATCATGATAGGGTCGTAACGCCACACAGCTACATCAGGCCCATACTCGCCCGCTAACGTTTTCATGTATTCGACGCTGTGTTCATAATCGATGACTCTCAACTCAAGCTCGCGCGGGTAGCCATCGATGCCATGCTGCACGATGAACGGATAACCCATCTGCCGGATCTCGGGCAGGTACTTGAGAAATGGCCCGATATTCTTCGTCCAGAATACAAAGCCATCCACCCTCTCAGGTGAGAGGTCGACGGTATAGATCTGTCGCCCATACGGGTTGACCATCTTGCAATAACCCGCATGCAAACGGTTCATGAACCATTCGCCGTAAAAGGTAGGAATGTCCGTTTTATAGCTCGCCGAGATAATCATGAAGACCTATCTTTCATTCGCAACCTCCCGCTTCCCCGTCACCTCGTACGTCTGTTCCGTCATCAGTGACAGGAGATAGTCATCGTCCAGAAGTTTGAGCAGCACCCACTTATCCGCTGGATTGTACACGAGCATCTCAGTTGTGCCTGTTCGCACAATTTGCACCGCGAGGTTATTTCTCTTGATGACCTTCTTGATATTCTCAATCGTGATTTTCCCCCAGTAGGGCTTCGCGGCGATATTTCTGAGCTTCACCAGCTTCATGAGATGCCCCTCGCAATCCCTTGCGAACTCTTCAAAGTTCTGGATAGGCACTGTGGCGCGAATCGTCTCCAATGTCTCTTTCGCCACTTTACGCACCGTCTCAAAGAAACGGAAAATCTCTTGAAAGTGGTCTTTCTTGAGAATGAACATCATGCCACCGGAGCTGATGCAATCGACAAAGTGGTCAAAGAGAAACACCGGCTCGGTGATGCGGTCATAGATGCCATCGCTGAACACCATGGCGAAAAAGCGCGAGCGGCTCAGCATCTTTTTCCGCGAATAGGCGCGGAAGAAGTAGACGGGATCGCCCTCCGGCGGCTGAACCGCGATGACATAGAAGCGTATGCCGGAAACAAACTTCTCGTCTGCTTGAAACACCTCTACATCGGCAAGCGCCGACAACGGGCCCATTTGCTCCAT
>WNGK01006038.1_pt1 | contig 12770 bp, 15 predicted proteins | sample 5400601 | NCBI WGS metagenome assembly WNGK01 (sample SAMN13153376, study PRJNA577476) | soil metagenome | isolation source: 60 cm soil or saprolite under Garry oak tree replicate 1 | place: USA:California | collected 2016-06-15 | reverse complement strand
TCTCCCGGCCGCCGTCCACGACGCCGAGGTGGATCAGGTCATCGCGGATCCGGCGTGATGCTTCCCGGCACCGCTCCCGGTCGCAGATCATCAGCAGCGTGTCCCGGCCCGCCAGGTAGTGGGCGACGTACCTGCGGACGGCGTCGTCCATCGCCTGCTCGGGGTCGGCGCCGCGGATCCGGCCGTGCTCGTGGTAGTCATCCAGGACCGAGGCATCGCCGGTGCGCAGCCGCAGCGACGCATCCCGCTCCCACCCGGCGGTGAACCGGACGGCCTCGGCGAGCTGCACGTAGCCCAGCCGGCGGGCGAGCAGCATCATGCCGCCGCCGGACTCGACCGCGGACAGCTGCTCCTGATCCCCCGCGATGATCACCTTCGCGCCGCGGCGGGCCGCGTGCCGGATGATGTCCAGCAGGTCCGGCATGGACATCATCGATGCCTCGTCGATCACCAGCAGCGTGCCCGGCCCGATGTCCCGGATGCCGCGGGCGCCCCGGCGGCCGGGCAGGTGCCCCAGGAACACGGAGCTGTTCTGCGCCGCGTGCACGCCGGCCGACGCCAGGACGTTGCGCGCGGCCTGCGCGGTGGCGATGCCGAGCACCTGCCCCATGCCCGCGTCGAGCCACGCACGCGAGGCCTCGGCCAGGGTCCGCGTCTTGCCGCTGCCCGCCGGGCCGGCGATGACCTCGACCGTCCGCGCCGAAGTCAGCGCGTGATACAGGGCCGCGCCCTGATCCAGGCGCAGGCCCGAGTGCGTGTGCCGGGCGCGGGATTCCCGCGCCCGTTCGAGCAGCTGCGCTTCCAGCGTGCCTGCGTCCGCGCCGAGCAGCGCCGCGGCCTGGTCGCGGGTCAGGTGCGGCGCGCCCGGCCGCCGGGCTTCTTGCAGCAGCTGCTCTTCCATGGCGAGCTGCACCCTGGTGGCGTAACGAGTCGTCCCGGGCCGGGTGTACACGCTGCGGCCATCCAGCTCGCGGCGAAGGCAGGGCGGCAGCGGCGGCCACTGCGGCGCCTCCAGGCAGACCACCTGCTCCACCGTGCCGGCTAACGCGTCGTCGGCCAGCTGCTGCAGCAGCGCTACCGCGTCCTCCGGTGCCATCCGCCGCGTCCAGGCCGGCAGGACCAGCGCGAGCTGCTTGAGCAAGTCCGCCCGCGTCCACGTCGACCGCGCCGACTGGACCAGCGCCAGCGCCCGCTGGACCGCGTGCGTCAGTTCCGCTCGCGCGGGTCCTGCATCTGGCCCTGCGTGACCCGGCGCCGCGTGCGCGTGCCCGCGGCCGCGCAGATCCGAGACACGCGGCGCTACTGACGCCAGCTCACCGCCGAGCTGCGCATCCCACCGGGCGGTCAGCGCGTCCCAGTCGAGCGCGCCGTCCTCCTTGCCGTGACGCGACGCCAGCGTGACATCCTGCCGGATGTACAGCAGCTCGCGCTTGTTCGGCGCCCGTCCGTACTTGGCCGTCCATGACGCCACGGCGGCGGGCATCTGGTCCGTGATCGAGACCGTGCGCGAGGAGTAGGCGTCCATCTGCTCCTGCGTGATGCCCGCGATCTCGTTGCCGTTGCCGTCCGCGCGCCACCCGCCCGACGCCGAACTCGCGGGTCAGGCCGCACTCGGCGTGGGTCGCGACGACGGCCTGGACCGCGCCCAGGACCTGGCGCAGGCACACGGTGTCCAGCGCCCGGTGCTTCCCGTCCCGCACCGTTTTCACCAGCCGGGCGGCCTGGTTGTGGATGTGATCCTGCGGATCGCCGTCCCGGCTGGTGCCCTGCAGCCAGGACGACACCGTGATCAGCGCCTCCTCGAACCGGCCCGGCTCCTGGCCGTCCACCCGCGCCCCGTGGTAACCGGTCCGGGTCATCCCGGCCCATTCCTGCACGTATTCCAGGCCAGCCCGGTTGGCAGCCTGCAGCACCTCCTGGTACCGCTGCTCGATTTGGGCCCACCACGCCGCCGTCGCCGCATCCCCGGCCAGGCGCGCCCGCCGCTCGTTCTCCCGGATCGAGGCATGGAACACCGAGATCGACTTCGACAGCGACACCGTCACGTCGGTATACACCGGCGCCTGCCGGGTCGCCTGCGCGGCCTCCCGCTCCAGCTCCAGCAGCCGCTCCGCAGTCGCCTGCGGCTCAGCAGCCTGAAGCCGGGCCAGGTGGTCGGCGAACTTCGCATAATTGCCCCGCGACCGGCCCAGCTTCTCCCCGGTCCGCGGGTCCACCTGCCGGTAGACCAGCTCATACGGCCCACGCTCGACCGCCTGGCCCGCGCTGAACCCCAGCGCCTCGGCACCAGGACCCCGCCACCGGCCGGCGGCTCACCCGCCTGAGCCGCATTGATGTAATACCCGCCAGCCGACCGCTCGGGCGCCGAATGCCCGGCCTGGTTCTTCCAGACATAGCCAAGGTCAAAGCCAGACGTGGCAGTGACGACGACAGCCACGCAAACCTCCCCGGTGCTGATCTTGATCTTCGCAGTTGATCTTGAACTGACCATGATCGTTGGTAATGCAATGGTCTGTTCAGGATGAAGAACTAGATCGAGGATGCATCGGGCTACAGGATCGTGCTGGCAGCAAGATCATCAACAGGTGGCAGGAACGACTGAATGAGGCGCACGAAGCGGGGATCGAAGGAAGCTCAAAGTGCTGGACGCCACTCAGCATGAACATGTTGCGTCGTCCATTCTGAACAGAGGCAAGGATCCTGATCGCCCGCTCGGCGGCGTCCGCTTCATGCACACTGTGGTCTGTAGAGTCTTCCGGCGCAGTCATCGAGCAGGCTAGAGAAGCAAGGTCGAGGGCAGCATGGGGTATGGAGGTCCCTTGCATCAAGGACCTGTTCGGCGTGGCCGTTACACCCTTAGCCACTGCCGCTGCGGCCTTGAGGGCGTCACCTGGTTCTGCTTCAACGATCGCTGGTCGTAATATTGGCACGTGCCAGCGTTTCGGCCTCCCGCCTGTGCGGTCAACTGCTGGAGTTGCTGTGGATGATGCGCACGAAGGGCGTGGCTTAAGTGCCTGCGACGGGCAGTCCTACGGTGCGTCGCCGGGAGCTCGGGTCCATGCTCCGTTCTCTTCGTGCGGGCACAGGGCTGACAGCCGAGCAGGTCGCGGAGCGGCTCGGGTTCAGCCGTTCCAAGATCAGCCGCCTTGAGAACGGGCGGCGTGGTGCTAGCAAGGTTGACATCCTTCGCTTGTGTGAGCTGTACCAGGTCGATGAAGAGCAGCGCCTGCGCCTAACTGAGCTTGCCACTGAGGGGAAGCAGCGGGCGTGGTGGCAGCATCTTGACCTGCCATATTCTGAATATGTCGGGCTGGAGGCAGAGGCGGCGTCGATCAGCGATTACGGCCTGGGCATCGTGCCGGGGCTGCTCCAGACGCCCGACTATGCACGAGCGATCCTGCGCGCCGCGGTGCCGACGTGGGCGCCGAGGATTGTCGAGGAGCGCGTCCGGGGGCGGATAGTGAGGCAACGGCTGCGGTTCTCCATGACAGCCCCGCGTTTCGAAGCGGTGCTTGATGAGTCAGTCCTGCACCGGATCGTCGGGAGCCCAGCCGTAATGCTGGCTCAGCTCAGGCGACTGCTGGAGATATCTCAACTGCCCAGCGTCACTATCCGGGTTGTTCCATACGATGCGGGCGCCGTGCCGGCAGGCGTCAACAAGTTCGTCATCCTGAGGTTCGCGCTGCCCGATATCGCCGACGTCGTCCTTATCGAGGAACTCACCAGCCATCGCTACCTAGAGGAGCCCAAGGAAGTCGAGTTTTACAGCGCTACTTTCCGGACATTGACCAATCTGTCCGCAGACCCTGCTGCCAGCCAGGCCATGATTCTGGCGAAGATCAGCGCGTACGGGTCGAAGATCAGGCTATGATTCTGGCGAAGGTCAGCGCGCGGGTCGAAGATCCGCTAGCGTTGCTCTCCATGCAGACCCCAGCGCTAGATTGGCGTAAGGCAAGCTTCTGCCAGAACGGCGAGTGTATTGAGGTAGCGGCGGCGCAGAACGGCACCGTTATCATGCGAAATTATACCCACACCCAGCCTGACTCAGCCCATATCTACATATATTCTACCACCGAGGAATTCCGCTCCTTCCTCAGGGGGGCCAAGGCGGGAGAGTTCGACGACTTGGCCAGGTAACTGCACGGAATTGATTAGCCACATGCCATGCATCCGTAAACATCAGACTTATTACACATTGCGAACTGACTGACTTCACCAGACGCATGGTCCAAGGTAATTCGCCACCCATCCAGGCGCTAACCTGAACCGTTCGCCCGGCACCGACAGCTGGGCCGCCCTGGGCGGCCAGCAGGTGACCCGTGAGCCGGGACGCGGTGATGAGCACGGCGGTCTATGAATGCCCGAACTGTGGCGAGCGCCAGGCCGGCACCCGTCGGCGCCCCGACTGCAACCTGTTCATGCGTCCGCTCGGCCCCGGCAGCAGCTGCCCGCACTGCGACGAGCCCGTGCTCATCAGCGACCTACTCGCCGCGCCGGGACAGGCCCGGTGAACGCGCCCGCAGCCCCGCCGGTCCGCCCGACCTGGAGGGTCCTGATGCGCAGGCGGCTGCCCCACCTGCGCAAAGCCGCCCCCGACGTGCTGGCCACCGCCCGCGCCCAAAGCTGGGACCTGCCGGACCCGCCGGACCGCAGCCGGGTTCCCGGTCGGCAAGACATTCGCCACCTGGCGCCCCGTTGACTCCTCCATCACCGCCCCAACCCAGGACGTCCTGGCCACCCTGGAATGGATCAGCCGGGCCGAGAATCTCGCTGTCGCCGGGCCGCCAGACACCGGAAAGTCACATTTCGTCGAGGCATCGCGCATGCAGCGATCGAGAAGGGCATGCGGATGGCCTGGTTCACCTCGAATCGCTGGCCGCCGCGGTCGGCCAGGCCAGGGCCGACGGGTCGGTTGCCCGGACCGTCAGCCGGATGTGCCGTTGCGACCTGATCGTCATCGATGACGTCGGCATGCCGCTCGCCGGGCAGGAAGCCGCCGAGGCGTTCTACCCGGATCACAAATGCCGCAAACGGCGTAGCCTAGCGGTAACAAGCAACATTCATCCCTCCGAAGCGCACATGTTCTCGCGAACGTGTTAGGTTACGCCGAAGCAGCATACGTTCCGTCGTGGGTCGCGGCTCGCCGCGGTTCACTTTGTTAGAGTCATGCTGTCTCAGAGGGGTCGAGTCAGCCGGATTTCTTCTTCTTGGAATCCCTGGGCAGCATAGAAATCGCGAGCTAGGATATTGGCCATTCCGGTATGCAGAGTGAGATGACGTAGCCCCGGCCCAGGTTTCAGCCGCGGCGATGAGTGTCCGCCCTATGCCGCGCCGACCGCATGGTAGGCGACTGCTAGCTCTCCTATGTATCCGTCGATGTCGCCGGTGAAACGGCATTGCTCGCTGATGGTTATGACTCCGGTGATGTTGGTCTTACCAACGGCGACCAAAGGCCGTTCCGTCCCTGGCGAGCGGCCGCAGCGAAGGAGTCCATGAGCCACTGCCGCGCAGCTAGGATGGCTGCCTGGTGATTCCTCCAGCATGCCACTCCTTATGCCAGCCTCGGGGCGAGTTGCAATACCCCTGGCTTGTCCTGATCAGCGGCGACACGAATATGGATATGTTCGCTATTCATGCCAGCAGCATGCTGCCACGCCTGCCGTGTTATAAAAGGGGGATTTCGCGGAGATTGGCCGCAAGGTGGGCGTTTCTTGGCAGAATTTATTTATCTAGGCGTATGTCATCTATGTGGTCGGCGAGGTAGATCATGATGCCTTCGTGGTTCATACCGAACGCGGCGGCGGCCACCTTGAGGTCGATGGTGCTGACGAGGTCGGCGAGGCGGGTGTAGCGCAGGATGCGGGGCGGGGCGCCGCATTGGTCCAGGACGTGGCTAATATAGGCAGTCGACGCGGGCGCCATCCCGGCCTTGGTGCCTTTGGAGACAATCAAGTTCTCCACCGACCCGCAGCTGGAAGCCAGGCACCGCGACGTCGGCGGGCTCGTACCTGAATCCGCCCGAGAAGGCGTGGTGCTGTACGTGGCGATAAGTCGCAGGTATAGGCGCTGGACCGGACCGCGCCGATCCTGCCGCTGCTGCCGGGCCTGCCAGAGAAGGCGACCCCTTGGCTAAGTCCGGCACGGCACCACCACGCTGTTCGCCAGCATGGAGGTCCTCACCGGCAAGGTCACCGACGAGCACTGCCCTTCGCCACCGGCATGAGGAGTTCCTACTCTCCTGCAGCAAGCGCCCAGGGCTAGCCGCGTCAACGACTGCACATCGTGGCCGACAACTACGCCACCTATAAGTACTCAGACGTGCGGCGTAGCTAGAGAGGCCCCCAGGATCACCGTGCACGTCACGCCGACCTCGGGGGGTCGTGGCTGAACATCGAGATCTTCTTCGTCATCATCACTCGGCAGGCCATCCGCGGAGGCACCTTAGCTCAGGACCTCATCACCGCGATCGTGACCTTCATCGACGGCTGGACATAGCACTTCCGCCAGCTCATCTGAACCAAACCCGCCGACCAGCTACTCCTGCGCTCCAGGCCCGGTAAGAGAACTCTTTTGTGTGACATTAGCGCTGAATATTGCAGTGCAAGTTTCGCAGTACATTCTGTGATCAAAAGAATTATACATGTCCCACCTAGCTTCTGCCTGAGAAGATATTGGCACGTGCCAAAAATCGTGAGACTGTACTACTAGGGACGCCAGAGATGAGTCGCCACTAGGGCGATGGATGGTCTGGCCGGAAAGGAGGAGGATCAGATCCTGGCCTCAGTCCGGTGATGCTGAGATCACCAGCAGGCGTTACATCGTCATAGGACACGGCCGATGTTGCACCATCGGCCGTGTCAGTCACCAACCGAGTCCGTAGAAGGCTGGCCAGCGATAGGGATCATGCTACCTGTCCCAACCACGAATGCAAAGCCCCACCTGGGACACAGCGCTAGCAATCAGCCTGCCTCTGGCCAGCCCTGACCGGCAACAGCCGGAAAGGAGGTGGAACATGCAGGCCCCGGTTCAGGAAGTGGAAGCAGCCCAGATCATAGTGCTCCTGACCGCCATCGCAATCGTGGCGGTCTGGCGCACAGTAGTCAGGTGGCTGATAGTACTCGCATCCACTGCCATCATTGCAACCTTGGGTTTCGGCCTGATCATGATCTGGCAGACCACCCACAACACAGCGGGGTAACCCGTTGGCCTGCCGATCGGCCTTCGCAGCACAGACTCGCGGTCGATCGGCAGGCCTCGTGGCTGCAGCGCTTCCTCATCGGACAGACGGCCACCGCGCATTGCACTTTGCGCTTGGCAGACCACGCCGATGGGCCACTGTCAGCCGAGCAATAAGGCGGCTCGGCGAACGGCAACCCTCACGACGTCATCATGGACATCTTCTACGGATCTCGGTGATGCATTCGATATCCCCCTTGTCCATCTGAAGTGACGCGCGGTGTTCGTGGCGAATGGCGCTCAGCAGCTCAGAGGCGTTTCAGGCCGTCGAGGACACGGCGCAGCAGATCGGGGTCGGCGGACGGCTGAGTTGCCGTGACGTGTGTGGCTGGAGGCGGAATGCCGCCAGTTCGCCGAGGCAGCGCCACTGTGGCGGGCCCGGAGTCATCGGAAGTAAGCGGATCGGCCTGGGCGGTGCCCGCGATTTCGCTGGGTGGTGTCACGGCTGCGCTTGGCGGGCTGGTCATGCTGCTGCCGTCAGCTGGTGGCAGCAGCTGGCCGACCTGGGCCGCTGGCTATCTTGGCCTGCCAGGCTGTGGCGCCTGGCAGCGGCCTCCTTGAGGGCGTCCGCGGTTCACGATGCCCGCCCAGGCCGATGTCATTTCGTTCGCCCTGGGGCATTGGGTGGCGGCGGGGCGGCGGGAACTGCAAATGTGCAGCGGCACGGCTCTGCTGTCGGCCGGGAGCTCCTGCCGTCCTGGGTTCTGGGGAGGCTGTGGCGATGGCGGCTGGTGGCCGCGGAGGTGAGGAGTCCAGGTCACGGTCGAGCATGCTGGCCAGTTCCTGGGCCGTTGGGGCGGCCAGCAGCTTGCCGCCTGCCAGCGCCCACCACTGCAAGGTGGAACGGCCGAACCAGGCCGGGACGCCGGTGAAGCGGCTGGCCAGGGCGGCCTGGCCGTCGCCGATCGCTGCCTCGTATGGATCCTGGGGTGATGCGGGCTCAGCGGCGGCCGCGTCACCCCAAGGGACATCGGCCCACACCAGGCGGCCGCGGTGATCCCCGCACGCTCCGGTACGGGTGGACAAACCCTTGACGACCTGCAGCCCCCGGCCACGCTCGCCATCCGGGTCATCGATCACCTGGGGCCGGCCGGGGGATCCGCAGTCGGTGACCGCGACCCGGACTGCTGGCTGGTGCCAGGTGATGTCCACGGCGAACCAGCCGCCGCGCCCGCTGGCTGTGTGCCGGATCGCGTTGGTGCCGAGTTCTGTCGCGACAATGGCCACATCGTCACGTGCCGGGCAGTCCGGTAGAAGTAACTCCAGCCACCGTCGCAGCGCAGCCAGCTGTTGTTCCTCGCCCTGGAACACTCGGCGCCACCGCATCCCCGGTATCAGCGCCGCTGCTCTACCTGATGGGCCCCTGCCTGGCTCCCCGGCTCCCCTGGTGGCAGTCATTGGCATCCTCCATGGCGGGCCGACACCCTGTGCTCGCGAAGGCCACGCGCTAGACCGACATCGCCGCAGCCGCAGCGCGACACCCAGTGAGTGACCAGACGCTGCTGGCCCGGTTCTGCGGGGCCATAAGGCCGGGCCGGGCTAGGCCGGCGGAAGCACTGAGCCATTCGGGAGCCTTCCCTCCGGGAACTGGGCGGCGGCCTCTTGCTGTCCGCTACCATAGATGTGTCAGATCTCAATATGCAATATGACACGTAAAATTGCTGACAGCAATCTGCTCACTCATGCGGGAGGCGGCCGATGGCGGCACGGAAGATCCCCACGGTGCCGCAGCGTGCCCTGGCCAGCGCGCTGGAACGGCGGCGCGAGGCAGCCGGGCTGAGCCCCAGGGCTGTCGCGGCGAGGCTGGAGTGGTCGGAGACCAAGGTCTGGCGGATCGAGACTGCTCGCGTCACCGTGTCGCCGGGTGATATCAGGGAGCTGGCCAGGCTGTACAGCATCGACGATGCCGGCACCGAGGCGCTGGTGCAACTGGCCCGGCAGGCCAAGCGGCCCGGCTGGTGGAAGGGCATGAGCCAGGCTCTCCCTGAGGGCTTCTCGGTGCATATCGAGCTGGAGTCCACTGCCACAGCGATACGCACCTACGAAGCCCAGTGGGTGCCCGGCCTATGGCAGACCGAGGCCTACGCCAGAGCGGTGCTCGCGGCCAACAGCCTCACCAGCACCCCTGAGCAGATCGAGCGGCAGGTCCAGGTGCGGATGCGCCGCCAGCAGATCCTGAGTAGGCCCGACCCGAAGCCGCCCGCCATGTGGGCGGTCCTGGACGAGGCCGTCATCCGGCGCGTCGTCGGAAGCCGCGCAGTCATGCGCGGCCAGCTCGAACGACTGCGCGAGGCCTCCATGAGCCCGGCCGTGACCCTCCAGGTCCTCGCCTTCAATGCCGGCGCCCACATGGCCGCCTACGGATCGTTCGCCCTATTCGACCCAAGCGACCCAGCCTTCCCTGTCACCGCAAGCACCGACCGCCCTGCAGGTAGCCTGATCGAAGACGATCCTGAGGACATCCGCAGGTACACGATGATGTTCGATCACCTCCGGGCTTCATCCATGAGCCCGGCCGCATCCCGCACGCTCATCGACGAAGCGATGAGCCTGCTGTAAGGAGCCAGTCCCGATGCCCCTCTCCCGTGACTGGGCCAAGAGCAGCCACTCCACCCCTAACGGCGGCAACTGCGTCCAGGCTCGCGACACCGGGCGGGCTGTCCAGGTCCGCGACAGCAAGAACCCTGACGGCGCCGTCCTCACCTTCGCCAAGGCCCAGTGGGCTGCCTTCACCACAGCGGTCAGGAACGGCCAGCACAACAGTGCAGGTTCCCGCTGAGTCTTCCCAGCCCCTGGCGAGCCTTCCGCCCAGCCGCCCGCGGAAACAGGCCGCCGTTCAGCGTTAGCCCGCGGCCGCGCGGCGATAGCGCGAGCGCGTAACCCCGGGCGGCGACCGCGCCGTCACCAGCCCGCGATATGGCGCCCAGGGCACGGATGCCCGCGTCACCTGCATGCGGGTTGTGGTTTGCGGGCCGTGCCCGCGAGGAACCAGAACTGCTCCGGATGCCTGGGTACGTCTTCCGGCGAGTCCGGCTGCCACAGCGGGGCATACACAAGGCCCGGCTCGACCAGCTCCCAGGTCCCGAAGAATCTCAGGATCTCCGCGCGGGACCGTGCCTGGCCGTCGGCCGCGTGAGCGTTATATACCCTCTCCGCAGCAGCGGCGAGCTTCGGGTTGTCCTGGTTGGTGGCGTGGGAGACGACCAGGTAACTTCCTGGCGCTGCGGCGTCCCTGAGGCGTTCCACGATGCCGTACGGCTCCTGGGCGTCCATGATGAAGTGCAGGACCGCGACGAGGATGAGCCCGACCGGCTCAGCAAGGTCAATCAGCCTGCCCGCCTCGGGATGGGACAGGATCGCGGCCGGGTCGCGCAGGTCAGCCTGGATAACGGTGGCCAGGTGGTCGCCTGCCAGCAGTTCGCGGCCCTCGGCCACCGCGACGGGATCGCGGTCGGCGTACACCACCCGCGCGTCCGGCGCGGCCCGCTGGGCGACCTCGTGCACGTTGCCCGCGGTCGGGATGCCGGAGCCGATGTCGATGAACTGGCGGATGCCCGCCTGCCCGGCGAGGAACCGCACTGCCCGGCCAAGGAAAGCCCGGTTGGCCTTGCACGCCGCCGGAATCCGCGGGTCCAGCGTCTCCATCCGCAGGCCCAGCTCGCGGTCGGCCGCCAGATTGTGCATCCCGCCCAGCCAGTAGTCATAGACCCGCGCAATGCTCGGCTTGGTCGGATCTACGCCAGCCTCCCGCCAGCCCGCAAACCGGCCCGGGCCAGCCACGTCCTGGCGTCCCTGTGAAGTCATAGCGGGTCAGATCACGCCATCGTCGCGAAGCCGCCGCAGAGCACGTTCGCCGACTCCGATGGCATTACGGTCTCGTCCGCCAGCTCCATGATCTACAGGCACGGGCGCCCGGCGCCCGGCGGCATCGTGGCCCAGGTCAGCTGACAGCATGCGGCCAGCCGCTCCGCCCGGATCGTCGGCGGAATGCATGCGGTTATCTGCGAAACGGTAAAGCCGGCCATCTGTAGTGACGATGTGGAATCGGCCCGCGCCAAGGACGTGCAGCTCCGGGTCGCCTGGCCTGGATGGCCGCGCTGGCCCGCGGCCGTGCAGCTTCAGGGCGTCCCTGCCGACAATCACTGACTCGAAGCCATGGGCCGCTAGCGCATCTTGAAGCCGGATCAGCACGATTTTGCGGCGGTCTACCTCCTCGCCCGCCAGGACTGTCCGGAGCGATGCTTGTTCGGCGAGATCGTCCTGCATGCCTTCTTGTCCCCTCTACTCATGACTGATGCCAGCGACTACCTCGTGCCAGGCCAAGGGCGGCCACTTCCCGGCCATCTGCAGCAGATACACCAGGACGTGGCCGCGGATCTGCGCCGGGCGGTCAGCCCAGTCCGCGCCGTCCGCGCCGTGCAGCACCGCGGGCGCCGAGCTGCCGCGGAGCCTGGCGCAGGCCTGGAGGTGCGCGCCGGTCCAGCGTTCCGAGGCGGGGGTCCTCCGCGGCATCAGGCTCGGCCACTGCCGCAATGCTCATGATTTGATAATAGCTCATAGGAGCTTACAGAGCTAGGCAAAGTTTCAGCAGCTCAGAGGACGTCTATGTTCGCCACGTGCCAGCCATGCCAGTTAATCCGTATGGGCGCGATCATTCCTACCTGCAGGTAGCCAATGACATCGCCCGCCGGATCGACGTCGGCGAGATCACACTCAAGCTGCCATCCGAGCGAGCACTGGCCGAGGAGTACCAGGTCGCCTACACCACTGTGCGCCACGCCATGCAGATCCTGCGCGAACGCGAGCTAATCGTGACAATTCACGGACGTGGAACGTTCGTTGCGGCTTCTCTGCCCTAACGGTGCCCAGGGGCCGCGGGCACGCAGGGCGACATTGCTGCGATGGAGGCCCGGCCGGCGTGGGCCGCTCGTAGCAGCCCGCCATGACCTTGGGTCGGTGGCAGGCGATCGGCCGCGCGCGAGTTACCCGCCTGCCGTCCGGGCTGCGCGCCGGGACCGGCCGAAACCAGGACCCTCGGCCAGCCGGTAAGCAGACTCAGCAGTGGTGACGCGAGTCGCACTGCCGAGCCGTATCCCATCCTTGTGACGATGGCCGGGCAGCTGGCCGGCTGCCCGCGCTGCCCCCTGGGCCGAGTGGTTGTTACCGGGCTCGTGCCTGTGACGTCATTGTCCGGCCTCCCACTCAGCGTCGAACGCGGCGGACTCGGCGTCCCGTGCGGCGACGGTCGCGGCGAGCCGCGCGCAGTCATCGGCATGACCGCGCTCATCGTCGGCAGGCCCGTTGCACAGTCCGTGATCGCTAATCAGGCCCTCGCAGAACCCGCACCTCCACGAGAACGACCGGCCATATCGCCGCGCTGTCTCGGTGTCAGGGCTTCCGGCTGCGTAGGAGTAGGCCGCCTCGGCGATCGTGCCGCCTGCCAGGTCGGCTTCTCCGCCGGGGGTGAGGTCTAACGCCGTGCCGATGTCCTGCCAGGTGTGCCCGGCCTCGCGTGCGTCACGGATGTAGTTCCG
>WNGK01021583.1_pt1 | contig 12772 bp, 12 predicted proteins | sample 5400601 | NCBI WGS metagenome assembly WNGK01 (sample SAMN13153376, study PRJNA577476) | soil metagenome | isolation source: 60 cm soil or saprolite under Garry oak tree replicate 1 | place: USA:California | collected 2016-06-15 | reverse complement strand
AATAACTACCCGGCAACGCCGACGCCGCTGCGCCCTGATCTCCAGTTCGGCGCGCTCGCTGTCGGGGGCGAGCCGGGCTGCGCGCTCACAATCACGAACGATCTCTATTGCTTCCAAAACCCTCCCTATTGAGATGACAGCTACATCGACGCCATTCGGGCACGAGATATTTCAACGCAACGGGGGCCTCGTCCACGTGGCGACGAGGGCGGTGAGCGCCCTGGTGCTCGGAGGCGCTCTCGGCGTACCCACACTTGCGGCACAGGGAATCCGGTCGCAGTTCGGGATCGGCCTCGGCCGCGCCATCCCTACCGAAGCATTCCGTGGCGATTCCAGCGGCGAGGGCTTTAACGCGTCGTGGTTAGGCAGGGTGGAGGTGACCCTACACCGCCCTGGCTTGCCCCTCGGACTTCGCCTGGACGCAGCGTACAGCGCGCACGGCGCGAACGATCAGCTCAAGTCCGACCTCACCACGGCACTCGGCCAGCCGGCGGACGAGTCGATCAGGCTGCTCGGTGCGAACGCGGCTCTCACCGCCGCGCTGGGGCGGGGCTCGCGAGTGACCCCGCACCTGTTCGGCGGGGTCGGTGTGTACCACGTCACGGTCTCCGTTACTGCTGGGAGTACGACGACTCAGAACTCCGGGACCAAGCTCGCGTGGCAGGTGGGCGGAGACCTCACCTATCGGGCGCTGTTTCTCGATATCCGTTACATCTCGGTAGCAGCGGTCTCAGGCTTCCCGAGGAGCACGTTCGTCCCCGTCACGGTCGGCCTCCGATTCAACGAGCGCTCAGCGCCCTGAGGTCGCGCGTCGCCACGTCAGGGGTCTGGGTCAAACCTCGCTGGCGCTGCGCGAGTTCGCCCACCCTATCGAAGCGTTGGCTCGGTTTGCGCGTAATGAGCCGCTGCGGCACATGCACGAAAGTGTGTTCGGCGTGCTGGCGTTGGAGAGCGAGCCTGTGGATCCGAGGCTGGAGCACCGGAGGATACCCATGCGAAGCGCAATGATCGCTCGGAGCCTTGCGACTGTCACTCCGCCTCCTGGAACGGTAAGGAGCGCGCTCCGCCCGGACGTCGTCCAATGAGAACGGCCTGGTGCTGGTTGCGGTTCATATCCCTGCTGACGGTGGCCGCCTGTTCGTCGCAGACCGCACCCCCTCCACCCCCGCCACTCGCAGCCAGTTTCGATGTCTCCGGCCTTGCGACGTCGGTAGTCGCCGCGGTCGCATCGTTCACGGTTACCGCGAAGGACACGTCCGGCCGCACCGTTACAGCATACACCGGCACCGTCCATTTCACGACGACCGACCCGGGCGCTGTAGTGCCCGTAGACTACACGTTCATGCGCGCTGACGCTGGGACCAAGACGTTCAACGCCACGTTCGAGACGATCGGTGTGCAGACCCTGACCGCGACTGACACGGCCAGCAGCTCGATCACCGGCAGCTCGCAGCTCACCGTGGCCGCAACGCTCGTCTTCACGGGACAGCCGAGCACCACGCAGGGGGGGGAGCCGATCACGCCGCCAGTCAGCGTGGCGATTCAGAACGCGTCCGGTATAACGATGACGAGTGTCACGGCGGCGGTCACGCTCGCGCTCGGGGCGAACCCACATGGGGGGACGCTCGCCGGAACAACCACCGTTAATGCGGTGGCCGGGGTCGCTACGTTCAGCAACCTGACGGTCGACCGACCCTGGACGGGGTACACGCTCGTCGCGACTGCGCCTGGCCTCATTGGAGCGACGAGCGCTCCATTCAATATGAGGCTGACGTTCACCAGTGTGACGGCGGGCGGTGCGCACACGTGTGGTCTGACACCAGCTCACGAAGCGTACTGCTGGGGCTACAATGGCTATGGTCAGCTCGGGGACGGAACCACCGTTGATCACACGATTCCGGGAGCGGTCGCCGGAGGTCTGAGGTTCACTGCGGTAAGCGCCGGGTACGATCACACGTGTGGCCTCGCGGTCGCGGGTTCGGCGTATTGCTGGGGCGACAATGGCTATGGCCAGCTCGGCGACGGAACGACGACGAATCGGACGACTCCCGTTCCGGTCCTGGGCGGCCTGAGTTTCGCGGCGGTCGCGGCGGGGGACGCCAACACCTGCGGCGTCACCACCGCAGGGGCCGCCTATTGCTGGGGCTACAACGTCGCTGGTCAGCTCGGCGATGGGACGACGGCAAATCGAACGACGCCGGTGGGTGTGCTGGGCGGTCTTATCTTCGTTGGAGTGAGCGCGGGCGGCAGCCACAGTTGCGGGGTTACGACCGCGGGTGCGGCGTACTGCTGGGGTTCCAACGTCGTCGGCTCGCTCGGGGATGGGACTACGACTGATCGCTCGAGTCCGGTGGCCGTTGTCGGTGGCCTCACGTTCAGCGCGGTGACAGCTTCGGGCACGCTTACCTGCGGGGTCACGACCTCGAGCGCGGGATATTGCTGGGGCGGCAACGCTTACGGAGAGCTGGGGAATGGGACCGTAGATGCGAACCAGTGGAGTCCATGGCCCGTTGCGGGCGGCCTCAGCTTGGCCGCGATTACCGCCGGGGGTCAGCACGGCTGCGCTATGACGGTCGCAGGCTCCGGGTACTGCTGGGGATATAACGATCTCGGTCAGCTCGGCGACGGGACTACAACACAACGGCTAAGCCCGGTCCTGATTGCGGGCGCCATCACCTTCGCCGGGATGTCCGCAGCGTTGCTATGGCACAGCTGCGGCGTCACGAGCAGCGGCGCGGCCCTGTGCTGGGGCGATAATTCCTCGGGTCAGCTCGGCGACGGAACCCTGTCGGACCGCTATGCCCCAGTGAACGTCATTCAATGAGTGACCCGCGAGTCGGGCTCCGTCCCGGTCGACGTGCTGCAATGATGGCCTGGGCGCAGTCCTGATTCTCTGCGGTGCTAACCTCTGCAAGGAGCTAGCGGTCGAGACAGGAAGTAGCCCGTCGCCCCGTCAATACCCGAAGCAATAAAGGTCGTTCGTCGTTGTAAGCTCGCAGCCGGCGGACCCTCCGGCCGCCAGCGCAGCAAACTGCAGGTCCGGTCGCACGGGCGTCGGGGCCCGTCCGAATACTGCGCCGCCCCAACAGTACACGTTGCCGCTCGTGGTGAGGCCGCAGGCGCCTCCGCCTCCGGCCTGGATATCGACGAACGCGAGGCCCCCGAAAACCTTCACCGGCACCCGGCTGGATGCCAGCACCCCGGTCCCGAGCGCGCCGGAGGTGTTGTCGCCCCAGCAGTAGCCGTCTCCGCTCACGGCAACGCCACAGGTGAAACTTCCCCCCGCCCGGACAGACTTGAAGGCCAGTCCGCCTTGCACCAGTAGCGGGACGTAGCTGCACGGGTCGGGCGGCGTCGCGTGGCCGCACACGGCGGTCGTCGAATCGTTGCCGAGCTCGCCCGCTTGGTTGCGGCCCCAGCAGTAGGCGCTCCCGCTCGGAGTAACACCACAGCTGTGCTCCAGGCCCGCCGTCACCTGCGTGAACGTGAGGGCGCCCGACACGAGAATGGGCCAGTTACTGCACCGATATAGGTTGATTGCATACCCAGCGCATGTGGTGGTCACAGTATCGCGGCCCAACTGTCCGAAGCCGTTCGAGCCCCAGCAGTACGCATCGCCGTTCGTGGTTAGTGCGCAGGTGTGGCCTACCCCGGGTCGGATGGTCGCGAAGACGTGGCTGCCGGCAACCGGCGTGGGCCGGAGTTGGTGGAACTCCCCCGTGTAGTTGGGGGACCCGTCGCCCAGTTGGCCGCTGTCGTCGTCGCCCCAGCAATACGCCTGGCCGCCGGTCGTGAGCGCGCAGGTGTGATCGAGGGTGTAGGGCAGCTGTAGGCCAAGTCCCACGCCAACCAGTACCGGGTGGAGACGGTCGGTCGCCGTCCCGTCGCCGATCCCGCCGCCTGAGTTGGAACCCCAACAATAGTCGTCCGCGGCGAGACTCACCCCGCAGATGCGACCGCCGCCCCAGCTCACGGTGCTAAAGCCGAGCATGGTGACGGGTACGCTGTCGCGCAGCGTAGCGAACTGTTCCCTGAGCCACGTCGTGCCGTGATGTCGGGCCACGACCGTGTCCACCGTGCTGACACGAAGGATGGTCGTGTCCACGGCGCCGATACGAACGATGGTCGTGTCCGCGGCGCTGAGCGAGACGGCACCTGGTACCACGTTGCCGTAGCGATCGCGCGGCTGCGCCAGGGGCACGACGAACTCGTCGATGGCCCCAAGCAGTGGCAGCGGATTGGGGGTGATCGTGAGCCGCACGGGCGGTCCGGGATAGGCCGTGGCGACCACGAGCACCTGCGGGAGTCCCCGTACGCGCACCCAGCTCGTCTCTGCGCCGGCCACCGAGCCCAACGTCCAGATGGTGGACGCGTAGCCCGTGCTATCAGCGCGCGCGAAGGTGGGTGAGAACCGGCCCCCCGGGGTGTGGGTCCCCCACCCGACGATGGCGCCCGTGTCTGGCTTCCCGTCCGCGCCCAGGACCTGAGCGACGACAGGCTGAGCCAGGTTGCGTCCGACCGTGTCGGCCTGCGACAGGCCGCCGACGATCGTGAGGCGTTGGGAGAGGGGGAGCACCGCGCGCGCGGTGAAAGTCACGGGCGCGACCCCGCAGCAGCTGGCGACGACGGTCTGGGCGCTGTCGAGCCGGTAACCCAGCTGCCACAAGACGATCGCGAGTCCAGTGCTGTCGGTCGTTGTGGGTAAGGCGGGGGCGAGGAGCGTGCCTCCGCCCGACATCACGTGCCATTCAACGCTCGCGCCCAGCACGCCTCGGCCCGCAGCATCGAGCACCTGCACCGTGAGGGGGTCTGCGAGCAGCTCTCCTTCGATGCCGGTCTGGGCGCCCCCGGTGACGACTTGAAGGGCGGCCGGGGGGCCTGAATGCGTAGGCGCCGTGGGCTCGTGACTGCACCCGCAGGCGAGCACCGCCGCTGCCACGCCGACTAGCTGCAGCAGGCCGGGAGAGAGCTGGTGTCTCCGCAACGTGCGATTCTGGCATCCGGGAGCGAGATGCGGACGCGGACAAGCGGCACCGCTCGACTGAAATGGCCGCATTTGCGTCGCCTGTCCCCTCGCTCCCGTGGAGTTGCTGATGCGCCAGCGCTGCAAGAGGCGCACCACGCTCAGCGGCCTAGGGAGTTCCCAATCCTATATGGCACACCACTTGGGCATCCACGCATCATCGAAACCCTCGCCCCTGGTATCGCGCCGATAAGGCGTGAGGCGCCGAGGCTCGACCATCGAACCTCGGCGCTCTCTTTGAGTTAGACCGAATCGGGACGGCGGGATTTGAACCCGCGACCCCCTGAACCCCATTCAGGTGCGCTACCGGGCTGCGCTACGTCCCGAACACCGGTACTGGCTTCTCTAATCTAGACTTGCGCCGTCCCTTCCGGGTATGGCGTCGGCCGCTTGGAGTAACAGTTGGAGTAATTTCCCTTAGGCCGTCGCTGTAGAGCTTCGGGGCTCGTAGCACGACCCCTTGCAGCGTCGCCGCGTCCGACTGCTGATAACATTCCAGCAAGGTGCGCGGCTCCTTCCACCCGCCCGCAACAGCCACGTCCCGGAGCGGTAGATGCTTCCGCTCCGTGGCGAACTTCCGGCGGTACGGATGCCACAAACCACCGTTCAATGGCTTGAGTCCCGCTCTCTGATACGCCGCCCGCAGACGCCTACTCATGAACCAGCGATCCACCGGGTGCGTCGGCTGGGTGTCTGCCGGAAACAGGAACGCCACTTCGGCGGGCAAGGACCGTACGTGCCTCCGAACGAGGCGTGCCGTGTTCTTCGTTAACGGGACCCAGTGGTCGCAGCCGTTCTTCTGATGCTCCCCCCTGAACTGCACCCATCCGTACGGCAGGCGGTCAAGTGCGAGATCCTCGCGCCCGAGATGGAGAATTGCGCTGATTCGCTGGCCCGTGGATTCGGCCAGGGCCACCGCTAACGCCAAGCGCCAATCGACTTCGCCAGCGACGCGCATCAGCTTGAGGTAGCGGTCATACGTCTCGATCGGCCGTCGTGGGTTCTTCTCTGCGGGCAGTCTGATGCCGCGCAGCGGATTGTGCGTCAACAACGGTGTGCCATCACTCTTACGCTCACGGGTTGCCCAGTTCAGCATGATGCTCAAGGCCACGAGGTCTGCGGCCACCCCTGCTCGAGTTTCCGCCGATCCTCCGCCTGCGTCCGTGCCTTCTTCGCTCGGAAGGCCGGTGATCCGTCGTACTTGTCAAAGAGCGTCGCGAGGGTGACGTGGCCGGTGGCCATTGATTCACGTCGGGCTTTCAGCGACGCTAAGAGCGTGAACGCCTCAGCCTTCGCTTGTTCCCGGTCGCGGTGACCTATGCTCTTCTGCGCCGCGACTCGCACTCCACCGACCCACACCTCGCGATAGATCGGGCCGCCCGGTGTCCGCTCGAACAGCATCACCCGGCACCCGCGCTCGCCCAAGGATTCTCGCCACAGCTTAGGCATGGCTGCCTCCTAGCCGTTGGGCGATGTCTCGGGCGTCCTCGTCCGGATTGTAGGCTGAGACGACGCCGGCAGTGTGCCTCGGCGCTCGCTCATCCTTGGCGGGAAGGGACGCGCGTCGCACGCGCAGATGACCTTAGCTCCCTCACCGCGCTCGCTCAGGAGTTTACCACCCCTCGCCAGGCGACGTAAGTGCTCGGCAGAGTAGCCGCTCTCCGCGGCTGCGTCTTGGATTGGCAAGGCTTCGCTGTCCCACGCACGAAGCTCCGCTTCGACCTCGCTTGCCAGGCGGTTGTAGACCGCTGCCACGGCATCGCAATGATGATCGGCGAACGGTTCGGCTCGGAGACGCCACGCCCCGACCAAAGCACGGAGGCGGTCTACGAGGCTGCGGTTCTGCGCGAGCATTGTCATCGCCTTTCCCGCTACGTCGCTGTTGAGGCCAGCGCGTGTCGCCGCGGTATCACGGCTAGACGTCGCACGGCTGCTGGCGGGCCACCCAGATGGAAATCGATCGTGAGCTGGTCGGTAGAAGGCTCACCCTGTCCGTTTCTCGGCAGACAGCTGTGCATGCGATTGGGCGATGCTCCCGGCGTCTCGCGGTTGACGGTGATCGCGGGATGGTCGGGCGCTCGTAGAGCCAGCACCTCGGCCAAGAGGGCGCGGTGGTCGTTTCGGATTTCAGCGAACAGCTCGGCGAGCTGTGCATCCCCGGTCGACCGGACGTGTCGCATGGTGTGTTCGAGCCTCGCTCCCAAGCGCGCGAGGGCGTGAAGCAGCCGGTCGGTATCTGCGTGATGGCGGGCCTTCCGCACGGCGCCGAGCGCGGTCTCCCGGATGAAACGCGCCGTGTTCAAGCCACAGGCCTCGGCTCGCGCTGTGATGCGGGCGAGCTCGTCGGGGTGGAGGCGGAGAAGCTTGGTTGCGGTACGGCGGCGCGAGGCAGGCAATGGATGCTCCCAGGAAGCGGCTCGCTCAGATGGACCCCCTCTACCTAGAAGTAGTCCCTCACCTGGGTAAGCGTCTCACCGTGGGGAGGCGAGGTGACTCCCTCTACAAGGGAATAGTCCCGGATGGGGGTCAGCGTGCCCGGGCCTGGGCTCCGGGGCTGGGGAATGGGCGTCAGTTCGGCATCTCGCCACTAGCTTGCACGGCAGAAAACAGCATGGACCTCAGTGCACTGTCGAAGTCGCCGGCACGGTTTGGAATGCTGGCCCGGGGGAGGGTCTCGGAAGACGCCGACGGTCGTCTCTGCGAAAGCCTGGCGATCAGAAGCGCACGTTGGCCTTGATATAGGCCGGCCCCGGCTGGGTGAGGCCAACCCGGTTCCCCCCGAGCTCAGATAGCGCGGCGCATCCGGGACAAGGTGGTCGTACACCGGAACATCCAAGAGCCGCCCGCGCCGAGGGAGCAGCCACACGACTGGGAGCAGGACGAGCCATCCCAGACATGCCAAGTAATTGCACGCTAATAACTTGACCAGCAAGCGCAGGGGTCACGACTTGACAAGGCCTCGCTCCGTTCCCATTTTGGGAACATCTGAATCGCCCAGAGTGGGGATACGGACATCGACGGCTAACAGATGCACGTCATAACACGCAAGCGGCTTCTGGAATTCGGCAAGAGCTACCCAGACGCCATAACGCCGCTTGATGTTTGGTATCGGTTAATGAAGGCGCGGCAGTTTACAAGCTGGGCGGAACTGAAAGAGACGTTCGGAACAGCGGATAACTTGGGGAAAGGGCTCGTCGTCTTCGATATCGGCGGGAACAAGTACCGGCTAGTCGCGTACGTGCGATACACAAGCGAGACAAACATAGGCCGCGTTTGGGTGCGGCATGTGTTTACGCACCCTCAATACGACGGTTGGTCGAAGGCACGTTCCAAGCGGTAGGGCAACTAAAACTTTTGGGGCCGCCGAATAAGCATAGGGTGGCCGAATATAGAAAGAAGGAACTTTTTCGATGGCTACTTTGACAGAGCTGCTTGATTTCTCGAATCCTCATACTCTTCGGAGCGAAGCAGAGTACGACGCGGCCGTCGCCGAGATTGATGCGCTCCTTGAGTTAGAGCCCGCTCGCGGGACATCAGAGTATGATCGCCTGGAGCTGCTGAGCGTGCTCGTTGAGGCATACGACGAGGAACACTATCGCATTGCGGACACGGCGACACCGCAGGCGGTAGTTGATTTCCTGCTAGAGCAGCGCGGCATGGCGCGGGCGGAACTAGCTCCCTACCTTGGCGGGCGTAGCCGCGTGTCCGAGTTCTTTGCTGGAAAGCGACCACTCTCAATCACGCAAATCCAGCAGCTTCGCCAATTATTCCACGTTCCGGCCGACCTCCTTCTAGAAAAAGTCCCGGAATAGGGTACTTGTCCGCCGTCGGACAAGTAGTCCGCGCCCCTCAGTTAACGCTCGGCGCTCTCCGTGTTATTGGAGCTCGTTCACAGTGTCACGGGCCACGCTCCTTCAAGCCGACTACGAGGCTGTCCGGAAGTCTTGGCTCTTTCTCGCGAAGAAATGGCACGATATGGTAACCGTGCCGTCCAAGATCAGATTTCCATTCGCGCCGCACCATTAGCAGGCCAGCTACTCCTTGGTGGCTTTCGACCACTTTACGCCGCAATCGTTCACCGCGCTCGGGCAGCCCATCGAGGAGGCGGGTCTGCCAGACGTCTACGACAAGAAACCGATGCTCACCAGTGGTCGAGCGTGCTTGACCGAGCTTACTCTCAATCTTCCGACCCAGACGCTCAAGCGACACGTCGGGATCTTCCTTACTCTGGTCCGCTCGGTGCAACCCTGGCGGCAGCCATACGGCGAAATGGCTAAGCCCGTCCATTCCTTCGACCGTACCGTGTATCCCCGACGCCGCAGCCACCTCCCCGACTCCCGCCCGGGCGAAGTAATCCCAGTCGTCCCCGGTGTGCGGGAAGGACGGATGGCGAAGGACAATGCGCCGGCCTCCGAGTTGTGTGGCAACCGCGCGCGTGACCGAGACAGTTCCGATCGGCCCTGTCATGAGGACGGTCGGGAAGGTCTCGGGCTTCTGTGAAGTACCCTCTGCCACCTGACGCGACGCGTCGTTCACGGCGGATACAAGCTCACGCCGCCCTGCTACCGTTGGCTTCTCATTAAGATCGATCGCGATTGAGAGAACGACGGCGTACCCCCTCGCTATCTCAAGGCAGTCCTGCGCCAGGCGCGCGAGCTCGTAAACGACCTCCACCTTTGTCTTGTAGGTTGGCCGGAAGCACTCCGCTCGATATCTCCTCCCTTCGTACTTGAAGGACAGATCCGAGAGCCGCCCCTCAGCCGCGGGGGGGTTCTAACACGAGATCCTGAGCGCCTCACCGAGGCCGACTGCGCCTCGACCACGGACGGCGAGCCGAAAGGCTCGCCGTTTGGCGTTGGGTACCTGGCACTTGACAATACTCCTCGCGAGGAGTAATTATTCCCTATGTCAGTTCCCACGCCTGCCGCCGCAATGGCGATTCGCGACTCGCTGGAAGAGGAGGTGCTGATCGCGCTGGTGCGGGCCGCATGGCTGGCGGCCGAACGATCCAATGCGGTGACCGCCGCCGCCGGGCTCTCGCCGTCGCAATACAACGTCCTACGAATTCTCCGCGCGGCGGGGCGGGGGGGACTATCCTGCACCGAGATCGGAGCGCGGATGGTGACGCGCGATTCCGATCTCACTCGCCTGATGTCGGGTCTGGCTCGCGCCGGACTCGTTGTGCGCGGTACCGATCCCGTCGATCGCCGCCGCAGCACCAATCGGATCACTGCCGCGGGCAGGGCCCTGCTCAGCCGCCTCGATCGCAACGTCGCCGACGCCGCAAAGCAGACACTCGGTCACCTCGGTCGTACTCGACTCACCGCGCTGCGCGACCTGCTGGTCGCCTTCGCACCACCCCAACTCTCGGAGCTCACGTGAGACATCGCTCGCGCTTCTCCGCATTGCTGCTGCCGTTCGCGCTCCTGGCCTTCATCCCGAAGCACTCTCTGCAGGTTGTCATGTCCCCCGCTGAGGAACAGCTGCGCGCGTTGTTGGCCACGTATGAAACGTCCCTGAACGCCGGGAACGCGAGTCGGATCGAACAGCTCTACGCCGAGGACGGCGTCTTCATGCCCGCTGGCTTCCCGACGGCGTCTGGTAGGTCGGCGGTCCGACGCGCGTACGACGTGGTCTTTTCGAACATCCGTATCGCGATCCACTTCACCGTGGACGAGCTCACGGTGAAGGGCGACGTCGCGTACGCGCGGACCCACTCGGACGGCACGGCCACCGTGGTGGCCACGGGAGCGAGCGGGCCCGAGGCGAACCGGGAGCTCTTCATTTTCGCTCGGGGCGCGAAGGGCTGGAAGATCGCTCGCTACATGTTCAACAAGGCATCATGACCAAGAGAATTCGCGTCGGCATCATCGGTGCCAATCCGGATCGCGGTTGGGCAGCGCAGGCGCACATCCCGGCCTTGCAATCGCTCCCGGATGACTTCGAGATCACGGCGCTGTCCACCAGCCGGCGCGAATCCGCCGAGGCCGCCAGCAGGCGATTCGGCGTGCCGCTCGCGTTCGATAACACCCAAGAGCTCGTGAACAGCGCCGACGTGGATGTCGTCGCCATCACGGTGAGGGTGCCGCATCACTTCGAGCTGGCGACTGCGGCGCTCACCGCGGGGAAGGCCGTGTATTGCGAATGGCCGCTCGGCAACGGCTTAAGGGAGGCGGAGAAGCTGGCCGCAATGGCGAAGCAGCAAGGTGTCCTCGCCGTGGCGGGGTTGCAGGCACGCGCTGCACCGTCGGTGCTCTATGTGCGCGACCTCGTCCGGCAAGGGTTCGTCGGTGAGGTACTGTCCACGACGCTGATCGGCTCGGGAATGGGTTGGGGACCGACGGTGGAGCCGTACAACGCTTACCTCAACGACGGGAAGAACGGCGCGACGATGCTCTCGATCGCGGTCGGCCACGCGGCCGACGCGCTGTGCTACTGCCTCGGCGAGGTCCGAGAGCTCTCCGCCACGATGACTACGCGCCGAAAGTCATTCACGATCGCGGATACAGGAGAGAGCAGGCCGATGAAGGCGGACGATCAGGTGTGCGTCGCCGGACTGCTCGAGGGCGGGGCCGCGCTCTCCATTCACTATCGCGGCGGGCGTTCGCGCGGCACGAACCTGCTCTGGGAGATCAACGGCACCGAGGGCGATCTACGGGTTACGGCTGATGGCGGCCAGGCCCAGATATTCGAGATGACCGTCCGTGGCGGAAACGGCGCGCAGTCCTCGCTCGAGGTCCTGCCCGTGCCGCAGCAGTACCGGTTCTCGCCCCTGCACGGCCCTGCCACCAACGTCGCCCAGGCGTACGCGCGGTTCGCCCGCGACTATCGCGAGGGAACGCATCTCTGCCCCACCTTCGACGACGCGGTCACGCGCCATCGGATGTTGGACGCGATCGAGAAGGCCGCGGCAACCGGTCAGCGTCGAACGCCGGGTTGATCCGCCGGAAGCATTCATATCGGTTGATCTTCGGTCCCACTGGTATGACACAGATGCCCAGAACGTCGGGCAATTACTACTGGGTGTCGTAATTCGGCCCTTTATCGAGTCGGATGGGGTTAAGAGCGTTCGGGTTCAAATCCGGCCGTCCTGCACGAACAACGTCAGGCCCGAACGCGCGCGGATAGGGTGGAAGTCTAGCCGTCTGAGGATATGCTATCCCAAAGCTAGTGGCGCTGGCAGCGCCAGGGCAGTGCCTGTATTCTCGTCGCCCGGGTTACCTGATCGTCTTCGACGCCTCGTCCCACGTGACCGCGGCCCGCCGAAAATACGCCTCGTTGGCCATGTGACAGGCGAGCGCGGCGTGGTGGCCAAAGACGACATCCTCGACCACCGGCTTCCGGGTGCGCACCGCCTCGAAGAAGTTCCACAGGTGCGCCCGCGTGAGGTCAGGCTCGGGACTCGTGTACGACACCGTCTCCGCGAAGGGGAACGCCGCGCCCGGCTTGGGATCGTGGTCCCGGTGCCACTGCTGCTGGTACGCGTCGCGCAGGGCGCGCGGGTAGCTGCCGGTGTAATAGCTCGGCGAGTCGTCCTTGCCGTCTTGCGGCGTGAACGTCAGCGTGTGGCCCGTGACCTCGAGCACCCCCTTCGATCCCTGGATGCGATACAACTCCGGCATCGCGGTCCCCAGATTCAGCCGCATGTAGGCCGGGAGATCGCCGTAATAAAAGATCGTCGCGTGTACGTCCGGCATGTTGCGGCCATCCTTCCAGCGGCGAATGCCGCCGACGGCCGCCGCCTGCCTG
>WNGK01009208.1_pt1 | contig 12773 bp, 5 predicted proteins | sample 5400601 | NCBI WGS metagenome assembly WNGK01 (sample SAMN13153376, study PRJNA577476) | soil metagenome | isolation source: 60 cm soil or saprolite under Garry oak tree replicate 1 | place: USA:California | collected 2016-06-15 | reverse complement strand
GGCGGCATTAGTGGCGCCGGCTCGATTTTTGTCGTCAACCATAACGCGGATAACACGCTGATTACTTTGCGTTATCGACTTAGGAAAGCATCGTTCGAGGTCGCGGAAGAACCCTTTGAAGCGGCCGGCAGAAAATTCAATCGCGGTTCTTTCATCATTCGCAATGCTTCGAGTGATGAGGTGGGAAAGGCTTTAACTGATCTCGGATTGCAAGCGGTGGCGATCGATCAAGCGCCGGCGGTAAAAATGCACGTGATCAAAGTTCCGCGGGTGGCGATCCTGCACACGTGGCTCAACACCCAGGACGAAGGCTGGTGGCGTCTGGCGTTTGATCAAATGCAGGTTCCTTACGACTATATCAGCACTCAGGAAGTAGCGAAGGACGCAAATCTGAGTTCCAAATACGATGTGATCGTATTCGGTCCCATTGGGACCACGGCCAACGCGATCATTCAGGGCCGGCCAATGTACGGCAATCCTCTGCCGTGGAAAAAAACTGACTTGACGCCGAACCTGGGCGGCTTCGCGTCAACGGATGATACTCGTCCCGGCCTGGGCTTAACCGGTCTCGCGAATCTGCAAAACTTTGTGAGAAACGGAGGTGTGTTCATCGGCACGATGGACACCGCCGACTTTGCCATCTCAACCGGTTTCACACCCGGGGTATCGATCCAGCGCTCGCAGCGCCTGCGCGCGATTGGCGACATCCTGAAGACAAAGTTTGTTGACGCGACCAGTCCGATCGCCTACGGCTATGGCGATTCACTTTCGATCTATTGTTTCAACGGACCCATTTTCAACATCAGCAATGTTGCCGGTGGTGGCGGTGGCGGGAGGCGCGCGCGAGGGACGGATCGCGCTACAGGCCGCGGCACCGTTGACGATCCCGATGTGGTACAGGGCCGTCCGCCGGCCGAAGTGCCTGAGCAGCCGAGCTGGGAGATTTGGGAAGCGGCGCCGATTAGCGAAGAGCAACGGCGCAACCTGGTGGGTTTGATTCCGGTTAATCAACGGCCGCGCGTGGTTCTGCGTTACAGCGATTCGCGGGAGCTACTGGTTTCTGGACTGCTCGATGGCGGCGATGAGATCGCGCAACACGCGGCGTTGATTGATTCACCCTGGGACAAAGGTCACGTCGTGTTGTTTTCCAACAATCCGTTTTGGCGAGGGCAGACTTCGGGCAGCTACTTTCTGGTCTTCAATGCGATTCTGAATTTCGATAATTTGAACGCGGGCAGGAAGGTTGATTAAGTAGATTTCCAGCGTCTACTGACAGACTGTTTCGGCTTACCGTCAACAATAACGATATCCGAGAAGGGTAAGCGCGCGGCGGCACGCTCTCTCTTCAAAGCAAGCAGCCTCTTTTCCTTCTCCCCCATTCCGCTCACATCTATGACGAGATAGATTGCGTTTCGAGTCCGGAGTTTGCAGTAAGCTCGAACTCGACGTTCTTACAATAAGCTTTGTTATTTACATCTCAGCAATTCCTCACCAATTCACCGGCCTTAACTCCGGCCCGCAGATGTGGCCGAACTCACCGGGCGGCTCGGCAGCAACGTCGTGCGTCACGTGGCCGGCGTACCAGATCACCACGTCGTGATCGCTGATTGGCTCGCCGTTTACAAAGCTGTCGATGTTCGCCTCAGTAACGCAGCCAAATCCGCCGGTGGTGCAATTGACTCCGTCGTCAAGCTCCGTAGCGTGATAGCGAAGAATCCAAACATCGCCGCGCCCGTCGGGCGAGTCGGGCGAAGTCGTGGCCACGCCATCGTCGGCTCCGGGAATAATGTCGTAGCCTTCGCCGGTCACCGTGTTCTCTACCCGCCATCTGCGGTTTCGCGCGGGATCGCGCGGCCGCATTATCTCGAAGGTCTTGGTGTGCCAGTGTGATTTGCCAATTAGCGGAGGATTGTTGTATTCGCGCACGCGGTTGTTTCCAGGCGTGCGAATGTCGAAGTCGAAACGCCAGTAAGGATGATGATGATGAACGTTGCAGACGCATGAATTCTGCACAGCGGAGAAACCAAACCGTGGACGAATTGTGCCGTTCGCGTGCAGCCGCCACTCGCTGATGTAGCGATACCAGCCGGCCTCCATCTCGCTCACCAGAACCACTTCCAGTCCCTGCACATAGATGGCAACGCCGAGATAGTTTCCGAGATCCGATCCGGTATCAAAAATTGTGGTGGCCGGCGCCGGACAAACGCGGAATCCGGGAGCGACATCAGCGCCAACAGCCTGGATCATACTTTCCGCATACTGCCAGTCACGATACGGGCCACAGGCGTTGTTGTCGTAATGGACGTTGAGGATTGGCACGTGAGCGCGATAGAGGACGCGCTTGCCGCGATAGTCAACGAAACGCAACTCGACGCCAGAGCCGCGCGTTCCCGAAGAAGCGGCCGGCCGCACCGCCAGAAACTTCCAGAGGACAGTGCCGCCCTGAGTTACCGTGATCCAGACCTGCCCGGCGTCGCCTTTATTCGCCGTCGCTTGTTGCACAAAGGGTGGTCCACAAATTGGATTATGCGCGGCTGAAGCCCTGGGCGCCCGGCCTTCAAATCGCACCGGCTCTCGCCGAACCATGTTGACTCCCACGATTTCATGACGCGCGCCTTCTTTAAGTGGAAGTAATCCGACACCGACGGTTCGCTCGATGCGACCATGGGCCGTTTCGACGTCGATCAGCGGAGGCATCGGCGGATATGGCTGGACTTGCTTTTCTCTGATTGCGGGACCAAGGTTCGGATCCTTCACCAGGACCCTCACTGCTTCCTGAAACTCTTCGTAGTTGGGCAATGGCTGAAAGCTCGATTCCGAAACGGTAACGCGCTTTGGTTGATCGAGATCTCCGTCGACGAAAATCGTGCGGTTGTTCGTGTAATCGTAAAAGGTCGCGCGGTAAGCATGCGGTGGCGGCCCTGGCCGCGCGGACTTTGTCTCGACCTCTGGTTCGACCAGTTCGAACGAGAGCATTCGATTTCGAGTCTTCGCGAGGTATTTCTGCACTGAAGAATGCTCAATCAAAGCTGATGATATTCTTTCGATTCGGGCCTGGTCAGGACCTCGCGGCTCGATCTTCAGTTTCAATTCATCTGGCGCAGCACCCGCCGCTGCTTTTCGTGGCCGAGTGGTCTTTCTTGCTTTTTTCTTCATGGGATTACTCCTTGAACTTTTGAGGTTGTTGAGTGGTTAGGTAAGGTGACACGCATGTGTGCCTTTTTTAAGGATCGGCTGGCGAATTGAGTGATCCACGCTGCCCCAATGCTGAATCAATCGGCTGGAGCGAAAAGGATGCGGCTTCGGTCGCAGGCTCTGGGACCAGCCTCTCGAAAAGTTTCGAGTATCGAGTTCCGCATTTAGAGTTAGTTTTGAGTTAGACGGAACTCAATTCCACCGGGTTATACGAGGCGGGCGAAGCATATTCCTGCTTCGCGCCGAAGTCAATCGCAATTAATCGCGGGTTCTTTCCTTCAGTACAATCCGAGGTTTACTTTTCTTCTATTAGACAAAAGACATTCTGCCGCCACTTCAGGGCTTGAATAATCTCCTGGGCCTCGATCTCAGGGGGCGTGCTTCGCGCTTGCGATGGGCTACCATATTTCACGCTTTCAGCGTGATGGCGAACACTCGAACCTCTTATGTGTACAGATCATCAGCGGTATGCCATTCATGAGCGATATTTCGCATGATTAATGCATGATCAAAATCGATGGTTCCCTCGGGAAACTTCATCTTATCCGAGAAGTAACTTGAATAAACCTTCGTAACTTCGAGCGGCTCGACGCGCCACTCTTTCGTTTCCAGCTTTAGTCCGTCCAACCGATCCTGATCTCTCGTGACGGAATATCCAAGAGATCCACTTTCAAAGAAGGACGATGCTTCTTTCACGCTCGAAAATATGGATGATGGCGGTAACTCGTACGCCGGGATCCCCTCAATCTCTACAGCCACTGCTCCATCAACAGACTTCATCGCAAAGTCTATCTTCAAATCTGAATCCGTCACGTTGAACGACGCGTGGTGATGTTCACCAGGAAATATTCGCCCGCCCAGGAAATGATTCAGCTGCGAACTTGTGTCTCGGCGCGAAATGAAGACTCCTTCCCGTGTCGCTCCATCCTCATCCCAAAGGACTGCCACGCGATGCGCGGCGTTCTCGCTGTTAAGTCCCACGATTTCTGGCATTAGCTTAGGCCGGATATGCTCGAGGCGAATCAGACAAATGCCGGCGACCGCAAATCCATTGTGAAGCTTCGGCCGGAAGCGCGAAGGCATGTGCCGTTGCATCACGTCAGGATCGATACGAAAGTTAGCCAGAATGCGCCTGCGAATGATGCCTTGAATTGTTGGTAATCTCATTTATCTTTGCTGCTCGAAGTCATAGTAGATCCCTACGCTCTTCACGCCTGCCAATCCTTCAATCCGTCCACCACGCGCAAGACTTCTGCACGCTTCTTCTCGAATACGGCGAAGGTCGCAATGATCAGCGCCCCGGTGATGATGCCGGCGACATACCACAGCCAGGTCCAACCGAAATTCGCTGAGGCGTAATAAATCATCGTGGCGATTGCCAGCAGCAGAAACACCGAGCCCAGGATCAGAAAGGCGCGGACGCGAAACATGATGCCGCAAAAAACGCCGGCGATTGAAAGCGCTGCCAGAGTTGGCGGCAGCCAGGGCGATTCGGCCACGCCGTTGATGAAGATATCGGCAGTCGAGGAAACATAGATTGTTACCAGCGCCAGATAGCGAATGGCGGTCATCTGTTGTTCCGAAAAATCTTTCCGGTTCAGTCGCGCGGCGATCAAAACGGAGACGGCTACCGGAATCAGCCAAAGCTGTGGATGTTGCAGAAAGCGATAGTCCTCGCTGTGATGCAGCAGATACCACAACCCGCCATTGCCCGAAATAGCGGCCAGCATGCCAAACAGAAATGAACGCCGGAGGATCGAAAGCACGCCGTAGAGTCCGCCGACAATGAAAAGCAGCAGCGAATAATCAACCTGCGAGTGGAGCACCCAAAAGCCCAGTACCGGCAGCAGGGGCAGTAACGCACCCGTGCGCGCGATTGGTTCTGCCAGGACAAGGACTTTGCGACGCCGCAATAACTCGCTGGTGGCAATTCCCGCATAGGCGATCAGCATCACCACTAGCGGCCAATAGCGCTCAAAGAATCCCGTAAATAGCCAGGGCATTGTCAGACGTACGTGCATGAACAAAAGCGTGAGTACTACTTCCGCCAGGTAGACGTAGCTGGAGCGGCGGTGCTCGGGCAGATTCAGCGGATCGTGTTTTGGTGAGAGAGCAAACCAAAGACAAACAACGGCGACGGCAGCGAGCGTCAGCCCTGTCGTGATCAGAGCCGGGGTGTTCGTGCGTACCTCGCCGAACTGAATTCGTTGGTACACTTCATCGCTGAGAACCAGCACCAGCGCCGCCGCGCCAACTCCGGTCATCCAGGGCACGCATTCACGGATTGCTATCGTCCAGTCGGGTTCCCGTTCAATCAACTTGTCCAGCCCGGCGCCGAACAAGGCGACGAGGACGAACATTTCGGTCATTAGAATCACGCCGCGATTGAGCCAGGTGCCGCCGGCCCCGGGCTCCAGGAAGGACCAACCGAGAAACACCACGCCAATTATGAAAGCCGCCGCCGCGGCGCGCTGCCATCGCGCGCGCCAGCGGCCCTGGGCCATAAAGCCAAAAGTCAACGTTTGCGCGCTTACCGCGAGGGCCGCACTGGCCCGCAATGTCCATTCGAGGAATTTCAGATCGATCGCGAACGCGAGATATACGACGAGGGCAACCACCGCAACATTGAAGAACATCAACCAACGCAGTTCAGGCGCAGACGGATCCATCCGCGGTGGAATATTCAATTGCGTCGCCCACTTGATCAGGGTTGCGCGACCGCGCCACATGAGGCTCGCCACTAAAGCATGAATGGCGAGAAAGATCATCGCGGCCCAGGTGAGGCGGCGGGGCGGGAGCTGCAGATAGTCCAGGATCAATCCCGCCAGGAATATTCCAATTACGTAGACCCCGGCCACGGCGTACTCAGCATCGCGATCCCAGAGACAGGCAAACATCAAAATGCTAATGGAGATGAGTGCCAGCCAGTCGAAGAGAAACGAGTGCGAAATCGGAATGCGGCCGGCGTCGGCTGTAAGGGTGACGGCGACGATAACTCCCACGACAAAGGTTGAGAGAAGCACGGCCAGATTATGGAAGGACAACGCCGTCTTCCTTCCGCTCTCCGTGGAGATTCGACGCGCGCGCAATTCGAGCCAGAGCCAGAGCAGACTGGATAGAGACAGGGCGATGACGTTCGCCTCGAAAAATTCCCGGCCACTGCTGGTCCGTTGCGAATGATATTTCACTAACCAGATAACAAACGAGGTGTGAAACAGAGTGGCTGCCGCATAGAGATATCCACGCTTTATTGTCCGCCACTGCGCCGCGGCCGCCAGGGCGCTGATCAGCACCAATGATCCGATTGACCACCAGGCGCCCGTTGGGTCGCTGAAAGGGCCTCGCAATGCGAGGAGTACAGTCACCGTCCCGGCCACCGATGCAAATAACGCGGTTTCCCATTCCCAATCATCGGCAGTCGAAATCCACCGTAGCCAACCGCGCAGGGTTTCGGAGCGGTCGCGTTTTGCCGGCAGATCGCGCGCGAGAAAAACGATCCAGGCCGTGAGCGCGCATGCGGCGAGCAGCACATGAAAGCCAAGCCAATTGGCAACGTCGAAGCGAGCGACGCTGAACGCCAATGAGGAGCCGACGGCCAGCAAAGCCACGCATAATGAACTAACCCTAATTGATCGCTGAAAAACCTTGTCGAAGGCGAGCGCGACGCCGATCGTCAGCAGCAAAGCCAACCAGGCGTTGGAATCACCCGCTGCGAACGTGCCGATGCCGGCCCGATCGGGCAACATCACCAGACGCAGAAACACGGGGACGATTACGAGTGCGTTTAGCAATACCGCTATCTGCGTTTGCACTCTCAAAAAAGTTTCTGACTGCAGTTCGTTGCCGGGCCACCAACTGCGCGTCGCCATCCATACGAGCGCTACCGCCGCGGACGCGATCGCATTCAGCTGGATTGTGTGGGCGAGTACGACCCGATCCATTAGGCCGTTGGCTGCCACGACGGTCAGTAGATGAACGACCGTGACGGTAAGATTCACAAACAATCCGGCCGCAAATGCGAACGCGGGCGCGCGCTCGCGCACTGCATGAATTCCGAGCGCGACCGCGGCGAAGATCAGCGGCCCGCTGTAAAGGGCCAGGTTACCGATCCAGTGGAAAAAACCTGATTGCGGGCCGTGCGGCGGGTGGTAATTGATCTCAGAAATCACCGGCACCATGGTTAGAAACAAGAGCGGCGCGAGCGTGATGAATAGAACCACCGCGCGCAAGTCGGCCGCCAATTTGTGACCTCGAAGCGACGACGAATTCCCGATCGCGAAAACTCGCGCGAACTGATCGCGAAATGAAAATGCAACGGACGCTGCGAGCAACAGAATTGCGGCAGACCAGCGCCACGTAGATGCGGTGGCGACTTGCGCTTCAAATCGCCCGGCGAGTAACGGGCAAAATATGCCCGTCACTATTACGGCGCCTACAGCGAAGGCAGGACGCCGGCGCTCCCAAAGACTTCCGAGCATGACCGAAATCAGAATCGCCCAAAGGATCCATCCGCCACTATCAAAAATTGTTGTGTGAGAGAAGCTCGCAAGATCTCGAACCGGCGAGAGAGAGGAATCAGTTGCCAGTTCCTGGCCAACTCCGGTCATCGTCCCGTACACCACAAGAATTCCGAATGCGATCACCAGTCCCGCAGCTACCAGATGATCGAAGGCCAGCGGCATGTCCAAAACCTTCCACGCTTCGTAAATTTGTCCGGCAAACTTTTGTTCGCCGGAAAGATCGGACGGAGATGATTCAAGCGAATGATCGACAAACTGAGACTTGCCGGGCACTCTTCGACTGCGCCAAATCAGTCGCAACGCGATCCAACCAAGACAAATAAATCCAAGCACACTGCCCTGAATCTCCAACGCCCACGGGTGGAGCCATGCGTCTGGTTGAAAGGCATACCACTCAAAGCCCTGCAGTGTTGATTTGACGAAAACCGCGACGCCGAGAAATGACGTGATCTGAAATGCCGTGAAAAAAATCGGGGCGCGACTCAGGACGAGCAACGCGAGCCAGATCGCGGCCAGCCAAAACAGCCGCGTCCACAGAAGTGCTGCCGGTTCGAATGCGCGCGAGGTTATTTCGGCGATGATGAATAGCGAAACGATAAGTGATGCTGCGACTGCCGCGCGGCGAAGCGGCTTAACAAAAATGTTCGGCTCGGTCCTCACCCAACCGATTGAGGAGAAGATTGCCCCTGCCGCGCACGCCGAAGCAAACAAGAGCAGTGCTGCCTGCCACGGGAATCGAACTGCCAGGAAGCTCGTGCAGAATTGCGCGCAGGCAAAAAACAGCATCGTCGCGCCTGCCCATGAAAACATAACCGAGCGCTCGCGATGGGCGAACCAAAATGCTCCGGCCGCATATAACGCGAAAATCGCCCAAACGTTATGCGGATCGCCCGGCAGCCCCAGGCCATAGAAGCCGACAAAGAGCAGGCTGACCACGCCGACAGCGCAAGCGGCCACGAGATAAGAATATGCATCACCTGTTCGCAGCCGTTTTCTTAGCCACTCTGACGTGAGGATAAATAACACAAACGGAATTGTCAGAGCTTGTCCTGTACGTACGCTCATCGTCACCCGGAGCAGAGAAGTGACGCGCAGGTTCTGCCAGCGAACGTTGCCCGCGATGACGTGAACCAGGACAACATACGAGAGCGTCAAACAACCGGCGGCAAATATGTGCGCTGCCGGAATCTCGAGCAGCACGGCAAGCGTGGTTAGGATCGCAAAGTTGAATAATGCCGCCGGCACAATGCTGCCGGGATTCGGCCATGCCAGAATCATCCCCGCGAGTACCACGGCCATTCCCAAAATCGCAATGCTCGTCCCGGCGGTGCGCGAGGCAATTAATTCTTTCTGCTTAACCCGGCGCCAGATCAGCGTGCCGCTCGCGAGCATCGGCGTCCCGGCCAGCGTCACCAGTGGGGCGAGATACATCATCGACATGGCAATTGGGCCGGAGCGGTAAAGCAATAACCCGAAAGGTAAGATGGTCGCGAAAGTGATCGCGCCAAGGGTGACGAAGATCGCGTTTGTCTCTCCTTCATCAATCTCGGCATCAGCCAGAGCAATGCGCAACATCCAGGCGGCGGCCGCTACGTAACACAAAATCGGAAATGCTCCGAGGGCGAGAAGCAATTCCGGGGGATTCTCGGGCGCCGCAAAATGTCGAATCAGCAATTGACCGATTGATGAACCAAGCACACCTGCCGCCAGAAGGTGCGGCCAATCTGAAGTGATGACTCGGCCCGCGAAATAAACCAGACAGAGAAATAATGCCGGCGCGATGAGTTCGCTGCCAATTACCAGGGTTCCGGCCGGAATCGTACTGCCTGAGACCGCGGCAATCGCCAAAAAGTTCAAAGGCACGAGCAGGGTGGCGATTGTTAGTATTCCGCGACTGGTGGTGGGCAACTTCCAACGATGTTCCGTGTAAAAGCCCACGCCGAACAACGCGGCCGTCACGGTCGTGAAGATCAAAAATTTCAAGACCGGGATGCGCGAAATCTGGGCCCACAAACTGACCACCAGCGCAGTCGAACAACCGATAATCAGAAGGCCGCCAATAATCTCGCCCCAGCGAATGTTGCTCTGCTCCATGAACGCAGCGAGCACTTCGGAAAAAGGTTTGCGAGGCGCTCTCGTGGTTTCAGTTGGTATCTCAGCGGCAAAAGGCGCATGCGCAGCTGCGGGTTCTGCGAGGGGCGGCGGCGTGAAGAGGGATGGTGGAAAGTGCTCTTCTGACGATGACGCCGGGCCGGCCATTGGGAAAAATAATCAGCTCGCGCTCTTTCTCGATCCTGGTTCTTAATTCGAGAAAATTAACCTGATCAATTGCTCCGATGTCATGCATCCGAGTTATCTGCAGCAATGTAATCTCGAGATCGCGGACGGACTTGTCCTGCTGTTTCGTTAAGAAACGTGCGCCGCAGATCGGACAGAACTGCGCGCCGGCAGAAGGCCGCCATTCGCAATTAACACACTGCTGCGCCATGGGCGGCTGCGATGGCAGCGACAACGTCTGCGTCGCAGCACCCGATCTCCCGTCGGACAAACGCCGCACGAACCAGCGAACGACTACGAACAGTCCGATGCAGCTAAGAGCCAGGACCGTGATCAGAATGAGCAGAAAGAAAAGAATGATTACGCCTTCGTCCATAAAAATTGCAGCGTTGCCAATCAGCAATTGACGCAAAGTGCAAAGCAGGAAGTTTTCTGGGAAGTAAGGACGCTTCGTTTCATGAAGGGCGGCCTAGCGCGCATGTGAAGCACCTAATCGTGATTTGACGAAACGAACTATACTCCTATTTCGTTTGGGCCACCAGAAAACCGTATAATCTGCCTCCACATTCGCTTGAGCGTTTTTACCATGGCTGATTTCAATCTCTTTGATGCTCTATTCAAGAGTGACCGCGATGAGCGCGTGGCCTTGCTGTATGAACAGCGGGCCATTACTTATGGTGCGTTGCGCGGCGAAGTCGTACATGCTGCTGAGGTTTTGAGCGCCCTCGGGATTTCGACCGGTGATCGGGTGGGAATGCTTTTGCATGACTCGCCCGAATTCATAGCTTCGTTTGTAGCGGTCATTTCGCTCGGCGCCATTGCAGTTCCCATTAACATGGGACTCGGCGCCGAAGAACAGCAGGTTATTCTGAAGGATTGCGGAGCGCGTTTGGCGATTGTGGAGGGAGAAACCTGTCCGTCGCTGTTTGAGAATTCAACGGCTGCTGCTGATGAGTTCGAAACATCTGTTCCCTTCGCCCTCTGGGAGAAAGCGAGGGACACGGGGCCAATAATAACCGAATCCCGCCGGGACAAATCTTTTTCCCCTGCACTGAAAGACTTGCTGATTGTCAGACGCGGTAATGGTGTTTCCTCAAGCGTCGCCGGATTGAGGACGCAATCGTGGGAAAATGCCATGCGGCGTCCTCTGACACAGAATTTCCCTGTCCGCCTCGACGTCGATTCGCCCGCGTTTATTCTTTACACTTCGGGCAGCACCGGCGAGCCCAAGGGAGCAATTCACACTCAAGGGCATATCGACTACACAAACCAAACTTACTGTGCAGAGGTCTTGCAATTGCGGGACGACGACCGCTTGTTTTCTTCTTCGCGCTTGCCGTTCGCATATGGGCTTGGCAATGCATTCACATTTCCGTTACTGAACGGCTGCACGTCGATTCTTTGTCGTGAGAAGCCTTTGCCCGAGATGATTGCCGGCGTTTTCAAGGAACATCGCCCGACTATTTTCTTCGGCGTGCCGGTCGTGTATCGAATGCTGCTCGATCACCATCGCAGTGTAGGCGCCCTTGACTGCTCGAGTTTGCGAGTGTGCGTCTCGGCCGGCGAAGCATTGCCTGCGAATCTTGGTGAGGAGTGGCAGAAAACCTTCAGTGTCGAAGTGCTTGACGGCATCGGTTCGACAGAAATGCTTCACATGTTTTTTTCGAATCATGAAGGTCAAGTCCTTTACGGCAGCAGCGGCACGCTTTTGCGCGGTTATGAAGCGAAACTAGTCGATCATGAAGGTAGCCCAACACCGGATGGAGAAGTCGGCAATCTTTGGATTGGCGGCGCCAGCGCGGCGAATGGTTATTGGCAGCGACCTGAAACAACGGCTGAGACTTTTGTCGATGGCTGGGTACGCACTGGTGATCTTTATCGACGTAACGGCAACGGTTACTGGTGGCACATGGGCCGCAGCGACGATTGTTTCAAGCCAACCGGACAATGGGTGTCGCCCGTGGAAGTCGAAAGCGTGCTGTTGCGGCACGAGAATATCGGTCGGGCAGCGGTAGTTGAAGGTTTCGACGATGCAGGTTTGTCATGTGTCTGCGCTTTCGTGGTGCTTAGTGATAACGGTTTGGAGGTGGGCGTCGCTGAGAAACAATTGCGAGCGAGTTGTGAAGACGCATTGCCGCGATTCAAACGACCGCGGCGCTATATTTTCGTTTCTGAGTTGCCGTACACTGCGACCGGAAAGATCCAGAGATTCAAGCTGCGAGAACAATTAAGGGCGCAGCGAACGTCTGACTAGGCAGGCCTGGTCTTAACTTTGCGAACTGCTTTGTGTCTTGGCGGCTTTGCGAGAATTGGTTCACGCCAAGTCGCCAAGTCGCCAAGAAAAGCCCGCAGGACAAGCCAGAAGACTGAAATGAAATCTTCAACCAAAAAAAGTCTTCAGGAAACTTACGCACCCAATAACGCGTGTTTTGGCTGCGGTCCGGCGAATGAAAAAGGTCTGCACATTCGCAGTTTTCCCGAAGGCGATGAAGTTGTGGCTACCTTTCAACCGGAGAAATACCAGGAAGCTTTCGAGGGCATGTTGAGCGGCGGGATCATCGGCACACTCCTGGACTGTCACTGCAATTGGACCGCGACTTATTACTTGATGAAGAAAAGCGGGTTGGATCATTCGCCATGCACAGTCACGGCTGATTACGCGATTAAGTTGTTGCGTCCAACACCGACCGATCAGCCGGTTCAGTTGCGTGCGCGGGTGATCGAATCAACGGAGGATCGCGCGATCGTTGAAGGTGAGTTGATCGCGCATGACAAAGTCAC
>WNGK01008138.1_pt1 | contig 12773 bp, 8 predicted proteins | sample 5400601 | NCBI WGS metagenome assembly WNGK01 (sample SAMN13153376, study PRJNA577476) | soil metagenome | isolation source: 60 cm soil or saprolite under Garry oak tree replicate 1 | place: USA:California | collected 2016-06-15 | reverse complement strand
AGGGGCACGAGGAACAGGTTGGCGTGTTCGAGATATTCCAGCGTTTCTTGCCCGGAACCAGTCGCATCGAGCAGAACGGCATCACACAGGGGGCCGCAGAAGCGGTCGAGGATAGACGTGCGCAGCAAGAACGTCTGGACGCGTTCGGACTGCTGCCCCAGGACTTCTTCCACCAGGTAGTCCAGCACGAAATGGTGGCTGCCGGTGAACGATCGGATGAAGCCGGCGGCGTCTTGATGTCCCTGCAGGGAAATGGCAGCCAATTGCAGGCCGGCAATCCAGCCTTCGGTGCGCCTTTCCAGGGCTATGACATCTTCCGCCGAGAGGTTCAGGCCCATTGCCTGAGTGAGAAATTCGGCCGCTTCGGAGGGGGTAAAACGCAAATCAACGGCGCGCACTTCGGTCAAGTGACCCCCGGCGCGGAAGCGGGCCAGGGGCAGCGCTGGATCCTCACGGGTGGCGATGACCAGGTGCATCTGTGGTGGCAGGTGTTCGAGCAGAAAGGCGAGGGCCTGGTCAATCGGTTTGGCATCAAGCACGTGGTAGTCGTCAAGGACGAGGACGAAATCTCCTCCGTCACGCCCATGGCTTGCCAGGTCGTTGGTGAGCAGCGTGAGCACGGTCTCTGCTGCAGCAGGCTGTGGCATCTGCAGCAGGGTCAAGGCCACCGTCCCGAGATGTGGGTCAAGTGTCTGTAAGGCGGCAATGACATACGAGAGGAAGCGCACCGGCTCGTTGTCCCCCGCTTCCAGTGAGAGCCAGGCGACAGGCATGCCGCTTTGGGCGAGCCACTGCGCCAGCAGGGTCGTTTTGCCAAAGCCCGCCGGTGCTGAGACGAGCGTGAGCGGACCCACCACTCCCCGTGTGAGTCGTGCCGCCAGCTGGGGGCGGCGCACGAGGTGCGCGCGTGGCAGGGGTCGATGGAGCTTGGTTGCCAGCAGCGGGGTGAGTGCATCGCTCCGTATCCCAGGTGCGGCGGCTTGCGCCGAGGGGACTGCAGCGTCCGCGTCATTGTCAGGCGCGGTCTCGACGAGAGCATCAGCCAGTGCCTGGGCCACCGTCTGTAGACGCGCCAGCGTGATGGTCTCGGACTTGCCCAGGTAGCGAGAGGAGAGCTTGCCATGCTGTTTGCGGTAGGCTTTCCAGTACCAGCCCCCGCGCTTGTGACCTGCCTGCTCACGGCGCGCGGTGAAGCTGCCAGTCTCACTGACGAAGGAGAACGTGGAGGCCGTCTCCAACCAGGCAAACCAGGCCGCGGTCTCCACGGTCAGGACCTGCTCCTGCCCGTCCTGCCGATAGACCAGGGTCTCACCCTGGACAGTGGGAGTCATGGCTGACTCCTCTCTGCTGTCGAACAGCTGCTCATCGCTCCGGTTACCGGACATGCTCACGGTTACACCCTAGTATAGCACAGCTTGCGGGATGTTCGGTAACTGTGCTCCTGTGAGAGGAGAAGATCTGGGGGGCAGTCCGAGAGGGAAAAGAGACAACTGGTGGCCCGGCTTGGGAAGAGGAGAGCAGGTTCTGCGCGCCTCCTCCTGTAGCAGGCTCAGCGCTGGCCCGCGGCGACCAGACACTCATTAGGCAGGCGAATCATCCCGTCGGCATCGGCAAGCTTCTTCCAGAACTCGGCCTGGTACTCAGGGCTCGATGTTGCCATGATCATGTCAAGTTGCCTCTCTCACGCTCTCATGCATTCTTGTTTGGCTCCAATCACTTCACCAGAAACGCCAGCAGGTTCGCCGCCGGGCCTGTCAATGACAGCACTGCCGAGGCCACGAAGGTGATCACGATCACGGCGGCGCTTGTCAGGGCGATGGATGAGCTCAGGCCGATGGGGGTTGTCAGGTGGTCTTCTTTTACAGGAGCGTCGGGGGCGCGCCTCGCCAGGCCCCGGAAATCATCGATCTTTTCGCCGCCCGTCGCGTTTGCCAGCGCGATGATGCCGGAGAACGCGCCCAGGTTGGTGATCACGTAGACCAGGATGAAGAACAGGACGGCGGAGGTGCCGTCGGGACTCTTGCCGGTAATGCTGGCGAGGAAACCGAGCAGGATATAGCCTGCCTGGGCAATGCTAGAGTAGGCCATCAAGCGTTTGACGTTGGTCTGCACCGCTGCGACCAGATTGCCCAGCGTCATCGTCAGGATAGCGATGATGGCGATCACAATGGTGAGCGAGGTGAGATTGACCTGGCCCAGGCCTCCACTTATGAAGACGCGAATCAGCGCGGCAAAACCTGCGGACTTTGAGGCTACCGAGAAGAACGCGGTAGCCGGTGTGGGCGCGCCCTCGTAGATGTCAGGCGCCCACATGTGGAATGGCACCGCTGAAATTTTGAAGCCGAAACCGGCAAGGATCAGCAAAGAAGCAATCAGCACCAGCACATTCCCGTCATGCACGCCCGTCATAATTGAATGAGCAATGCCTCCCAGGTCGGTTGTGCCCGTCAAACCATAGAGCAAGGCGAAACCGTAGAGCAGTATGGCTGATGACATCGCCCCCAGCAAGACGTATTTGACGGCGGCCTCGGCTGATCGCTCGCCTGTGCGCAAGAGACCAGCCATGACGTACAGGGGAATGCTGGTGAGTTCGAGCGAGATATAGATGGTGATCAGTTCGTTGGTGCTCGCCATAAACATCATGCCTGTTCCGGCAAAGAGCATCAGTGTAATAAACTCACCTTCGGCCTTGACGTATTTCTCTATGTAGTTATAGGACGCCATCAGCATGACAGCAGCGATAAGTACGGAAAGAATCTCGAAAAATACAGCGTAGGGGTCGATAACCAGCATGCCAAAGAAGGCATAATGGGGCGTTGAGAGGAAACCCGGCGTCACAGCCTGCGCAATGGCAAAGCCGAGCGGCACAATCAAGCCGACCAGTGCGACCGTGAAGGTCACAACGTGGCGTTTGACGAACAGATCAACCATCATGACCGCCAGTGCCAGGATGGTCATGCTTGCCTCCGGCGCGAGTAGGTAGAGATCAGATATATGAAACATAGCAATGGCTCCTTGCGTCGCCGGGCAATCTCGCTATCCATCACTACAATACTGTAGGGGCGTGATGTATCACGCCCGAAAGGAGACTACCCCTCCAATTAATGTATTATCACCGTGCCTGTATGCAGTATTGCTTTGAGCGCCGGTGTGATGAGTTGAATCAGAACACTCGGGAAAATGCCGACGAAAACGATGAATACGGCCAGCGAGACCAGCGGAATAGCTTCGCGCCAGTTGGCATCGGGCAGCCAGTTCCACTTCGTATTAAACGGGCCGTAGAAGACGCGCTTGAGCATCCACAACAGGTAGCTCGCGGTCAGGATCATGGTAAAGACAGAGATAACCGTCACCACCGTCCAGACCTGGTAGCTGGCCGTAAAGGTGATGTACTCAGCCACAAATCCGGCCAGCCCGGGGAGACCGAGCGAGGCCAGCCCGGCGAAGGTAAAGAGCGTTGCCAACAAGGGCATCTTCTTGGCGACGCCGCCAAAGACGGCGATTTCGCGTGTGTGCGCGTGATCGTAAATGACGCCGACGCAGAAGAAGAGCATGCCAGTGATGAGGCCATGACTGAACATCTGGATGGTCGCGCCCGTCAACGCCGCCTGGCGGAAGGCCATCCCGCCAAAGCCAGCGGCGGCGGCCGCCACACCCAGCAGGATCACACCCATATGGCTGACACTGGAATAAGCGATCAGCTTCTTCATATCGGTCTGCACCAGGCAGATACCCGCGCCGTAGATAATGTTAATGGCGGCAATCACCGCTAACCAGGGGGCAAACTCTTGTACACCTCCCGGCAGTAGGGTGAGGCAGACACGAATCAACCCGTATGCACCCATCTTCAGCAGCACGCCCGCCAGGATCACACTCACCTCGGTGGGCGCGTCGGTGTGCGCGTCGGGCAGCCAGGTATGGAAAGGGAACATGGGTATCTTGATGGCGAAGGCCAGGAAGATCAACAGGAAGATCAGCAGTTGCCAGCTCCAGCCAAAGATCGGGCTGACGCCCGCCAGAAATTGCATGTGCGTGGAGAAGAACTGCATGCTGGCAGTATTCCCGCCCGCTCGAAAGTACAGCAGCAGGATACCCGCCAGCATAAAGATACTGCCGAAGAAGGTATAGAGCAGGAACTTCCAGGCCGAGTAGATGCGTCCAGGCATGCCATGCTTCATAACATCGCTGCCCCAGATGCCAATCAAAAGGAACATGGGGGCCAGCTCGACTTCCCAGAAGAGAAAGAAGAGCAGCAGATCGAGCGAGATGAAAACGCCCATCACACCGGTTTCCAGCAGCAGCAGCAGGGCCATGTACTCTTTGACTCGCATCTTCTCCCAGCCGCCGATGATTGCCAGCATCGTCAGCAGCGCGTTGAGAATGACCAGCGGCATACTTAGACCGTCCACACCCAGGAAATAATCAATTTTGAAATGAACATTTTTGGCCGTGAAGTCAATCCACGTTATTTGTGGGGTAAAATCTGCCGGGTGATTCAGATCACCGAAGTTCCCATTGGCAACCATGCGGAAAAATATAGCCATCGAAAGCGCGAAGGTAGCGGCTGAGAACAGCAGCGCTAACCAGCGCGCATATCGTACAGGCGCAGCTATCGCTGCCACCGCGCCAAGTACCGGCAACAATAATATCCATGTAAGATCATATGTAAAAATCATATCTCTTATCCTCACTTCACAAATGTGACCAGCGCGAAGACGACGATTGCCAGCACCGCTAAACCGCCAAAGAAACCGACCATATACGCCTGCACCTTGCCAGTCTCTACATGCCGAACACCCCGACCAAGGCCAGTTACAGCCTGGGCAACGCCGTTGACGATCCCATCCACGACATAGGTGTCGAAGGCCGCCTCGATGTGCGAAATGCCCAGCACTACATAGCGGATGAGCAGGTCATAGAGATCGTCGATATAGAACTTGTGCAGCGTCAGGCGGTGCAGGAAACGCAGGAGCGCGTTGTTTTCTACCACATTATGAATAGTTGCCAGCTCGAAGCGTGTGTAAAGCACATAGGCCCAGCCCAGACCTACTAAGGAGACGAGGACGCCTACCCAGGTAAGCGGGTTGGTAAACACTTCTCCCAGGTTGAGATTAGGCGCGCTCGGGTTAATTGGCTGCACATAGTTGAAGAAGCCAGTCCAGTAGCCCGCCACGATAGAGGCAATCGCCAGCAGAACGAGCGGGATGGTGATGGTTCTGGGCGATTCGTGCGGTACGCCTTCGCCGCGATACGTGCCGCCCCACAGGCCCCCAAAGCCGCCGCCTTTGCCGCCAAAGGCCAGAATATAGGCGCGCAGCATGTAGAAGGCGGTCAGACCGGCTGTGCCGAGTGTGATGATGTAAAGCCCGTAGTTCTGCTGGTCGAAGGCCAGCGCGATGATGTTATCCTTGCTATAAAAGCCCGCGAAGAATGGGAAGCCGGAAATGGACAGTGTCGCGATCAACCAGGTGATGGCCGTAATCGGCATGTACTTTGCCAGGCCGCCCATTTTGCGCATGTCCTGCACCTCTGCGTGCATCGCGTGGTGGAGCGAGTGAATAACGCTGCCTGCGCCCAGGAAGAGCAGTGCCTTGAAGAAGGCATGGGTGAAGAGATGATACATACCCGGACCAACGCCAAATTCGGTACCCCGCGCTACTCCAAGACCAACGAACATATAGCCAAGCTGGCTGATAGTAGAGAAAGCCAGCACGCGTTTGAAGTCGGTCTGGGTGAGCGCGGTCAGGGCTGCATATAGAGCGGTGATACCGCCAACCCATCCTACAACCCCTAAGGCCGCAGGGTCAGCCGCCGCGAACAGTGGGTAGGTGCGGGCGACCATGTAGACGCCTGCTGCGACCATCGTGGCCGCGTGGATCAGCGCGCTGACGGGTGTCGGGCCTTCCATCGCGGTGGGCAGCCAGACCGTGAGCGGAAGCTGCGCCGACTTGCCGATGGCGCCGCAGAAGACCAGGATCATGGCAGCCGTCAGCAGACCTGAATTGCCCGAGTTTACAAAAGCCTGTACTACACCGTGAGGATTCGTCTTGTCGGCCAGCGTGCCGAGATCGAACGTCCCTGTTTGTGCGAACAGGATCATGATACCGATGATAAAGCCAACATCACCTATGCGGTTCGTAATAAAGGCCTGTATCGCGGCAGTGGCCGGTGCGGGTCGATCCTCGGCCGGTTTGGCGCGCTTGTTGATCCAGAAACCGATCAGCAGGTAGGAACTCAAGCCCACCAGTTCCCATCCGACAAAGATCACCAGGAAGTTCTGGGCAAAGACAATATCGAGCATGGAGAAGGTGAAGAGCGAGAGATACGAGAAGAAACGCGCGTAGCCCGCCGAGTTCTCCATGTAGCCCTGTGAGTAGAATTGCACCAGCAGGGAGATGGTGGTGACGACCACTGACATGGCGATCGCCAGGTTATCGATGTGGAACACGATGGAATAACTGGCTGTCCCCTGGTTCAGCCAATCATAGGAAAAGACCGTTAAGCCCCTTGGATCTAATGGAGGAGCAATGTTGATAACGCCACTTGTGTTGAGCAAGAGAATCCAGGAGTAGATACATGCCAGTGCTACAACCGCAATACTGACATAGCCGCTTACCCTTGCTCCCATCGTAAGGCGTGGAACTTTGGGGTCTTCGTCGTCTTCTAAAACCACCTCTTCACCGTGGGGCCCATGCGTTACTATAAGTTGGGTTTCACCTTCAGCCTCGTCATGAGCATGCGCCGCGTCCGCCGGTGTCGCCTCTGCCGCCGCACGGGGTCGAGTGGCGAGGTCCCACATGCGCGTACCGAAAATAATTACCACGAATGAGAAAAGCGGCGCAAACAAGATCAGCCAGGAATATTGATACAGATACAATGCCATAGTTTCTGCCCTTTCTGTCCCTTTCCCCCCTTTTACCTCTTCACCACTTCATCAAATTGATCTCGCCAACATCGACCGTGCTGCGTTTGCGGTAGATCGAGATAATCATTGCAAGCGCGACTGCCGCCTCTGCCGCCGCGACGGTAATGATGAAGATGGCGAAGATTTGTCCGGTCAAATAGGTCGAGTAGGGTTTGACCGTGTTAAAGAAAGAAAAGCCGACCATGGTGACATTGACGGCGTTGAGCATGATTTCGATACCCATCAGCACTGCGATGGCGTTGCGTTTGGCCAGCGCGCCGTAGAGGCCAATGCAGAAGAGCAACGCGCCCAATACCAGGAAATGGTTTAGTGTAAGCATTTATTAGTCCTCCCTGCCGATCACTATCGCTCCCACGATGGCTACAAGCAGCACCAATGATGCAATTTCGAAGGGGAGTACATAGCTGTAGCAGATGGGACTGTACAATAGTTGGCCGATATAGACGACGTTGTTTGGTGGCAGAGCGCAGGCTGAAGTGCCATAACCCACTCCGCTGCCTGCATGCGTGGTGGAATACTGGCTGAGTGTGACCGCAAAAATAATCGCCGCGCCGACGAGCGTACTGATTATCGCGGCTAACCACCACTGCCGGTTGGTGGGATTGCTATTTGTGCTAATGTTATTGGTGCGCGTGAGCATCAGCGCGAAGAGTATCAGGATGGTAACTGCCCCCGCATAAATCAGTATCTGCACAATGGCGATAAATTCAGCGTTGAGCAAGAGATAAATACCGGAAGCCATCCCAAATAGAACGACTAAAGCAAGCGCGCTGTGCACAATGTTGCGCATCCCTACCACCAGCAAAGCGGAACCCACGAGAATGATAGCGATGATCCAAAATAGTAGGGTAGCTAAATCCATAAAAAATAGACCTCCCGGAATGTACTCGCGCTTCCAGGGCGACCACAAGGGTCACCCAAGAGGCATCAACCTACCAACAAGCCCAACAGCATCCGTAGGGGCGAGAGCGGCGGATGTGGGGCTGGGAGGACCTTTATGGTCGCCCGCGTCCTGTTCCTCTTGCTTCCATGTTGGGAGAACACGACCATACCCCGCCCCCGGGCGATCCGTAGAGGCATAAATGCTACTCCCAACCCCTCATCGTCCACCCTCGCCCCTACGGATCGCCCGGTCTCTTGCCTGATCTGCCGACTTCGGTTGATGCCTCTTGGGCGACCGCCAGGCCCTGAAAGTGGAAAGATATGCTATATGTATTGTAGCATGCACGTGTACGGCGCGCCGCATCTAGAGACATATCACCTTGTGAGATTCTAACAGAAGGTCTGACCCCTGACAAGGGCAATGTAACAAGCTCAACCAGACTCTCTCAGAGATGAGACAATCGGTCTACAAAGCAACCATATTTGGAAGATGCACGTCTATCTATTAGAAGTGTAAAACATGTGCGGAAGAATGCCCGCGTAGCATCCCTGACTATGTTATAATTTCATCAAGCACCCAACAGCCAATCTTTGGACGAGGCAACAATAACACTATGAGTATCACCCAGCCAGCTATGAATAGCGTTTTTCAAAAGCTTGAGAAGTGTCCTCGCTGTGGAGCCAACCTGCCACACAGAGCGGCATTCTGTGGTTCCTGCGGGGAGCGCCTGGATAAAAAGAAAGCCCTTTCTTCACTGCTCCAGGAGGAACAGGACATCGCCACCCGCTATCGGATTGTCTCACTGGTGCGGCGGCGTCCCTACGTCAATCTGTATCTCGCGCTCGACAATCGTCAACCCTCACACCAGGGGCGCATGGTTGCCATTCGTGATATCTCCCTCGCGTCTTTAGATGAGCAGGCCCGCGAGAGAGCGGTTGATCTGGTCCGGCAGGAATACGACCTGCTGCGCCGCTGGCAGTTGCCCCATGTCGTGCCGACCATTGATCTACGCTATTTCCAGGGAAATTTGTTTCTGGTGGCGGCATTCGCATCCCCGGCTCAGCCTGCTGGCGTTGGGAATGCTGATGATGCTGCGAAAGTTGGGGAGAATGCTGGAGAAACAGCGGATGAATACTCGCCGCGCCTCTCCACGCTCCAGGACTTTCTGCAAAGCGGCCAGGGATTACCTTCGGAGCAGCGCACGTTGCAATGGATGGGCCTGCTTTGCTCGGCTCTGGATAAACTGCACCGCCATCAAGTCGTGATTGGCGATCTCGACCCCTCCACCATTATACTGAATGGCGAGAGCGAGGAAGCGGAGCCAGCATTCATGATCTCCTGGCTTATACCCGCCCTCCGTAAATTGTTGCCCCAGCCTGCTTCCTCCGCCGCATCGCTCTCATATTTTATTGCGCCCGAAGCCATGCAGGGAGAGGCGGATGCGCGTTCAGATATCTACAGCCTGGGCGCCATACTCTACCTTCTGTTAACCGGCATGCCTCCTGTTGAATCTACCCTGCGCTACCGTACCCGCGTGCGCACTCCGCAGGAAGTCAATGCCCGTATCAGCCCGCACGTCAGTGAAAGCGTTATGCAGGCACTGGCAATCGATCCCGACGAGCGCTTCCAGTACGTCCTGGCCTTCTCTGAAGCGCTTCGCAATCCACGCTACCGCCGTCCACCCGTGCGACAAGAGACGGGAGACGCTGGCGAACAAAGCCAGGATGTTGAAACTGTGCGCATCGTCCCCTTGTCTCGCAAGGATGCAGAACGCTGGCGCAACGCTCGCCCACAGGTACAAACAGTCAAACCGAATGATCCAGACGCGCCAACCATACGTGCCTTGCAGCCGCCTGAGGCGGAGGGAAGAGACGCGGCCTCGTTGACGGCTGAATACCAGGATCACCTTTCCCTGGCTCGGCCAACAGAAGGGGCGCAGGTTAACAAGCAAGTCGCAGCTACACCTCAGCCGGAGTCACAGTGGTCGTGGGAGACTCCAGTAACTGCAACACCGCAACCCACGCCAGCAGAGAAACCTCAATCAGTCCCTGCCGCTCGCACCTGGAAGCAGCGCATTATTGACATGTTTAAGTTGAAACGTGTAGGGACCCAATTTATCGCGCCCACGAGTGCTTCCGCTGTTCAGGCTCCCGTTCAGTCCCCTGAACAGCCCGCTCAATCTACCACAAACGCAGTAGTGCCTGGTGATGCCTCGGCTTCATGGATAGACCAATTGAAACACATCGTACTGGGAGAGCAGCAGCACGTCATCGCCGCCGCGGCCATCGTAGAAACACCCCTGCGCGTCCTGCCCGACCAGATGTATACCATCCGCCTGCACATCATGGGCCGCGATGAGCCATTGCCTGGGGCCAGTAAGCGAGATCAGCCGGGCGGATTAAGTGCGCTTGTACACGGTGATATGGCCTTAATCGAAGTGCGTTCCGTCCTTCACCAGAGCTACGCCTACATCGTGCAACAGGCAAACGTCACCATCCCAGCGGAAGGATATGCCGCCGAGGTCGTCATCCCCATGCAGCCTCTTGCCAATACCCCCACCGGGCGGCGTGATCGCCTGCACATCTTCTTCCTGGATGAAAACCGCCAACCCCTCTACGAGAAGCCATTTGTAGTGGAAATTTTTGTCTCACCCCATGTGAAACGTGGAAATGAGGGCCATCACGTGCTGACTATACCGGTGTAGGGAGGCCTGCGCATGTCAGACCATCAAGTGAGTATGAACGAGCCGCACGATGCCCCAGTAATCGAAGAACACACCAAACACAAAAGTAGTGATGAACGAGAAGACCGCATCGCGGCCTTCTCTGGTAATCTACTCGAACGAAGTGACTCCTTTATTTATGCGATTGTAGGAATCTGTTTCTTTTTAGGTGCGCTTTTCGCCCTGGGCTATAGTTTCTGGGATTTTGGTAGCGCTATGTTAAATGTACAAGGTATTGTTAGTGCCTCGATTGCGACAAAGCAAGCAGTTACTCCCCAGGAAGTAGTTGCCAGCACGATTATCAAACTTGTCTCAGATCTTCTGCTTGTACTCATCATCATGGAAGTGATGGGAACCGTCATCCATTATCTTAAAGCACATGCAACTTCGTTAAGGCCATTCCTCTTTATTGGTATCGTCTCAGCCACACGCGGCATCCTCTCAATCGGTGCCAAACTCTCTGTTGAAGGGAATGTTAACCAGTCTGTCTTTAACAATGCCATGATTGAACTGGGGGTCAACGGAGCAGTCATTCTCGCTCTCGGCATCACCCTCAAATTGCTGGGCAAATTTGTCGAAGATTAGCCTGTTGTCGCAAAACGATGGCATTTCCCCAAATACCAGCGCACCGTTAGCACATATTCGGCGTGGCTCCAGGTCAGGGGTGAGACGCTGAGGGGTTCGCTGGTGAACGGGTTGACCTGTTCGGCCATGACGCCGCTGGTGAGAGCATGCGCCTTTGCCCACTCTAACAATGGCAATGCACTGTGGAGTTCCTCGCTGGTGCTGGCGTGTGCGATGCGATATTGCGCCAGCCACAGAGTGCAGATGAACCAGGGGTTGCCCTGAGCCTGGTTCAGATCGTGCGTCACCTGGTAATAATAATCGTTCTCGTAGCGCGCCATCCCGCCAACCTGCGTTTTCGCCCACAGGGTCTGCTCGAGCTGCTGCATGGTACGCTCGATCTCCCTGTCGGTCGCTGAGAACATGCCAAATTGGAACAGGCCGCACAGGCTGCTGTCAAGCGTCGCATCCCTGGATATTGTGCCATCCTTGTCTACCGTAATCATACGCAGGAAATGCCCGCGTTCTTCGTCCCAGAGATAGCGCAGCGCGGCCTGTTTGATCTCTTCCGCCGCCTGGCGATAGGTCGCTGCCAGCACCTCCTCTCCAAAGAGGGCAGAAAACCTGGATGCCGCGTCCAGGCCAGCGTAGACCGTCGCGGTGGTGTAGGTCAGAATGCCGCGCCGCTCTTCCCACAGATCATAAGATGGCCCGGGCAGGCGTGTATGCTGTTCGCGATAGCTTACTAGAAAATCGGCTGCGGGTGTGACTAGAGTGCGAAAGTGCGGCGCCACAAATTCGATATCCGAGAAACGCTTGTAATGCTGCCACAGGCTGTACAGTACCAGCGCCGTTTCGTCTTCCTGGATGGGGAGTTGGGGCTTGCCATCGCGGTCGACCCAGGGATGCCAGCTACTTCCCCACGAACGATCCGGATTGTATTTGTGCAGCAAATAGCCGCTCGGTGTTAGCACTGAATTGCAGAAGTCGTAGAACCCACGTGTGGTTTCAGAGTACCCGGCATGGCTCAGCGCGTTGGCCACCAGGGCGCCGTCGCGTGGCCACATGTACGAATAGCTATCGCTTGAAAAGCGTTGGACATCGGCATCGTTGGCAGCGATGATGGCTCCCTCGTAATCGATCTGCGTGCGCAGCACCAGCAGGCTGCGTTTGTACAGGTCAACCAGTTGGGGAGAGAGATCCATGAAGTCCTGCTCATCTTTGTTGACCCAGCGATACCAGTAATGGCGCGTGCGCGTGAGAAACATTTCTGGCCCGCGCTCACGCAGCATAGTTTCTAGCTCTATCACGGCGCCTAGATCAGGTCCGACAGCCAGCCAATGGTAGGCAACGGCTTCGCTTCCCGGAGGGATATCTGGCAGATGAAGGGAGAGCGTGCCATCGACTGAACCCTGGGCGATGGGATTGCGACCCAACACTCCATCTTCGGCGTCGCGCCAGGTACCCTCTGAATTACTTCGTTCTTTGATGCCGGTCGCCCAGCTAGAAATGCCAATGTGCCTGTCTGCTCCATCCACCCCACTGCCCACCTGCCCATTCATCAAGAAATACGCCTTTTGTTTATAAGCAACCAGGGCTTGCAGCGGTGGATAGTAGAAGACGGTGTTCGCGTCTGCCGCGTCCCAGATATGCCAGTCGTAGTGAAAGAAGAGGCGCAC
>WNGK01009918.1_pt1 | contig 12775 bp, 11 predicted proteins | sample 5400601 | NCBI WGS metagenome assembly WNGK01 (sample SAMN13153376, study PRJNA577476) | soil metagenome | isolation source: 60 cm soil or saprolite under Garry oak tree replicate 1 | place: USA:California | collected 2016-06-15 | reverse complement strand
CTGGGTGTTCCCTACCAGTGGGGTGGCTTGGATCCCTCGACCGGGTTCGACTGCTCGGGGCTCACGATGTGGTCGTGGGCGCAGGCCGGGGTGTCGCTGCCGCACTCATCGGCGATGCAGTACGCGGTGCTGCCGCACATCGCCGCCAGCGACCTGCAGCCGGGCGACCTGGTGTTCTTCTATTCGCCCATCCACCACGTCGGCATCTACGTCGGGGGCGGGATGATGATCCACGCTCCGCACACCGGCTCCGTGGTGAGCCTGGTGTCGCTGTCGTCCGAGCCCGACTTCGTCGGCGCGGCCAGGCCGTAGCACCCAGTCGGCGCCGGCTCCTGGTGGTGCCTGGGCTCCGGTAGCACGGGACAGACGAGGGCCCCCGTCGCCGGGGGCCCTCGTCGCGTTCCGTTTGTTTGATCGCGGACTCAGAAGTCCATGTCGCCGCCCATGCCACCGCCGGGCATGGGGGGCTGGGACTTCTCGGGCTTGTCCGCCACCAGCGCCTCGGTGGTCAGGAACAGCGCCGCGATCGAGGCCGCGTTCTGCAGCGCCGAACGGGTCACCTTGGCGGCGTCGACGATGCCCGACTTGAACATGTCGACGTAGTCGCCGGATGCCGCGTTCAGGCCCCAGCCCGCGTCCAGCGTGCGGACCTTCTCGATCACCACGCCGCCCTCGAGGCCGGCGTTCGTCGCGATCTGCTTGATGGGCTCCTCGAGCGCCTTGCGGACGATCGTCGCCCCCGTGGCCTCGTCACCCTCCAGGTCGATCTTGTCGAACGCCGCCTGAGCCGAGAGCAGCGCCACGCCGCCGCCGGGGACGATGCCCTCTTCGACGGCCGCCTTCGTGGTCTGCACCGCGTCCTCGATGCGGTGCTTCTTCTCCTTCAGCTCGACCTCGGTGGCCGCGCCGACCTTGATGAGCGCCACGCCGCCCGACAGCTTCGCCAGGCGCTCCTGGAGCTTCTCGCGGTCGTAGTCGGAGTCGGTCTTGTCGATCTCGTTCTTGATCTGGTTGATCCGGCCCTTGATCTCTTCGGCCGAACCGCCCCCCTCGACGATCGTGGTCTCGTCCTTCGTGACCGTGATCTTGCGCGCCGTCCCCAGCAGGTCGAGGGTGGTGTTCTCCAGCTTGAGGCCGACCTCCTCGCTGATGACCTGGCCGCCCGTGAGGATGGCCATGTCCTGCAGCATCGCCTTGCGGCGGTCGCCGAAGCCGGGCGCCTTCACCGCGACGGACTTGAACGTGCCGCGGATCTTGTTCACCACCAGGGTGGCCAGAGCCTCGCCTTCGACGTCCTCGGAGATCACGCACAGGGGCTTGCCGGACTGCATGACCTTCTCCAGGGTCGGCAGCAGATCCTTCACCGCCGAGATCTTGGAGTTCGCCAGCAGGACGTATGGCTCGTCGAGGACGGCCTCCATCCGCTCAGGGTCGGTGATGAAGTACGGCGAGATGTAGCCCTTGTCGAACAGCATCCCTTCGACCAGGTCGAGCTCCATGCCGAAGGTCTGCGACTCCTCGACGGTGATGACGCCGTCCTTGCCGACCTTGTCCATGGCCTCGGCGATCTGCTCGCCGATCTCCTCGTCGGCGGCGGAGATGCCGGCGACGTGGGCGATGTCGTCCTTGGACTCGATGTCCTTGGCCTGGTTCTTGATGGCCTCGACGGCCTGCTCGACCCCGAGCTCGATGCCCCGCTTCAGGGCCATCGGGTTGGCGCCGGCCGCGACGTTGCGTAGGCCTTCCTTCACCATGGCGTGCGCGAGCACCGTGGCCGTGGTCGTGCCGTCACCGGCCACGTCGTCGGTCTTCTTCGCCACCTCCTTGACCAGCTCGGCCCCGATCCTCTCCTTCGGGTCCTCGAGGTCGATCTCCTTGGCGATGGACACCCCGTCGTTCGTGATCGTGGGGGCGCCCCACTTCTTCTCGAGGACCACGTTGCGGCCCTTCGGGCCGAGGGTGATGCGGACCGCGTTGGCCAGCTGGTCCATCCCCCGCTCCAGGGCGCGCCGCGCCTCCTCGTTGAACGCGATGATCTTGGCTGCCATGCATCCTCCTCCTGCGAACCGACTGCCCGACTGCTAGCACTCGACGCTTGAGAGTGCTAAGAGGAAGTATACGGACCCGGGCGAGCACCGGTCAATCGCCGAAGGCGAAGGGAGAGAGGGCGCGCGCCGAACGTGGACACCCACCGACCGGGAGCGGCCGGTGGCCGCGGCCAGGACCGGACCGGATCCTGGAGCGCGCCGGCCGCCCCCCCAGGCCGCGGACCGAACCGGGATCTGACGGACCGACCGGCGAGGCGCCCGGAGCGCGGCGAGCAGCCTCACCCTGGCAAGGGATGCGACTTTCTCCAAGCTAGGCCCAGGGACGTCCAAGACTTGGAAGAGTAACTACAGGCGTGTGATTGCCCGCAACCTGGGGTCCGGTGGGGGATTCTCCAAGTCTTGGACGAACTTGGAGAAAGCTTGTAGCTTGGAGTCCGTGAATCCGCCGATGCCGCCTCCGCCGATGGACAAGCTCTACGAGCGTCTCACTGAAGACGCCCAGTCGGCCATGGAGATGTTCGAGAGGATTCGCCGAGCGGAGGTCGGTACGACCGTGAACGGAAGGTACCGCCATTGGGACAAGCTCCGTCAGATGACCCCCCCCGCTGGACTGACGTCCGAAGACTGGTGGTTCGGCATCAAGTTGGCTCGCGAGCCTCTGCGGCGCAAGCTACCGCTCACCGATCCCGAGGGGCGGCCTGCTCGGTACTGCATGCCAGACGAGGCCCTTGAACTCCTGCACCATGTCGACCAGCACGCCGCAGGTGAAGTCGCCATGCCAGAGGTAGTCCTCGGGGACTCGGGTGCCAAGCGGCAGTACCTCGTGAACTCTCTCATCGAAGAGGCCATCCGATCCAGCCAGCTGGAAGGAGCCACCACATCTCGGCGCGTGGCCAAGGAGATGATTCAGTCCGGTCGAGAACCCCGCAACCGCAGCGAGCGAATGATCCTCAACAACTACCGCGGGATGGAGTTCGTCCGTGGTATCGAGGGCGAATTGACTCCGGCGGTCGTGCTAGAGCTGCATCGGATTCTCACGGAAGGAACTCTCGACGATCCGGATGCTGCGGGCCGACTTCAGACAGAGGAAGATGAGCGTGTTGCGGTCTACGACCGCGTCGACGGACGCCTGCTGTACCGACCACCACCGGCGAGCCAGCTTCCGGACAGATTCGCCGAGATGCTCAGGTTTGCCAATGGTGCAACCGGGGGCACCGGCTTTCTGCACCCAGTCGTTCGAGCAATCCTGACCCATTTCTGGCTCTCATATGACCACCCCTTCGAAGATGGGAACGGGCGTACCGCCCGAGCGCTCTTCTACTGGAGCATGAGGAGCCAGGGCTATTGGGCTACGGACTATCTCTCGATCTCGGCGATTCTGCGGGCCGCCCCGGGTCGCTATGCCCGGGCTTTCCTCCACACCGAGACCGACGATCTCGACACGACGTACTTCATCATGTTCCACCTAGGTGTTATCAAACGCGCGGTCGAGCAGTTCCACAGTTACGTTCAGCGGAAGACGGTCGAGATTCGGAAGTTCGACGCGGCGATCCGCGAATCGGATGAGTTCAATTACAGGCAGCTCGGGGTACTGCGCAACGCGATCCGCCATCCGGAAACTGCCTACACGTTTCGAGGGCACGCTCTCAGTCATGCCGTTACCCACGAGTCCGCTCGCCAAGACCTAACCGACCTCATGCGTAGAGGACTGATGGAGCGGCGACGGATCGGGCGCCAGTACGTCTTCCGTCCGGTGAGTCGCTTGGCCGAGAAGCTTCGTGGGGAGTTGCACGAAGCGACGACGAGCTGACAAGCGGGGACAAACACCCACTCGACTTGGGCTCGTTGTCAAACGAGGAAGGAGACGGGTTTGAAAGCTCGTGTCCCGCTCTGGAACCTCCCGCGGGAGCCGGGATGGCTTGATCACGAACACATAACCACCGAGGGCGTCATTCCGTGACGCATCCTGCGCCACGATCGCCGTGAATCACAGCGGACCCGTGGTGGCTGCCATGACCGCGAGCGGGCGCGCCTAACCATCGGGGGGCGAGATGCCGTTGTCGACGGCGATGTGGCATAGGGAGATGATCCCCGAGAACTGGTCGAACCCATATCTCGTCACCGTCGGGCCGGTGATCGAGACGTTGCTCCCCCACAGGAAGGGCACCCAGGGGACCACGTCCTCCATGAGCTTCCGATCGACGCCCTGCCAGCAGGCGCTCCGGGCCGCGCCCATGAGCGGCTCGCAGCGGTTGATGTCGGCGTCGATGCTGGGGTACGTCCCGCCGTCGTGGCTCAGCGCGGTTTGGTAGCTGCTCGAGACCCCACACCGCGAGGCGAGTTCCGGGGTCATGCCGACCTCAGCGTAGTTGCTCTCGCCGACGCACACTATCCCGGTCGAGCCGAACAGCGGCGCGATGAAGGTGAACGGGTCCGGGTAGTCCGTGGCCCGGGTCGCGACGCCGATCGGGATGAGGCTCTTGACGAGCGTCACCGTCCTGTAGGCGGTTCCGGTGTCGAGCTCGCGAGGCTTCAGATGGATCCCGATCTTGGCCAGTGCGGCCTCGATGAGTGCCGTGTAGGACGGGTACGGGTCGACCAACGGGCTCACGTAGAGGACGTTGCTGCAGGCCGGCGGGTCGCACCTGCCGTCGTGGTTCGAGTCGTATCGCGACAGCGCCATCTCCGCTCGCGCCCGGGCCAGGTCACCGTCCCCGTTGACCGAAGGGTACGGGTCGTAGCTCGGCTCCGGGAACGGGAGCACCGTCGGCGGCAGAACGTGCGTGGCGATCGTCCCGGTGTCGGCGCCGCCGCCCGCTCGCAGCATCGAGGCCTTCGGGATCAGCCAGGCCACGGCCCTGCGCACGTGCACGTCGTCGAACGGGGGGACGAGCAGGTTCATGAAGAGGTACGTCGTCTCGTTACCCGGATCGACGTGGACGCCGGGCTGCGGGGCTGGGTCCGCGAGGTAGCTGCCGAGCTCATCGACCGGGGGCAGGCGCGCGAAGGAGCCGTCGAGCTCGCCCGAGCGGATCTTGCGGAAGATGTCGAGCGGGTTGGTATCGATGACGATCGACACGCCGTCCACGTTGCTCTCCCTGACCGCGGGGTCATCCGTGCGGGGGTCGTAGCTCGGGTTGCGCACCACGGCGAGCCTCGACGTCGGGTCGAACCCGCCGATCGGCTCGATCGCCGAGCAGGACGACACGTTCAGGTCCTGCTCGCCGGCGATCATGTACGGGCCGCTCGCGATCACGTCTCGGCCGTACGTCCCGACCTTCGTGAAGCACCTCCCCACCTCCACCGGGATCGGCGCCGTGGCGGGGAGCGTCAACCGGTACGGGAAGTCCCCCGTCGGTCTCGTCAGGTGGAACACGATCGTCGAGTCATCCGGCGTGGAGATGCCGGACACCGGGTCCTCCGGTGAGGCGGCGTTCCCGTCCATGCCCTGGATCACGCCGTCGTAGGAGGAGCCGTACTGCGCCATCAGCGATCTGGTGTTGATGCGCTGGAAGGCGTAGGCGATGTCGCGGGACGTGATCGGACGGTCGAGGGGCGGTCCGAACCTCACACCGGCCTTGAGATGGAACGTGTAGGTGAGGCCACCGTCGGTCGGCGCAGGCACCGATGTGGCCAGGTCGGGCACCACCTGTTCGCCCGCCGGGCCGGCGACGTGACGGTAGGTCAGAAGCGTCCGCAGCAAAAGCTGCGAGTACAGGCCCCAGGCAGTGCCCGCGTGTTCCCCGGTGGGGTCGAACCCGTCGGTGAACCCGAAGTCCTCGATGGCAGTGCGGTACACGCCTCCCCTCGTCGGAGCGGTGCTTGGCGGCATCGCCCCTGTCGGGATCGAGGAGGGGGCGGGCGGTCCACCGCCCGAGGTGCACCCCACGGCGAGCAGGGCCAAGACGACCAGGACCGCGCGCCCAAGCGGTCGACGCGGAACCGACCGGGCACGGCTACCCATCTCCCCAGGTCATACGTCAGCGCACCCGGCATCGGTCTTGGGACGGGGGTCGAGTGCGGGGGCCGGCGCTTCCCGATCCGCCGCAGCAGTCACGAGTCGGGCGAGCTGCCGTCGCCCGATCTCGGCGGCTCCAGTAGAGTGCGTCCGAGATCCTGGACCCCAAGGGTCCTGGTCCGGATGAAGAGGAGGCCGCCGTGCATGCCACTGTCGTGACCGTAAGCATCGACCCGGGACGCGCTGAAGAGGCCCAGGCACATCTCCAGAGCATCGTCGTCCCGCGGGTGAAGGAGACGCCCGGGGTCGTCTCCGGCTACTGGACCCGTTCGAGCGACGGGCAGCATGGGTCCTCATTCGTCCTGTTCGAGAGCGAGGAAGCCGCGCAAGCAGCCGCCGACGCGCTGACGAACACGCCCCGACCCGAGTTCGTCCACTTCGACAGCATCGAAGTACGGGAGGTCGTGGCACAGCTCTGATACGACCGCGATCAGGTGATGCTGTTGGCCACCGTGGCGTAGTCCGAAGCGAAGCGCCGTTGACGACGGCTTTGGTGGTCCGGCTTATACCAGCGCGCGAAGAACTTCGACCTCGTCTTCGTCGGCCCCGAGGTAGGCGCCACGGATGACGGCCCAGGCTCGCATCCGACCTTCGTCCAGCCCGGCTGCCGCGAACGCCGCGAGCCGTCGCTCCGTTACTTCCAGCCTCATCCGGTAGCGCAACGGGTTCCAGAGGAACGACGGCACGTCGAACTCCGGCTCGCCGAGCATGGGCTTCGGGTCGATCGCAACGTGCCGGTCGCCGGCGTCCAGGATGTTGTGATGGTGGAAGTCGCCGTGCACGAGCGTCGCCCGCCCGACGTCGAGCGCCCCGTAGAGCTTCCTGGCCAGCGGTACCAGTGAGCGTCCCGCCTCCGGCGAGTCCTCCGCCTGCTCGAGCCAGCGCGGGACGTGGTCGCCGATCCACCGGAACGGTTCGCCGCCCGACCGCCAGATCTGAAGGCCGACCTCAACGGCGATGGACGTCGCGTCATCGTCCGGCAACTCGGAGATGTCTCGACCGGGCTGTGCGCGCTCGATCAGCAACGCACGCCGCTGGCGGTCATGTTCGAGGAGACGGACGGCACCGCGACCGCCCCACAGCGCGAGCGCGTCGGCCTCCTCGTCCGACTCGTCATCCTCCGGTGGCATCACCTTCAACACCGCCTCGTCGCCCGCGGCCGCGACGTAGGAGTAGCGCGACAGCGAGAATCGCTCCCCGAGCTCCACGCCCCAATCCGCCGCCACGTCGCGAGCGATCCGCTCCAGCGGCCCGAGATCTGGTCGAGGACTCACGGCGCGAGAGCTTAGAGGCGGGTGGACCCCTTGTCGTGTGGTGACGCCGGCACCCCGGACGCCTGAACTGACCAGAAGTCCACGAACGGCGGCTACCCTGGACCGCGATGGGCATCTTCGAACTCTCCCTCCCCGAGCTCACGGAACGGCTGGCCGAGTGGGGCGAGCCGCCGTACCGGGCGCGACAGGTCTTCGCCGGGCTCTGGCGGCGGGCGTCGACCTACGAGGAGATGACCGACCTCCCGGGAGGCCTCCGGGAGCGCCTGGCGGCCGAGCTTCCCCTGGAGGTCGAGCTGCTCGACGAACGGACCGCCGACCGGGGAGCGACCCGGAAGGGCCTCCTTCGGCTGGGCGGCCGGCACGTGGTCGAGACGGTCCTGATGGGATACCCCGACCGGGTGACGGCCTGCGTGTCCTCGCAGGTCGGGTGCGCGATGGGCTGCGGGTTCTGCGCCACCGGCCAGATGGGCCTGGCGAGCAACCTCACGGCCGGGGAGATCGCCGCCCAGGTGCTCTGGGCGAAGCGGGCCGCCGCGCGCCTCCCCGACGCGACGCCCCGGCGGCTGACCAACGTCGTGTTCATGGGCATGGGCGAACCGATGTCGAACTACCGCGCGGTGGACGGCTCCATCCAGCGCATGCTCGACCGCGCGGGGATGAACCTGGGGGCCAGGCATATCACGGTGTCGACGGTCGGCGTGGTCCCCGGGATCCACCGCCTGGCGGGCGACCACCCGCAGGTGGGCCTCGCCGTCAGTCTGCACGCCGCCGAGGACGGGCTCCGGGACGAGCTGGTCCCGGTGAACCGGCTCTGGCCGCTCGCCGAGCTGGAGCGCGCCGTCGCCGAGTGGCGTGACCGGACCCGCCGCCGGCCGTCCATCGAGTGGGCCATGATCGACGGCGTGAACGACGACGCCCGGCAGGCCTCGTTGCTCGTGCCGATCGCCCGCCGGTTGGGCGCCCACGTCAACCTGATCCCGCTGAACCCCACGCCGGGATCGCCGGACCGCCCCAGCCCCAGGCGGACGATCGCGAGGTTCGTCGACGTGCTGCGCGACCGCGGCGTTCCGGTCACCGTCCGGGACACGCGGGGCCGTACGATCGACGCCGCGTGTGGCCAGCTCCGGCTGGAGCACGAACGCGGGGTTCAAGCCGCGGGCATCTCCGACCGATAAGCAGGCAAGGCGCCACCGCTCAGCGTGGGCGCGCGGCTCAGACCGACCAGAGATGGAACGGAGACCATGACCGACGAGTACCCTGCGTACCTGGACGAGCTGGAGATCGGCGAGGAGCGCTCCGTCCGCAAGCGGATCGGGGAGCTGCGCGCGGAGATCGACGCGCTCGCGAAGTCCCTCGAGGGCGCCCGCAAGGCGAAGCGCATCCTGTACGTCGGCGGCGACGACCTCCGCGGCGAGGTCGTGCGGTTCCTCGCGGAGGACCTGGGCCTGAAAGTCCGACCGGCCGGGGATGATCCGGGTGGCCTGTGGCTGCAGGGCGAGGACGGTCAGGACTGGTGCCTGGTCGAGGTCGCCGAGTCAGAGACGGGGAACGCCACGAAGGAACAGCTCGCGGGCACGATGCTCCGGCGGGCGAGGTCGGGCGGCACCGAAGGCGGTCCGGCCCTGCTGGTCGTCAACACGTACCGAAGCGGACGGACCATCGAGGATCGCGACCAGCCCGTCGGATCGGACGTCGTTCGCCGCGCGGTGGAGGACAACGTGCTCGTCACGCGAACGGTCGACCTGGTCCGCCTGGGCCTGCGAGCCGCTCAGGGGTTCCCCGGCGGCGACCAGCTCACCGAGGCGCTCCGGGGCGGCGGCGGATGGCTGGAGGTCGACGCGTCGCTGACGGCCACCGCACACCGCGCCCCCGCCGGTTCGACCCTCCTGGCCTCCTGAACCGATCAGAACGCCCGAAGCAGACATCGGGCCCTGGAACCCGCTCCACGCTCAAAGGTCACCCGGTTGCGTGCTTGACGCCGCTCCATGAGGGAAGATTGAGCGGACCGCACGACCGGAAGGGGAGGGAGGCACGGGATGGCCCAGTACGAGGCGTACTGCGTGAAGTGCAAGGCCAAGAGAACCTTCGAAGGTCAGGAGACGATCCTCAAGAACGGCCGGAAGGCCGCCCGGGGCACGTGCCCCGTGTGCGGGACCACCGTGATGCGGATCCTGGGCAAGGCCTGACCGGACGCAGCTCGACCTGACCTCAGCCGCGCGGCCTGATCAGTTCGCTCGGTGCCCACATCGGGCGCTCCGTGAGCTTACGGTGCCGCGCCACCATGTCCGCGAGCGTCATCCGCTCGAACACCTGCCTGATGGCGATGTGCACGTCCCCCCACAGCTCCTGGAGCGCCGCCGGCGCCGCGGAAGCTCTCCACCAGGCCGGCCTTGTGCAGGGCCCCCAGTTGCTGCTCGAGGAAGCGGAGCGGGACGTGCTGGGCCTCGGCCAGGTTCCGGGCCGGAACCAGCGCGTCGCCCGCCTTCTCCCGGCGCAGGGCGAGCTCGATCATGGCGCGCATCCCGTATTCGACCTTCTGAGGGACCTTCAGCACCGCGTCGACCTCCTGGGAAGAAGGTAGACGCCCTCTTCAGCCTCGTCAATGGAAGCCGACGGGCAGAGCGAGCGGCTATCATCCCGGACCGGGCCGGGATCCTCCCGGTCCACCACCCCGAGTCGACCATGAGCGCCGACGCACCGACCCCAGAGGTCATCACCGGCCAGGACGCCCGCGCCTGGTTCGAACGGCGCACGTACCACCACGAGCGCTTCCGGCCGCCCGGACCCCTGGTGGAGGCCAAGGCTGCCCTGGGCCATACGGTGACCGCGTGCCTGCCCACTCGGAACGAGGAGGCCACGGTCGGCGCGATCGTCCGCTGCATCCGCGAGGAGCTGGTCGAACGGGTCCCGCTGGTCGACGAGATCCTGCTGGTCGACGGCGCGTCCACGGACGGCACGGCCATCGAAGCCGCCACGGAGGGGGCCGTGGTCGTCCAGCAGGACGACATCCTCCCCCACCTCGCGCCGGCCGGCGGCAAGGGCGACGCCCTGTGGAAGAGCCTGTTCGCCTCGAAGGGCGACCTGATCATCTTCCTCGACGCCGACGTCGAGAACTTCGACCCGCGGTTCGTCACCGGGCTGCTCGGGCCGCTCCTCATCGATCCCGCGGTGGCGTTCGTCAAGGCCTTCTACGAGCGGCCCATCCGGCACGACGTGGAGCTGTACCCGTCGGGCGGCGGCCGGGTCACCGAGCTGCTGGGCCGGCCGCTGATCAACCTGCTGTGGCCCCACCTCGCCGGTTTCGTCCAGCCGCTGTCCGGCGAGTACGCCGGGCGCCGGAGCGTGCTGGAGCGCCTGCCCTTCCTGACCGGGTACGGGGTGGAACTCGGCCTGCTCATCGACGTGGCCGGCGCCTGCGGGCTGGACGCGCTGGCGCAGGTGGACCTGGATCAGCGCGTCCACCGCAACCAGTCGATCGACGAGCTGTCCCGGATGTCGTTCGCGATCCTGCAGGCCGCGATGCTCCGCCTCCGGACCAGCGGCCGCGTGGGCCTGGTCGAGGGTGTCGGGACCACGCTCTACCGGTTCCGGAAGGACGACGAACGCTACGTGATGGATCCGGTGGTCACCGAGGTCGTGGAGCGGGCCGCGGCGATCACGTTCCCAGAGTATGCAGCCCGCTCGTAGGCGAACCGCAGCTGCGGGCACGGTGGCCCTCCCGGCGGCCCGCGACCACATGGGCCGGCTGCGGCTCGAACTGCGGGTCCGGACCGTGTACGCCGACCTGGACGGAACGCTGCTCGGTCCCGGCGGCTCGCTGTTCGCCCATCCGGACGGAAGCACGGCCGAGCCGGCGCTCGCCCTCGCCGCGCTGGCCGAGGCCGGGATCGACTTGGTGCTGGTCTCCGGACGGACCCTCGAGCAGGTGCGCGAGGTCGCCCGGGCCCTCGGCGCGTCGGCCTACGTGGCCGAGCTGGGAGGGCTCCTGGTCGTTCGGGAGCGTCATGGGGAAACCGTGATCGAGGACCACGGGGCCTTCGAGGGCGCCGGCAGCCCGTTCGAGGCCATCGAACGCTCCGGGGCGTGCGGCCTGCTCCTGGACCGCTATCGCGGGCGCCTGGAGCCGCATGCCCCCTGGGCGTTCGTCCCCCGCCGGACCTCGATGCTCCTGCGCGGGAACGTGGATCCCCAGCGGGCGAAGGCCGCACTGGCGGAGTCCGGCTTCGGCTGGCTGGACCTCCGCGACAACGGCGTCATCTCGGGCGGTCCCGGCCGGTTCCCCGGGCTGGTCCTGGGCGCCGAGGAAGAGGTCCGCGCCTACCACCTGGTCCCGGCCGGGGTGAGCAAGCGGTCGGGGGTGGCCACGCATCGCGCGCGGCTCGGGCTCCCCCGCGAGGCGTGCATCGCGGTCGGCGACTCGGCGAGCGACCTGGAGATGGCCGAGGAGGTCGGCGCGCTGTTCGTCGTGGCGAACGGGGGAGCGGCCGTGCGCGGGCTGGCGATCCCGCCGAACGCCTACCTCACCGAACGCTCACACGGCCTCGGTTTCGCCGACGCGGTCCTGCCGTTCGCGGACCGCGCCTAGCCGGGGCCGTCCCGCCGCCGGCGAGTCCTCCGGGGGAACCTCCGGGATCGGCTCGGGCGCCTTCGGCGGCCATTGCGAGCGCGTGTCCCACACGTAGAGCCCGATGACCTTGATGGCGGCGGCCGTCGGGACCGCCAGCACCATCCCCCACAGCCCCAGGAGCGAACCGCCGACCAGGAGCGACAGGAGGACCGTGATCGGGTGGAGCCGGACGGTCGGGTTCACCAGCCGCTGGCTCAGCAGGCGCGTGTCGAGCTGCTGGGCGGCGACCAGCACGACGGCGCACGCCAGAGCCAGCTTCCATCCGCCGCTCACGTGCAGGAGCCCGCCGGTCCGATCGGTGGTCGTCAGGGCCACGAACAGCGTGGGAACGGCGGCGAGCAGCGTCCCGATGAGCGGGACCAGGGCAAGCAACGCGGTGACGAACCCGATCAGCGCGAAGTACGGGAGCCCCACGAGCCAGAACCCGAACATCGCGAACAGCCCGATCAGCACCGCCACCACGAGCTGGCCGCGGAAGAACCCCCCCAGCGTCGCGCCCAGCCGCTGCGACAGGTCCGCGTAGTCGTCGCGCCGGGCCGGGGGCACCAGGGCTCGGGCGCCGCGAGAGATCTTCGGCAGGTCCACCAGGAGGTAGAACGCGATCAGCGGACCCAGCGCCAGGACCACCGCCACCCGGACCAGTCCGGACGTGAAGGACGTGATCCGGCTGAGGAAGTTCGACGCGGAGCCCTTGCCGGGCTGCAGGGCCTTGACCAGGTCGGCGGCGCTGACGTGGATCCCGAGGCGGGCCGCGAACGCGTCGATCCCGTCCTGGGCCTTGGTCAGGAGGTCGGGAACGCCCTTGACG
>WNGK01007445.1_pt1 | contig 12778 bp, 9 predicted proteins | sample 5400601 | NCBI WGS metagenome assembly WNGK01 (sample SAMN13153376, study PRJNA577476) | soil metagenome | isolation source: 60 cm soil or saprolite under Garry oak tree replicate 1 | place: USA:California | collected 2016-06-15 | reverse complement strand
TCCACCTGCGTTCCGTGCGAGACGTATAACCGGCGCGCCGCTTCATCGACGGTGAGATAGTCCCAACTGCCCTGGCCGGGAATTGGAATCTTCTTGATGACGGAATAGCCGCCGGACTGCGCGGGCGCAGCCGACAAGCCACAACTCAGAAACAAAACGGTTCCGAGACACATCTTGCGATTCAGCATGGGTTGATCCTCGTCGCAACCTTAGACGACGTGCCTGAAATCTGTCTGAAAGTACAAGCCCTCTTCAGAATTTGAAACGCAGCATGAACTGAATTTGCCGCGGCAGACCCGTGCCCGTATTCGGAGACGCGGCATTATCGTTGTTGTTGTTGAAGTTCACGGTCGAACTGATGAGCCCAAAGTCTCCGTTAGCCGAAAGATTGGTTCCGCCCAGGGTTGGATCGTAGGCAAGATTCAGCGAGCCGGGATCACCGAGTTGAACATGGTTGAGGATATTGAAGGCCTGCACGGCGAACTCCAGCGAGAGTCGCTCTGTAAGCTTGGTTTCCTTGGTGAGGGCGAGATCGATCTGCCAGCTATTCAAGGCGCGAATGACACCATTCGGCGCATCGCCAAATCGCGTGAAGTTCCCATTCGCGTCGACCGATGGAGCTTGAAAGGCCGCAGCGTTGATCATCGGTACGCCGTAGCGTCCGCCTCCCGCCACGGTCAGTGGAACTCCGGGAATGAGGTCGGGGCGCTGATCGGTTACATCGTTGCCGTCTGGCAGGAGATAGGTCTGGGGAAATCCATCGAAGGAGCCGCCAGAGATGCTGCCGCCAAGGTCCATCTTGACGCTGAGGGGATGGCCGGTATGCCACATTCCAACGCTGCTCAGGCTCCAGCCTCCCACAATCCTACCCAATGCCCCAGAATTATTGAGGAAGGTCTTGCCCGCCCCAAAGGGGAGTTGATATACGGCATCGAGAACAAAATTCTGTCGCACATCGAAGACGCTTGGACCCTTGTCGCATTCCAGGCAGTTGACATTCTCGGGCCCGCTCGACTCGCCCCCGCCCACTGAGCCGTCGTTAATCGAGTGAGACCAGGTGTATCGCGACTGGAGTGAGAGTCCTTTGCTAAAGCGACGTTCCAGTGAGAGCCCGAGAGCGTGATAAGTACTCGCCCCGATGTCTCTCTTGATGTCAACAGAGCCGAATGGATCGGGATTGTTGGGATCGGGATAATACTGGTCTAAGGGGCGAACGCAATCCCCGTTCAATGGATTCAACGTGACAGGCTCGCTGCAGAGGTTTACCCCACCGCGAGAGAAGAGGCGGACGCCGCGGCTGCCAAGGTACTGAGCAGAGGCCACAAAATTGGCCGGCAATTCGTGCTCCAGGGTCAAACCCCACGTCTCGGCATACAAGTCCCGACGCCCTTGGCGCTGCAACGCGCGAGGATGAGCCGCCGTCACCGCAACTCCCGAAAGGTCCGGTGTCGTTTGTTCGTAGGCCGCAAGACCCCCGGGATTAGGCACCGACACGCGGAAGGTGTCGCTTTCCAACCCAGCATTCAGGTCGTCGTTCTGTGCCGCCCCGTGGTAGATCCCAAAGCCGGCGCGAATCACGGTTTTCCCGTGCAGCGCCCCCGGCGCCCAGGCCACGGCGATCCGAGGATCGAAGTTTCTGTAGTTCGGGTTGTACAAAGAGGGATTCCTGGGGCAGGGAGCGGTATTGATCGGGCCCGAGCTTGCCGGTACGGGCAGAACATTGAAGGAGCCGGATCCCAGGCAAACCCCGTGGAACTCGTTCAGGTCAAACACTGTGGTGCGGTTGGTGGCTTCATGAGCGACCCCGTAGTATTCCCAGCGCAAACCTGCGGTGAAGGTGAGAGTAGGCGTGACCTTCCACTCATCCTGGAAATACGGCATGTAGAAGTTGCGGCGCAAGCGGTGGCAGCACCACGGAGCAATGTAGCTGACCTTGTCCAGCGTCGCACTGATCATGTCGGCCTCGCTGCCGAAGCTCAGGGTGTTGTCCGCGGTTTGGCCTTGATTCAGCCTCACACGCCGGTACTCCATGCCCATCTTGAAGGCATGCCGCCCGTGAACCCAAGTCAGATTGTCAACTACGCCGTAAGTCGTTCCTACTTCGATGTCAGCGGTATTGTCGTTCAAACCGATGAACGACCCGTTTGTGTCCACCGCAAACGGAAGCGCGCTCGACTGCGGATTGTGGTACGGCGAGCGATTGATATAGAACTTCGCTTCGTTGAAAAGATTGGTGGTGAAAGTGTGCTCGAGCGCTAGCAGGTAGTTTGCCGGGTGGTTGATAACCTGCAGTTTGTCCTCGGGGAGACTGCCGCCGTTAGGCCCGTCCACCAGGCTGATGTCGCGTTGCGCTCGGCCGTAGAGCAGGGTCTTTTCGCTGAACTTGTGGTCGACTCGGACCAGCCATGTATCCTCGTGGACCGTCGTCGGCAGGGCGGCGGTGAGCGAGTCAGCGTTAGGATCCGACGAGGTCTGCTGGAAGGCGCCGTCGGGATGAACAAACCGCGCGGAGCAGCCATTGATTGTGCCCACCGAGGCGCGCCACGGAAACGCCTGCATAATGGAGCACATCTGCGGAGAAGTAGTCAGCACCTGTTCCAGAAAAGATGGCCCCCCTCCCGGCGGTGCGACGCCGGAGGGCACCGTGAATGTCGAACTCGTCGATTGGTACTGTCGAAGCCCCTCGTAGCTGATGAAGAAAAATGTATTGTTCTTCTTGATGGGGCCACCCAACGTGAATCCATACTGTCCCATCCGGAAGGGTGGGACCGCGGGGTTTCCGTTCAAGTCGAAGTCGTTGAAGTTGCGGGCATCGAAAATCGAATTTCTGAGGTAGCCGAAGGCGGTCCCGTGCCAGTCGTTAGTGCCCGACTTGGTGACGACATCGATCTGGCCGCCAGCCTGGGTGCCGTACTCCGCGTCATACAAAGCGCTGTTGACGCGGTATTCTTCGATTGCGTCTTGCGAGATTTGCAGACGCGTTTGTGATTTTTGCGCCTGCTCCTGAATGCCGCCAGCGTCGACGCCGTCGAATGAGAAGTTGTTGTCGTCGCGAGCGCGGCCTGCGAAACGGATCGTCCTCTGGTCGCCTCCGCCGTCGTCTTGCGCGAAGGGCGCGAGCAGGGTAAAGCTGGCCCAATCGCGTCCGTTGTTCGGAAGCTCTGAGATCTGATCCGCGTCGATGACCGTCGACGCCTCAGCCGAACTGCGATCAGCGGGTCCCGTCGATGCTTTGACCGAGATTTGCTCGTTGATCGCGCCGACTGCAACCTGGACATCCAAGGTGCGCGTTTGGCCCACGCGCAGAATGACATCCTCCACGACCTTCGTCTTGAAACCTGCGCTGCCAACCGTCACCGTGTACCCCCCCACGGCTAAGCCCGGGAAACGGTAATACCCCTTTGAATTCGTCTTCTGTTCCTCGTTTAAGCCGGTCTCGACCGCCAGCACCTTCACATCGGCGCCAACAATCACTCCTCCCGTCGGATCACTCACTGTACCTTCGAGCACGGCGCGATCCACCTGGGCATACGTGACATTCGTTCCGCCCAGCATGAACAAAGCGCTGAATGCCAGCACGGCCGTGGATTTCAACAAAAGGACGCTAATAGAGGGGGAATGGCGAAAACTCATGGCTTCAGCTCCTTGCGGCACGAGAAAATGCTGACCGTGAAAACCCTTTTGCCGCGGCATCCCGATACATCGAGAGAGACGTCTCTCTTTCCAGTTACTTGGAATGCAGCGAAAGGGGATGACCCGAAATCCTAGAGCGGGGGTATGACGGAGAGATGAACGTCAAGTTAATATTTCTTCAGGTTGCCGAAGGCCGGACCTTCGGCGCTTAACTGGTCGAAAATTTGATTCCAAGCCATAGCGACGCCTGAAGCAACGCTACCGCCGAAGCACGCCACGGGAACCCTTCAACGTCTCTTTTTCATCGGTGTTAGACTTTAAACGAAGATCGGGTACAATATCGCGTACAGGGTGGGCAACTCCTTGTGAACGGCGGCGCCATACCTCGTTTAGCCGTTGCTTGTTGAAAGATTAGCTCAATTGATATAAGTTGATGATTCTAAAGCGGAAGTGGTGGAATTGGCAGACACACCATCTTGAGGGGGTGGCGCCGAAAGGCGTGGGGGTTCAAATCCCCCCTTCCGCACCAATGTTAATGCTGTAGATTGAATAGGTTACAGACGGCTACCTGGTTTCGTACAATTATCGTACAATGCTTCCGGCAGGCTTACCTTCTCCCGGAGGCATTTATGCTGAACGTCTACACTCGTCACTACCCTCCTTGCGCGCAGTCAGATCCCTATTACAGACGTTGCCACTGCCCGAAATGGATCATGGGCACTGTCGAAACGACAGGCGCCTTCGTGCGCGTCAGCGCCCGCACTCGCGCCTGGGAAAAGGCGGAAAAGAAGGCGCGGCTGATGGACGCGGAGGCGGCCGACCCCTCGCCGGCACGCGTGACCATAGAGGACGCGCTCGACGCATTCATCGCGAGAAAGCAGGGACAGCGGCTATCGCATAGCTGGCTCTACAAATTTTCGTTGATGCAGCGTGAGCTGGTTGGCTTTGCGCAAGGTCGAGGCCTGACCCACATTGACGAATTCAGTGACGACGAACTCGGCTTGCTCAGTCGATCTTGGAAGGTTGCACCCATCACCGCCCAGAAACGGCAAGAACGCTGGCATTCGTTTTTCTCCTACTGCGTGCGTAAGCGGTGGCTACAGCAGAATCCCGTCGAAGAATTGGGGCCAATCAAGGTCAGACCCGTGCCCACTGATTATTTTTCGCAAGAAGAGTTTCAGAAGTTGGTGAACGTAACTTACGATCTGTCTCATTGGAGCACGAACCCAGGACATCGGGTCCGGGTGCGGGCTCTCTTGCTTCTCATGCGCTATAGCGGACTCCGTCTGAACGATTCGGTGACACTTGAGCGGGCGCGCCTGACAGGAAATCGCCTATTTCTCTACCAGCAGAAGACCGGGCTGCCGGTATACGTACCTTTGCCGTCTCACCTAGTCGAGCTCTTGCGCACGCTGCCGAACAGCAACTCCCGGTACTTCTTCTGGACGGGAAATGGATTGCACTATCGCGCCAGCAACTGCTGGCACGCCAGCCTGCAGCGGCTCTTCAAGTGGGCAAAACTCGACAAGAGGGCCCACCCGCACATGCTGCGGGACACGTTTGCCGTCGAACTACTCTTGGCAGGCGTTCCAATTGACCAAGTGTCCATTCTGCTGGGACACGCCAGCGTGAAGACGACCGAGCGGCATTACGCTCCTTTCGTCAAGGCACGGCAGGAGCAATTAGTTTCGTCGGTGGAGAAGAGCTGGCAGCTACAAGGGTTACACCTGGTGGAAAAGCACGCTTAGCAACTCCACTATTAGCTTGCTTTGCGGAGCTTACGATGCACGCGATGAAGAACAGTCTCGGGCACGCGCAACGTTCGATATCCGCGCTTGTGCACCGTCTCTTCCCTGCTCCAGTGGATCACGCCTGGTTCCCGTTCGAAGATCCTTCGAACTGTCTTCTCGCTGAGCGCCCAGAGTTTGGCAATCTCGGTCACCGAGTAGTGCTTCTCATTGGCGAAATCAATAGAGGTTGAGGGTGACCCGGCGGAAACCGGACGGAAGGCCCGAGATGGCTCCATTGGTCTTCGAGCGAAGTCAGACATGTTGCGACCCCAATCAACGCTACATGTTAACCAACTTGATTCCAGGCGCTTAAATTGTCCAATGAATTCTCAGCCGATAGCTATTCCTCACAGGAATAGCTGGCTGAAGGCAACTCTCCCGAGTCCGCTCTGCGCTGGCCATCCGTCCCCGGCGATTAGTAGGCGCTTACTTCGGTTGCGATCTTTCAATCCAAAATCGCAGTCAGGGTCGGCAGCATCAGGGCGCGAACCAAGTCGTTGACTTCCTTAGGAGGAAGCGGGCTTCTACGCTCCACCCACCAATTCAGCACAAGAATGAATGTCGAGGCCACGTATTGTACAAACAAATCCGGTGGAATCTGGCCCGCTGTTTTTCCGCCGTCCTTGAAAATCTTTCCTAACTTCCTCGGCAATCAGTTCGGCGAGTACTTTTTGAAGGTGTTCATGGATGATGGCTCGACCCCTGGTCCCGATCCTGGCCCCGCCAGTGTGTCGCTGCTGCTGGATGTGCTCGAAGATTGGAAGGCTGAACCAAATAGTCTTCTTATACCGTTTTTCCGAGTATGGCAGCACTACTGGTTGAACTGAGCGAAGCATGTCGTGCATTCCGCTGACAAGCAACTCGTCCTTGTCGCCGAAGTGGGTGTAAAAGGTTGATCTGCCAACGTTGGCGCGATCCAGAATTTCTTTTACGACGATGGAGTCATAGTTCTTTTCGTGAATCAATGAGGACAGAGCCTCGCGCAGGAGTTTTTGAGTCTTTTGAATCCGCCGATCATTCCCCCGCTTTCCTGGCAACGTCATAGTTTCCTCTGAAGCCGCGCGGATGATGATGGACAAAACGTGTGCGGTTGTCCGCTATCGTACACATCGACCTTGGCCGTTCTTCACTCCGCCGCTTTTCAAGCCTACATTAGGAATGAACAAAGATCTGCTTTCATACTATTGTCCGGAAATGAATCAACCCATGATCATGACAGCTCGCCAGCGCAAGTTCGCGCTCACTGCGCATATCACCTTCTCGGTCGGCTGGATCGGCGCGGTCGCTGCCTTCCTCGCTCTCGCCATCGCCGGGTTGACCAGCAAGGATGTACAGATAGAGCGTGCCGCCTATCCCGCGATGGAGTTAACCGCTCGATTCGTTATCGTCCCGTTAGCCCTTGCGTCGCTGCTAAGCGGACTCATCCAGTCACTGGGCACTCCATGGGGATTGTTTCGGCACTATTGGGTCCTGGTGAAACTCTTGCTAAGCATCTTTGCCACCATCATATTGTTGAAGAAGATGCCTCTGATTGGCTACGCAGCCCGCCGAGCCATGGAGACCCCATTGTCCAGTGCCGATCTCCAAGTAGCGGGGATGCAACTCGTGGTCCATGCCGCTGGCGGCATTCTGGTCTTGCTTGTCATTACGACGCTGTCGGTATACAAGCCATGGGGCCTGACCAGCTATGGGCGAACCAAGCAGCACGAGCGGCAATACCAGCCTCCAATATCACCCCAAACAGCAGGGGTAAAGGCGATGTCCGATTCTGGCAACGAAACAACCGGCGACGTCCTCGCCCGAGGACTTCAGATCCTCGTCGCCGCAGGCATCGCTGTATTCTTGGTGGTGGTGCACGTCTCGATGCACTTCTCCGGCCACAGTCTTCACCATGGTCACTGACCTTGGGGGCCGTAAGATCGAACCCGTCAAAGTTAAAGTATGAACGCAAGCGCGAACGTCATCGCGACTCCGGATGCATTCAATCATCAAAAGAATGGACAACTTTATCCAGGAGGTTTAGCTCAACCTGCGACCCGGTCGATGGAAAGCGTAGTCGGGAGGTCAATGAAGGCACGCCGAGTCTGGAGCCAAATCTCGCGACAATGGTTAGAGGACGGGCAGAGCCCGACAACAAATCGCCTCGCACGGAACATGATGCCAACCGGGCACGCTGTCCTATCAACGGCGCCGCGCCGGGATTGCCTTTTTCATAGTGACAACACGGGCGGACTGCGGGAATTCAGTTGGTTTTGGTGGACGGCGCTGGTCAGCATATCGACGAAGAAAGGACCGAGCAAACTCGTTCGCCAGTGGTGAATTGTCGTCTGACCTCATAATGACACACGTTGGAAAACACAATGAGGCGTCAGAGAGCGGCTTTAAAACTACACCCTCAATGCGAAAGCCAGGGGCTGTAGGTTTGGTGACGATGGCTACGCCAACGTGTTCGGACACTAAGTGGATCGCCTCCTGGGACGTAATAGTGTCGTGAGCATGTTTCGGAGCAATTCCCTCACGTCTAGCCGCATCTATGATCGCGTCATGAACGACAGGGTGAACTCGTCGCGCGAACACAATCCATTCATCTTTCGCCAGATCTTGGAGTGCTAGTTGTTCCTTCTGAGCAGCCGCATGTGTCTCTGGGAGAGCCGCATAAAGTGGCGTTAGAGCGAACGGCGCGGCTGTGATCTGAGGGTCCTCCGGAGGAGCTGTTACCAGCGCCAAATTCAGTTCGCCTGACAAGACACTTCGGACCAACTCGATTGAGAATTGACTGATCAGTCGAATGCCGAGCTTGGGGTACAGGGGCAGACGAATTGCAAGAATGGCCGAAACCCAAGCTTGATCGGCTTCGTGACAGTGTCCAATCGTCAAAACGTTGTTTGCTCCGTCGTGGGCGGCGCGAGCAAAATGAACCGCACGGTCCATATGTAAAAGCGAGGAGCGAGCCTCCTCAACGAAGACTCGCCCTGCGTCGGTGAGCTCCACGCGGACAACCCGTCGATTATCGCGAGTGAAGAGGCGGAATCGATGCTGTTCTTCGATCTCAGTGATCTGTCTGCTGAGCGCAGATTGAGTTAGGTGCAATCTGAGGGCGGCCTTCGTGAAGTTCAGCTCTTCGCCTAAGGCAATGACTGCGTGCAAGTGGCGTACTTCGACGTTGGGAAACACTGCTCCAACCCCCGCCCAAGAGTTCGGTAATACAGAAGTTTCGGCCTGCCATTTGTGTAAAGCGACGAGTGGTTATGGGCTTAGAACCCGGTCGCTTTGGAAAAGTTTCCCGAGAGCCTACAAATATTTAGATCACTTGTATCTGAAACCCGCTCCAGACGGAGGTTCTTGGCTTTGGGGCGAGGATGGACACTTATCCCCGAACCGAAAAGCCGGTAATAGGGGCCGCACGCTGCAGGTTCAATCGGCGAAGTAACTGCGCGTTTGCGGCCACGATGATGGTGGAGAGGCTCATCGCGACTGCACCCACACTCATCGGCAGATCGAGTCCCCAGTGGACAAAAAGGCCCGCTGCCACGGGAATTGCGACGAGGTTATAAGCAGTGGCCCAAACGAGATTTTGGATCATCTTCCGGTAGGTAGCACGAGACAGTTCGATCGCTCCTACAACGTCGCGGGGATCGCTGCGCACAAGCACGATTCCGGCCGACTCAATCGCCACATCGGTTCCCGCGCCAATCGCGATTCCAACGTCCGCGGTCGCCAGCGCCGGTGCGTCGTTCACGCCGTCACCGACCATCGCGACCATTTTGCCGCCTGCCTGAAAGCGCTTGACCGCCGATGCTTTGTCTGCGGGAAGAACCTCGGCTGCGACTTCATCGATGCCGATGCGACGGGCGACCGAATCGGCCACCGCTTTGGAGTCTCCGGTGATCATCGCGACCCGGATTCCAAGCCGATGAAGGCCCGTGACGGCTTCATTGGATTCGGGCCGGATCTCATCCTCGACGGCGAAAGCGCCAAGCAGTCCCCCTTCCTCGACGACATAAAGAACCGTCTTTCCATCGGATGCCCAGGCGGTCGTCAACTTTTCAAATTCTGGGGGTACTCTTACCTTGCCATCAGTCATCAAACGAGGCCCGCCGATAATGACGCTCCGGCCGTTTACGCGCGCCTGTGCCCCACGACCGGGTAGCGCTTGGAAGTCGACGGCTTGCAGTGTGGGCAGGTTTCGGCGCTTGGCTTCGGTCACAATTGCTTTCGCGAGCGGGTGTTCGGAGTTGGATTCAACGGCGGCAGCACGGGAAATCAAGTAATCTTCGTTTGCCCCAGGAGCAGCGATTACCCCAGATAGCGCGGGGGACCCGCGCGTGTGGGTTCCAGTCTTATCGAAAATCACCATGTCCAGATTGCGGGCACGTTCCAGTGCAAGTCTGTCCTTGACGAGAAGACCATTCTGGGCCGCGAGCGACGTGGAGATCGCAATCACTAGTGGAATCGCAAGTCCCAGGGCGTGCGGGCACGCAATAATGAGGACGGTTGCCGTCCTGATTAAGGCATGTTCTTTGTCTCCTGAAAGCCACCAGTAAGCGGCAGTGATTGCGCCAGAGGCGACGGCCAAGTAGAAAAGGATTGCGGCGGCCCGGTCAGCGAGAGCTTGGCTGCGCGATCCAGAAGCTTGTGCAGTGGCAACGAGCCGCATGATGCCGGACAGGGCCGTCTGATCCCCAACAGCCGTAACGCGGATTCGAAGACTCGCACCACTGGCGACCGTTCCCGCAATGACCGCGCCACCTGGCCCCTTCGAAACTGTCCGAGACTCGCCGGTAATCATCGACTCGTCAACATCGGCGGATCCCTCGACGACTGTGCCATCCACCGGGACGCGGGTTCCGGGGCGGGGCAAGGACAACGTCGTTCACTTTCAACTCAGAGATTGGAACGGTCTGAGTCTCGGTTCCGCTTACACGTTCGGCAGTGTCTGGGAGCAGCGCGGCGAGTGCATTGAGCGCGCCACGGGCCTGGGAAATTGCTCTCATCTCTAGCCAATGGCCGAGGACCATGATCGTGATCAGTGATGCAAGCTCCCACCAAACGTCAATCTCGAAGAGGCCGAACGTTGCTGCGAGTGAGGTCCCAAAGGCGACTATGATCGCCAGGCTAATGAGAGTCATCATGCCCGGCTTGCGGTCGGCCAGTTCGCCCCACGCCCCGCGGATGAAGACTAGCCCACCATAAACAAAGACGAACGTTCCAAGGATGGTGGGAATAAGCTTCGAGCCGGGGAAGGAGGGAGCGTTGTACCCAAGCCAGTGTTGGACATCGGTCGACCAGAAGACCACTGGTACCGTAAGAGCGAAGCTCAACCAAAACTTGTCACGAAACATGGCGACGGAGTGTCCAGCGTGACGATCGTGACTCGCGTGTGCTCCGGACATCTTGTGCTCCGCGTGCGGGTCGATCGCTGCGTGATCTTCGTGAGCCGTGTGGTCCATTTTCAACTCCGAGGTCGAGGGGCCACAAGCGCACCTGGTGGTCCCGGTTAAACATGCTGTGGACTAGTGATTTTCTGGCACAGAGTCGGATGCATGGGCGTGGTCCATACCCTTCATCCCTGACGTGCTGTTCTTATTCATAGGTCCAAAGCGAACCTCGGTGGCAACTAGCTTGTCTTCTGAACCGGTTGCGTGGATGACAACCTTATCCCCGACTTTCAGATCCTTCAGGGCTGCCGGTGAGCCACTCTTTTGGAACTTTGTCGATGCGCTCAAACTCACAGTGACCGTCTTCTTGGATGTGGTTTCGACGGTAATGGAGTTGTCGAAAATGCTAGTAATCGTGCCCATCACGTGCTTCTCATTTCCATGGGCGAACGCGATTGCCGAGAATGCTAACGCTAGTGCTGCCACGCCGGATCGTCTCCCACCCGAACGCGGCGGCTCCCGCGATGCCCACAGCGGTGATCGATAGAAGAAGAGTGCGTTTTCTCATGCGTTGCCTTTACTGGGGACTTGCGCCCGTCTGAAACGGGATGTTCACCTCACGAACCGGTTGGTCGATTCCGCCTGGCTGCGAAGGCGCTTCGAGGCCGTCTGTGAGCAAGTAAGATTGCAGAGAAAGTGAGCTCGTGGCGAAGTTCTCCAGCGCCGTGACGTAGGAGACTTCGAGCTGCATCAGTGTTCTCTGGGCGATGAGAACCTGCGGGTAAGCTGCAGCCATCTCTTGGTATTTCTTGGTGTACATCTCATACACCTTTTGCGCCCTCGGTATCATCTGGTTCTTGTAGCGGTCGACCGCGGTTTGCGAGAACGTGTAGTTCTGGACGATGCTTGCCGCCCGCTCCCGTAAAACGAGCTTCACGCGCTCCACTTCGTGCTTCGCCCTCTCCGCATCAGCCTTAGCGGTAGCAATGTTTCCCTGGTTGCGGTTAAAAATGGGAATTCTCACCCCCACGTCGGCAAAGCCCTGCAGGCCGACAGATCTCCCGCTAGGCTCGGACAACAACTCGCCATTCTGCTGCAAGCCGCCGCGGATTTGCAGGTCTGGAATCGGTTCCCGTTTCGCGCGAACCAAGGCTGCTTCGGCACGTTTGACGCCGAGTTCGGCGATTCTTACAGCCGGACTCTCGTTGACGATTTTCTCCACCAGTTCATCGGCATTGACCGACGGAGTGTCCTCGAGTTTTCCTTCGAGCTTCATCAAGGGCAGCCGCGGATTCCCCACCACTGCGGCCAGCGCTTTCCAAACCCGCTGCTGGTTCTGCTCAGCCATGGCGACAGCGAGTTGTGCCTGTTGCGATTCCACTTCCGATTCAAGCACGTCGGGAGCGTCCGCCTGGCCGACATTCGCGAGTTGATGGGAGGTCTCAACGGCGTCGGCGGCAAGCTTGCTGAGATTTTGTCGCAACTCCAGCGTCTGCTGGGCAGCCAGCGCTTGGATGTAGGACATCCGTGCGTTTGTGACTACGCGCACTTTTTGCTCCTCGGCTTCGGTTTCCGCCTGTTTGAGCTCCTGGTCAAAAATCTTTCGATTCAGGCCCAGCTTTCCACCGAGCACGATGTCTTGCTGCACGAAAAAGCCTTGCTCGCCCCCGTGAAACGACCCGCCTCGGATCTGTTCGCCCTGATAGCCGACAGTTGGGTTCGGGTAGAGCCCCGATTGCTTCTTCCTGCCTTCCGCCGCCTGGATGTTAGCGGCCGATTGCTTGAACGTCGGATTGTTCTGTAAGGCCATCTGTTGAAGTTCTTCGAGTGTCATCGTCTTTTGTGCAGATGCTAGCGTTTGCGCTCGGCACGGCAAGGTGACCAGTAACAAAACCCAAGAAAAGCAGAGTCCGAATCGCGTTACACAGCGGAGTGGTGACACTGTTTCGACCTTCACTTCCGTAAACTTCACCGGCA
>WNGK01007069.1_pt1 | contig 12778 bp, 10 predicted proteins | sample 5400601 | NCBI WGS metagenome assembly WNGK01 (sample SAMN13153376, study PRJNA577476) | soil metagenome | isolation source: 60 cm soil or saprolite under Garry oak tree replicate 1 | place: USA:California | collected 2016-06-15 | reverse complement strand
AGGTGCTCCGCGCAGTGCAGCGGGACCTTGCCCGTTACGATATCGCGATTTTCGTGAGCGCCAACGCGGTCGAGTACGGTGTCGGTGATCCGGCAGCGTGGCCGGCGCGCCTTATCACGCTCGCCCCCGGGCCAGGGACCGCGGCCGCGCTGGCGTACCTCGGCATCGGCAACGTGCGCATCCCGGCCACGACCATGGATAGCGAAGGCTTGCTCGCATTGCCAGAGCTCGCCGTTGTCGCCGACAAACGCGTCGTCATCTTTCGCGGCGATACGGGCCGCGAGCTGTTGAAGACCGCCCTGGAAGCGCGCGGAGCGACCGTCACGCAGGTCGGGTGCTACCGCCGCGCGCGTCCGGAGAGCGGTGCCGCGGGCCTGCTCGAAGCCTGGCGCGAAGGGCGCATCGATGCGGTGACGCTGACCTCGTCCGAAGGGCTCGGAAACCTCTGGTCGATTCTCGACGCGCAGGGGCAGGGCTATCTCGCGGCGACGCCGACGTTCGTTCCCCACCCGCGCATCGCCGAGCACGCTCGCGCGTTCGGCCTCTCCGAGGTGATCGTCACGCCGCCGGCGGACGCCGGCCTGCTTGCGTCGTTGCTAGAATACTTTGCTGCCCATCCGCCTTCGAACTGATCTGACTGGACATCATGCAACCCGACATCCTCGTTACCGCGCCGCTGCCGCCGTTTCTCTACGAACCGCTGAAGTCGGACTATCGCTGTCACGACTATTACCAGTCGAGCCACAAGCCGGGGCTGCTCGCCGCCGAAGGCGCGCGCATCCGTGGCCTGGTGCAGGGTGGCGGCACGATGACGCCGACCGAATTGCTCGATCAACTGCCGAAGCTCGAGATCATCTCGGTGTTCGGCGTCGGCTACGACGGCGTGCCGGTCGCGTACTGCAAGCAACGCAGCCTCAAGGTGACCAACACCCCGGACGTGCTCACCGACGATGTCGCCGACGTCGCACTTGGACTGATCCTCATGACCGGCCGCGGTTTCGTGCGTACGAATCGTTTCGTTCAGGCCGGAGAGTGGGAGAAGCGCGCACCGGAGCTCGCCACCAAGCTTGGCGGGAGGAAGGTCGGCGTCCTGGGCCTCGGGCGTATCGGCAAGGCGATCGCGCAGCGTGTCACAGCGATGGGCATGAAGGTCGCCTACACCGGCCGCAAGCCGCAGGACGTACCTTACGAATACGTGCCCGATCTCAGGAGGCTCGCGGCGGCAGTCGATTTCCTGGTCGTGGCGTGTCCCGGCGGTCCGGCGACCAGGAACATCGTCGACGCGGGCGTGCTTGCGGCGCTCGGCAAGAAGGGAACGCTCATCAACATCGCCCGCGGCTCGATCGTGGACGAGCCGGCGCTGATGACCGCGCTCCAGGCGGGCACGATCAAGGGCGCCGGGCTCGATGTGTTCGCCGACGAGCCGCACATCCCGGCCGAGCTCCTGGCGATGGATAACGTGGTGCTCCTTCCCCACGTCGGCAGCGCAACGCGCGAGACGAGGCAGGCGATGGGCGATCTGTGCAAGGCCAACCTCGACGCGTACTTCGCGGGCAAGGGCGTGCTGACCCTCATTCCGGAGCTGCGGTAGGCCGCTCGCGGGCCCCGCGGATGCTCGATACCCCACTCGCTTCCGCGGGGCTCCACTCGCGGCTCCGGGTAAAGACGCGAGCGAAGGTTCGCGCACGCGCCTGGGGTATGAAGCGTGCGCGGGCCTCGCGAGCGTCCCCGCGGGCCTCGCGAGCGTCCTCTCGGGTCTCCCGAACGCCAACATCGTCGCCCTTCTACAAGCTTAGGGCGAAACGGGTGTATCTCACCGCCGCTGTGGCCACATCACCGCCGCCAACGACGCGAGCACGAGCGCCAGCGCCAGGAACTCGCTCACGCCCGGCCGCTCACCGAGGAAGAGCATGCCCGACAGAACGCCGACCACCGGCACCGGCAACGAGGAAAGCGAGCTGACCGCCACTGGCAGCGTGCGCGCCATGCGGAACCAAACCCAGTTCGCCAGCGCTCCCGAAATGAAAATGTTGTAGACGACCGCGAACCACCCGGTTCCCGACATGGTCGCGAGTGAAGCGAGCGGGTGCGGGTCGAGCGCGGGCGCGGCCAGCGCGATCGGAATCCAGCCGAGCAGCATCAGCCATCCGGTCAGTGCGCTCTGAGGCAGCGGTGGCGCCCAGCGCCGCAGCAGGACGGTGCCGAAGCCCCACGCTACCGCGGCGCCGAGGATCAGCAGCGTCCCGATCGGCGCGCGACCCACGTTCGCCACCTCCTCGCCAAGCAGCACCGCCAGGCCACAAATTCCGAGGACGAGGCCGAGGAGCTTTCGGCCGGAGAGCGGTTCGTGCAGCAGCCAGAGCGAAAAGAGGAAGCTCCAGACCGGCAAGGTATAGGCGATGATCGCCGAGCGGCCGGCGGGCATCTGCTGCACACCGAACACGATCAGCATGTTCCAGGCCGTGATGTTGAACAAGGCGAGCGCCGCGACCCGTCCCCACCACGCCCGTGGAATACGGACCGAATCGCCTGAGAGTTTCGCGATCAGCAGCAATCCCAGCGCTGCGAATGGCAGCGTCGACGCGCGAAACGTCAGCGGCGCGAGCGCGGTGACGCCCACCTTCAACACCGGCCAGTTGCAGCCCCAGGCCAGCGTCAGGATGGCGACCAGCAGCAGGCTCGACGCCGGCACCCCTTGTGGCGGCGCGGACGAGCCTGCGCTCATCCGCGCGCGCGGAGCTCGGGCACGCCTTGTCCGTATTTCGACTCGTGCAGTGCGCGCGCCTGCGTGACCCACTGATCGCGCTGGATGCGCCCGGGAAACTCCGGCAGCTTGGCGTCGAACTCGGCGATATCGCGCTCGGTCCAGCGCGCGATCTGTCTGAACGTCGTCACGCCGAGATTGTGCAGCATGCGCTCGAGCACAGGCCCGACGCCGACGATGAGCTTCAGGTCGTCGGGTTCGCCGACGCCGGCGAGAATGGGCGGCGGCGCGTTGGTTTCGATGTCGATCACCAGCTGGCGATAGCGCGCGGTCTCGCTGCGCGCGTCCGCGAGATCGCCGAACATGCGCTCGCGCTCACGCGCGATCTCGGCCAGCTGCCGGAGCGCGGCATCACGCGTGGAGATCTCGCCGCGCAGCATCGCGGCCTCGGCGTCGCGGCTGCGGATGAGCCGGGATTTTTCCGAGCCGAAGGCATCGTCGACACGCTGGGCGCCTGGCGCTGTTATTGGCGCGGACGGCGGCGACGCAACGGTTGGCGATGGCGGCAGAGCGAAATCCGCAGCGGGGCGCTTTCGCGCGCCGACGTAATACCCGGCGAACGCGGCAAGCGCGATGACGATGATGAGAAAAACGATGATCATGGTGCGGGCCGGCGGGTGTTGCGTGGCGCCGCCCCGTGCTACCCCGTGCGCCACGCCCGGGCATTGTACCGAGTCCTCCGCGGAAACGGTTACTCCTCTGGCCCCGCCCGTTCCGCTCGCGCACCGACCCCCGCATGCTGGGGGGAGGGGAGGCTGTGGGATTTGAAAGCGCGGCGAAGCGACGCTCTCGTTCGCAGCGGACGAAGGCGCATGCGCGATCCTGCTACAATCGACTCGATCGCGGTCTGACCGCGTACGTGTTACCCGCCGCATTCCCATCATGCCGGATCCCCAGGACGAAGCTCGCTCGCCATCGGCGGTCGCGCCGGCCCCGGTGGGCGAGCCTGCGCGGCCGCGGCGGTGGCTGCGAATCGCACTTCCCCTCGCGCTCGCCGTCGCAATCGCCGCGGCCTGGATCGACGCGCGCAACCGCGATCGCCAGTTACGTCTCGAAGTCGCGCAACACCTCTCGCAGCTCGAGATATCCGACAAGCTGACGGAGGCCACCGTCAAGGCGGCGCAGGACAGCTTGCGTGACGCACAGGCGAAGATCGCCCTGCTCGAAAACCGCCTCGGCGAGTCGCAGACCCAGCAAGCCGCGCTCGAGGCGCTGTATCGGGAGCTCGCGCCGTCGCGCGACGAGTGGGCGCTGACCGAGGTCGAGCAAGTCTTGCTGCTGGCGAGCCAGCAGTTGCAGCTTGCCAGCAACGTGTCGGGCGCGCTCGCCGCGCTCCAGGTCGCGGATGCCAAGCTGCAGCGTCTCGACCGGCCGCAGTTCGTCCCGTTGCGACGTGCGATCGGGCGCGACATGGATCGGCTGAAGGCGGTACCGTTCGTCGATGTGCCCGGACTGTCGCTGCGGCTCGACCAGGCGATCGCGGCGGTCGACTCGCTGCCACTCGCGCTCGAGGAAAGGCTGCCGGCGCCTCCGCCGGAGGCTCCACCCCAGGACGAATCGGCGTGGCGCCGATTCCTGCGCGAAGCGTGGCAGGACCTGCGGCAGCTCGTACGCGTCGAGAATCTCGATCGGCCGGAAGCGCCGCTGCTCACGCCGCCGCAGCAATTCTTTCTGCGCGAGAATCTGAAGCTGCGATTGCTCGCGGCGCGGTTCGATCTGCTGTTTCGCGATCAGGCGAACTTTCGATCCGATCTGTCCGCAGGCGACGCGTGGCTGAAGAAATACTTCGACACTCGCTCCAAGCCCGTGCAGGCGCTGCAGACGCTGCTCAGGGAACTGCGGGCGACCGAGATGAGCATCGAATTGCCCGGACTCGCCGGGAGTCTCGACGCGGTCCGCGTGCTGCAGCTCCAGCGCGAGAAGCGCCTGCGCTAGGAGCGCGAGGCTCGAACGGATGCGCGTCCTGTTCTGGTTTCTTCTGCTCGCCATCGCCGCGGTCGTCGCGGCGCTGGCAGCGAAGCTCAACAACGGCTACGCCCTGCTGGTCGCGCCGCCGTATCGGATCGAGCTCTCGCTCAACCTGCTGATCATTCTCATCGTCGGCAGCTTTGTCTCCCTGTACCTTGCACTGAGAATGATCGTGCATACGGTGAGACTGCCCGCCCAGGTGCGCGAATGGCGGCGCCAGATGAAGCAGGCGCGATCGCGCGCCAAGCTCGACGCCGCGACGGTCGCGCTGCTCGAAGGGCGCTACGGCAAGGCGCAGCAACAGGCGAACGAAGCGTTGGCATTCCCGCGCGCATCCGGCGTCGCGGCGCTGGTTGGCGCGCGCGCGGCGCTCGACGTGCGTCAGTACGCGGGCGCCGAAGAATTTCTCGCCCGGCCGGAAGCGCAGCCGCGAAGCCTGGCGGTGCCACGGCTGACGCTCTCAGCGGAGATCGCGCTGGAGCGTGGCCAGCCGCAGGAGGCCCTGCGAATCCTCGAGTCCCTCAGGCGCGAAGCCGGTATGCACACCGCGGCACTGCGGTTGGAGCTTCGCGCGACGCAAGCTGTGGGGCGCTTCGGCGATATCCCGCCGCTTGTCGAGCAATTGATCAAACGCGGCGTGTTCGATACGGCACAGGGCGAACAGGTAAAGACCGCGGCGCAGCGCGAGCATTTGCGCGCGCTCGCCACCGACGCCGCGGGCCTGCGCGATGCATGGGGCCGCCTGCCCGACGCGACGCGGACCCAACCCAAGGTCGCGCGCGCGGCCGCACAGAGCTTCCTGCTACTCGGAGGCGACCGGGAAGCCGCCGAAATCATCGCCCGCAGCCTCGACCGCGAATGGGATTCGGAGCTGGTCGAGCTGTACGGCGAATGCCGGCTCGGTGACGCGACCCGGCAGCTCGAGCAGGCCGAGCGTTGGCTCTCGACGCACAATCGCGATGCGGCGCTGCTGCGCGTGCTGGGCACCCTCTGCGAGCGACAGCAGCTCTGGGGCAAGGCGCAGACGTATCTCGAGGCCAGCCTCGCCCTGGACAATCACTGGCGAACGCATCTTGCGCTGGGAGAGATGCTCGGCCGGCTGGGCCGAGGCGACGAAGCCAACGCGCATTTCGTCGCCGCGTTGAGATTGGCAACCGACGAGCTAAGGCGGCGGTGAAGCCGGACCGGTCGCTGTCCGCAAGCCAGAGATGAGCCGAGAAACGCTTCGACCTAGCGTTGTTCGCCGAGACTCCCACGCATGCAGTTCGAGCTGGCCACACGCTTGTAGAGGGCGCTGACCCAGGCGTCGAAATCGCCGACGCGGGCGGCGGGGGCGACCTGCGTGAAGCCCGTCCCGCTTGCGCTCCAGCAGAACACGCCGGCGAAGCGGCTCATGTCGAAACTGTTCGCGTGCTTGAGCCTGGCGATCGATCCGTCGACGAAGTGCTCTCGCCAACCGGGGATGTCGAACTCGGTCATGCCGGCCATGACGGTCAGATATTCTTGCGTCTGTATTGGCCAGTCCACGATGGCGCCCTCCGCATTTCGAGCGAACAGCGCAACCCCGATGTGATCCGGCACCAGCAGAAGCGCGTACTGATCGTCGCCAAGCTGCTTGCCGAACGACGGGATCGCGCCGAGCAGCACGCGCATTTGCAGGGCTGCGTTTTGCCACTGCGAGAGACTGCCCGCCTGCGCAACCAGCATCCAGCCGATCGCCGCCACACCGGTCGCCAGGCTGATTCGCGTCAATGTCGCCGCGAGCCCCGCGCCGAGCGATACGTAGAGCCAGGCGACGTACAGATTGCGACCGCCATCGCTCACCTGGGGATCTACGCCGGACAATAGTGCCGGCGCAAGGACGTAGCCGAGCGTGCTCAGAGCGCATGCGAGGACGAGCGGCACGGCGCGCTGATAGCGATCTCTCGACGCGATCACCACGCCGACGAGCAAGGCCAAAATCAACAGGCCAGCGACAAGCGCCCACAGCCAGGGTGGATCGATTCCCGGCTGTCGCGCAAACAAGCCGCCGTATGACACCAGGCGTTCCAGATATTCTCCCGGATTGGCAGGCAGCGTCGACTGCGGATACACCTTCAGCGGCGTGCCGAACAGGACGCTGCGCCACGCGATATAGGCGGCAAAGGCCAGCCACGACGGCGTGAGATCGAGCGCCGCGAACCGCAGGTAAGCGGCAAACTGCGATCGGGACGGGGGTCCTTCCCGGGACGCCCTGAGCGCAAGATCGACAAGGAGCGCGACACCCGCCAAGGGCAGGGCGCTCTCCTTCGAAAGGAGGGCGGCGCAGACGAGCGTCACGCGTATTGCCTGGCGGTAGACGCCGGCTACTCGTGGTCCGCCGTCGAGCGTGGCGAGGAAGAGAAGGCTGAACAACGCCGCCAGCACGTCCGCGCGCGCGGCAGGCCAGAACGTCGTCTCGCCGGCGAACGGGAACACGGCGAACAACACCGCCGGCAGCATTGCCGCGCCATGCAGGCGCATTCTTCCGAATATCCACCGCGAGGCGATGCAATAGACCAGTGCCGCGTTGGCGAGATGCAGCGCCAGGCTATGCATGCGCCACCCCGCCGCCCAGGTACCGAAGACTCGCCAATCAATCGCCCAAGTGATAGCTGCGATGGGGCGATACGCAAAGTTCCCGGCGCCCAGGGACTCGACAAAACGCGTGACCACCCACTTGGCCAGGAGTTGCTCCCGGTCCGCGTGAGCGATGACATGCAGGTACCCGAAGTCATCGCTGAGGAACGCTCCTGCAAACCCACGCACGTGCAACACAACCGTCGTCGCCACCGCAAGGGCGGCAAGAAGACCCGCGATGTGCCAACCCCGATGGTGTGCGGGCAGCCCAATCGCAGCGTCGTTCTCCTGGCCGGCCCTGCTAACGGAGGCCATGGCGACACATCCAACGCTCACACCGTTTGGTCATCGTCCATTTACCCTCGATGTCCGGTACACCACTCAACCCGACCGCTTCAGCGCGAACACGACAATCTGCGCGTCGCGATAGACCGGCGTCCCCAGCTTCGCCTCGATCGCCGGCAGGCACGCCTGCACGTCGGGCCATTCGACCTCGGCGTCCGGCGGCGTCTTCCAGGCGCCAAGGTGCATGACCAGGTAGTCGGCGCCATAGGACTTGCCGGCGAGGATCTCGCTCAGGTGCGCGAATTGGCTGAAGCGAAAGGCGCGCACGGTCGCGGGATATTCGCCGAAGTCGCGCACGCCGCACACCGGCGTGGTGAGACCGATCTTCACGTACTGGCGATGGATCTCCTGGTACCAGGGATGCGGGTTGAAGTTCGACTCGAGCCGCCACGGCGCCTCGATCAGCGTGAGCGTACGCGGCGGCCGTTGCGCGAGCTGCCGGTAGAAGTCGGGGACGGGATCGTGCGGAATCTCGAGCACGTAGGGGTTACGCGCGGGATCGTAGTCGTACTGGAAGCGCAAATGGCCCATGAACTGGTTGGGCCGATAGAAGTAATCCGGCATCGGTCCGGCCCACCACAGGAACCCCGCCGCGACCACGACGATGAACGCCCGCCATGCGGGTCGCCCGAGTGGTTCCAGACACGCCACCGCGCCCTCCGCAAGAAAGAGCAGCAGGAACGGCAGCGCCGGCAGCAGGTAGCGCGCCAGCACGCCGGGGTGATGAATCCACTGCGGCTGGGCTGCAGCGATCGCGATCGCCGAGCCGACGATCACCGTGCCGAGGTAGGCGACCAGGTCTCGGTCGCGCCGCCCGAGCCGATAAATGCCAAGTACGGTCAGCGCGCCGAGCACGACGAGAAGCGCGGGCTGGGCGACCCCGAGCAGCATGAGCAGCGTGCGGTAGATGCTCTCCGGCGTGACCGCGTCCGAGCCCGCCTTCGCGGAGAACCGGACCCAGTCGTTCATCAGCGGGGGCGCGAGCACCGCGGCCAGCGGCACCGCCGTGGCGACGCCGAGCAACGACAATCGGAGCAGCGCCGGCGTGCGCCGTGCGCCAAGGATCGCGCGCACACCGTAATAGCCGAACGGCAGCAGCGTGAAGGGCAGGGTGATCGGATGCAGCCAGCCGGCGAGAAAGGTTGCGACGACGTAGCCCACGGCCGGGGGCCACTGCGGACCATCTTTCTGCCACCACTTTCGAAACGCGACGATCGCGACGAAGGTGAGCAGGCTCGTGAGCGCGTACGGTCGTGCGCTCTTGCTCTGATAGACCAGAAGCGGCGAGATCGCGAGCAGCATCACCCACGTCGCGCCCACTGTGGGCGTTATCTGGCGGCGCAGTGACAGCCCGGCGAGCACGAGCAGGGTCACGCCCGCGATCAGCATCGGCAGATGCATCACCCACTCGGTCAGGCCGCCGTGCAGCGCGAGGAAACGGTAGTAGAGCGTGAGCGGGATGCTGTGGTCGGCGAAGCCGAAGGTTCTCGCGATGCCCCAGGCGTCGGAGTGGAGCACCTTGTGCACGGCGTGCCACTCGTCGTCGACGAGCACCTGGGTGCCGAGCTGGTACCAGCGCAGCCACGCGCCGACCGCGAGCGCTAGCAGGATCGGCCAGGCCGACGGCGCCGGTCGCAGCGACGCCCACCGGCGGGAAGGCGTCATGCGGTCGCGGGTCGCGTGTCGGATGTCGGCGCGAGCCTGAGCTCGGGTCGCGTCGAGAAGATACGGGGCTTCGCCAGGCCCCAGCGCCACAGCCGATACTGGATGCTCGTCCAGAGCACGCCGAGGCCGTAGACCACCGAGCGGCCGAAGCTGATTTCGCTCGCTGCTTCGAAATACCTCGTCGGGCAGGAGATCTCGCCGATGCGCATCCCGAAGGCATGCGCCTGGATCAGCATCTGGTTGTCGAAGATGAAATCCGGCGAGTTGGCCGCCAGCGGCAACGTCTCGATGACCTTGCGCGCGTAGGCGCGGTAGCCGGTGTGGAACTCGGAGAGCTTCGCGCCGACGATCAGGTTTTGCAGGAAGGTCAAGGCGCGATTCGCGATGTATTTGTAGCGCGGCATGCCGCCGGCGAGTGCGGTGTTACCGAGAATGCGCGAGCCGATGACGACGTCGTACACGCCCGAGGCCACCATCGCCGCCATCGCCGTGATCAGCCTCGGCTCGTACTGATAGTCGGGGTGAAGCATCACGACGATGTCGGCACCTTCGGCCAGCGCCAGCGCGTAGCAGGTCTTCTGATTGGCGCCGTAGCCCCGATTCTCGGGGTGGCGGTAGGCGACGATGCCGAGTTGTCGCGCGATGGCGAGGGTTGCATCGTCGCTGGCGTCGTCGACCAGCAGCACCACGTCGGCCACGTCGCGCGGGATCGCGCGGAAGCATTCCTCCAGCGTCTTCTCCGCCCGGTACGCGGGCATCACGACGGCGATCTTCTGTCCGTGCAGCATGGCTTGTCAGCCGCGTTAGGTCGGTATGGGACGCACGAGATAATACACGTGCCCCCAGGTCGTCCGTGGCGGGTCCCTTCGACTTCGCTCAGGACCGGCTTCGACAAGCTCAGGCCAGGTTCCACTGAACCACCGACGGACCCTCGGAGCTTGCTCGATCCCCGGTTCCCGTGTTCAATCTCGCACGGCGCTTGGTCGACGGTCCGGCATGCTCTTCAACAGCTACGAATACCTGATCTATTTCCTGCCGCTTGCGCTCGCTGCGTATTTTCTGCTCGGGCGAACGGCGACGTGGGCCGTCGGCTGGCTCGTCGCCTGCTCGCTCTTCTTCTACGGCTGGTGGAACCCGAAATACCTGCCGCTGATCCTGGCGAGCATTGCCTTCAACTTCGCGATCGGCCGCGCGCTGCACCGGGGCTCGCAGCGTGTCCTGGGTTTGTCGAAGGGCCACGCGAAGGCGCTGCTGGCCTGCGGCATCGGAGCCAACCTGCTGCTCCTGGGTGTGTTCAAGTACGCCGATTTCGCCGTGCGCAATGCGGCCGATCTCAGCGGCCTGCCGCTCGCGCTGCCGCACATCGTGCTGCCGCTGGGGATCAGCTTCTTCACCTTCACCCAGATCGCGTACCTGGTCGACGTCCACCGCGGCCAGGCGAAAGAGCCCAGTCTGCTCAACTACGCGTTGTTCGTGAGCTTCTTCCCGCATCTGCTGGCCGGGCCGATCCTGCACCACAGCGAGATGATGCCGCAATTCGCCTCGCCATCGAACAAGCGACCGCAGTCGTTCCATCTTGCGGCGGGGCTGTTCCTGCTGGTGATCGGACTGGTGAAGAAGGTGTGCATCGCCGACCCGCTCGCGCCGGTCGCCGCGGTGGGCTTCGATCACCCCGAGGCAATCTCGGCGCTCGGCGCCTGGCTCTCCGTACTGGCGTACACGCTGCAGATCTACTTCGACTTCAGCGGTTATACCGACATGGCGCTCGGCGCCGCGCGCATGTTCAACATCCAGATGCCGGTGAATTTCGATTCCCCGTATCACTCGACCGACATTCGCGAGTTCTGGCGGCGCTGGCATATGACCTTGTCACGGTTCCTGCGTGAGTATCTGTACATTCCGCTCGGCGGCAACCGCCTGGGTGATGCGCACACCGCGGTCAACGTCATGGCGACGTTTTTGCTCGGCGGGCTGTGGCACGGCGCGGCGTGGACCTTCGTCGCCTGGGGTGCGCTGCACGGGGCGGGGCTGGTATGCCTGCGCGCCTGGGAGCGGACGGGCCATCGGCTGCCGCGCGCAATCGCCTGGGCCGTCACGTTTCTCTTCGTGATGGTCACGTGGGTTTTCTTCCGGCCCTGCCGCGGAACTCCAATGCCATGGCGCTCGACTTCCGGCCGACGTGGCCGCGCGGGGCGGCGGTAGCGGTCGGCCTGCTGTGGTCGGTGCTCCAGCTCGGCAAGGTCACGCCGTTCCTCTATTTCAACTTCTGATGGAATTACCGCGCTCTCCAGGTCCGACTGTCGAGCGCACCAGCGTGCGTTGGGTCGCCGGCGTGTTGACGGCGACGATCGCCTGCCTGGTCGCCGCGGCGGCATTCGTCATCTGGGTCGACCCGTTCCAGCAGTATCACCTCGCGTCGCGCTATCCGCCGCGCTTCTATTTCCTGCATCACCGCTACATCAATCCAGGCCTCGCCAGGAACCAGGCGTACGACACGGTCGTCAGCGGCTCGTCGATCATGGAGAACACGCCCAACGATCTGGTGGCCAAGGCGTGCGGCGGCTCCTCGGTCAATCTCTCGATGCCCGCGATGAGCGCGTCCGAGCGGCGTCTGATGCTCGAGACGGCGCTCGCCAGCCGATCGGTGAAGCGAGTGATCGCGGTGCTGGATTTCAACGAGTTCGCCGGCGGCATCGAAGAGCGGCAGGACGTCGCCGGGCCGCTGCCGAGATACCTTTACGACCGCAATCCTTTCAACGATCTGCCGTACCTGATGTCCTGGGACGTGCTGGTGAAGGCCTGGCGTATCGTGGTCGGCGACACGAGCGAGAAGTTCACCTCCGATCCCAACGGGGCATGGTTCTGGGGCAACGTTGTGCCCTTCGGACGCAAGCAGGTGTTGCGCGGCCTGGACCTTGGGAATCTCAACGCCCGATATCAGCAGCCGCAGCGCACCTTTGACGGGATGCGAGCGAGCTTCGAGCATAACCTGCTGCCCTTCCTGGGATCGCATCCCGACACGGAGTTCGATCTCGTCTGGCCGCCGTACTCGATCTTGGTCTGGCTGGATTTCGCCCAGCGCGATCAGGTGCAGGTCAGCCTGGATTTCAAGCGCTACGTCTTCGAGGCGACGCGCGGGCTCCCCAACGTTCGCGTCTTCGATCTGCAAGGCGACGCCGCGATCACGCACGACCTCGATCGATATGACGACATCTATCACTTCGACCCTGCCGTCAATGCGCGGCTGGTCGAGGTCGTCTGTCAGGGCCGCAATCGGGTGGATGCGAGTAACATCGGTGACTTTGAGCGGAAGCTGCGGGAGCAGGTGGCGGCCGCCGCGACGCCGGCCGGGCTGGCGGCAGTCGTCTCGGGTCCGTCCTTCGTGCGCTGATGTGAACGCCGCGACCACGCCGATCGAGAGCGCGTCGATGAAAGGAT
>WNGK01007104.1_pt1 | contig 12779 bp, 12 predicted proteins | sample 5400601 | NCBI WGS metagenome assembly WNGK01 (sample SAMN13153376, study PRJNA577476) | soil metagenome | isolation source: 60 cm soil or saprolite under Garry oak tree replicate 1 | place: USA:California | collected 2016-06-15 | reverse complement strand
CTGGTTGCTGAACTTCGCCACGCATTCGCCAGACGATCGGGCGCTGACCGGGTTTGGGCGAAGGCCATAGCCTGGCCGCTGCGATGTCGCCTGCCAGGGTGATGGGACCGGGTTGTTGCCACGAGAAAGGGACCACCTGGCGTCATGGGTGATCATGCTCGGTTTCCTTTCTTGTCGTCAACGGGCGCGGCAGTGCTCCGTAGCAAGCGGCCACCGTGACGGTGGTGCTGGCCACTGTGGTTCAGCTCAGCTCCTGGATGAGAGCGAGGATGTTCCCGTCGGGGTCTTTGAACCATGCGGCCTTCGCGCCGCCCCCGGTGGCGATGTCGCCGTCCATGTTCATGCCCGGCAGGTCGTAGCGCTCGAACGTCACGCCGCGGTCCGTCAGGTCGGCGACTTCCCGCTCGATGTCATCGACGGTCCAAAACGCGCAACTCGCCCTGGATGTCCCGGCGCCATCACTCAGGTACATGAAGAATGTCGACCGGTGGGCGCACTCGTACAACACGCCGGCGTCGCCTTCCTCACGCGGGCGCTGCTGCAGAACGCCTTCGTAAAACTCTCGTCCCCGCTCCACGTTCGATACCGGCACATATGCCGAGACCTGGCCATCACGTAGCATGACTGGTTCCCTTCCTATTGATCGCTGCGGCCGCGATGACCGTGGCGCCCTGGATGCCCGCACCATTCGGGGCTCTGGTTCTGTGATTGGCCGGCGGCCGAGATGACCTCGCGGTAGAAGGCGCGGGCCTGCTCAAAGCGAGCCCATCTGAACATCTCGACCTGGTCGTCGCCCCAGTCCCATCCGCGCTCATCCAGCAGCCGGCGATAGTGAGCGAGCATCTCGATAACTGCTGATGGCAGACCAAGCGTCCCGCAGTCCACTCGCCGACGCACGCGTCTAGTACGGCAGCCGCACTTGGGGTCCTGACCTGCGGGAGGACACCAGGCGAGCGGCGGCGGGCATAAGACGCAGCCGCCTTTCGATCATGTGCTTGTGATCACGACAGAATCGAAGGCGGAGGGGCTGCGGCCGTGCTTTGCCCGGACGCAGGTGTGGCTGCAGGCGGGCAAGTACGTGGCGGCGCTGGCCGGCGGGCTGCCGCGGGTGAATGGGTGGAGCATCGCCCGCCATGCCGGGGACCGGGCCCCGGACAAGACGCAGCGGCTGCTGAATCATGCCAGCTGGGATGAGGTGGCGGCGATGAGCATCGTGCGCCGGTTCGCCGTGGCCGGGCTGGACGATGCCGCCCGGCGGATCCGCCGGGCGGGCGGGATGACGGCCGGGGCGCTGGATGAGACCGGGCAGGAGAAGCACGGCGCTTGCACGGCCGGCGTCAAGAGGCAGTACCTGGGATGCGCGGGCCGGGTCGCGAACGGCATTAACACCGTGCACCTGGCGTACGTGCGGGAGGGTACCGGGCACGCGCTGATCGGCGCCCGGCAGTGGATCCCGCGTGAGCACATCAGCGACCCGGTGACGTCCCTGGTCACCGGGCTGCCCCTTGACCTGCGGTTCCGCACCAAGGGGCAGCTGGCGATCGACATCTGCGCGGACGCGTACGCCGACGGGATCAGCTTCGATTTCATCTGCGGCGACTTTTCCGACCGGCCCCGCTGGCGTCCGCCACGTCCGGCGAGCCTCCTTCTGGCAGCGTGACGGCCCTGTTAACCTGCCGGGCCAGGGACGTGCGGGACGTCCCGGGGGATCGGGGGATTCGTGGCGCGGAAGCTTGTCATCGGGGATCTTCGCGTCCAGGCGGTGGAACGGGACGGCCGCGGCCGGTCGTTCACCATCGTGTGGCCGGACGGGGCCGTGCACGAGGCCGCGGACCGGTTCCTGCGGGGCTATGACGGGTCGGGAACCCAGCGCACCTACGCCTACCTGCTGGTGGATCACCTGCGGTGGCTGGAGCGGGAGGCGCTGACACTGCAGACGGCGTCGCTGCAGGACCTGAGGCGTTACATGGCCGCGCTGGGCGCGGCGTGGCGCGGGCCGTATGGCCAGCCGTGGCGTACTGGCCGGCGCCCGTTCGGCCAGAGCGCCCTGTCGGCGGCTGCCGCGTGCGTGAAGGGCTTCTACCTGCAGCAGGCATTGCTGGGCGTCAACACCGGGCTCGGCTCGCAGCTGCAGCTGGCACGGTTGCCATCGCGGGCCGACCGGCGGCGGGCGTTCCTGGGCCACGTCCAGCGCGAGCTGCCAGCCAACCCGCTGGCCCCGCCACGGCTGCGGCGGCGGCATCCGAAGCTGCCGCCCGAGGGGGCCCGGGACCGGCTGCTGGAGACGGTCAGCACGGCCCGGGACCGCCTGGTGGTGACCTGGCTAGGCGACGGGGGGTTCCGGATTGGTGAGCTGTGCGGGCTGCACCTGGCCGACCTGCACCTGCGCGAGGGTGGGGCGTGCGGGCAGTGCCGGGTGCCGCACGTTCACGTCTGCCACCGGGACGGCAACCTGAACCGGGCGGCGGCCAAGACCAAGCACCCGTGGCGGGTGGAGAATGGCGTGGTTACCGGCGGTCTGATCAAGCGGGCCAGCCCGGCGATGATCCACGCCTACTTCGAGTACGTGACCACCGAGTACCCCGCAGACGCCGGGCACGGCATGCTGCTGGTGCAGTTGCACGGCGAGAATGCCGGGCAGCCGTGGGCGCCGGATGCGGCCCGCGGGATGCTGCGCCGGGCCGGGATCCGGGCCGGGCTGGGCCGGGTCCATCCGCACGCGTTCCGGCACGGCTTCGCGACCGCCGTGCTGGACGCGTCGGGCGGCAACCTGGTGATCGCCCGGGACGCGGGCGGCTGGGCGTCGACGACCGTGGTCAGCGAGACCTACGCCCACGCCGACGTGCACGACCCGGCGTTCGACGCGGCGCTGCGCCGGGTGTGGGGCCAGGAGCGGTGAAAGCCGACCCGCTGCTGCCGCTCTACCGGGAGCAGCATGGCGCCCGGGACGGGCGGGACCGGCTGGAGCTGCTGACCGCGCTGATCGAGGGTCCGGCTTTCGACCCGCTGTTCCGCGCCGGGGTGATCCGCATCCCGGCCCGGCACCCGGTCTTCCGATGGGCGTGCCTGGTGGCTGGCTGCGAGCGGCCCCGCAAGGCAAGCCTCGACATGTGCCACGTCCACCAGGGGCAGCGGGCACACGCGCAGGCCGACGGTGAGGGCATGGCCGCGTTCCTCGCCACTGCGCAGCCGCTGGGCCCCTCGGTCTGGGTGGAGCAGGTGCCCTGCCGGATCTGCCCGGGCCGGCCCGCGACACATGCCCGCTGGCGGCTGTGTCACCGGCACAACAGCCGCTGGTATTACCACCAGCGCGGCGAGGGGGAGCAGGCCAGCTTCGAGGACTGGCTGGCCGGGCAGGTCCCGTTCGACGGGTACGGGTCCTGCCGGGTGGCCGTCTGCCCGGACCTGGCGGCCACGCCTTTGGGCTTGTGCTCAGGTCACGAGTCCCGGTACCGGGCAGCCAGGAGGCCGGGCGGCGCGGCGCTGCCCCGGACCTGGGCTCACAGCTATGAGCGGCAGGATCTGCCGGTCCCGGTTAGCTGCCGCGACGAGGAGCAGTTCCGCGCCTGGTGCGCCAGCCAGCCGCCGGTGCCGTGGCCGGGCCAGATCAACCTGCTCGGGCTGGCGCCGCTGCCAGCTGCCGAGATCCGCTGGGGCCTGTTCGCCCATACCCAGCGGGAACGGCACACCCGGTGGGATACCGGCTGGGTGCAGAGCCTGGTCAATACCTGCCGTGCCCGCGACGTCGGCTCGCTGACCGAGCTTGACCTTTCGTGCTGCACCACATTCACCGTGCTGGTCGCCCGGGAGATGCTGCACGACCTGCGGCTGGCCTACTTCACCCCGGAAGCCAGCCGGGACGCGGGCTTCATCGAGACCGACCACTTCGGGGTGCGGTTCCCCGGACGGGGCAGCCACTTTGACCTGACCGGCATCGCCCAGCGGTGGCTGCGGAACCTGCTCTGGGATTACCTGGCCGACTTGCTGCGCTCCCCGTCCTGCCCGCGCACCGGCGGCACCTTCGACGCTTTCCGCCGCGCGGCGATGGAGCTGAGCGCCTTCCTGGCCGTCGACGCGCCGGGCCGCGGCCACGACCCTGCCCGGCTGATGGCCGCTCATATTCAGCGGTTCGCTGCCGACCAGCGGCACCGCGAACGCGAAGGGCTGGCGTCGCTGGCGATGCGCCGGGCGGACGGCACGCCGTCCATCGTCACCACGACCACCCGCGCCATCACCTTCAACCACGCCCGCAAGCTGCTGCGGTGGGCGCTGGACTCCGGCGCCGCCGAACAGGGCGGGCTGTCCCGGGAGTTCATCACCGCGATGCCCGCCGCCGGGCCCACGCCGGTGCGCAAGCGCAGCCCGTTTCCCGACGAGGTCGCCCGCGCCCTGGCCGACGAGGCCAACCTCACACGGCTCGCCGCGCTGGACCCCGCCGGCTTCGGGTTGCGCGACATCTGGGAAACGATCATCGTCACCGGGCGGCGGGTCAGCGAGGTGCTGCAACTGCGGCTGGACTGCACCGGTCGTTACGGCGGGCTGGCAATGCTCTGGCACGACCAGACCAAGGTCGGCCGCTACGACCAGGCGATCCGCATCCCCGAACCGCTGTTCGAGCGGCTCGCCGAACGCCGGGAAACAACCCTGTCCCGGTTCATTGCCCGGCACGGGCATAGCCCCACCAGCCAGCAGCGGGCAGCGATGGCGCTGTTCCCCGGCCGCTACCGCAACCCCGACGGGACTGCCCCGGTCACCTACCAGTGGTTCCATCGCGCGTTCAGGCAGTGGGTCGACGAACTCGACATCGGCCGCTGGGTCGCCCACCAGGCCAGGCACACGCTGGCCACCAGCCTGCTGCGGCACGGCGCGACCCTCACCCACATCCGCCGCTACCTCGGACACGTCTCTGACCGGATGGCCGAGCACTACGTCCAGCTCAGCCATTCCGATCTGGAGGATGTGCTGCAGCACGTGTGGGTCGCCGGACCCGGCACCACCAGCCCCGGCAAGCTGCTGTCCAGCCCCGCCACGGCGATCACCCGCGAACAGGCCCAGGCGCTGGCGATCGACCTGTCCCGGCGCAGCACCCCGGCCGAGGGCGGGTTCTGCACCTTCCAGCCGGTGGTAGCCGGCGGCGCCTGCCCATGGAACCTGGACTGCGGCAACTGCGGCAAGTTCGTGCTCTCCGGCGCCGATTTGCTCTACTGGCGTCGCAAACGCGAGCAGTGGTACTCGATCGCTGAACGCGCGCCCGACGACGCCACCGCCAGCTGGCTGCATGAAGTCTTCGCCCCGACCGCGGCCGCCATCGACGGGCTGGAAGCCGCGCTGGCCGGCCTCGGCCTGCTCGACGACGCCCTTGCCCTGGACCTGCGCCGGCCCCAGGACTACTTCCAGCGGGTCTGGAACATCGGGTTCCGTGCCAGCGAGCTCGCCGGCGCCGCCGCAGACGCGGATGCCATTCCCGATGACCAGCCGGACGCGGACGGCGATGAGCTGGAGGCGACAGCATGACCCCAGATCGCACGGCGGCTGCGATCGAGGCCCGCCGCCGCGCCGCCGAGCAGAAACTGCAGCAGGTCCGCGACGCCATCGCTGACCTCAGGCGCCACAAGACACCGGTCACCTACCCGGCCGTCGCCCGCCAGGCCGGGGTATCCCGCACGTTCCTCTACGCCAACCCCGACGCTCGTGCCCTGATCAGCAAGGCCATCAGCACAGGCAGCGGACCCAAGACGTCAGCCCCGGGCACCGGCAGCAACCAGGAGCCGTCCTGGCGGGAACGCGCCCTCAACGCCGAGGCGGCGCTGACGACAGCCCACGCCGAGATCGCCGCCCAGCGGCGCCGCATGGCCATCCTCCTGGGCCAGATCCGTGACCTGGAACACGACCTGTCACCGGAAGCGGCGCAACGGCTGGCCACCGAGAACGCCACGCTCAAGCAGCGCGTCCGCCAGCTCACCCACGACAACAGGACCCTGGAGGAACGGCTGGAAGCCGCCCGCTCCAACAACCGCTTTGCCGACCGGCGCATCGCCCAGCTCGAAGCCCAGCTCACCGAGCGCGCACCAGCCCGCTGACCGCGCCCGCCTGCCTCACCCGCGGCATCGCCCTCGGAGTGTCCCGGCGACCTTCACGTCACGCACATGCACGCGACGTGAAAGCCCAGGTCAGAACCTCGCTCACAGCCCGGCCGGTCGGAAAAGGCGACGAGGTGTACGGCAGCAGCACCCAGCTGCGGGAGTTCCTGGAGGACCACGGGCAGGCCTATGTGCTGCGGGTCGCCTCCAGCTTCCCGGTCACGCTGGCCGGCGGGATGAAGCTCACCTGCGCGCAGGCAGTCAGGCAGCTGGTGAAGGACAGGCGGCAGTGGGAGGTCCGTTCCGCCGGCCAGGGCTCCAAGGGCCAGCGGTGGTATGCCTGGGCGCAGATCGGGACCGCCTCCCCGCGTCACCACCTGCTGATCCGCCGCCACCTGGCCACCGGCGAGCTGGCCTTCCATTACTGCTATGTCCCCGAAGGCCAGCTGCTCACCAAGCCGCGGCTGATCAAGGCGGCAGGGCTGAGGTGGCCCGCGGAAGAAGATTTTGAATTCGGCAAGGACTGCTTCGGCCTGGACCAGTCGCAGGTCAGGCTCTACACAGCGATCATGCGCCACACTGTGCTCGTCATGGCCGCCCTCGCGGTCTGCGCCGTCACCGCTGCCCGGCTCCGCGGCCGCACCAGTACCCAGGCCCCGCCGCCAGCCGCCCCTGACCAGGCACCGCCGGCTGAGCCCGGAATGGTCCCGCTGACCATCCCGGAAATCAAGCGGCTGCTCGCCTTCCTCACCACCCGGCCCCTCCCGCCAGGACACGTCATCCACTGGGACGCCTGGACCCGCCGCCACCAGGCCCGCGCACGATGGTTCCACCAGCGCGCACGCCTGCAACGGGACTACATCCTGGTCAGCTAGCGAAGTGCGGCTGCCGTACTAGGCGGCTGCATGGCGGTACTCCGGGCCGTTTGGTCCATATCCAGGTAGCCTCCTGGCCCGCGCTGGCGGGATCGGCGGGTCTACAAGTGGTACCGTCGCACTCCCGTAAATTCATCGGTGCGGCGGCCGGTACGTGTCCGCGTCCTGTGCCTGCAGCGCCGGGACTGCTGCGACCTCCGCGCAGGCGATAGGCGTATCACCTGACGACAGGGAAGGGACACCGTTGACCTTCAGCAAGGCGAGGTCCAGGGAAGCTTGTCCGCGAGGCCGAAGCACGGGGAACACCAGCCGCGGCTTGGGCCCTCGCCGCCGTGAGCCCTTGCCGTGGCGGACGTTGAGCTTGCCGAACCGGCCCAGTTCCCACCGCACGTCCTCTAGGTCGAGCATCCGGGCCTCGTTGATCCGCAGGCCGACGTCGGCTTCCAGCCGGACGGTCGCGTAGTTGCGGGCGGCCGGGGCGAACTTGCGGCAGGTGGCCAGTTCCCCGCGCCACCCGGCGAACAGCTGCCCGATCTCCGCCTCGGCCGGCGGGATGCGCAGCTGCGGGTCGACCGAGCTCCGCGGCCGGTTCATCTCATCCAGCGGGCACTCGATCATGCGGCCGGTCAGGTTGTGCAGCTCGATCTTGTGCCGCAGCTCCAGGAACTGGAAGTACACCGTCAGCGCGGCCGCCCGGCCGGTACGCGTCGACGGCTTCGCCTCGCGGAGCACCTTGCCGAAGTAGGTATCCGCGTCGGACGGCTGCATCTCCCGCAGCGGCCGGCCGAACCCAGTCCCGGATCAGCTCTAGGTGGCCGGTGTCGTTGCGGATCATGCTGTCGGCCAGCCTGGCCGAGGCACGCGCGAGGACGAACCCGGCCAGCAGGTCGGTCTCGAGATCCGCGAGTTCCTCCGCGCTCGCTGCCGTCCGATGCTCGCGGAGGTCACGCACCAGGGCCAGAGCCAACTCACGCCTCCCGACTTCACCTGAGACGAAGAGTCAGCGTCTCGGGCCAGATCATTTCACCGAGGCTGAAAGAAAGTCAGAACGACTCGCCGGCGGCTGGACAAGACCACAGTCCCTGGTCCAGGCATGATCGGGTCGGCAGGCAACCTCCGGCAAACTCAGGAACCCGGCGACTGTTGCTCAATCATGCGCCGAGTCTAGAAGACCACCACGCGGGGAACCGGCCGCCAGCCATAGCACGTCACCGACGAATCCGTGGACGCGTAACGGTATTACCTGCAGACCCATCGATGCACCTTGAGCGCAGTTAGGACCCGCTGCTTCAGCAGCAAGGTAGCTGACTTCACCTAAGGGGACACTATGGAACGACCTGCGGAACGGCCTGCCCGTAGTCATGGATCCGCGTCCGGCGGGCCGGCGGACGCGCCGTCGGAGACGCCGCGGTCAGGGCCGCGCCGTCTCATCGAGCTGAGCCACCGAATCCACCACGGCATGGTCACCTATCCGGGACTGCCCGGACCCGAGATCAGCGACTACCTCTCCAGGGAGGCCTCCCCCGCCCGCTACGGGCCAGGCACCGAGTTCCACATCGGGCGCATCTCGATGGTGGCCAACACCGGCACCTACCTCGACAGCCCATTTCACCGCTTCGCCGGCGCGACCGATGTGGCCGGCCTGCCCCTTGAGAGTGTCGCCGACCTCGACGGCGTCGTGGTGCGGATCGGTGCCGGGCGGCGTGCGATCGACCGCGACGCGCTGGCCGCCTATGACGTTGCAGGCCGGGCCGTGCTGGTCCACACCGGCTGGGACCGCTACTGGGGCACCGAGCGCTACGGCACCGGGAACCCCTTCCTCACCGCTGCCGCCGCCGGCTGGCTGGTCGGGCGGCAGGCCGGGCTGGTCGGCATCGACTCGGTCAACATCGACGACACCAGCGGTCCGTCGCGGCCGGTGCACACTGCTCTGATGGCGGCTGGCATCCCGATCGTGGAGCACCTGTGTGGGCTTGACCAGCTCCCGCCGGACGGCTTTCGCTTCCATGCCGCCCCGCCCCAGGTCGCCGGCATCGGCACCTTCCCGGTCCGGGCCTATGCCGTCTTGGCCGATGGGTAGGGCTGCAACCGCGGCCGATCGTGCTGCACGTGCTGGCAGTACTCGGTTCGGTCTTGCGGGATTGCCGCTTCTGTGGACCTCTCTGAGTGCTGTCCCCGAGCCGAAAGGAGTGTGTTACCACCACTGGTGGCCAAGACGTGACCCACGCAACTTCGGCGCATCCGAACCCGCCTGGCCACCCGGGACCCGGCAACATCGCGAGATGCCAGCTTCGCCGACCTGCCGGGGCTGGGCCTCTGCCGGCCTGCGGCTTCCGCTGGGAGAGTGGGTCCACGGCTGCTTGCGGTCCGTGACATTTTGCGACAAGGCGCGGCTTCGCCGGGACCCTGGACTGCTGCGGGAACGGGGGACGTCGAGTGCACCGGCGCAGATCCGGATTGGTTTCACATGTCTGCAACGAGATGAAGGAGGAGAACGATGGCGACGCGTAACGGCAGTGCTACGTGGACCGGGGATCTGAAGACGGGCTCGGGTGAGCTGACGGTTGGTGAGCGCGCCTGGACGAGCGCGTACTCGGGCTCGTCGCGCCTTCATGGCGTCTTGCCCGGGTTCGAGGACGGCGCGGGAACCAATCCCGAGGAGCTCCTCGCGGCGGCACACGCAGCCTGCTTCAATATGGCGCTCAGCTATGCCCTGACAGAAGCCGGTCTCGCTCCCCCGCGCTTGGTCCAGACGCGGGCGCGGGTTCACCTCCGCAACGTCGGCGGCGCACCCACGATTCAGCAGATCGACATCGAGACCGAGGGGGATGTCCCGGGACTCGATCAGGACGGCTTCCGCGAGCGGGCTGAGGAAGCGAAGTCAGGCTGCATCATCTCGCGCGCGCTCGGCGGTGTGGAACAGATCAACCTGTCGGCGACGCTCTTGTCGTGACTCCGTTTCGACGGCCGCTGAGGTGAAGCTCGATCGAGGTTCGCGAGAACAGGAAGGCGGCAATGTAGGGGCCATCGGCCAGCAGCGAGTGGCGATCGGTTCGAGCAGGCTCGGTCTTTAGAAGCGAAATCAGGCTCGTTCGATATGACCAGCCAAGGAGGGATCAGATTCATGCTTGAGGACGGCAGCGTGGCCGCGAGACTCCCCGCGCAGGATCTCCAGCGGGCGCGCGTGTTCTATGCCGAGAAGCTCGGACTCGAGCCGAGCGAGGAGCGGCCGGGCGGGCTGCTCTACCAGTGCGCACGCGGCGAGTTCGCGCTGTTCGAATCGGACGGCGCCCCCTCAGGGTCGCATACCCAGATGGCCTGGCAGGTCGACGATATCGAGGAGGCCGTCGCGCAACTCAAGGCCCGAGGCGTGCTGTTCGAGCAGTACGACTTGCCGGGGCTAACCACGCAGAACGACATCGCGCAAGTCGACGGCAACTATCCGAGCAAGGGCGGGGTTGGCGAGCGAGCCGCGTGGTTCAAAGACAGCGAGGGCAATCTGCTCGCGATTGGCCAGCCGATCCTGAGCAGCTGACGACCATGACGGAATCCTCAAGAACGCCTGTGGCGCGGTGACCGGGAACTCATCACCATGCGCGGCTACGCGGACGCCGATGTCACCCTCGAGCCGGGCCAGGCCGACGGCCTCGCCAGCCTGATCGAGATGCTCACTGCCGCCACCAGGGCAAAGCACAGGCACTAGCCGGCGCGCTCCGCCAGGCGCGGGCCGCAGCGGCCGGCCCAGAAGATGAAGAGTCCAGCTATGCCGCCCCGTGACCGCCGCCGGAAAGGGCTGCCCGACGTCGACGCGCTGATGAACGCCCACGACGCCGAGCAGGCTAAGCCGGACGAGATGATCACGATCTCCGGTGCCGAGCACATCGTGGCCAGCGCCCGGATGACTGATCTGGCGGCTACGCAGAAAGCCGCCTACCGGCGGCACGCCGCCGCCAACGGCAGCGAGGCCAAGATCGCGGCGGCCGCCCCCCGGGTAGCCGCGGCGGCCGCCGAAGCCGACCGCATCGCCGATAATTGCATCCTGGAGATGCAGGAGATCAACAGCGCCGGACTGGACAGCACCGGGCACGTGCTCGGCCAGATGCCCTCGGCCTGGGATACCGGATCAGCCGTCATCGCCGCGCTCACGCAACGGGCGGGGGCCGGGCGACCGTCCCAGGAAAGATCATCGCTAGCGCCAACCGGCTGTACGGATCCCGAACCCTCGCCATCTCCGGGCAGGAGGTGCCGCATGAAGGACACCATCACCGGCCGGACCTACCTCGAACGAGGACATCCCGCTGTCGTGCTGATCCGGTGGGGACCCGGCGTTGGGCCGCGCAACGTCCTGATTCGCCGCCGGGATGGCAGCACCGTGGTCCGCCCATTCCGTGGCCTGCGTAAACCACCCGACATCCGGGCCGAGAAACCCGGCCGCCGGGCTTAGCGTTCAATCCTGTTCCGATCTTCTTATTATGAGCCGTATGACGCGTGTCTCCCCGATCTCCGATGTCCCGGCGCGTCTGGGTTGACCAGACGAAGGTCTTGATGGGCGTCGCAGGGTGTCTCCCCGTCTCGACCGGCCCGGTTAGCAATCCCGTTAGCGAATGTGCGCTCTGGCCTGCTACTCATGGATGTATTCCATGCACAATAGCGCCCGCGCTGGTTTTCGTCAGGACCGGTGTGGCGCATGGGGCATGCGAGGTCCCCCTTGTGCGCGGAGATCTCGGGACTGTTAGCTGAAGACGTGCGCTGGACAAAATCCGTGAGCACGTGGAGCCCGCCATGTCAATGCCCATCAATCAGGGCGGCTGGCCTAATCCGTTCGGCATTACGCCCGGGCCACGCCCCGGCCCCAGCGGACCGGGGGCGCCGCCGTGCACACGGCTGCGGCCACCGCGCCGATTCGCACGACCACCGGGGTTCCTGTGCGGTACGTGGCCGCTGGTGGTGGCGCCGCCCGTGCGGCGGCTACACCAGGTCAGAGCCGGCTACTCCGCGGCCCCTGGGCCGCTTACCAGTTGACCGCTGGTAGCCGGCCCTTCTACCTGCTAATCACGAACAGGTCGTCATCGCGGTCACCGATATTAGCTGAGGCTGTCACCATTGCTGACAACCGTACTAAGCCCTCGGATCCGCAGCATTACGCGGCCTGCTGGTGCGGGCCTGTGGTCAGTGGGCGGGAACGGCACCCCCGGGCACCCTCGCCTGGTTTACCGCATTTCGTCCTGGACGTGGAACGCGCAATCCTGCCCTAGCATGCACGGGCTTTCGGGGTCGGCGGGCATCTCGGTCCCGGCGACGCTGATCCAGTCGCCAGCCCGCGCCACCACCTCGCCCTCCGCGTTGAGCAGTTCCAGCGGGTCAAGGCGCGCGCGAAAACCAGCGGGCCACACCACCGGCACCGCGCGCTGCCCTGCCCTGACCCATACGCAATACTCACCGCGGTCAGTCCGGCCGCCCTCCAGTACGCCGTCCAGCGGTACCAGGAAGCGCGGCATTCCGGCATGCCAGGAACTGGTCGGCACCGCGACGACCGCACGCGCTGGTCGTCGGGCTCCGCCATCGGGCTCAAGAACAGTCACCTGCGTAATACCACCCTCGCGCGTTGGTCAGCCAGATCAGTTCGTGTCGAAATATTTGTACATTACGACTTGTACCGGGCCGATCAGCGTGTAGTCGCAGTATTACAGACCTTTAATTAGTGATGTCCGGTGTAGTGACAGGTGCTGTTCCTGGCGGTATGCAGGGTGTATGCGGTATGGGCAAGGTGGCGGGTTAACCGCCGAGGGCCGAAGGCGCCGGGAGCAGGTCCGGCTGGAGGCCG
>WNGK01021122.1_pt1 | contig 12780 bp, 10 predicted proteins | sample 5400601 | NCBI WGS metagenome assembly WNGK01 (sample SAMN13153376, study PRJNA577476) | soil metagenome | isolation source: 60 cm soil or saprolite under Garry oak tree replicate 1 | place: USA:California | collected 2016-06-15 | reverse complement strand
CCGGCCTCTTCACGATCAATGGTTGGGCGATCGATGGATTCACCAAGATTTTCTGGTATGACGAACCCGTCTTCCACCTGTGGCAACAGGTCGGAATCCTGCTCGCTACAGGAGTCGTGCTGTTCCTCATTGCACGTAGATTTGCCCGCCGCTGGGAATGGGCCTAGACCGGTTCCGCTCGGCGCATGCTCAGTAGCTCAGCCGCTTCATAGCTGGTAGCTTATTGTCATGCTTCCCGAGCTCTCCATCGGAGTCGCCGCTGCGGCAGCCGTTAGTTATGCGGGTCTGTGCACCATGTGGCCGACCTCGCAACTCTACGGCGCAACCGTCAGCGGCGAAGCACGACCTTCAAAGCGTCTGGCCCTCACCTACGACGACGGACCCAACGATCCCTACACGGGACATCTACTCGAAGTGCTCGCGCGGCATAATGTGAAAGCGACATTCTTCATGATGGGGACCTATGTTGACCAGCGTCCGCAGATTGCTCGGGATGTTTACGCCGCTGAACACGTAGTCGGGAACCACACCTACTCCCATCCCAATCTCATCTTCGTCGGCAAGCAGGAACTTCGCAGCCAGTTGGAGCGTACGCAGACAGCGATAGAAGATGCAGGGTGCGGAACCCCTTCGCTTTTTCGTCCGCCCTTCGGCGGACGCAACCCGCGAACGTTTGGTGTCGTCCGCGAACTCGGGCTCACGCCGATCATGTGGCGTGTCACCTGCTATGACTGGAGTGCCACTTCGCCCGATTCCATCGTGAACAAAGCGAACGCGCAGATCAAGGGCGGCGACGTCATCCTGCTGCACGATGGCGGACACCGCGCCATGGGCACCGATCGTTCCCATACGGTCAAGGCCACCGACGAGATCATTCGCCGCTACCAAGGCGAGGGCTACGAATTCGTTACCGTCCCGCAAATGATGAACGCGAGAACCGACGAATGATAAACGCGACAGCCATCGCGCAGAGCACACCGGCAGGCATCCCCATCCAACTCAATACCTGGTAATTCAAAAACTGAGTTGTAGTCGTCATCCGGTCGATCGCCCAGATGTAAGGTCCCGCGAGGGTTCCGACGAGGGCTCCCGCCACTCCAACGCTAATCCAAAACCGCATCCCGATTCTTGACAGTAGGGAACTCGAGGACAAAACAAGTCCGAACGCCGCTCCCGCCAGCGCGCCGAACGGCCCTCCAAACACGATTGCAACCGTGGCCAATGGGAGGAATTCGTCAGAGTGAATGCGGCCCCGCGGCAAGGCCCCAAGAACCAATGTAAGCACGGGACCGACTAAGGCCGAGAATATCGCCGACAGCGTAACCACCAAGGCTCGCGATCGAAAGAAGACCATGCCCGGCATCCTACACCCGATGTTATGTCCACTCTGGGAAGATCGCCGCTTGCCCGGTCGCAATCTGTAACGAAATGCCACCATTCGCATTCATTCTTATGAAAGCGCAATTATGGAGGTTCTTATATGGAAGTCACCGTTCAGCATCTCGGCGCCGTGCAGTTCGAGATCAAAACGCGCAATCACATTGTCATCAGCGATCAACCGGTCGAAGCCGGCGGTTTCGACGAGGGTATGACTCCGCCAGAATTTCTGCTCGCATCGCTCGGCTCCTGCGCCGCCTACTACGCCGTTGATTATTTGAGGCGAAACAATCTTCTGAAAGAGGGAACCAAGGTTACGGTCTCGGCGGAAAAAATGAAGAACATCACTCCCGGAGTTCCGTTCCGCGGCGCGCGCCTCGATAACTTCACGATCGAAGTGCACGCTCCCATCGAACTAACCGACCAGCAGCGCCAGGGACTCGAAGACTCCGTCCATCGCTGCCTCGTTCACAACACACTCATGACTCCGCCGAAGGTGACATTGGAGATCAAGAGCGCGGTCACGGCATAAACAAAAAGCCCTGCCGAGGCTGGGCTCTATTCACTCCGACGAATCAAGCACTGATGAGTGAGAACGCTTCGCGCGCCGCTGCGATCGTGTCTTCAATGTCCTGCTCCGTGTGTGCTGCGCTGAGGAACGCCGCTTCGAATTGCGAAGGCGGCAACCACACGCCGACATCCAACATTCCGCGAGAACAATCCAAACTGATCGGTGTTGCAGACCGATGCCGACTCCCAGTCTGTCACCTTCTTGTTGGTGAAGAACCAGGTAAACATCGAGCCGACCTGATTCGGCGTGATCGCCACTCCGGCCTCACGAGCTGCTTCGGTGATTCCATTTACGAGCTTTGAACTCAAACGGTCGATGCGCGAATAAATCGCGTCGCGGTTGTCGCGTAAGGAGCAGAGCATCGCCAAGCCGGCAGCCATTGCCAGAGGGTTTCCGCTCAGAGTGCCGGCCTGGTACACAGGACCAAGCGGCGAAACCATGTTCATCAGCTCTGACGGTCCGCCGTAGGCTCCAACCGGAAGCCCTCCGCCGATCACCTTGCCTAGCGTCGTGAGGTCCGGTTTGATTTTGTAGAGTTCCTGCGCTCCGCCGTAACTCACGCGGAAGCCCGTCATTACTTCGTCGAAGATCAAGACCGTCCCATCGCGCTTGGTGATTTCGCGAACGAATTCCAGGTAGCCGGGATTTGGCGGCACGCAGCCCATATTGCCGACCACCGGCTCGATGATCACGCACGCAATTTGCGACTTGAATTTCGCAAACGCCTCTTCCAACGCGGTCTTGTCGTTGTAGCGAATCGCCAATGTGAACTGAACAAACTCTTCCGGCAACGCCCGCAGATCCAGGGATCCCAAACGTGGCGACGCCCGAACCAGCCTTTACCAGAAGCGCGTCGCTGTGTCCGTGATAGCAGCCTTCGAATTTCAGGATGAATTTCCGATTCGTGTAAGCACGCGCCAACCGGATCGCCGACATGGTTGCTTCCGTGCCGCTGCTTACGAAGCGCAGCTTCTCCATTGATGGAAAAGCGCCCAAGACGGCTTCCGCCAGATCGGCCTCGGCCGGAGTGCTCGCGCCAAAACTTGTTCCCTTGCGCGCGGCGCCGATGACGGCCTCGACGACCTCAGGAGCGCAGTGGCCCAGCATCAGCGGTCCCCATGACAGGACGTAGTCGATGTAGTCGTTGTCATCCGCGTCAAACATGCGTGCGCCTTCGCCGCGCACGATGACCGGCGGCTCTCCGCCCACGGCGCGGAATGCCCGCACCGGCGAATTCACTCCACCGGGCATAAAACGCTCGGCGCGTTGTTGCAACTCTCTGGAACGATCAAGCTTGCGGGACATAAGACATCCAGGTGGACACGCCTACAGCTCGCGCCCTATGAAGTATTTCGACCTTTCACTTTAGCAAAGGGCGGCAGCATGGGCTTGTGAGGTGAATCACAGAGACATAACACAAAAACATGAACAAGCGTTTATTCTGGACGGAATGATTCGCCGCAAGACCTTTATAACCACAATCTTCCTGCTTGTGACTCTTCCGTCAGCGGCGTTTCCGCACGACGCCCCTCCGGATCCTTCACGAGAGTCGCCGGCTGTTACCCTTTTTCCTCATTCGCAGAATTCTCGTTTCTGGGCATCGGGTCAAGTAAATTTCATTCTCCAGGCCCATCCTGATTTCCTGTCGAAGTATTCCGGACCCAACAGCCTGCCCGCTCCTGGTGAAACCAAAGAGTCGCGGGTGCTGACCCTGTTTCTCGGGGCGCAGCTCGCGAAGAATACTGAGGCGCTGGTAGATTTCGAAAGCTCGGGTGGCCGCGGAATCGGGGATGCACTGGGTGTCGCTGGATTTACCAATCTCGATGTCGTTCGCAATCCATCCCTGGGGAGCAAACCCTACCTTGCTCGAGTCATGTTCCACGCGACCATTCCGCTCAGCGACGATCAGGTGGAGTCCGAACGGAATCCATTTTCTCTTGCGACCCACCTGGCAAGGCGTCGTCTTGAGTTTCGTCTCGGCAAATTCAGCACCGCTGATTTTTTCGACGTGAATTCCGTAGGCAGCGATAGCCACCTTCAATTTCTCAATTGGACCATCGACAACAACGGAGCCTACGATTATGCCGCCGATACGCGCGGCTACAGTTGGGGAGCCATCGCCGAATACCAGGATCGCAGGTGGGGCCTTCGTTTCGGAGAAATGCTTATGCCAAAAGTGGCGAATGGCATTGACATGGATTGGAATCTGCGCCGAGCCCGCAGTGAGAATATCGAACTCGAACTCCGGCCCGCGCTGCTACACGACCGAAAAACTGTTTTGCGTCTCCTTTCCTACGTGAATCACGGCAACATGGGCACCTACCGCCAGTCGGTCGCGAGATTCCGGGCGGGCCTCGACCCTCGTCCCATCATCGAAAACACCCGCGCCCAGGGAACCATTAAATACGGTTTTGGTTTCAACGCCGAGCAAGAACTCACATCCACCATTCGAGCCTTCGCTCGTCTCGGCTGGAATGAAGGTGCGCACGAATCCTTTGCTTACACGGAAGTGAATTCCACCGCCGAACTCGGGGCCGATATCGCCGGAAAGCACTGGCATCGCGCCTTCGATAAAGTCGGTGCAGCATTCGTCACCAACGGCATCTCTCGCGACCACCAGCAGTACCTCAAGCTCGGAGGACAAGGCTTCCTCCTCGGAGATGGCAACTTGACCTACGGCCGCGAGAACATTTTCGAAGCCTATTACACCGCGCATCTCTGGCGCGGCTTCTTCGGTTCGTTCGACCTCCAATCGGTTCACAATCCCGGATACAACCGTGATCGAGGCCCGATACTTGTGCCCGGACTCCGACTGCACCTCGACCTGTGATTCCGAAGTACTTGCCCAAAATTCAGAGCGTAACAAAACCTTTTGCGAACCGATGTGTGCCCGATTCCACGGTTCCTGCGCGTTCAGCTTGGGTGCTTTACAATCCTAAGTTGGCCACGTGAGGCCAGGGTTCCTATGGTCCTGCCGTTCGTCCGTGAGTTATTGGCGGACGCCCAGAAGTCTCAACAATTTGCGCGAGCGGCCTCCCTCCTCAAAGGCTCCGCGGGGCGTATTCGTCTGTCTGGACTCACGCCTACGGCGAAGGCCCTGCACTTCGCGCTTCTGCATCACGCGATCTCGCGGCCGCTGATTCTTATCGTCAACGACAACCGCACGGCCGAAGAATTGCTGCCGGTCGTGCAGAGCTTCTGCGAACTGACGGGAGCCGCAGCCCCGGAATCCGTCGCCTACTTGCCTGCCCGCGACGTGCGCCACCGGAAACGTTTCCATTTGCATTGCCCCGTTTGCCTCCACCGCAATTCGTCTTCGCGAAGCTGAGTTTTATCGTTCGCTGGCGCGCACCATTCGCCGACAAGACACGGTCGAACTTGAAGAATTGCTCCAACACCTCAATGTCGTTGGCTATACCTCGACCGACGTCGTCGAACTGCAGGGCGAATATGCGCAACGCGGCGGCATTCTCGACATCTTTCCTCCCGAAGCCGATCGCCCGGTTCGTATCGAGTTGTTCGGCGATGAAGTCGATTCGCTTCGCAAGTTCGATCCTTCTACGCAGCGATCGCTGGGAGAGATAGACGAAGCCGTGCTCCTGCCTTTCACCGAGACGCCGGTCTCAGAAGAACTGCTCGAGATCATCAACGCACGCCTTAGTGGAAAGCGCATCAGCGGGTCAGAAGAAGCTGTCGCTGCCGCCGTTCATAGTACCGGCGCAGCAGTCTTCCCGGGCTGGGAGTTCTACGCCCCGGTCGCCGGAGCCGACCAAACGCTGTTCGACATGCTGCCTAACGCATCGGTATTCGTCGATGAAAGAGAACGCATCGATCGCGATCTCGACGTTTGGTGGGAAAAGATTACTGGCGCTCACGAACGCAGCGGCATCGGCAATCTCATCCGCCCCGAGGAGCTCTATCTTCCGCCCGAACAGTGGCGTGAACTCATTCGCAGCAGCAGCGGCGCAGACGTCGAACAGCTCGGCATCGCGGGTACTGACGCCGATCACATCGAGTTTCTAACGCGCTCTACGACTCGCTTCCATGGTTCCGTGCCGGCCTTGATGGAAGAGATTCGCAAGCTCACGGCCGACAATCAACACGTCATGTTAGCCGCGGGCAGTCATGGCGAGCTCGAGCGGCTGGCGGACATCTTCAACGAATACAACGTGCCTTATCGACTCGGCACGCGCGCGGCCAGAGCGGGCGGACCGACCTACGCCGACGAAGCCGGATACTTCGCCGAAGACCTTCAGGCCACGACTCTCGTTCGCGCTTTCGTTCCGGACGGAGTAGCTCTCCCCGATGTAAACCTGATGCTGTTCGGTTCGCACGACCTGTTTGACGAAAGCGATGTTGCCGCCGTCCGCGCTCCGCGCCAACGGTCGAAGACCGCTGCATTTCTTTCGGACTTCCGCGATCTCGCCGTCGGAGATTACGTGGTTCATGTCGAACACGGCATCGGGCAATATCTAGGGCTCAAAGAAATCGCCCAGGCCGATGGCTCCATCGCGGAATTCATGATCCTCGAGTACGCGGACGCGGCGAAGCTCTACGTCCCGCTGACGCGACTCGATCTGGTGCAGAAATATCGGTCCGCTGAAGGTGGACGCCCGCTGCTCTCGCGTCTCGGCACGCAACAGTGGGCTAAGACCAAGGCGAAGGTCAAGAAGGCCATGCAGGACATGGCCGACGAGCTTCTGAAGCTCTACGCTGTGCGCAAGACCGCCGAGGGATTTCAATATTCCGCCGACAACGAATTCATTCGCGAGTTTGAAGACGCATTCGAGTACAACGAGACCGACGATCAACTGGTGGCCATCACCGACATCAAGCGCGATATGGAATCGCGTCAGCCTATGGATCGTCTGCTCTGCGGAGACGTGGGCTATGGCAAGACCGAAGTCGCCATGCGAGCGGCCTTCAAGGCGGTCAACGACGGCAAGCAGGTCACGGTTCTAACGCCGACCACGGTGCTCGCCTTCCAGCACTTCGAAACCTTCAAGCGACGCTTCGCGGCGTTCCCGATCAACATCGAGATGATTTCGCGCTTCCGCACGCCGAAGCAGCAAAAGGACATTGTCGAACGCGTCGAGCATGGAAAAATCGACATCCTCATCGGCACGCACCGAGTGCTTTCGAAGGATCTCAAGTTTCCCGATCTCGGCCTGGTGGTCATCGACGAAGAACAGCGCTTCGGAGTTCGTCACAAGGAGCGCTTAAAACAGCTTCGCAACGAAGTGGACGTGCTCGCCATGTCGGCCACGCCGATTCCGCGTACGTTGCACATGTCGCTCGTCGGGCTGCGCGACATGACCGTCATCGAGACTCCGCCGAAAGATCGCATGGCCATTCAGACGGTGGTGGCGGCATGGGATGAGTCCCTGATCCGCTCCTCCATTGAGCAGGAACTCGAACGTGGAGGCCAAGTTTATTTCGTTCACAATCGCGTGGAATCCATCTATGAGATTTCCGAGAAGATTCGCGAACTGGTTCCGCGCGCGCGTATCCTCGTCGGCCACGGACAGATCGGTGAAGGTCAGCTTGAGAAGATCATGCTCACCTTCATGCGGCATGAGGCCGATGTCCTGGTCGCCACCACGATCATCGAGAACGGACTCGACATCCCGCTTTGCAACGCCATCATCATCAATCGCGCCGATCGTCACGGACTCAGCGAGCTCTATCAACTGCGCGGACGCGTCGGTCGCAGCGATCGCAGGGCGTACGCTTACCTCCTCATTCCTCCCGACCGCGATCTAACGGATCTGGCGCGCCGTCGATTGGCCGCGCTCAAGGAGTTCAGCGACCTCGGCGCAGGCTTCAAGATCGCCGCGCTCGATCTCGAATTGCGGGGCGCAGGCAATCTGCTAGGAGGCGAACAAAGCGGACACATCGAAGCCGTCGGCTTCGAGATGTACACCACCATGCTCGAACAGTCGGTCCGCGAACTTAAAGGGGAAGTGGTACACGAGGCCGCCGAGACCCAACTCAATCTTGGACTCAACATTCGCATCCCGAACGATTACATCCCGCAGGAGAATCAGCGGCTGCGAATGTATAAACGCGTGGCCGGCGTTGAGAATCCGCAACAGCTCAGCGACGTTGCCGGAGAGCTCCGCGACCGCTACGGCGATCCTCCGCCGGCCGTGCAGAATCTGTTACAGTACGCGACACTGAAAATCGTTTGCCAGCAGGTTGGTGTCACGCAGATCGAACGCCGCCGCGATCTCGTCAGCATTCGTTTTAGCGACAAGGCGGAGATTGATCCCGCGAAGCTGGCAATATTCGTCAGCAAGAACAAAGGGGCGGCATTTACGCCGCAAGGTATCTTGAAATTCACGATGAAACCGACGCGCGCGGAAGAAATTCTTATCGCTCTCCGTGACCTTCTGGTCGAGATTGCGTCTGTTCCAGTCATAGCCTGAAAACTTAGTAGAGGTAATCCATGAAGACAGTGACTCTGTTGTGCCTGGTATTGCTTATGACGATGAACGCTTCCGCACAAACGAACGGCGAATACACCAAGCTCCTCGATCAGTTTTTTGACGGATATTTCGCGTTCAATCCCACGGCCGGAACGCAGGTCGGCTTTCACCAGTACGACAGCAAACTCGAAGATTACTCGCAGGCCGGCATCGATCAGGAGATCAAGTTCTCCCGCGAATTCGGCGACAAGTTCGCGAAACTCGATACCTCGAAGATGTCGCTCGAAGATCGCGACGATTTGGAGCTGGTGAAGTCGTCGATCAACTCCTCACTGCTCGAGCTCGAAGACATTCGCCAATGGCAGCGCAATCCTGACCGTTATTCGAGCGGCATCACGAGCTCCGTATTCGTGATCATGAGCCGCAATTACGCGCCGCAAGCCGATCGACTAAAGGCCGTAATCGCGCGCGAACGCCAGATGCCCGCCGTGTTCGCCGCCGCCCGTGCCAACATCAAGGACGCGCCGAAGGTCTATACCGAAATTGCCATCGAGCAGATTCCGGGCATCGTCAGCTTCTTCAAGGACGACGTCCCTGCGGCCTTCAAAGACGTGAAGGACGAAAAGCTGCTCGCCGAGTTCAAAGAGAGCAACGCCAAAGTGATCGCCGATCTGAATGCCTACGGCGACTTCCTGCAGAAGACCGTGCTCCCGGCCTCCAATGGCGACTTCAAGATCGGCGCCGAAAACTATCGCAAGAAGTTGCTCTATGACGAGATGGTGGACGTTCCGATCGAGCGACTCCTTCAGATCGGCACCGCCAATCTTCAGCGCAACCAGGCGGAATTCAAACGAGTCGCCGCCCTGATCGATCCAAAACAAACGCCGCAACAGATTCTCGAACAGGCCGAACAGGATCATCCAACGGGCGACCAGTTGATCCCTTCCTTCCGCAACGTACTCGCCGGGCTGAAGTCGTTTATTGAGACCGATCACATTGTCACCATTCCGTCGCCGGTGCCGCCGATTGTCGAAGAGACTCCGGCCTTCATGCGCGCCTTAACATCGGCATCCATGGATACGCCGGGCCCTTACGAGCACGTCGCAAAGGAAGCCTACTTCAACGTCACGCTTCCAGAAAAAGACTGGCCCGCGCAAAAGACCGAGGAGTGGCTGCAGAGCTTCAACCGCGGTGTCATCACCAGTACCGCCATCCACGAAGCCTATCCTGGACACTACACGCAGTTCCTCTGGCTCCACGACGTGCATTCGCGCGTGCGCAAATTACTCGGCTGCGGCACCAACGCAGAAGGTTGGGCGCACTACACCGAGCAGATGATGCTGGATGAAGGTTACGGCCGCGACAAAAGTCTGCCTGAAGAGAAGGATACGAAGTTCCTGAAACTCCGCCTCGGGCAGTTGCAGGATGCTTTGCTGCGTAACGCGCGATTCATCGTTGGCATCAAAATGCATACCGGCCAGATGACCTTCGCGCAGGGAGTCGAATTCTTCGTTCATGACGGGTACCAGACGCCCGCCGTGGCCGAACGCGAGACCAAGCGCGGCACCTCGGACCCGACGTACCTCATGTACACGCTCGGAAAATTGCAGATCATGCAGCTTCGCGAGGACTACAAGAAGAAGCTCGGACCTAAATTCTCGCTGCAGGAATTTCACGACGAGTTCATGAAGAAAGGGTTCCCGCCGGTGAAGATCATTCGGCGCGAGATGCTGGGGAACGACAGCCCCACGCTTTGAGTCTCGACACGAGAGTTCCACTGGTTGCCACTCACGGGCGTACAATCTCGTTTCGATAGGGCTTGCGAAAACTCATGAAGATGAAAGTCAGAAAAGCGGTGTTTCCGGCAGCGGGTCTTGGAACCCGCTTCTTGCCGGCCACTAAAGCTCAACCCAAAGAGATGCTGCCGGTTGTCGATAAGCCCATCATCCAGTACGGCGTCGAAGAAGCCATGCACTCCGGTTGCGACCAGATCATCATCGTCACCGGGCGCGGCAAGTCAGCGATCGAAGATCATTTCGACGTCAGCTACGAACTCGAAAAGATGCTCGAGGAGCGCGGCAAGACGGATCTTCTCGAAATCGTGCGGCACATTTCCGACATGATCCACGTCGCCTACGTCCGTCAAAAAGAGGCGCTTGGACTCGGCCACGCCGTTTACACCGCGCGTGAGCTTGTTGGCGATGAACCCTTCGCCGTCCTCCTCGCCGACGACGTTATCGACGCCGAAAAGCCATGCCTGAAGCAGATGATTGAGATCTTTGAAGAAAAGCAGGCGAGTGTTATTGCCACGATGATCGTGGAAGGCAAGGCGATCTCGTCCTACGGAGTCCTCGACGCAAAGCCCGTGCCCGGCTACGGCGGGCGTCTCTTCGAGATTGCCAATCTCGTCGAGAAGCCTCCGAGGGAGAGTGCTCCCTCCAATCAGGCCATCATCGGACGCTACGTGCTTACGCCGGGGATTTTCGCTGCCCTGGAAAACACGGAAAAGGGTTCCGGCGGCGAACTGCAACTCACCGATGGGATGAAGAACCTGCTCAAGACCGAAAAGATTTACGGATATCAATTCGACGGCAAGCGTCACGACGCGGGAGACAAACTCGGCTTCCTCAAGGCCACCGTGGAGTACGCACTGAAGCGCGACGACCTCGGCGCGGACTTCGCCGAATATCTCCGCACTCTCAATGTGAATGACTTCGTCGCCACGACGGCCAAGAAATAGCGATTCAAAGCAAAAAGGCACGGAGCTGATGCTCCGTGCCTTTTGTCATTTCACGAATTATGTGATCGAGCTTCCGGTCTTCGGGTCGGCAACTGTATTCATCCCGGCACTCACTGTTTTCGGATGTTTGCCTTCCATCAGCGAACGCACAACGTAGTGCAGGATACCGCCGTGCTGGTAGTAAAGAACTTCCTGCGGAGTATCGATTCTTAGCGTCGCATCAAACGTCATCTTGCTGCCGTCCGCGCGAGTTGCGACCACGCTTACCAACTTACCCGGAGCAAAATCGCTCAGCACTTCCTTCAGGCCGCTGATCTCGAATGTCTCGTCGCCCGTCAGCCCGATCGTGTCCGGAGCCTCTTCTTCGAGGAATTGCAGTGGAAGAATGCCCATCCCCACAAGGTTCGAACGATGGATGCGCTCGAAACTTTCGGCGATCACCGCTCGCACGCCGAGCAGGCGTGGTCCCTTCGCCGCCCAGTCACGCGAACTGCCCGAGCCGAGCCGCCTTCCACGCCCGGAACCAGCGCATTCTTGATGCGCGTATTCGCGAACGTTCCGCGCATCATTACCTCATGATTGCCACGGCGCGAGCCGTAGGAATTGAAATCCGCCGGTTGCACGCCATGTTCCTGCAGATATTTGCCAGCCGGAGAATCTTTCTTGATGTTGCCCGCGGGAGAGATGTGATCCGTCGTGACCGAGTGTCCCAACCGCGCGAGCACCTTTGCTCCCGTGATGTCCTTGATCGCTGCCGGAGCCATCGTCATTCCCTCGAAATAAGGAGGATTCTGGATGTACGTCGAGTGGCTATCCCATGCGTAGGTGTCGCCGGCCGGAATGCCAAGCCCCTGCCAGCGCGCGTCACCCTTCAGCACGTCGCCGTACGATTTGTTGAACATCGCCGGGGTGATGCTCTTCGCCATCAGCTCGTCCACTTCCAATTGTGTGGGCCAGATGTCTTTTAAGAAAACCTGCTGTCCGCTCTTGCCGCGACCAATCGGATCCTTGTACATATCGATCATTTCGCCAGCCAGCGCAAACGCCACCACCAGCGGCGGAGACATCAGGTAGTTCGCGCGAACGTCGCTGTTAATGCGTCCCTCGAAATTGCGATTGCCACTCAGTACTGATGCGACCACCAGGTCCTGTTCGATGATCGTGTCTGAAACTTCCTGCGGCAGCGGACCGCTATTCCCAATACACGTCGTGCATCCGTAGCCGACAAGGTTGAACTTCAGCTTGTCGAAGTATTCCATCAGCCCGGCATGCTCCAGATAGGCCGTGACCACTTTCGATCCCGGAGCCAGCGAAGTCTTTACCCAAGGTGGAGTGCGCAGCCCTTTCTCCACGGCTTTCTTTGCCAGCAATCCAGCGGCGATCAACACACTCGGATTTGAAGTGTTGGTGCAGCTCGTGATTGCCGCGATGACCACCGAGCCGTGACGCAGTGCGTGGCGCACATCAAACGGAATTTCCGGCTCGGCCACTGCCGCTGGAGCCGCTGCAACTTCCGCGCCTACGGCCGTTGGGCTGCCGCCTTCCCCTTCCCAGCGTCCCACGGGCCGCGACGCGTTCTTTGCGCCCGGTTTCAAGAGTGTCGGCAATGCTTCATCGAAAGATTTCGATGCATTGCCCAGCAACACGCGATCCTGCGGGCGTTT
>WNGK01015551.1_pt1 | contig 12780 bp, 9 predicted proteins | sample 5400601 | NCBI WGS metagenome assembly WNGK01 (sample SAMN13153376, study PRJNA577476) | soil metagenome | isolation source: 60 cm soil or saprolite under Garry oak tree replicate 1 | place: USA:California | collected 2016-06-15 | reverse complement strand
TAGGGCGAGCGCTCGAGGAACTCGTCGAGGTGGTCCCATGGGTGGTCGGCGCCGACGGCCCCGCGGCCGATGACGAGGCCGAAGTCGGCGCTCGCGAACTCGGCCAGGACGTCGGTGACGGGGTTCTCGCTGACCGCGGCGCTGAACACGCCTGGGTGGTGGCCCAGCAGCCAGTTGGTCATGTAGCCGCCGTAGGAGAGCCCGATGACGCCGACGCGCCCGCGATCCGCGCGCCCTTCCTCGATCGCCCACTCGACCACGCGGAGGATGTCGCTCGCATCCTTGTCACCCCAGCGTCCGGCGATGGCGCGAGCGTAGGCCTCGCCGTAGCCCGTCGACCCCCTCGGGTTGCTCCAGATGACGTTGAAGCCGGCGCCCACGAGCGCTGACTTCTCGAGCCAGGGCGTCGGCCCGTATGAGAGGTTGGGACCGCCGTGGATGGCGACCACAAGCGGGCCCTTGCGCTCATCGCCTTGGCGGGGCAGGAACCAGGCGTCGATCGAGTGCCCGTCCGGGTGCGGGATTTCGAGCCTTTCGACCCGGCGCTGAAACGGCCCGAACCATCTGCTGCCATCGGTGGTGAGGCGGCGGAGCTTGCCGTCCTCCACGGCATAGACGTCGGCGGGACCGTCGCCTGAGGCAACAACGACCACTCGGCCGGAGCCGGCGGCGATCGCGTTGCATGTGAGCTCTTCCCTGGCAAGAGCTGTCACCGTTCCGTCGAGACCGAATTCGTACGGATGGCTCGAGCCGCGGTGAGCGACCAGCCCGAGAAGGCGGTCTTCATCGAACCAGAGGAGGGGAGCCGTGAAGAGCTGCTCGCCGTCTTCGAAGTCGCCATAGGTGGTGTTCCAGATCGTGAGGTCGCGGCCCGCCCCAAGCTGGCTGGTCGTGCTTCCGTCCGAGACATATAGGTCGACGTTGGCCCAGCCCGGCTGATCGGGCCGGCTGTTGGCGAGAAACGCGAAATGGCTCGAGGGCGCCCAGACCACGTTGAGGACCGACCCGGCAACCTCGGCGAGCGGCACTGGTTGATGCGACTTGCCGGGTTGGGCGGGCAGGCTCCAGAGCTGCCCGTACTCCACGAGCGCAGCTTCTTTACGAAGGTCGGCCACGAACGCGATGTGCTTGCCGTCGGGCGACCAGCACGCCGGACCGCCGTCGTAGTTGGGAGCGGTGAGCCTGGCCGGCTTGCCGCCGGCCGCATCCACGACCCAGACGCTGGTGTGCTCGTCGCGGTAACCGCCGCCGTCGACCTTCCACGTGTAGTCGCGGATGCGCCTCGCGATCGGGTCCTCGGGCTTGCCGACGATGAATCGTTTCTCGCCGCTGGACGCCAGCAGCAGCACGCGCTTGCCGTCGGGCGACCATTCCGCGCCGCCGACCCCGCCGCTCACCTCGGTCAGCTGGCGGGCCTCGCCGCCCCTGAGTGGCATGACCCAGGCCTGGGGCTTGCCGGTGCGGTCGGAGATGAAGAGCAGTGATGTCCCGTCGGGCGAGAAGCGCGGGCGGGTGTCGTTGTTCTTCTGCATCGTGATCTGTTCCGGCTTGCCGCCCTTGAAAGTGGTGCGCCAGAGCCGGCGGACGTACTTGTTGCCGTCGACGGTGCGCTTTGCGTACACGATCTGAGACCCGTCGGGGGCGACCGCGAGGCCCTGGATGACCACCTGGTCGAAGAGGTCCTTGGCGCGAAAGGGCCGCTGGGCAGGTTTGCCGGCTGTGCCTGATCTCAGATCGGGTTTCTCGATCGTGGTCGCCATCGGCCGCCCTCCTGCCCTATCCCAACCTGCGCGGTTCCAAGCATGCCACGCGACTGGATCAACAAGACTGATAGGTTGGAGATATGCCTGATACAAAAACGGCGCGGTCTGAGCGGCTGGCCGACCAGTTCGAGGCCGCGCAGAAGAGTTTCATCCGTCTGGTCGAGTCGCTGTCGGAGGAGCAATGGTGGTTTCAGGGCGTGAACACGCCCGGCCCTCGGATCAATGACGAGGACGAGACTCGCCGGTTAGGAGTCATCGCGCACCACGTGGCGTCGACTCAGCCCTGGATCATGGGCCGGATTCGCGCCATCGTCGAGGACAGGCCGACACCGCCCGTCGACTTCAAGGTCATCAACGCCGAGCACGCGGTCGAGCACGTCGATGCGACCAAGGCAGAGGTGCTCGGACTGCTGCGCGAGAACCTGCGTCATATCGCCGACGAGGTGCGGGCCATCCCAGACGACTCACTCGACAAGGAACGGCAGCTGCCGACCGGGTCGATGACGGTGGAGCAGCGGATCGAGCGAGTGCTCATCGGTCACATGAAGGCACACCAGGCCTCGATCGAAGCCACGATCGACAAGAGCCGCTAGGCACGACCCCGAAGCCGCTGAACGCCGATGGCGCCGCCGGCGAAGATGATGCCGAAGGCGACGAGATCGCACCAAGCGGTCAACGCGGCGAGAGCGACCATGAGTGCCCGACCTTTAACGCTCTCCACGCTAGGGTCCAAGTTGCCAACATTCGCGAGGGCCCAATAGTTGTCGCCGCCGATGCCGACCATCGCGCCCGTCGCGATTATTCCGAACAGGCCGATCCAGAAGAACACCGCGTGCTGGTGTTGAGTGAAGGTCATGTCTTGGCGAGAAAATTTACTGAAGTTGTCGCTCGTCAGGTCACATTACAAGCTGGCGCTCGGTCTGGCGACCAGGTCACCGATACGTTCCGTCAGGTGGTCGATCCTGACGCGCTCCTGATCAGTTGAATCTCTTCGGCGGATGGTGACAGCCCGGTCGTTCAGGGTGTCGAAGTCGACGGTGACGCAGAACGGGGTGCCGATCTCGTCCTGGCGCCGGTAGCGGCGGCCGATGTGGCCGCCCGTCTGGTCGTACTCGACCCGAAAATGACCCTGCAGCGATGACTGCACCTCCCGCGCGACCTTGATCAGCTCTTCTTTTTTCGACAGCGGCACCACCGCGACCTGCACCGGTGCCACGTTCGGGTGCAGGCGCAGGACCACGCGCGGCTCGTTGTTGACCAGGTCCTCGTCGTAGGCGTCGAGCAGCAGCGTGATGAAGATCCGCTCCACGCTCACTGCCGGCTCGATCACCCACGGCAAGTAGCGCTCGTTCGTTTCAGGATCCAGGTAGGTCAGGTCGACCTTCGAGCGCTCCTCGTGGACGCGCAGGTCGAAGTCGGTGCGGTCAGCCACCCCTTCCAGCTCTCCCCATCCGAATGGGAAGTCGTACTCGATGTCGGTCGTCTGCTTCGAGTAATGCGACAGCGATTCCCGAGGGTGGTCGTAATAGCGCAGCCGATCGGCGTTGAGCCCGAGCTCGTCTACGTACCAGCGCATCCGCTCGTCGCGCCAGTAGTTGAACCAATGGTCGTCTTCGTTCGGCTTCACGAAATACTCCAGCTCCATCAGCTCGAACTCGCGCACTCGGAAGACGAAGTTGCCCGGCGTGATCTCGTTGCGAAAGGCCTTCCCCTGCTGCGCGATTCCGAAGGGCACCCGCACCCGCGTCGAGTTGATGACGTTCTTGAAGTCGACGAACATGCCCTGGGCCGTCTCGGGTCTCAGGTACACCTCCGCCGATGTGTCTTCGATCGGGCCCACATGCGTCTTGAACATCAGGTTGAACATGCGCGGCTCGTCCAGCGGCCCACCGCACTCGGGGCACCGGTCGCCACTTACGTTGTCCGCGCGCCAGCGCTTCTTGCACCGGCCCAGGCACTGGCGCAGGGGGTCGACGAAATTGGTCAGGTGGCCCGACGCCGCCCACACCTCCGACGGCATGATCAGCGTCGATTCCAGGCCCACCACATCGTCCCGGAGCTCGACCATGTGCCGCCACCACAGGTCGCGGATCGCCCTCTTCATCGCGACGCCATACGGACCGTAGTCGTAGAAGCCCGACACCCCGCCGTAGATCTCGCTCGACGGAAAGATGAAGCCGCGCCGCTTGGTCAGGGCGACCACCTTCTCCATCAGCTGGTCGCGCGGGGTTGTCACCTTCAAATGAGAGCTGACCTATCCCTCCTTCAGGACTGAAAGGATGTTGCCGGCCGGGTCCTTGAACCACGCGATGTCGGGGCCCTGACCGCTCGCGATGCCCCTGGCGATGCCCTTTTCGTCAGTCATGTGATCGTAGTGCTCGAACCTGACCCCTTTACGAGTCAGCTCTTCGACCGCTTCGTCGATGTCGTCGACGGGGAAATTGAGCATCGTGTAGGTGGCGGGAGCGTGGTCGTCCTTCGCGTAGATCACGATGCCGGCGGCTGCGCCAACCTTCAATCTCAGGCCCGGAGGCTGTTCGTCGACCTCGAGCCCGAGGACCTGGCTGTAAAACGTCTTGGCCGTGTCCAGGTCGTTGACCGAAAAGCCGCTGAACGCTTTGGTGGGGTCGATCATGTTCACCTCCGTGCTCTCATCTGGTGCAGGAATGCTAGCGACTTCAGGCGGCGGTCCAGGTGGTGCTCCAGCTGCGCCGTCAACACACTCTCCACCGCTTCGATGAGCTCGCCATCCAGCTTCAACCGACGATACGTCTGAATGTCGCCGCTCGCCATCAACCGCAGGACCTTGATCGCGGCGAGGGGGACCATAGGGGATGAGGCAAGCGGCGCCGCGCATTCGTCGCAAAGGAACCCGCCGGCCGCCGCGCTGAAAACCGCCGGCCTCGCCGCCAGCCGCTTCGCGCACGACGCGCATTCCATGAGCTGAGGCGCATAGCCGAGCAGGTCGAGGGCGGCCATCAAAAAATAAGCAGACGCGCGGCGAGGATCCGTCTCGCGCGCCAGCTCATCGAGCGCCATCACCGTGAGCTCGTAAACCCCGTCGACCGGGTGCCGGTCCTCACACACCCGCTCCGCCAGCTCCACGATCAGCGCCGCATGCGACATGCGCTCGAGTGTGCCGGCGATCCTCTCGCCCGGCATGCGCTGCACCTGCGCCACCACGTCGAGCTCGCCGCGGCCCTTCGCCAGCAGCACGTCCACGTGCCCGTACAGCTCGAGCGACGGGCCGAGCTTGCTCTCCGGCCGCCGCACACCCTTCGCGATCGCCCCCACCTTGCCATGGGTTCGCGTCAGCAGCGTGAAGATGCGGTCCGCGTCCAGCACCTCGGCCGGCCACGGCTGGTCGGACTTCAGCCGCACCATCTCGATCCGCCGGCCCTTCACCTTCTCGACCGTCCATGTCGCCCGGCCGCCTCTGAAGGAGTCGCCGGCCACCGCGATCTTGCCCAGCATCGCGTGCACGTACCCGCCGACCGAGTCGTAGTCGCCCGACTCCTCGATCGCCAGCCCGAGGCGTGAGTTGAGCTCCTCGAGCGGAAAGCCGGCATCCACTCGCGCTTCGCGCTCGTTGAGGATCTTGAGCTGGTCCTCTTCGGCCGAGTCGTACTCGTCGCGGATCTCGCCCACGATCTCTTCGAGCAGGTCCTCCATCGACACGAGCCCGGCCGTGCCGCCGTACTCGTCGACCACGACCATCATGTGGACCTTCTCTGTCCGCATCTCGAGTAGCAGCTCGTCGACCTTCTTCTGCTCGGGCGTGAACTTGATCGGCCGAAGGATCTTGTCGATGTCGAACTGCCGGGCGCCGCTCAGCGTGTAGAAAAGCAGCAGGTCCTTGGCGTGGATGAGGCCGACGATGTGGTCGAGGTCCTCCTCATAGACCGGTGTCCTCGTATGCCGGTACTCCTTGAACACCTTGACGATGTCTTTGAGCGTCGCCGTCCGCTCGATGGCCACGATGTCCGTGCGCGGGATCATGATCTCGCGCACCGTCTTGTCACCGATCTCGATGATCCCGTGGATCATCTGGTGCTCCTGCTCCTCGATCACGCCCGCCTCCTCGGAGACGTGCAGCAATGTGAGCAGCTCTTCCTCGGTGAGGAACGGGGCGCGGGCGGCGCGGCCGCCGGTGAGGGCGCGCGAGATGATCGTGACCGCCCACAGGATCGGTGTGAGGAAGGTCGCCAGCCGGTCGACGGGCCCGGCCGCCCACAAGGCAACGCGTTCGGCGTATCGGATCGCGAGCGTCTTCGGCGTTACCTCGGCCGCGATCAGCAGCACCACCGACAGCACGAACGACACGGCCAGCGCGAGCCACAGGCGCCACAGGCTCGGCACGTTCCAGCTCGTGAAGAGGGCATCGGTCAGCAGCGTGGTCGACGTCGACGCGACGATGAGGGCCAGCGTGTTCGTGAACAGGACCGTGGACAGGTAGCGGTTCGGATCGGCGCGGAGCTTCTGGAGGATGGCGGCGGATTTGCTCCCCTGCTCGGCGAGAAAGCGAACGCGCAGCCGGCCGACCGAGGTGAGCGCAGTCTCCGTGCCGGCGGCGAGCGCGGCCGCCAGGAAGCAGACCGCCAAGACGATGACTTCGACCCATTCTTGAGCGTTCATGACGGCGGGGCTATCTGAAGAGCTCGCTGACGCTCCGGTTCTCGTGCACCCGGATGATCGCCTCGGCAAGCAGGGGCGCCACCGACAGCACGGTGAGCGGCGAGTCAGGGCCGAGCTTGTCGGGGGCGATCGGCACCGAGTCGGTGACGATCACGGTCTCCACGTTGGCCCTCTTCAGGCGCTCCACCGCGTCCCCGGTGAGGACCGGGTGGGTGGCCGCGATGAGGACGCGCCGAGCCCCCTGGCTGTGCAGCGACTGCGCCAGCTTGGAGATGGTGCCGCCGGTCGTGATGATGTCCTCGACGACCACGCAGTCGCGACCTTTGACGTCACCCGACACGGCGATGACGTCGACCTCGTCGTCGCCCGTGCGTCGCTTGTAACCGAACGCGATGGGCGCCTGGAGGTTGTTCGCGACCGCCTCCGCGCGCCGGCCGCCACCCGCGTCGGGAGCGACGATAGTGATGTGCTGCAGGTTGAGCGTCTTCAAGTGGTCGGCGATGATGCGATGCGGCGAGAGGTGGTCCGTGGGCACGTCGAAGAAGCCTTCGATGGCCTCGGCGTGGAGGTCGAGCAGCAGCAGCCGGTCGGCGCCGGCAAGCGTGATGAAGTTGGCGACCAGCTTCGCTGAGATTGGCTCGCGGGGCTGGGTCTTGCGCTCCTTGCGGGCGTAGCCGTAGTAAGGGATGACCGCCGTGACCCTGCCGGCCGAGGCGCGACGCAGGGCGTCGAGGATGATGAAAAGCTCCATCAGGTGCTCGTTCACAGGGGGCGACGTGGGCTGGATCACGAACACGTCGTGCCCGCGCATCGAGTCCTCGATCTTGACGTTGATCTCGCCGTCGGGGAAGTGCCTCAGGCGCGGGTCGGTGAGTGGGACGTCGAGCTTCTCCGAGATGCGCGCGGCGAGGTCGGGGTTGGCGCTGCCCGCGATCAGCTTGAGGGCGCCCCAAGGAGAGGACTCCTCCCCGGCGAACTCGACTGCGGTGGTCAATCTACCGATCACTCTGCTCTCCGTCCCTCGTCCCTTCCGGGGGAGGGGATTTCCTCCGTATCACCCTAGCTGGAACTCCGACTGCTGTCGCGCCGTCAGGGACGTCTTTTGTGACCACCGAGCCGGCCCCGGTGCGCGCGCCCCTGCCAATCTTGACGGGAGCGACCAGCATCGTGTCGACACCGATGAAGGCGCCGTCGCCGATCTCGGTGCGGTTCTTGTTGGCGCCGTCGAAGTTGGCCGTGATCGTGCCCGCCCCGATGTTGGCCTCCTCGCCAAGGTCCGTGTCGCCGAGATACGAAACGTGCGGCACCTTGCTGTTCCTCCCCACCTTCGTCCTCACGAGCTCGGCGAAGCTGCCGATGTGGACGTCCTCGGCGACCTCGGTGCCCGGCCTGATCTTCACGAACGGACCGCAGTCGGAGCGGTCGCCGATCTTCGCGTCCTCTATGTGCACGTGTGGTCCGATGCGGCAGTCGCCGCCGATTTTCGTGTCGCCCTTGATGACCGTGAACGGCTCGATGGTCGTGTCCTGTCCGATGGTCACGTTGGCGTCGACGAAGGTCGAATCAGGATCGACGATGGTGACGCCCTCCGCCATATGGCGGTCGAGGATGCGCCTGCGCATGATCCCCGTCGCGGCGGCGAGACGCATGCGGTCCTTGATGCCAATCGCCTCAGTCGGGTCCTCGAGCCTCACGACATTGACCGGCGTCAGGTGAAGGAAGACATCGGTGAGGTAATACTCGGCGGCTTTGTTGTCGTTCGAGATGGCCGCGAGGGCTTCCTGAAGACGGCCGCCGTCGAAGCAGTAAACACCGACGTTGAACTCGTGGACGCTTTTGCGCAGCTCTTCGCTGGCGTCCTTTCGTTCGACGATCTTCTCGAACTCTCCGTCCTCGCCGCGCACGATGCGCCCGTCGTCGCGATTCGGGTCTTCGACGCTGGCGAGCGTGGCCGGCCCACCGGCCTGCCGATGGGCGTCAACGATGCGGCGCACGGTGCCCGCGGTCAGGAGAGGCGAGTCGCCGTTGACCACGAGGACGTCTCCGCCGAGGCCCTCGACCTGCTGCAGGGCGTGCGCCGTGCCTCGAGGCTCTCGCTGGTAGACGACCTCGATCCCCTGATCCCTCTCGGCCAGGTGCGCGGCGACCTCGGCGTGGTGCGGGTTGGCGACGACCTTGATCGAATCAGCGCCCGCTTCTCCCACCGCGTCGAGGACCCAATCGATCATGGGGCGGCCGCAGAGGACATGCAGCACCTTGGGAGTCCGCGACCGCATGCGGGTGCCGTGGCCGGCGGCCAGGATGACGGCCGTTAGCGTTGAGCTCAAATTTTTGCCCTTCCGGGCTGCCGGAAATTATACGGACGGAGTAACTGGCTTCCAGCGCCGATCGTTAGCCTTCCAGCGTGCGACGGCTCGCATTTCTCGTTGCGTTGATGGTCCTGGTGGCCGCCTGCGCCAAGACCGGTCCGATCGCCGCTCGATCCCCGTCAGCGATGGCGACGACAGCGCCGACCGCGTCGGCGAGCCCGAGCCCCTCCGATGTCCCAGCCTCACCGAGCCCGAGCCCGAGCCCGTCCGAAACTCCCACCCCACCAGGCCCAAGCCCGATCCCACTCCCTCGCCGGTTCCCCAGGTGGCATGCCACGGCGGGGCGAGCTCGGGGTCGATGGTGCTGATGCAGGCGCCGTATGTACAAGAAGAGCTTCTCTACGACGTGTCCGACCCGCTGCACCCGCGACTGCTGTGCAGCGTCGCCAACACCTCGACGCACCTTTTCACCGGCGACACTTTCGAGTACCTCAAGCCCGTCTCGGCGACCGACGTCATGCTCCACTCCCTGGGCAGCGGAAACGAGAGCCACGCCGGCAGCTTTCCCTTCTCCGTGACGTCGGGCTCGTGGCTTCCGGACCAGAGCGTCACGGCCTACACGACCCAGGTTGCGCCCGACAACGCGAACTACCCCTCCGGTGGCGTGGAGGTGTGGCTCTACTCCCAGCGGCAGACCGCGCCCCTATACACGTACCGGGCCGGGATTGGCGATTGCATATGCCGCTTCGGGCTGCCGTCTCCGGTGGTGTCGGTGTCACCGGATGGTGGGTACGTGGTGGCCGGCTCGATCGCCGGCAAGGGTTCGGAGCCGCTCGCCGTGTATCGGGTTTCGGACCGGACCCGGGTGGCGACACTTGACCAAACCGTGTACGGGGCGCTCTGGGACCGCGGCGGCCACCGGTTGTTCCTGAACCGGTTCGGCCTTCCGTCACAGTCGTGGACACCGGAGAGCGGGGTGTCCACCCTGGCCGGTGCCGCCTCTTTCTCCTTCCTGCCGGGCCTGTCGCCCGACGGGAGCCAGGTCGCCTATAGCGCGTACCCCGACTCCAACAATGCAGTCCAACCTCGGGTCTGGGTGTACGACCTGAAATCGGCGAGCACCCACATGCTTGTCGACCAATCCAGGTCCCAGGCCCTCTTCGTCAAGGACGGCTGGGTCTGGTACCTGGACGAGGTGCTCTGCAGCGACTGCCCAGGCGGCACTTCGCCCAGCGGCAAGGTCTACGCGATGAATCTGGCGACGGGGACAGAGCAAACGGTCAGCTTCGCGTCAGGCGACCATCCCTTCGTGCAAGCGGGCGACGCCAACTATTTCGTCTTCGCTCCCGGGGAGTTCTGGCCGGCCACGTGAGGCCCCGCCGGCGTGAGCCGCGCCCGACTGGGGAATACTGTGTTGCTGTGAGCGAGATGCCGGCGGTGAACCTGGAGGGCATCGTGCCTTCGCATCTGCCTGTGCTGCCGCTCAAGTCGACGGTCGTCTTCCCGAGGATCTTCATCCCGCTCTCGGTCGGACGGCGCAAATCTCTGCAGCTGCTGGACGACCTACCCGGCGCGGAGCGCCACATCGCCGTGGCCACGCAGCTGGACGAGACCGCCGAGGAGGTCGGGTTCAAAGACATCCACCACGTGGGCGCGATGGTGCGCGTGCAGCACATGCTCAAGCTGCCCGACGGCACCGTGCAGCTCGCGGTGCTCGGGCTGCGGCGGATCAAGCTCATCTCGGCCATGGCGGAGGAGCCGTACCTCAGCTGTCGGGTGGAGATGCTGCCAGAGACGCCTGACTCGCTGACACCCATCGAGCGCGAAGCCCTGCTGCGGCGCGCGACCACTTCGTTCCAGCAGCTCGTGACGCTGGCGCCTCACCTGCCGGCCGAGCTCGCGAGCGCGGCCGGGGCGATCGACGACCCGCTTCACCTCGCCTACTACATCGCCAACCACATCCGCCTCACGACCGAGCAGCGGCAGGAGATCCTCGAGATGGACTCGGCCAAGGAGAAGCTCGAGCGGCTGCTCGGCAACCTCGCCCACGAGCTGGAGGTGCTGGAGCTCGGGCGAAAGATCCAGTCGCAGGCCGAGGAGCAGATGGGCAAGGCTCAACGCGAGTACTTCCTGCGGGAGCAGCTGAAGGCGATCCAGCGGGAGCTCGGGGAGCTGGACAGCGAGCACGGCGAGCTGGCCGAGCTGCGCGAGCGCATCGAGAAAGCCGGGCTGACGCCGGAGGCCAAGCGCGAGGCCGATCGGGAGCTCGCACGGCTGGAACGCATCCCGTCGGCCTCACCGGAGTCGTCGATCATCCGCACGTACCTCGAGCTGATCGTCTCGCTGCCCTGGAACACGTCGACAGGCGGCGAGGTGGACGTGGTCAAAGCGCGCGAGATCCTGGACGCCGACCACTACGACCTGGACAAGGTGAAGCAGCGCATCGTCGAGCACCTTGCGGTGCGCCGGCTGAAGCAGGTGAGAGGGCTGACCGAGCGCGGCCGCGAGCCGATCCTGTGCTTCGTCGGCCCGCCCGGCGTCGGCAAGACCTCGCTTGGTCATTCGATCGCGCGGGCGATGGGCCGCAAGTTCGCGCGCGCCTCCCTCGGCGGCGTGCACGACGAAGCCGAGATTCGCGGCCACCGGCGCACGTACATCGGCGCCATGCCCGGCCGCATCCTGCAGGCCATCCGGCGCGCGGAATCGAACGACCCTGTCTTCATGCTGGACGAGGTCGACAAGATCGGCTCCGACTGGCGCGGCGACCCGTCGTCGGCGCTGCTCGAAGTGCTGGACCCCGAGCAGAACAAGGATTTTCGGGACAACTATCTGGACGTTCCGTTCGACCTGTCGAAGGTCATGTTCATCACCACCGCCAACTCGTTGGAGACGATCCCGGCTGCCCTGCGCGACCGCATGGAGGTTCTCCATCTCTCGGGCTACACGGAGGAGGAGAAAGTCCAGATCGCGGAGCGGTTCCTGGTGCCGAAGCAGCTCTCTGCGCATGGGTTGCGTCCGCGCGAGGTCGGGATGGCCGAGGACGCCGTGCGGCTGATCATCCGGCAGTACACGCGCGAGGCCGGTGTTCGCAATCTGGAGCGGGAGATCGCGTCGGTGATGCGCCGGGCGGTGGCCGAGATCGCCGTCGGCAAGCGGCCGCGTCGAGCCGTGGATGTGAAGCGGGTGCGCGCAGCCCTGGGCAAGCGCCGGTTCCACGACGATGTGGCCGAGCGGATCGACCGTCCCGGGGTCGCCACCGGACTCGTGTGGACGCCCACCGGAGGCGAGATCATCTTTGTCGAGGCGGCGCTGACGCCCGGCAAGGGCGAGCTGCGATTGACCGGACAGCTCGGCGACGTGATGAAGGAATCGGCCTCGGCCGCGCTGTCCTACCTGAAGGACCGCGCCGCCGTCCTGGGAATCGATCCTTCTTTGTTCGAGAGGAACGACATGCACGTGCACGTGCCCGCCGGCGCGCAGCCGAAGGAAGGACCATCGGCCGGTGTGACCGTTTTGACGGCGATGGCGTCGATATTGACCGGGCGGCCGGCCCGCGACGACGTCGCGATGACGGGGGAGATCACGCTGCGCGGCAAAGTGCTGCCGATCGGCGGAGTGAAGGAGAAGGTGCTCGGGGCGCATCGGGCGGGGATCCGGCGGGTCCTGCTGCCGGCGCATAACGAGGCGGACCTTGACGACATTCCTTCCGACCTGCGCAAGGAGATGCAGCTGGTGCTGGTGGAGTCGATCGACCAGGTGCTGCGGGAGGCGCTGACGCGGGGGCCGGATGGGTCCGGTCCGGCGGTGCCGCGCGTCGCCGTGACTTCGAATGGCGCGAGCAAGACGGCGGCGCGGGGTCGGCCTCGCGCGGCAAAACCCCGGAAGCGCTCGTAGAAGAGGGCGACCCCCCACCCGGACTCCGCAAAGCGGAGTCCGACCTCCCCGCATGGCGGGGAGGTGAAGAAACTAGCGCAGCCGAGCGAGGATCGTTTCGTGTGCCGCCAGCTCCGCCGTATCGTCCAGCGGGGCGAGGTCCGTGATGCCGCGCCGCCGGAGCGCGCTCCTGATCAGGT
>WNGK01014799.1_pt1 | contig 12781 bp, 14 predicted proteins | sample 5400601 | NCBI WGS metagenome assembly WNGK01 (sample SAMN13153376, study PRJNA577476) | soil metagenome | isolation source: 60 cm soil or saprolite under Garry oak tree replicate 1 | place: USA:California | collected 2016-06-15 | reverse complement strand
AGAAAATTGAGACGACATTTGATCAGGCGGCGCGAGAAAAAGGCTTACGTCTGAGCGTTATGCGAAGTGATGCTTGGGTGCGGAGCGACGCCCTACTGCTCGAACGGATAGTGCTCAATCTGGTATCCAATGCGATGCGCTATACATTGCGCGGCGGAATCATCGTTGGATGTCGTCGGCGCGGTGAAATGTTGCGTCTTGAAGTATGGGATAGCGGTCCCGGCATTCCTGAGAGTCACAGGCAGAATATCTTCGGCGAGTTCTTTCAACTCCCTACTGCAGAACGAGATCGATACGGCGGCCTCGGGCTTGGCCTGGCCATTGTCGACAGGCTTCGCCGGCTCCTCAACCATCAAATTGAATTAACGTCGGCTGTGGGCCGAGGTTCGCGATTCACAATCCTGGTTCCGATGGCCCCCGAGGGCGTCACGTCCGTCGAAACCGTCCGCTCACCTCATCCCGCTGCCTTCGCGATCGAAGGCAAGGTCATTCTTGTTATCGACGATGCTCCAATTGTGCTGGATGGAACGAGCGGATTGCTTGGCAAATGGGGATACTCCGTCATTACCGCCGCTTCCGACGAAGCCGCATTGATCCAGCTTAGCGAGCGCAAACAACGCCCCGATCTCATAATCTCGGATTATCATCTTGCGAACGGAAGGACCGGGATCGAAGCAATTGAACGGATTGATGCCGCGTTCGGCAGATCGATTCCAACTATTCTTATCAGCGGCGATACGGCACCTGAACGATTGCGGGACGCTAAGGATAAAGGCTACATTTTGCTACACAAGCCCGTAGACCCAATGCGGCTCCGCGCCGTCATGCACCAGCTCTTTAAGGATCATGACGATAGGACAGACACCACCAACCCTGGCGGGCCGGACGAGTTCGCCAAGTCGATCGATCAGCACCGTGCGAGGCTCGCGGCCGCTTCCAACGAGCTTGGCATCAGCGAGAAGAAGTGAACGCGCCGGGAATTGGGCTGAATCATCGCAGGCATGCAGGCCTGCACGACAGAGGAAAATATGCAACGACAGTGTATCAGGATGGCGGGCCTGCTCCTGCTTGCCATGGTGGCAACGGATTCGGCGTCGGCACAAACGGATTATCCAAATAACTCGGTACGGCTCATTTCCGACTCCGGGCCAGGCGGCGGCGTCGACACCGCTCTGCGCATCATCGCCGGTGGGATGACCCGCTACTGGAAGCAGCAGGTCGTGATCGTGAATCTGCCCGGTGCCGCCGGCTCGATATCGACGACGGTCGCGTCGCAGGCCGCGCCTGACGGTTATACGCTCTACGCGCCGGCTATCTCCGTATTCCTCGCCGTGCCGGGGAAGGCGCCAAACCTGCCGCTGATGGTGCCGCGCGACTTCGCGCCAGTCGGCTTTACGTTCGACCAGCCGCTGGCAATCGCTGTGTCGCCGAAGCTCGGAGTCAAGACCCTGCAGGAGTTGATCGATCTCGCAAGAAAAAAGCCCGGCGAGCTCTCCTATGCCGTGACCGGCGTCGGCCGATTCACGCATCTGGCCGGCGAGCTATTGCAACTACGCACCGGTATCAAACTGCAGATGATCCCCTACAGTGGCAACTCCACCCAGGCGATCGCTGATGTCTATGCCGGTCGCATTCCAATCATGCTCGAAGGCTACACCGGCTTGGAGCCAGCGTTTCAATCAGGCAATCTCGTGCCGCTCGCCGTCGGCACGGCGCGGCGTCTGCCCAGTGTCCCGGACCTGCCAACCATCGCCGAAACGGTTCCCGATCTAATCGCCACCGGCTGGAATGTAGTGTTGACACCGAACGGTACGCCAGAGCCGATCATCGCCAAGGCGAGCGAAGCCCTGCGCGCAGCGCTCGAAATGGCCGACGTCAGGGAGCTGCTTGCCGTCCGTGGATCGTTTGCCCGCCCGATGTCGCCTAACGAGGTGATAGCGTTCATTCGCGACCAGCAGATATTGTGGAAACCAGCAATCGAGCGGATCGCGCAGTAAATGAAGAAGTTAGGGAAAAATGCGCCTCGTGTTTCATTGGGCAAAGCACCTCAATCTGTCGATCGGTCGAGCCGAAACAGCTATGAAATCTACGTTTCGACAGTTGGCTCGTTAGTCGAGGAGACGTCGGTTACTCGCCTCCAGAACTTCCGAAGGAATGTAAAGACCGCCGGAGAGAACCAACTCAATGGCGTTGAGCATGACCTCACGTCCCGTCGTTTTTGGGATGAAACCCAGAGCGCCTAGGCTGAAAGCGCGTTGGACTTCGTCTTGATCATTCGAAGCCGACAGAATGATGATCGCAATGGTCGGGTAGCGGTCACGCAGTTCGCCGAGGACAGAGAAGCCGTCGCGATCAGGTAGATTGATATCAAGAAGAATAAGGCTGAGGTCAGGGTGCTTCTCGACTATTAGGATTGCCTGACGACTGTTCGAAGCTTCGAACACGACCGTCTTGCGCTTCAGTTGTTTTAGGACAGCGTGCGCCGCGTCGCGAATTAATGCGTGATCGTCGACAACAAGAACTTTCATTCGAACCGATGCTTCATCGCCCGCCGCTAACGGGCTCTCGGCGATTACCTCGCGGTCGGGGTTCCCCCGCGTATCGGCAAAGGGCGGCACCATAATCGACGGCTGGTCGGGCTTGGCGATCTCCCCGACAGCCGGCGATCTAGTCGGGGGCTGTGCGCTGCCAAGCTCGGCGACGAGCGACTTGGTCGCCGCATCCGGCTCCGTGTTCAGCTCGCGCTTGAGCATCGCGACGAGGTCCTGGTAGTGCTTGAGCGCCTCGGCCCTGCGGCCTGCGGCGGCCAGCGCCTGTAAGATCAGCCGATGGGCGTCCTCGCGAAGATTATTGATCGTCAGCGCACGATGGGCCATTTCGAGCGCTTTATCCGCGTGACTCAGGGCCAATTCAATCCCCCCGGACCTGACCATGGCATCGAGCGCCAATCCCTCTAGCCGCTGCCGCTCGCCTGCCACCCAATCGGTCCAAGCCTCTTCCGTAATGGCCACATCGGCCAGGAGGCGCGCTTTGTAAAGGTCGACCGCTTCGGCGAGTGACGCCCGGCTGCCTTCCCGGATCAGCGCCTCGAGCCGTGCCGCATCGCAATCGACTACACCCGGCGCGAGCGAGATGTCTTCGCCGTCGCCGATCAGGGCATCTTGGCCCAGCACCCGGCGCAGCCGGAAAAGGGCCTGGCGCAGGTTCTGCCGCGCCTGGGTATCGAAGTGTGAGCCCCAGAACAGGGTTGTCAGCTTCTCTCGCGGCTGCGGCACGGGAGCAGTGCAGGCCAGGTATGCCAGCAGGCCGGCAAGCTTCTTATTGGGCAGGTCGACGGGTCCGCCCGGCCCGGTTAGTTCGAAGCGGGCCAGCAGCGAAAGCCTGAATTTCGGAAGCGGCACGTCTCTGATCCCTGCTCCTGCGCGATTCACGTATCGGCGCCCTTTCTGGGCAGCGGATTCTGCATTTTTCACAGCACAGCCACAAGATTTAACGCAGCAGTAACGCGCTGCTGACGCTGAGACCTACGGTGACAGGCTCCAACGCCGGTCGAGCAGGCAGAAACGCTTCGAGGCCGCAAACTTTGCCAACCGAAGGAGCTATTATGCGCGTGCATCACGTTGTCGCGGTCGTCGCAGTTATCCTAGTCGGCTTCGGCGTGAAGCTGACCTTCTTCGGTGGTCCGACTGCTGAAGCGGACACGCGCTCCATCAAAAGTATGAGCGTGGATATCTCTCAGATACACCAGGATATCAAGAACCTTCCGGTGCAGAAATTCCACGACATGTCACTCGTCTTTCCCGGCGGCGATTGATCTGAGGCCATTTTCGACAGCTTGATGATCCACAAAAAAGGACTGAAAGCCATGCCAAATGTCTCGAACGCGATGGTAATGAACCGCGCCGAATTCGGCCTGCAGTTATTGACGGCCTTCCTAATCACCTTCGGCGTCGGATTCGTCTTGCTCCAACTCATCGTCCGATTTGGCCTGCTCGTCGATAACTTCGATGCACCGACTTTCTGACAGGCTGATCACGTCCAGAAGATCTCGTTTGTGAGGTCCTAGATGGCTCGCGGCTGATGTTCGGAAATATCGCAGAACGGATACCGAGCAGGGCGTTTTGAACTGCGGGTAACAGACAGAAGAAGCTTTCATGACAACGGTCAGAGCAAGGGGAATGACATGACTCGCGGGAAAATAACGGAGGAGTATCGGCGTTTGAATTCCGAGGACCGTGGTACATTCCAAAGGTGGCTGATAGCGAATACGGTCGTTGGCGCAATGGCAATTTTTGCTCTGATTGCGGCAGCATTGGTTCACTCTGGTGATGGGTTAAACACGGCAACGGCTCAGAGGGGAAAAGTGACTTTGTACGATAAAGCCCGCTAAGGAGCTTGATTGTTTCAAGCCGCCTCAATCGTTTGGGGCGGCCTTAGGTTTTGAGTCTGTGTCAGACCGACCTGCTGGCCCGCGCCGAGGAGGTGATCGATTAGAAACTGTTGGCCGACCGTCATGTTGAAATGGCTGCAATCGCCACGGCTCGGAACTTTCTCTGTGGTTGGAAGGAAGTGCCAATCCGATAGCTGGCGGCGCTTCCTTTTCGCAGGCATTGGGCGGATCGAGGCCGACAGCTGATCGAATTCCGCCTTGTTCAGCGTGCCGGCCCATGGCGGCCTTTGGTGACCGATTTATTTTCACACCTTCGAAACAGAACCGGTTCGGCAATTGTTTATGCCTTCGAGTGGCAATCTCAGGAGGCTCACATGCGTCATGCCTTGATCGCCCTTGGCGGCCTGGTCGCAATAGTGGCGGCCGATGCGCCGGCGAGCGCCGAAATCCGCCCCTGGTGCCTGCGGGTCAGCCTGCGCGGCGGCGGCTTGATGTGTAATTACCAGAGCTATCAACAATGTTACGAGAGCGCCAAGGGGAACGTGGGCACTTGCACGGAGAACCCGGCGCTCGCCTGGCGGGCGCTTGAACAGGGCCGCATCCCGCAGGCGTCGCGGCGCAAACCGGGCGAGAGGCGCTACTAGCCGCGATCGCTCCCTCGTTTTTGAATCGCAGCGCGAGCCGCGGCGCCGTCCTCGCTTCTCTCACTTGCCGTGCGGCCGATAGGGGCCAAGCTCGGCAACGGCCTTGTCCACGACCGAAGTATCGACGATGCGCTCGACTGTCATGCTCGAGTCCTGCAGGAGCCGCCGTTCCTTGAAAAACTTGAGATCGTTGCGCAGCCCGTCGAGGCTCATGCGGCCGTCAGGATCGATGGCCGCGGGCGTCACCTCGCGATGCACCTTGGGATCCTTGATGAAGGTGTATTCGGTGAGGATCGAGATCACCTCCTCGGCGTTCGGGCCGGCAAGCTTCCCGCCTTCGAGCGCGTCGTTGTACTCGCGCACCGCCTTGATGTAGGCGCGCATGAATTTCAGCGCGACCTCTGCCCGCTCGCGCATGAACAGCTCGGAATAGAGCACCACCGCGGTCTGCTGATTGGGGTAGATTTCGTCGTTGCCGGCGATGCGCACCGCGATGCCGTTCTTCACCGCCTGGGTGGCGGTCGGCTCGTTGGTCATGCTGGCGTCGATCGCCTTGTTGGCGTGGGCGGCGAGATGCTGCGGGAAGGCGAGCTCGACCATGGTGGCGTCGTCCCAGGTGAGGCCGCCGCGCTTGAGCGCCTCGTTGACCGCCGACGAGTTGGCGCTGCCAAAGGTGCCGACCGCGATCTTCATGCCTTTGAGGTCCTTGAAGCCCTTGAAACGCCCGCTGTCGACGAGGTCCTTGCGCACGAGCAGGCCAGTGAAGCCATAGCCGGGCCGCATCGAGCCCTTGTCGGCGACAGCGCGCAGCGCGATGTCGCGCTCGACCGCGTTGTAGAGGCCGACCGCCACCGTGCCGGCGCCGACATCGAGCTGGCCGCGGCCGAGCGGTCCGATCATCTGCGGGGAGTTGGCGAGCTGGGTGAGCTCCACCGTGAGCCCTTCGGCGCGAAAATAGCCCTTCTTGTGGGCGAGGAAGAACCCGATGTCGCTGACGATGCCGGCGGAGGCGACCTTGACCACGGCGCTGGTCTGCGCCGCGGACGGGAGGCCGAAAAGACCGCCCATCGCCGCGACCGCCGCCAGCGCCACGAGCCGCCCGGCCGCGACGCTGCAAGCCATGCGAACTAGACCGGACTTCGAAGCGCCGCCTGCCACCACTCTCCTCGCATCCTTCGCGCCGCCGCCTTTTGCTGGCCAGCTTGTGGCATCATCGCCGGTGGGTCAATGCGCTCGAGCGGGAGGCGGGAGCAATCCCGACCGTCGTAAATTCGTCCGACAGCACCGATATGACGGGAAATAAAACCGGTCGGTCATCGTTGGAGAGTCGGGCGACAACAGGAGGATAGCGCCATGCGTATCGTCTTCATCGGACTTGCCACCCTGATCGCGGCCTCGGCAGCCGGCCAGCAGCCGGCAAGCGCGGCGCCGCGGCCCTGGTGCATCCAGCCGAGCATATTCAGCGGTGGCGACCCGATTTGCAACTTCCATACCTACGAGCAGTGCCGCGCCACCGGCGGGCCCGGCGGCTGGTGCATCGAGAATCCGGCGATCGAGTGGGCGCGCCGAGCCCAGCAGAATCAGAGGCGTCCGGACCGCGGCCGAGAGCGGCGCTACTGAATCTTGCGGCGCTCGTTTGAAGCATGTCGTTCGTGAAATGGCTCCTCATCGTCGGCCTGGCGTCCTATGTCGGACTGGTCGGGCTGATGTATGTCGCGCAGCGCGCCTTGATGTATTTCCCGGAGCGGCTTCATACCTCGCCGGCCGCGGCCGGCTTGCCGGCGGCCGAAGACATCGTGCTCGACACTGCGGATGGTGAGCGCGTCATCGTCTGGCATCTTGCGCCCCGCGGCGATGAGCCGGTCGTGCTCTATTTCCACGGCAATGGCGGGGCCTTACGCTATCGGGTCGACCGCTTCCGCGCGCTGGCGGCCGACGGCTCTGGTTTGGTCGCGCTCAGCTATCGCGGTTATGGCGGATCGAGCGGACGGCCGACCGAAGCGGGGCTGATTGCGGACGCTGCCGCCGCTTATGCTTTCGCCAGCTCGCGCTATCCGGCCGAGCGGCTCGTGCTGTGGGGCGAGTCGCTCGGCTCCGGGGTCGCAGTCGCGCTCGCGGCCGAGCGGCCGGTCGGAAGGATCATCCTCGAAGCGCCGTTCGCGTCGGCGGTCGAGATCGGCGCCGCGGCCTATCCATTCGTGCCGGTGCGCTGGCTGATGAAAGATCAGTTTCGCTCGGATCTGCGCATCGAGAAGCTCACCGCGCCGGTGCTGATCCTGCACGGCGAGCGCGACCGCGTGGTTCCCATCGCCTCGGGCGAGCGGCTCTATGCCCTGGTCAAGTCGTCCAAGCAGTTCGTGCGCTTCCCCTTCGGCGGGCATGAAGATCTGGCTGCCTATGGCGCGGTCGAGACCGCGAGGAAATTCATGCGCGGCCGACTTGAATGAAACAGCGCGGGCGACGTGGGCCCGCGCTCTCAATGCGACGATGGCCGGCCGATCAGCCGCGGCGGGGACCCCGTGCCGGGCCGTTGGTCAGGGGCTTGGGTTTCATCGGCAGGAGGCCCTCGCGCTGCATGCGCTTGCGGGCAAGCTTGCGTGCCCGGCGGATCGCTTCCGCCTTCTCGCGCGCCTTCTTCTCGGAGGGTTTCTCGTAATGGCCGCGGAGCTTCATCTCGCGAAAGATGCCCTCGCGCTGCATCTTCTTCTTGAGGGCTTGGTCGACATTATTGTCCCGGACGAGAACCTGCACGCGTCGTTCCTCTCCAATCGATCGGGTTGATTTGCCAGGACGGTGAACCGGCCAAACGGCGCGCAACCCACCGTCATTCAGCGCGGCGTGTAGCAGAACGAGCCCGAAAAGTCTACCGCCGCGGGGCGTTGCTGGCGAGGGGCCGGCACGGAAAATGTCGGCGCGGAAAACCCGCCGGGCGGAAACCCGGCGGGTCCTTTGACTTGACGATGATCGATGGGATCAATCGCAGACCCACTCGCGGACATACTGCCAGCCGTACCCAGTCCAGACCCGGTGCAGCTCGTAGCAGCCGTTGTCGTAGTTCGAGTACCCGTAATCGGAGTAATACGGCGCACCGAACCCCACGATCGGTCCGCGGAAGTGACGGCGGGCGATCGCCGGGCCCTGCTCGCGGAACGGGGCGCCCCGGAACTCGCCCCGAAAGCCGCCGCCAGGCGCGCCGCGGAAAGCGCCGAAGTTTCCTCCCCCCATCTGGGCTCCACCTTGGAATCTACCACCCCCCTGGAATCCACCACCCCGCATGGCTGCGCCGCCTCCGCCGGAAGGAGCGCCGCGAGCGGCCGACGCGCTGCCTCCGCCATGGCCGGGCGGGACACCTTGACCCTGTGCGTTTGCAGTCGTGAACGCCGCGACCGCCAAGATCATGGCCGCCGCGCTCGTTAACAGAGATCGTTTCATGACCTACACTCCATCCGTATTTCAAGCTATCGATCTTAAAACGCATAAAGTTCAACAATGTTTCGGGCGTGAATCATTAAACCTCGTCCACAATGCGGATGTGCGGCAAGCTGCCATGAATGGCCGTTCATCCAGGAGCGTCGGGCAGCACGCGCGTGAAAGCCCGAGCCGATGGCCGGCAGTGAGTTTCGATTTCTGCGAAAGCAAATGGGGCTTACCCAACGCGAACTTGCAATTTTGATGCGTACGACTGATCAAACCGTGGCAAACTACGAAAAAAATAGAACCGAACCTGGACCTGCCGAGGCGTTCATGCGCGTCACCTATCTTCTTCATGTTATTCCGAAGGAGACGCGGGTTGACGTATTGAAGACCGTGACTGAGCAAATACGAACAAGGGGACGCGCCAAGCTGCCTGATCTTGCTCGCCGAAAAATTGTTCAAAGATGGCGAGAGGGGAGCAAGGCGGCCGCATAGACACACACGTCGCCGAGCGAGCCGTCACGGACTTCCAAATCGTCAAAATAGATTTCGCATCTTTTGCGGTTTCGGCGCAGTCCATTGACAGGGCCGGCGCTCTCTCTTATTGAGAGCGAACGTTCGCTCTCGTTTACCGCATCGCAATATTTCAGTCGCATTTTCGGTCGGGGTTCAGGGGGGCCTTAACCATGCGCCGCGCCAATGTGCAGCTGCAGTCGGACCGCCGCGCGGAAATCTTGGCGGCGGCGCAGCGCTGCTTCGTGCGCTCCGGGTTCCATGGCGCCTCGATGCAGGACATTTGCGCCGAGGCGGGCATGAGCCCGGGCAACCTCTACCGCTACTTCCGGTCGAAGGAGGCGCTGATCGCGGGCATCGCCGAGCGCGATCGGGCCGAGGTCGCCCAGGAGTTCGCGCACGCGGATCTCTCGCATGGCTTCTTTGCCGTGCTCGAAGGCATGGCGCACCATCACTTCGCGGTGCGGCCCGACGAGAAGGTCAAGCTGTGCACCGAGATCATGGCCGAGAGCCGGCGCAATCCGGAAATCGCGCGCATTTCGGCGGCCTTCGATGCCGACGTGAAGAAGTGGCTCATCGACCTGTTCCAGGCGGCGGCCGCGCACGGCGACATTCCCGGCGACATCGATTTCGATGCCGTCGTCACCATGCTGATGATCATCGCCGACGGGGTGTGGTGGCGGCGCGCGCTCGATCCCGATTTCAAGCCGGAGACCGTGGTCCCGATCTTCATGGACATCACCCGCCACATGCTCCGCGGCCGCCCGCAAGGCGTCCGCCGCAAGGGGGAGGGCTCCCGATGAAAGCGAGCCGCATCACCGCCATCGGCCTCGTCGCCGCGGCCGGCCTCTGGATCGCGTCCGGACATTTCCTCCCGCGCGAGAGCGCGGAAAGCCGCGCCGCGCTGCGCCCCAACGAGGGCGATGCGAAGAAACTGTTCCGGGTCGCCGTCGTGGAGACCAAGGTGGTGCCGCACGCCCGCAAGCTCACCATCTCCGGCCGCACCGAGGCGGACAAGCGGGTCGTTGTCACCGCCCGCACCGGCGGCATCCTCACCGAGCTCAAGGTCCGTCGCGGCACCTGGGTGAAGGAGGGCGACATCATCGCGGTCCTCTCCGACGAGGCGAGGGAATCCCAGGTGGTGCAGGCGAAATCGCTGGTGGTCCAGCGTCAGGCCGAGCTCGATGCCAAGCGGCGATTGATCGCAACCGGGGCCATGCCCAGGCTCGACCTCGTCAATCTCGAGGCGCAGCTCGATGCGGCGAAAGCGGCGCTTGCCGCGGCCGAAGCCGAACGCGACCGCGGCGTCGTCCGCGCGCCCTGGGCCGGCGTCATCAGCGACTTGTCGGTCGAGGTCGGCAAGGCCGCCTTCTCCTTCGCCGGCGCTGATCTCGCGACCCTCGTGGCGCTCGATCCGATGCTCGCGGTGGTCGAGGTCGCCGAGCGCAAGCTCGCCGGCATCAAGCTCGGCGACCCGGCCGAGGTGCGGCTCGTGACCGGCGAGACAGCAGGCGGCAGGATCCGCTTCGTCGCCAAGACCGCAAGCCAGACCACCCGCACCTATCGGGTCGAGGTCGAGATCCCGAACGCCGATGGCGCGATCCCGGACGGCATCACCGCCGAGGTTTCCGTTCCGCTCGCGCCGCTGCCGGCGACGCGGGTGCCGCGCTCGGCGCTGACCATCGCGTCGAACGGCGACGTCGGCCTGCGCGGGGTCGCCGCGGATGGAACGGTCGGCTTCATTCCCGTCAGCGTGGTCGAGGACGCGCAGACCTTCATGTGGGTCGGCGGCGTTCCCGATGGCGCCCGCGTGATCGTGCAGGGCCAGGACTTCGTGCGCGAGGGCCAGCGGGTCGAGACCGTCGAAGCGGCGGAGGTGACTGCCACCAGCAAGTAGCTTCTGCTCCTCCCGTGGGGGGGCGGGAGAGGGGAGAAGGAAGAGACCGACGATGTCGAGGTTGATCGACTACGCCATCGGTCATGCGCGGCTGACGATCGCGACGCTCATCTTCCTGCTGGTCGCCGGCCTCACGGCCTATGTGACGATCCCGAAGGAGGCGGAGCCGGACGTCAGGATTCCGATCATCTACGTGCAGCTGTCCCAGCGCGGCATCAGCCCGGAGGATTCCGAGCGGCTCCTGCTGCGCCCGGTGGAAACCCAGCTCAAGTCGGTCGGCAACGTCAAGGAGATGCGCTCGACCGCCTTCGAGGGCGGCGGCAACGTGCTGCTCGAGTTCGAGGCCGGCTTCGATGCCAAGGCCGCGCTCGCGGACGTGCGTGCCAAGGTCGACCAGGCCAAGCACGATCTGCCGCGCGACGTCGACGAGCCGCAGGTAATCGAGCAGGCCCCTGGCGTGCTCGCGGCCGAGTTGCGCGGCGCCCGCGACGAGGCGGTCGAGATCATCGTCGAGCCGTCGCTGATGAACAGCTATGGCATTTCGCTCGATCAGCTCGGCCAGCTCACCCAGGCCTTCAACACCCTGATTGCCGCCGGCGCGCTCGAAGGCCAGAGCGGCCGCTTCGCGGTCAAGGTCCCCTCGCTGTTCGAGAAGCCGCAGGACATCCTCAAAGTGCCGGTGATCGCTTCGCCGAAAGCGGCGGTGACGCTGCTCGACGTGGCAGAGATCAAGCCGACGTTCAAGGATGCGACCTCGGTGACCCGCGTCAACGGCCGCCCGGCGATGACCATCGAAGTGTCGAAGCGCACCGGCGCGAACCTGATCGAGACCGTCGACGCGGTGAAATATGTCGTCGGAGAGCTGCAGAAGGCCTGGCCCGAAGCCGTGCACGTGACCTTCACCCAGGACAAGTCGAAGATCATCCGCCAGATGCTCGCCGATCTGCAGAACTCGGTCGCGACCGGCGTGCTGCTGGTGGCGGTAGTGATCCTGTTCGCGCTCGGCTTCCGCGCCTCGCTGTTCATCGGCATCGCGATCCCGGCCTCGTTCCTCGCCGGGGCGCTCGGCCTCGAGCTCGCTGGCTTGACCGTCAATATCGTGGTGCTGTTCTCGCTCATTCTCGCGGTCGGCATGCTGGTCGACGACGCCATCATCGTCTCCGAATTCGCCGAGCGCCGCATGGCCGAAGGCATGGCGCCGAAGGAGGCCTATTCGCTCGCCGCCAAGCGCATGGCCTCCCCGGTGATCGCCGCGACCGCGACCCGCATCGCCGCCTTCTCGCCGCTCTTGTTCTGGCCAGGCGTGGTCGGCCAGTTCATGAAATATCTGCCGATCACGCTGATCGCGACGCTGTCCGCCTCGCTCGCGGTCGCGCTGTTCTTCACCCCGACCTTGGGCGCGCTGCTCGGCAAGGCGGCGCCGATGCCCCGCGACGAGCGCGCGCGCGAGCGCGGCCTCTACATGGGCACGGTGCGGCTTGCGCTGCATCATCCCGGCAGCACGCTCGCTTTGGCCGCGGTCCTGCTGGTGGCGGTCCAGGTCGCCTATGGCAAGCTCGGCCGCGGCGTCGAGTTCTTCCCCGCCGTCGAGCCCGATTACGGCCAGGTCGTCGTCCATGGCCGCGGCAATCTCGCGCTCGAGGAGAAGAATCGCCTCGTCGGCGAGGTCGAGAAGCTGGTGCTGGAATTCGACGGGCTCAAGACCGTCTACACCCGCGTCGGCGAGCAGCCGCGCGGCTCGAACGAGATCACCGAGGACACGATCGGCGTGATCCAGTTCGAATTCACCGATTGGCGCGCCCGTCCGCCGGGCCACCAGATCATGGATGCGATTCGTGCCAAGACCGCAGACATCCCAGGCATCCTGGTCGAGGTGACCGCGCCCCGCGCCGGCCCTCCGACCGGCAAGCCGGTCCAGGTGCA
>WNGK01010880.1_pt1 | contig 12781 bp, 10 predicted proteins | sample 5400601 | NCBI WGS metagenome assembly WNGK01 (sample SAMN13153376, study PRJNA577476) | soil metagenome | isolation source: 60 cm soil or saprolite under Garry oak tree replicate 1 | place: USA:California | collected 2016-06-15 | reverse complement strand
TAGAACTCTCTTCATATTTCCCTCCTATTTCCGCGTTATAAGGTTAGACAATTCCGGGCGAGCGGTATTCGACGGTAATGATCAAAAGGGCGCGGCAAAAGTAACACGATAGTTACTTTCCGCGGACAGCTTGATGATCAGAATCGCGCCGTAAATTGTGCGGCGAGCGTGTGATTGTCGTCGTGCGGACCGGTGGTTTCCTGCTGGAAACTGTATTGCAGCTTCAACTGACTGTGCGGCGTGAAACGATAAGTGGCCGCCATATCGATCTTACCGAGATCGTTCCCCCAACGTTTATCATTCTCGATCTTGTCGAAGAGCTGCTGATTCCAGCGCACTGCGCCGAAAATCTGCGGCGTGAATTTATATTTCGCCTCTAAATAATATGCAAAAGTGTCGGCGTCGCCCACCCGCGGCACCTCAAAGCGCGCCTCGTAGAATTCCGCCCACAATTGCAAATGATGCAATGCGAAGCTGACATCCTGGCCGAGAACGAGCTCGCGATAATCGTCGATGTCGCGGCTGCGCGGCAATGTCCTTTCCGCTTCAGGTCGAAAATACGCGCCGTCGCTCGCTGAGAAACCAAAATTCCACGCCTGATCTGGTCGAAAACCAAGCCGTGCACTGAAGGTCGGATTGCTGAAACCAGTTTCGGTAACAGTCCAAGACTCCGGACGCGAAGAGAGCGAGGAATTTTTCATTTCGGCGGCGTAGTCGAATTGACCTACCCGGCCGGAAACCGAAACGCCGCTCGCGTAACTGGGCCCCCAAATCACCGGATTGAATTCGTATTTCTCGCTCGGGTCAAATCCACGGATGAAATCCCGCGCAGAAGCGGGCGCAGCTTTATCGCTAATAGCGGTGATGTTTTCATAAACCAGCGGCGCGTCTACAAACGGATTTTCCCAAGACAGATGGCGCTGGACGTAATTTCCGACAACGGTGGCGAACTTGCCGATTTGGAAGGAGAACCGGCCATCCTCCCACGGCGTCAGTCGCAGCGCATATTCGTCCAGCCGAACTGCGGCCCCGTGATTGCTCGGGTCGAATCTGCGATCAAGTCGCGATTGTGCGAAGAAATAAACTTGTTTGCCGAGTTGGGTGTCGAGAAAAAGCGTGAGACGCGGATTGAAGAGTTTCTCGATCTTGCTGTCGATCAGTTCCGGCGCTGGTTGCTCGAAATGGTAAACTTCAAGATCGATTGTCCCGCTCAGGCGCGCTCGGATATTGTCTTGGAACGCAGAAAACGTCAGTGCGTTATCGAGCCGGTCGAGAAAATCATCGATTTCGAGCGCTCCGGCATTGCCGACGAAAAGCCAAAGGCTGAGCGCGCGCAGCAGTGGCTTCATGCAGGTTTAACTGCCGCCGTCTGCTGCGGGTTGCGCCGCTGGAAAACGAATTTCAAATTCCGTCCAATCATCGCCCGAATGGACTAGCCTCAGATCGCCGCCGTGGAGCCGCGCGAGTTGGCGCGCCAGGCTCAAACCAAGCCCGTGTCCCGACGCACTTTTTTCCGAACCGCGATGGAACCGTTCGAAAATGTGTTCCTGCTCTGAAGGCGCAATCGGCTCGCCGGTATTACCGACGGTCACGACCACCTCGCCGTTTTTCTCCTGCGCTTCAATTTTAATCCGGCCACCTGTCCGGTTGTATTTTCCTGCGTTTTCCAGGAGATTTTGGACAATGAGTGAGGTGTATCGCCTCTCCCCAACAACGTAGATTTTGGCTGGCAATTTCTTCTCAATTCTCATGTCAACTTGATCGAGAAGCGTAGCGAGATCATCGAGCCATTCCCCGATAAGCTCACTGAGATCCACCGCTTCCGACTTGATCTGTAAATGGCCTGAGTCCATCCGCGAAAGAAGAAGCAAGTCTTCAATGACTCCGGTCAATCGGTGGGTCTGATGAAGCAGGGCCGAGAGTTCCTCGTAAACCGCTGCGTCAAAATCCTCGCGCGAAAGTAAGCTCTCGATGCCCGCCCGAAGAACTGTAACCGGCGTTTTTAACTGATGCGACGCATCCGCCGAATACCTGGTCGATCTTTTCAACTTCTCACTTGTGGAAATGAGAGCGGCCTCTGCCAGTCTGCGCTGGGCGCGATTTTGTTCCGAATCCAACGCCAGTTTTTCCACCGGCTTCGAGAAACGGACAGCGACGAAGTGGCTGGCCACAAAACCGCCGAGTAACAGCAATCCACCCGCGCCTCCGATTTGCCAGCGCAGCCGATGTAACTGCGCCACCGCACTGGCCAGCGGATACAGGCAAATTTCGTAGGCGGGCGGAAAAAGCGAACCTGGATTAAGTCGCTTGTAAAACAACAGGTGCGGTGCGCCATTCACACGGACAGTGAAATTATTTTGCACGGAATCCGATCTTGTGAGTGCCCGGGTTATTTCATTACCCAAGGCTCCGAGTTCCGATTGCGAAAGCGACGCCAGGTGCAATCGTCCGTTCACCCAAATCCCGCTCTTAATTCCGGCGGCGTCGCTCTTGGGAACAATTTCTAACGGCTTGAAGCCAACGACGAGGGCGGAAATAATTTCGCCGGTCTCGGTCGAAAAAATCGGAAAGGCAATTATTTCATCTACCCGGTCGCTGCCACCATCGCGATGTGAGAGATAGCCGCTTTGCTGTTTCTCGGGCAGTTGAGCTAATGCCAACTGCGCTTCTACGGCTGTGTTTATCACGCCGACATCTTTCAAATTCGGCGGTGGCAGAACGGCGCCCGTGCCATCCAGGAAACGGTAAAATCGTGCATGAAGCGTGCTGGCTGCTTGCTCTGAAGACGGCTCTTCGCCTTCCATCAGGTCGCGCAATTCATCTTCGGCGCTGGGGTATAGGAGATCGAGAGCGTTATCTTCAAGCGCCGCGTGAATTCGCGGCTTCTCCGACAGCACGCGACAACGTTCGGCCAGGGCAGCGTGACGCAATTCTTCCAGTCCGTGCAGAGAAGAGAGTTGGGCCTGAAAATTCTGCTGCAAATCGCGCTCTGCAGTTGACCCGACAGTGCGCTGGGCCAGATAAAGCCCGAGAGCTGTCATCCCGGAAACGACCAGCATCATCGTCACTGAAAGTTTTGCCCGGAAACTGGTTATAGCTTGCTTGCTAGGTTCGGCCGTGGCGATCATGGGAAATCAACGCGCGCTGTTTCCCCGCTCTTTAGCGTCACCGTTTTCTCCCGCGTTGTCTTACTGTCGATCCACGCCTTGAGCGTGTAGTGCCCAGAAGGCAGTCCGCCCAATCGAAATCGCCCTTCAGGATCCGTCATAACAAAATACGGCGTGTTGAGAACAAGAATGAGCCCGCGCATGTGCTCGTGAATATCACACCGAAGCGTGACCAAGCCTGCTCGGTCAAAAATTTCGGACGGGATCGGACGCTCTTCCGGACGATAACGACCGAGATCGAACCGTTTCGCGGGAGAGTAGGAAAATATACTGTGATAGGTGTCAGTGACTTAGGTTTTGAAAACGAGCCCTCCAGATAAACCATTGCCAGCGGTGGCTGGGTGGAAAGAACGCCGCCGCGTGTAACGATCTCATATCGTTTCACAACAACAGGCGCCGCAGTATGCAATTCCGGCAGCCCGACTCTTCCCTCTACTGCGCCTTGCCCGAGGATCGACATCGGCAGTAGGGCGAAACTCGCGCTGAACGAAACAAGTCCGCGCGAACGCATTGTACGTCACTCTAACAGTCGTTCCGTGCGACCGAAAGTTCGACGCTGCATTGGCCTCTCGGAGATCGACATCCTCGGCGCCTTCATGATAATTGAATTCGTTTTGTGCATTCCAGTTGCGCAGAATTTGTCTACAGTCGTCTGATCTCATGGCGCTGGAAATGAAAAAAGAATGTGAAAAGTGCGGCAGCACCCTGACCGCAGATGACGAAGCCTACATTTGTAGCTACGAATGCACCTTCTGTCGTGAGTGCACGGCTTCGATGAATTCGATTTGTCCGAATTGCGGCAATGAGCTGGTACAACGCCCGCGCCGAAAAATCTGAGCTCTGGGATGCGCCTGCGCTCCCCAGACGTTCGTCTCAGCGCTTTTTCTTAATTCGATAAGTCAGAAAACACTCGTCACCTACCACGCGCATGTCGGTCATTATGCAATGGACGCTGGCCGGTAGAAATTCTTTGCTCAAGCCCGTCAGCGTTGGCGCGTCCGCGCCGCCAAACAAATAAGGCGCAATCGTGAGATTAAGTTTGTCCACCAAGCCAAGCTTGAGCAGCGAGCGAAAAAGAATCGGGCCGCCTTCGCATGCGACCCTGCGAACTTTATAATCGCGACGCAAACTCCTCAGCATTTCGGCGAGATCGACATCCTCCGATTCGCTCAGATGCAACTTCGCGACCCCGCGCAGTTGGCTCCGGAATTTTCTCGGCATCCGTTTGGTCGAGAAAATCAGGATCGGTCCTGTTTTCGCGGGATCGGACCGAAAAATCTTCAGCTGACTGTCGATCTTGCCTTCGTTGGAAACGATCACGCGCAACGGCGCTTGAATTCGTCCGCGTTTGAGCCGCGCTGCTTTCAAATCGTCCGGCAGACCGAGTCGAACGTTGTCGCGTTTGAGCGTGCTGTGGCCGATCAGGACCGCATCCGCGAGGGCGCGTTGCCGGAACAAGTGCAGCTTATCTTCCCGCGAGGTGAAATCGACCGGTCCGAAATCGCGGGTGGTGATTTTGCCGTCAACCGTCATGGCAAAAGTGGCGCTGACGAACGGGCGGGAAATACGAGACCGAATGTTGCGCTCCCGCTGTAGGGGAAGCCGTCGGCTTCCCGATTTTTTGGTTGGGACGCCGGCAGCGTCCCCTACAACTTTATTGCGGCTCTTGGATTTCATGCTCCATCGTCGCCACTTCGCGTTGCATTTCGCGAATGCCAACACGTTTCGCGATGCCGCTCGGTTTGTAGAAGAAGTAAACGATGCCGCCCGGCGCGCAGCAGACCAGAATCACGAGAAAGCCGAGTGATCCGATCAGTTTGGCTTTCTCGATAGTGACGCCGCAGATGTTGTTAAGCATGACCTGAAGCAACTTTTCGCGCAGTCCGATTCCGGCAAGGCTGATCGGAACCGCGGTGAGTGTGCGCTCAATGGGCATGACCGCGAAAAAGTCGATCGCGGGAACCGGCGCGGGCGGACTCTTGCGCACGTCTTCCGCATGAAGCGCGTAGGCGACGAAAAGAAAAGTGGCGAAAGTCGCAACATGCGCGACCAACGAGGCGCCGAATGCAAAGAACGTCGCGATCCAATGCCGCGCGTAAAGATGATAGGCGGCCGCGATCTCGATCAGTTTATCTTTGCCGGGGAATTTATGGGGCAGGAGATGGAAGAGATTAAATCCGCTGATGATAAAACTCGCGACCAGACCCGAAATCGAAACTCCAAGCAGAATGCCCAGAGCGACGAGCAGCTGATGCGGAGTAAAACCGGATTCAACTGTAACCGGAGTTCGCCAGAGCAAATCGAAACGAAGTGTTACAAGCGTGACCGTGATCGTGACCAGCGCGACGAGTCCGATCAAACGATCGAAAACGACGGCGAGCAAGGCGCCCGCTTTGTGGTCCGGCGTTTCTTTGAGCAGGAGATAGCTCTTAATAATATCGCCGCCGGTTCCGCCGGGGAGAAATTGATTGTAAAACATCCCGATCAAAAACAAGCCGATGAGACGTGGGACATTGAGTCGAATCTTTTGCACGCGAAGGAGAATTTGCCAACGGATAGCCGCAGCGATCTCGACAATGACATAGGCGGCGATGGCAGCTGCAACCCAGCGATAGTCGGCTTCTTGCAAAGCCTTGCCCATTTTATGGCGCTGCTCTGGATCATGAAAAACCCAGATCAGGAGCGCGATCGTGACCGCAAGCTGCAATGCCGTGACAAAAACTTTCTTCATCCGCCGAAGCGCTCTTTCCAAATTTTAACCGAGCGCTGAATTTCGTCGGTGGTTTTTCGCGGACTCATTTCCCAAACCCAGGCGCAGTCTTTCGGCAAAAGCGGCACCAGTTTCGCAAGATCGACATCCCCACTGAACGGCGGCTCATGGTCCTGCGCCGGCCAAATGCAATCCTGGACGTGACAGCCAAAGGTGCGCGAACCGATTTGACGAAGCCACTCCGCATGATCGAGAAGGGCGAGGTTCTCTTTGATCTGAATGTGACCGAAATCGTGCCAATAACCGACCTGCGGCGAGTTGAGTTCGTCGAGTAACGCGGGCAGTTCGCGTTCGCTCGGAATTTCTTCGTAGCCGCGGCGGCCTTCGATCCCCAGTTTTACTTTTTTCGATACGGCGTACTCAACGATCCGACGCAAACAATCCTTCACTCGATCGAGATGTGCCGCCGAAGCCGCTTCGCGTTTTTCTACGGCGCGGATTTTTTCCCGAACGTATTTGCGAGAAAGGAGTTCGCCTTTTCGAGCAAGTTTGATCAACGAGCCCGTCACCGGTTTCATTCTTATTTCCCCGAGATGCATGACGATAAAGGGTGCTCCCAGTCGCTCGGCGAAATCGATAGTCTGAAAGGTTTGTTTCACCGCGCGGTCGCGTTCTTTTCCGTAGGCGGACGAAAACTGGTAGCAATCGGGTGAAGCGCCTAATACTTCTACCGGTAACGGACAAAAATTGTGCAGGCTGCTGAATCTCACTTTGCCGTCTTCATACATTTTTTGAATTCCGGGCATGAGCGAGATGCGAATGCCGTGGCCGAGCTCGACGCGATCGAAGCCAAGATCGACAATTTCGCGCAACATTTCGGCGCCGTCGGTGTGCCGGCCTGAATTCCAACAGGTCGAAAACGCGATCACGTCAAATAGTCGCGGCGATCTGAGGCGGCGTTTCGCCAGCTTGCGATTCACTTAGTGCCGGTTCGCAACATTGTTTCCGAACCCGGGCCAACACCAACAACGTGATCGCGCCGTAACAGATCGCAGCAATCACGAGCGCGGTTGGCATTCCGATTAAGTCAGACAAACTCGTTACGCCCAATCCGGCGAGGGGCATCAGCCCGACGAAACTCAACATGAACACAGCCGACACGCGTCCGCGCAGATAATCGGGCGCACGTTCCTGCACGATCGTGCTGCAAAGTCCGAAGTTCGTCGCCAGACCCAGCGAATTAACAATGAGGAGCGCCATCGCCACATAAAAACTCGGGGCGCGCGAAAGACCAGCGACCGCAAGTGTGACCGCAGTCGCGCAGATCATCATCAAAGGAATGCGTTTTTCACGCGGCAACCCGATCAAGAAAATTGAGCCTACGACCGACCCGATGGCGGACGCGCCCATCAAAGTGCCCAGTTTGTCCGCGCCCAGATGGAGTACGAGCCGGACGTAAAGCGGCATCATCACGGTGATGATCGGAAAGATGCAAAGCGATTGCGTGGCAATGAGAACGATCATGGCGAGACTGGGCTTGTCGCTGGCCACGTAGCGAAATCCTTCTTTGATTCCGCTCATTCGTTTTTCTTCTTCCTCCTTGGTGCCTTGCAGACGAGGCGGCAATGAAAGAATGGCGACGATCAGAGCAATAAACGAGATCGCATTCGCAAAAAACGCCGAGGCCAGGCCCCAAGCCGAGACCAAATAACCACCGATGGCGGGTCCGAACACGCGCGACCCATGAAAAACAGAACGATCGATTGAAATCGCGCTTTGAATTTCCTCTCGCTTCACCAGCTCCGGTACGAGCGCCGACAATGTCGGCATCTCAAACGAATTCGACACACCCTGGATCGCAGCGAAAACGAAAATTTGCCAGATAGCGATTTTCCCACTCCAAATCAATAACCCGATCGAAACCGCGATGGCAATCTGGATGTATTGTGTAATCAACAAAATCTTGCGCTTATCGAATTTGTCAGCCGTTGAGCCTCCAATCATCGTAAGGGCCAGCATTGGCAACCCGGCGCAAAGCTGGACTAATCCAAGCATAAATGCCGAAGTCGTGAGCGTGGCCATTACCCAACCCTGGGTCATCACTTGCATCCAGGTGCCGGTGTCCGAAATCGCGCTGCCGATGATGTAGCGGCGGAAGGGACCAGGTCGCAAAACGCGAAGTGCGTGGCGATTTGTTAATTTTATCTCGCCGCTCATGGCCAACACTCATAAGCGGGAAGAAGCACCGCCGCAATTGAGAGAAAGATTTTCACGCGAGGAAAGCGACTCCGACGCGCGTTTGCTGCTCCCGAACCGATAGGTGATTATGAGTTATGCGCATTGACCGGTTCACCCAGAAAATGCAGGAGGCACTCCAAGCCGCGCAGGACGTCGCTTCGCAATTTAATCATCAGGAAATCACGAATGAGCATTTTCTGTCTGCGCTCCTCGACCAAAGCGACGGCATCACTCAGCCGCTGCTCGAGAAAATCGGGGTTCCGGTGAATCGATTGCGCGAACGACTGACCGGTGAGCTCGAACGCCGGCCGAGAGTCACTGGCGCGGCTGTCGATATTCGCCTTTCCAATGAGCTCCGCAGCGTGCTCGACAGCGCGGAGAAAGAAATGGCGAAGTTAAAAGATGAATATACGAGTGCCGAGCATTACTTACTTGCGCTGAGCACGGTCCCGCAAAGCGGGATTCCCGCCGCAAAGATCCTAAAAGATCTCGGCGTCACGCGCGACAAGTTGATGCAAGCGCTGCAACAGGTGCGAGGTTCGCAGCGCGTGACAGATCAAAACCCGGAAGGGAAATATCAGACGCTCGAAAAATATGGACGCGATCTGACCGAGCTGGCGCGCCGCGGCAAGATTGATCCGGTCATCGGCCGCGACAACGAGATCCGTCGGATCATGCAGGTGCTTTCGCGTCGGACGAAAAACAACCCGGTGCTGATCGGCGATCCCGGTGTCGGGAAAACCGCGATCGTTGAAGGTCTTGCTCGCCGAATCATTAGCGGCGACGTTCCCGAATCCCTAAAAAATAAGCGGCTCATCGCCATGGACATTGGCGCGATGGTCGCCGGCGCAAAGTTTCGCGGCGAATTCGAAGATCGCCTCAAAGCGTTTTTGAAAGAGGTGACCGATTCGCAGGGGCAGGTCATTTTGTTTATCGACGAGCTCCACACCATTGTCGGCGCGGGCGCGGCCGAAGGTTCCGTCGATGCGTCGAACATGCTCAAACCGATGCTGGCGCGCGGGGAATTGCGCACCATCGGCGCAACCACGCTCGATGAATATCGCAAATACATCGAGAAAGACGCCGCGCTCGAACGGCGTTTTCAGCCGGTGATGGTGAATGAGCCGAGCGTGGAAGACACGATCGCGATTCTGCGCGGACTAAAGGAGCGCTATGAAGTGCATCACGGCGTGCGCATCACTGACGCTGCGCTTGTCGCCGCGGCTGTATTGTCGCATCGCTACATCAGCGATCGGTTTCTTCCCGACAAAGCGATCGATCTCGTCGATGAAGCAGCAAGTCGATTGAAGATCGAGCTCGATTCGATGCCGACTGAAATCGACGTGATTGAGCGCGAGATCATGCAGCACGAAATGGAGCGGCAGGCGCTCAAGAAAGAAAAAGATCCCGCCAGCAAAGAGCGTTTGAAGAAGCTCGAGAAAGAGTTGGGCGAGCTGAAAGAAAAATCAAGCGCGTTGAAAGCGGAGTGGCAAAAGGAAAAGGCGCTGATCGACGAACAACGAAAATGGAAGGAAGAGCTCGATCGTCTTCGCACCGAGCTTGAGCGTGCAACGCGTCGCGGTGAGTTGGCCAAGGCGAGTGAGCTTCAATATGGCCGGATTCCCGAGCTGGAAAGAAAATTGGCTGAGGCGACCGCCAAAAGTGCAAAGTCCAAGAAATCGCTCCTTCGCGAAGAAGTGACCGAGGAAGACATCGCCGAGGTCGTTTCAAGCTGGACGCACATTCCCGTCTCGCGCTTGCAGGAAGGCGAGCGCGAGAAATTGGTGAAGCTCGAAGAGCACTTGCATCAGCGCGTTGTCGGTCAGGACGAGGCGATCAAAGCAGTTGCCAACGCAGTGCGCCGCGCCCGCGCTGGGTTGCAGGACCCGAATCGTCCGCTTGGTTCGTTTATTTTTCTAGGACCGACCGGTGTTGGTAAGACCGAGCTCTCACGCGCGCTCGCGGAATTTTTGTTCGACGACGAAAACGCCATGATCCGGATCGACATGAGCGAGTACATGGAGAAACACACTGTCGCGCGGTTGATCGGGGCGCCGCCGGGTTACGTCGGTTACGAGGAAGGCGGGCAACTTTCCGAGGCGGTGCGACGCAAGCCGTATTCAGTCATTCTCTTCGACGAGATCGAAAAAGCGCACCAGGACGTGTTCAACGTGCTCCTGCAAGTGCTCGATGACGGCCGAATCACGGACGGGCAGGGGAGAACGGTCGATTTCAAGAACACAGTCATCATTATGACGTCGAACATCGGTTCGCAATTCATCACCGAGGAAGAATCGCGCGAAGCGCGCTCGCGTTTGGTGATGGACGCGTTGCGACAGCATTTCCGGCCCGAATTTCTTAACCGCGTCGATGAAATCATCATTTTCGATCGGCTCAGCGAGGATGACCTCAAGAAAATTGTCGAGATTCAGCTCCGTCGCCTGACCAAACGACTCGACCAACAAAAGATCACGCTCGATCTTTCCGATTCAGCCAAGGCGCTCCTCGCCCGCGAAGGTTACGATCCGGTTTACGGCGCACGTCCGCTCCGGCGTACGATCCAAAAAGAAATTCTCGACCCGCTGTCGATCGACATTCTCGAAGGCAAAGTCCGTGAAGGCCAAACTGTTAAGGTCGATGCAAAAAATGGTGCCCTCGAGTTTCGCAAGTAAATAACCGAACTCCTTCGGCTGGTCGCGCCCGATTCCTGCTCGCTTTTTAGCCTGTGCGCCCCGCTCTCGTCGCTCTGGTTGTCGTCGGTCTTGTGTCACCGATTGGAACCGAAGCCGGTCCGCATTCCAAACGTCACCTGAAACATTTCGCGCCGGACGCGGTTCAGCTCGGCTGGAAGTATTTTCAACAAGGCGACTACGAGACTGCGCTGCGGCGATTCCAAATGGCCATTCGTCATGATCCGGATTTCGCGCCTGCTTACTTTGGCGCCGCGAATGTTTACAGCGCGGAAGGCAAACTTGACGAAGCGATCAAGTATTACCGCGAAACGCTGACGAGAGAAACGTTGTACGTTTATACCTGCGCCAATTTGGGATACGCGCTTCTGCAGCAGGGGAAATTCCCGGAAGCTTTACAAATGCTGGATAAAGCTCTCGAGCTTGATCCGACATGTGGCGCAGCGCATCTGACTTACGCAAATTACTACGCATACAAGCAAGATTGGAAAAACGCAGAGCAATCCGTGAACAAAGCGATGAAGTATGGTCAGAAGATTCATCCCGAGCTTCGCGAAATGCTCGAGAAGCACGGCGTTAAAATCGCCGAAAACTGATCGCGGGTGGCATCGACCGCTCCGCGGCCGATGCTAATTTCGCGTCGAAACGCGCATATTCCTTAACATCGAGCAAGGGACTGCTCGATCCACCTTAGGCAATCACTTGCTTGAATGCTGACAGAAACGATTCCATTTCGGATTTCTTTCCGATCGTAAGCCGCATGTGATTCGGCAGGGCGGGGAACAAGCGGCCGACTGCGACGTTTTTTTCTTTCATCGCCTGGATGATCGGCACAACCGGTTTCCTGCAATCGAACATGATGAAGTTGGCTTGTGACGGAATCGATTTGTAGCCGAGCTTCTGGAGCTCGGTCAGGGTGAAGCTTTTCGCTTCGCTGTTCATCTTCCGGCCATTGTTTACTTGATCGGCATCGTCCAGGCTCGCGCTCGCCGCGGCCAGAGCCATGATGTTGACGCTGTCCCACATTTGGAAACCGTGCATCCGCTTGATCGTATCCGGTTGCGCGACGCAATACCCGCAGCGCAGCCCGGCCATGCCGTAAATTTTTGAGAACGTCCGCGCGACGATCAGGTTCGGATGATCTTTCACCAGCGGGATCACGCTCTCGTAATCCGGACTGTCGGCATAATGAAAATACGCTTCGTCTACCAGAATCATTGTCTCGGGCGAGGTTTTCGCAATGAACTCGTGCAGGTTGCTCTTCGGCGTGATGCTCGCGGTCGGATTGTTCGGGTTGCAAATGTAAATGAGCCCGCGTTGCGCAGACGCGCCCATCTTCTCGAGATCGTGCGCGTAACTCGAAGTTAACGGAGCTTTCACGACATCGGCGCCGCACGCTTTCGAATATTCAAGAATCGCTTCGAATGTTGGATCGGGGGCGATCAGTTTGCCTTGGGTCGGTCCGGTAAAGGTCTCCGCGCACAATTTCAAAATTTCGCTCGAACCGTCGCCGAGCACGATTTGCTCGCGATTAACGCCGTTGATCTTCGCGATCTTGTCGATCAACACATCGTTTGCTTCATCGGGATAACGGCAGCAGACGTCGAACGAATTATTCATCGCGGCGTGCGCCTGCGATGACGGTCCGTACGGATTTTCGTTCGCGCTGAGGCGCACGACAACCGAGCCGGTTGGGGCGGTTTTAACCGACGGACGTTCGGTTGCTACTGAGAATCGGGGCCGAACGATGGCGGCGGCGGCACCAGCGCCTAACAAATGCGCAAATTTACGGCGAGAGATTGAGAGTGTGTTCATGGCAAGACCTCCGGACGAAGTCCTAACGTAAGAGAGAAGGAAACGCGAGACGAAAAGCGACCCTCAGCTGCTGAGCTGCGATTGAGGTCAGGGAAACCGCCTATTTCGGCTGCGGCACGATCCGAATGTACGGTTTGGGCGCCTTCCAACCTTCGGGATGC
>WNGK01006026.1_pt1 | contig 12789 bp, 9 predicted proteins | sample 5400601 | NCBI WGS metagenome assembly WNGK01 (sample SAMN13153376, study PRJNA577476) | soil metagenome | isolation source: 60 cm soil or saprolite under Garry oak tree replicate 1 | place: USA:California | collected 2016-06-15 | reverse complement strand
TGCGGGCGCCGAGCTGCCCTTGGCTCAACCCCGCGAGCAACCGCGCCTCACGCAGCCGTCGGCCCACGAGCACGTCCACCTCGCCGCGCCCGCGCCTTCCCGCCCCCGGGGTCGCAACCGCGGCGTCCAACTCGGCCGGTCGAGCCAGCCGCTTAACCCTAATCATTCCCTGCCCCGTCAGCTCAACCGCCCCGATCGAAGCATAGCAACCTTCCCCGCCGATTGTCATCCGGGCGCGAGAATGGCAGCACGACTTGTCGCTACTCCGCCGCCTCGCCCCGAGCCCTCGCCTTGGCGGCGCGCTCCGCCTCATGTTGGTCGAACATCTTCTTGGTCGCGGCATCGCGGAGGGTGCTGAACTCCATGCGATGCTCATAGGCCCAGGCGTTCGATGACGCGCGGTGCGCGTTAGAGCCGCGAAAGTGCGGCACCACGTGCCGCGCATAGAGCTCGTACGACTTCTTCGTCGCCTCCCAATTGGCCCAGTTATGCACGAGCTGAAGATAGCAGCCGAACTCGCCCTGTTTGTCGCGCAAGCGCTGGATCTGCTCGATGGCGTCGTCGGGCGTACCGATCACGGCGCGGCGCGTCTCCGTCAGGACGTCGACGGGATCGCGGCCCTCGAGGTCCGAGAACCGTGCGGGATTAATCGCCTGGTAGTAATCCAAATACTTCTGCAGGCCGTAGCGCACGTTGGCGCGGGCCTGCTCTCGGGTTTCTGCGATGTGCATGGGACCGACCAGGCGGAGCACCGCGGGATCCATAACGCGGCCGTGCTCTGCCGCGATCTCTTGCGCCACTTTCCAGTTGGTCGCCAGCACGTCGAAAGCGCCCTCGACCGTCGCAGCGACGCACAGCATGCCGAGCCCATATTTTCCCGCGGCGCGTCCGCCCGAAGGCGTGACAAGGCTGGCAACCGCCACCTCGGGATAAGGCCGCGTGAAGGGCAGCAGATGCAGCCGAGCGTCCTGGAGCGTGTACCAATCAGTTTTTTCGGTCACGGTCTCGCCGCGGAACAGGCGCAGGATCACGTCGAGCCCTTGCAGCATGCGATCGCGCTGGGTGGAGGGATCGATGCCAAGCATCATCGCGTCCGAGGTGAGCAGGCCTGGCCCCACGCCGCACATGACCCGGCCCATGGTCATGTGATCGAGCTGCACGATCCGGTTCGCCACCATCAGCGGGTTGTGGTACGGCAGCGAGACCACGCCGGTGCCGAGCCGAATGCGCCTGGTGCGCTCGGCGGCGGCGGCGATGAAGAGCTCAGGCGAGCTGATGATCTCAAAGCCGGCGGAGTGGTGCTCGCCGATCCACGCTTCCTCATAGCCGAGCCTGTCCAGCCACTCGACCAGCTCGAGATCGCGCCGCATCGCTAGCGTCGGGTCCTCGTCGATCGGATGGAACGGGGCCAGAAAAATGCCGCTGCGCAGGGTCAGTCGGGACATACGTGAGCTCCTATCGATGGGCGCCCAAGCAGGCGCCGCGGCAAATGAGGCGGTCATCTTGACGGGTTGGGCTTCCCGCCACAACCCAAGCGCGGGCGCATCATCGACATCGAGACCGCATGCCGGATTCACCTGCCGCTTTGCTGAGCACTCGGATTTGCCAGCCCGGCTTGCGGAATTTATGATGGCGAGCCAGAACAGCTCAGATGGTGCAGTGACCTCTACCAGATCCCGACCGCTCGGTACCTTTCCCCGGGTGCGCATGCGCCGCAATCGGCGTGACGATTGGACGCGGCGTATGGTCGCCGAGCATGTGCTGACGCCCGGCGATTTCATCTGGCCCGTTTTCGTGCACGACGAGCGGGCGGCGCGCGCGCCGGTGGCCTCCATGCCCGGTGTCGACCGACTCTCGATCCCCGCGCTGGTCGATGCCGCGGGGGAGGCGAAGAGCCTCGGCATCCCCTGCGTCGCGTTCTTCCCAGTGACTCCGCTCGAGCGCAAATCGCCGGAAGGCGAGGAGGCCACGAATCCCGAGAACCTGGTCTGCCGCGCGGTTCGAGCGGTCAAGGCCGCGCATCCCGACCTCGGCGTGCTCTGCGACGTGGCGCTCGACCCCTTTACGACGCACGGCCGCGACGGCGTGCTGCGCAACGGCGATGTCGGTAACGACGAGACCGTGGAGATCCTCACTCGCCAAGCGCTGGTCCAGGCCGAAGCCGGCTGCGACATCATCGCGCCTTCGGACATGATGGATGGTCGCGTGGGCGCGATCCGCGATGCCCTCGACGCCCGCGGCTTCGAGGGCGTCAAGATCATGTCCTATGCCGCGAAATATGCGTCCGGCTTCTATGGCCCGTTCCGCGACGCGTTAGGCTCGAAATCATCGCTCGGCAAAGCAGACAAGCGCTCCTATCAGATGGATCCCGCCAACACCGAGGAAGCGCTGCGCGAAGTGGCGCTCGACCTCGCGGAGGGCGCGGACATGGTGATGGTGAAGCCGGGCATGCCTTATCTCGACGTGGTCCGGCGGGTGAAGGAGCGCTTCGCCGTGCCGACCTTCGTCTATCAAGTGAGCGGCGAGTACGCGATGCTGCATGCCGCGATCGAGCGAGGTTGGCTCGACGACAGCGTGATCCTTGAGAGCCTTATCGGCATGAAGCGCGCAGGCGCCGACGGCATCCTCACCTACAGTGCGGTCGACGCCGCGCGCCGGCTCAAGAAAGGCTAGCCGGGACGTCTCAGCCCGGGCCCGAATCTCGAGCCACGGTCGGCACCGAGGGCCGGGGCAGCGAATGGCCGCCGCGGAGCTGCGCTCGGCGCCCAGCCCACCATCCCGCCAGCGGGATCCACATCTTCCTCAGAGGGCGAGGAAGGCCGAGTGTCGCCGCTCTCGCCCGTGCCCAGGCTTTCTCCGGGGCCATGCGCGGCTCGCTCAGGCACCAATGCGCCTCGAAGAGGGTCATCACGAAGGCGAGGATCTCCGGCCTGACGTGACGGCGATCCCGCAACCATCGACGATCGAACAAATCCATGACGATCTCGTATGAGGGCCAATAGAACGCATGCCTCTCGTGCTGAACCTCCCGCAAGACATCGTCCAGCGCGGCTCGCAAGATCGCCTTTGAGACCGAGTTGGCGGTAATGCTTGATGCTGGCCGGAAGGTTGCGACCAGCGGGATCGGCGACAAGGTGAATACCACCTTCGCCTCGGGCCGGTATGTCCGGATCAGATTGTAAATCGCTCGGATGTTGTCCCGGTTCTCTTCGACCGAAGAGACGCGGAACTTGTGACGCGTTGGATCATATTTGTCGCGCGGAACAGCGCGCCAGAACACGCCGCCAGTGATCTCGTCGTACCAGACTTCCGATAAGCCCAGCGTGATGACGAAGAGATCGGTCTGATCGAAGACCGAGCGCGTCGCGGCTCTCACTTCCTCGTCGTAGCCGAAAGCGCGCGCGTCATAACCGTGCCAAAGTTCACCTTCGAAGCGCCGGCTCTCGAAGGCCCACTCGAACTGTTGGCGCAGCGCGAAGGTGTTTACCATTCCCTCGCCGAAGCGGACGACATAGGCGTTGGCGTAGGCGCCATCCTTTCGCGTCAGGATCGAGAAATCCCGCTGCGCGAGCCATTTACTGATCTCCTCCGCGAAGCAGCTGCCGAACGCGGCAATCCGCGTCTCGGGCGAGATGATGGGGCGATCGGGCAACCATCCGCGCAAGACGTAGTTGACGACGTCCTCGACCGTGCGCAGGTTCTTGCGCGTAGGATTGAAGTTGCAGTGATCTCCGCGGAACCAGGTATAGTTGGCCTGCTGTCGCTGGCCATCGACCTCGAAATGGATCATCCGCTCGTTGGTGAAAGCGGCGATCGATGCCTGCTGTTGCCCGGTATCCTCGCGCATGGCTCGACGATTATCCGATTGCGGCGGTCAGGCGGAGCCGAAGCAGCAGTAACGGCACCGCCGACTTCTAGTATCATTCTGAGGACCTGGGGAACAGGGCGGAGAATTAAGCGAGGCCGAGCGCTCGCTCGAAGAAGGACTGCGTCGCCCGGTCGTGCCAAGTTCCGCCGCCGCGATCGTGGAACCCGACGTGGCCGCCCTTTGGCTGAAGCATCGGCAGCAAGCGGCGATTGCGCCGCCAATCGTACTCGCGATAGGGCTCGTCGGGGACGATGGGATCGTCGAGTGCGTGAATCACCAGTGTTGGCACGGCGATCTCGTCGAGGAAAATCCGTGACGAATTCCGCTTGTAATAGTCGGCGGCGCCATCGAAGCCGTTGCGGGGCGCGGTGAACCGCTCGTCGAATTGCCAAAGGTTCTGCGCACCAAGCGCCGCCTGGTGCTCTTCCTGCGTCACCACTGAGGCCGGCGTCAAGACCTCGCGCTGGCACTCCCGGAGGAAATACCAGTGATAGAGCGCGTTGCGCGGCGCCGCGATGCGATGCGCGGTGGCCGTCAGATCGAGCGGAGCTGAGACCGTCGCCGCCGCCAGGATCGGCACGCTCGATCCGGCCTCGCCGAGATACTTGAGGAGAAGGTTGCCGCCGAGCGAAAACCCCACCGCGACCATTCCTCTCTGGGTTACCGCCGGCGGCAAGCCCTCCAGCATCAGCCGGATGTCGTCACTGCGCCCGGCGTGATAGTGCAGTCCGCAATGCGCCCGGCTCGGTCCCGCGCCCCGGAGATTGAGGCGCAGCACCGGAAAACCCGCGCGCAACAAATGCGCGGCGCTGGCGCGAATGTAGACACTGTCTTCGCAGCCGGTGAGCCCGTGGATCAGGATCACGGCCGGGCGATGCCCATCGGACGTAGTCCGCGGCTGGTGCAGCACCGCCGAAGCCCGGTCGCCGCTCTGCTTGTCCAGCGGCAGGACAATCCGCTCGCTCGCGTAGGCCGCAAGATTGACGGCCGGGCGGCGTAGAAAATTCCGCACTGACTGCAGGTCGCCGCCTAGCCACGGCGCCCGTTCCTTGAAGACCGGCAATCGCAACCCGATGGGTGGGGGCGCTGCGGGCCGCTGTATGTGATCGTGGAGGCTGTCCATACGCTACTACAACGCTTCTGCCTGGCCCTCTCGTCCAAGGTCTTACGGTGTCGCGCCACGAGCATCTTTGTGATGATCAACGGTAAAATGATGGTGCCAAAAGGTTGACCGCGCATTCGCGCGGACGATAAATGCTCACCGATACCAGGAATGCCGATACCGAATGGGTTGAGTCGGCAGAACCGTAGAGGAACGCCGGAGATGGAGACGGTCGAAACGCCAGTGGATTCGGAGCGGCGGCGCTTCTTCATTCTGTCCTCCGGCCGCTCGGGATCGACCTTGCTCGCCGCTGTCCTGGCGGACGCGGGCGCCGAGTTCGGGATACGCACGCCCGAGCAGTGGGACCCCGGCACTGGCGCGCTCGAGCACCGCGAGCTCCATCGCGTGGCGGCATGGATGGGCTACGCCTACGATCTCTCTCCCGATAGGCCCGGGATCGGGCTGCGCCGCTACCTTTGGGACGTCTATCGCTCAATTGGCAAGGCGCGGCTCCGGCGGCTGCTGTGCGTCGCGCAGTACATCAAGGGTCAGGGCGCGGATTTCGCCGTGCAGCCGGCATTCAAGATGGGTTATTTCCCGACTATCATTGTGAGTTACCGCCGGTTCGAGGATTTCGCGACCAGCAGCGGGTTGAAGCGCGGCCATTCTAACCTGGAGACCCTCGTCAAGTACTACAACCGGGTCAATCGCAACGCGATTCTATTGCTTCGGATGTTTGGCGGCTGCGTGGTCGGCTACGAGGCCCTGAGCGACCCAAGCGATATGTCCTGGGCGGATCCACTTGCGGCGGCGACGGGCCTACCCGCAAACCAGCTGATCGCCGCTCGGGACCGGCGGCGCCGGTCGGCTAGTCGCCGCGACGAGCCGCAGCCGCTCGACGCCTCTACCGCTGAGACTTTCGCGAGCCTCGACGCGCTGCGGGGCCTCGTCATTCCGCCGAGCGCGCCAGCCCTCCGGTCCTGGCACGGCCAGACGGGCCGGGCGGTGCCGGTATCGCCGAGCCGCAGCCGGACCTCGGTGCCTGATGCATCGACGTTCACGCGGGCATCATCCAAGTGAGCTCGTGTTTGTTGTGGTGGAGATGCAACAGCCGCGAGCCCCCGATCGCCGCGAACCGGCGCGCGGTCTCGTGGTCGGTGGCGCCTTGGAACTTTAGCGTGCAGACGAAGCGCCGGCAGGTGCCGAGTTCGAGCCAGCGCTCGACGAGCCGCAGCAGCCGCGCGGGATAGCAGACCACGTCCGAGAAGAGCCAATCGATCGGGCCGATCGCGCGAGGATCCAGGCCGAAAGCACTTTCCCGCCGCACCTCCACGCCGGACATACCCGCGACGGCGGGGTCGAGCGGAGCCTTATCGACGCTGATGACCCGCGCGCCCAGCATCGCGAGCACCCAAGTCCACCCGCCGGGGGCGCTGCCGAGATCGAGGCAGAGCTCACCGGCCCTTGGGTGAGCGCCCCGCAGCGTCAGCGCCTCCCAGAGCTTGAGATAGGCGCGGCTCGGCGGCGCCCGCTTGTCCTCGACGAAACGCGCCTCTCCGTTCGGAAACGGACAAGTGCAGTGGGCAGAGGCCAGAAGCATGTTGGCATCAACGAGGGTCCAGGACCCCAGCGGCGCCGCGGGTGCGGCCGCGGGAAAGACCAGCGGCCTCGCGGAGACTTTCGGCAGTTTCGCCTCGATGAGCGTCGCGCGCCGGTGTTGCGCATGGGCATAGAGCGCCCAATTGCGCTGGATCGCGCGCAGCCGCTTGGCGGCATCTCCAATAGAGGCGATCGGGATCTCAATTGGGTCGAGCCAGATATTAGCGACCCAGGCCACCTGCTTCGGTGGCCCCGGCGAGATCAGCAACCGACCGTGGGAGGCGCTCACCTCGCCGAGTTCGGTGCGGAGCTCCTCGACGAAGCCCTCGGGAGCCAGATAGCCTGTGGCGCTCCGGCTTTCGCTCACCCCGCTCCGCCGAGCAGGAAGCCGCGCACGGCCGCGATCTGATCCGGCGCCATCAACGCCGGCGCGTGACCGACGCCCGGGAATTCTACCAGAGTTGCTCGGGGCCCGCGTTGGGTCATGGCCACTGCATCGGGGCGGCGCAGCAGGTCGGAATTGGCACCGCGGAGCACCAGAGTCGGGCAGGTCATCCGATCCCACTGCGGCCAGAGATCGACATCGACGGGCGCCGCGTTCTTGAAGGTATCCACGATGCGCGGATCGTAGGCGAGACCCAAACTGCCATCCGGCTTGGTGCACGCGGCGTGGGTCGCGAGGTGGCGCCATTGCGCGTCCGTTAGCGGACCGAAACTCGCGGCGATCTCGCGCTGATAGGCCTCGAGCGCTGCCAGGTCGGGGAAGCTCGGGTCCTTGCCGACATATGTGGCGATGCGCGCAATCCCCTCCTTCGCGAGCAAGGGTCCGATGTCGTTGACAACCAGGCGCTTGATCGGCGCATTCGGCAGCGCCGCGGTCAGCATGCCGATGAGTCCGCCCATGGAGGTGCCGACCCACAGTACCTCCGGCACATCGAGGCGTGCGATCATCTGCTCCATCGAGGCGATGTAGACCGGAAAATCGTAGTCCTGGGAATTCTCCAGCCAATCGCTCTTGCCGCGGCCGAGCACGTCTGGACAGACCACGCGAAAATCGCTGGATAGCGCTTCGGCCAGCATGTCGAAGTCGCGGCCGTTGCGTGTGAGCCCATGAACGCAGATCACGGTCGGCGCGCCCGCCGGCCCCGACCACTCCACGTAGGACATCCGATAGAACCCGTGCTGAGTACCCGCGAGCAATGTGCTGATCGACATGGACATGGGCAGCGGCACCTTCCGAATCCGTCAACCGACCATCCCGCGAACGCTCCGCCGGGGCAAGGTGAATTGAGTTCGAGAGCGCTAGGCGCCGCACCGATTGCTCCGCTCATGACGCCTGCGCTAGGAATGAGCCGAGACCCCGCAGCTCATTCAGGGTGATTTCATGTCCACGCCTGGCCCGCTTTCCGGCATCACTGTCGTCGACCTCTCGCGCATCCTCGCGGGGCCCTATTGCACGTTCCTGATGGCGGAGCTGGGAGCGCGCGTGATCAAAGTTGAGCCCCCGGGCAAGGGCGACGACGCGCGAGAGTATGGCCCGTTCAAGAACGGGGTCTCCACGTATTTTTCCTCGATCAACCGGGGCAAGGAATCGATTGCGCTTGATCTCAAGGCGGAAGGCGACCGACGCATCCTCGAGAGGCTGCTCGAACGCGCGGACGTGATCGTCGAGAACTTCCGCCCGGGCACGATGGAGAAGCTGGGTTATGGTTGGGAGACGCTGCACCCGCGCTATCCCAAACTGATCTATGCCGCGGCCTCGGGCTTCGGTCACACCGGCCCCTCGTCGAAAGAGCCTGCCTACGACATGGTCGTGCAGGGCCTGGGCGGCATCATGAGCATCACCGGCCATCCCGGCCAGCCGCCGGTGCGCATCGGCATGTCCATCGGCGACATCGGCGCCGGGCTTTACACGGCGGTCGCGGTCAACGCGGCGCTCGTCCATCGCGCGCGCACCGGCGAGGCGACCAAGGTCGATATCGCCATGTTCGATTGCCAGCTGGCGCTGCTGGAGAACGCGATCATGCGCTACACCGTGACCTCCGAGGTGCCAGGCCCGCTGGGCGCAAGGCATCCCTCGATTACGCCCTTCGAGGCTTTCGCAACGGGGCGCGGCAACATCATCATCGCCGCCGGGAATGACGGGCTCTATCAGAAGCTCTGCGCGGCGATCGGCCGATCCGATCTCGCGGCCCATCCGGACTACGCCACGAACGATCTCCGCAACCGCAATCAGGCGGCGCTCAAGTCCGCGATCGAGCGCGAGCTCAAGAAGAAATCCGCGGACGAATGGATCGAGATCATCGGCAAGGGCGGTGTGCCCTGCGGCCCCATCAACACGGTTGACCGCGCCCTGGCACATCCGCAGGTCCAGGCGCGCAACATGCTGATCACGGTCGAGGACCCGAAGGCCGGCACGCTCAAGCTTGCCGGCAATCCGCTGAAGCTCTCCGCCTTCGCCGATCCATCCACCCGCTCCCCAGCTCCGGCTCTCGACGCCGACCGCGCGAAACTGCTGCGCGAGCTCGGCATTTAGATACGTCGTCCTGCGGCAGTTCGAGCCCGCCACGGGGGCTGGCGGGGCCCTCAGGGACGTGTATAAAAGGCCCATTCGCCCGAGGCCTTAGGCCCTCCGAGCTCCATATCTGTTTCGCCCAACGGGAGGCTGCGTCCATGCTCCAGAACCGCCTGCAACCGGTGCTCGACCCCAACCGGCTCGCCCGTGAGATGTCGGGCAAGATGCTGATCGACGGCGGCATGGTGGGCTCGATCACCGGCCGCACCTTCCCGATCGTCAACCCAGCAACCCAGGAGAGGATCGGCGAGGCGGCTGACGGCGATGCCAAGGATGTGGATGCCGCCGTCAAAGCCGCAGCGAAGGCGCAGAAGGGCTGGGCGAAGCTCGTCGCGCGGGAGCGCGGTCGCATGGTCGCGGAATGCGGACGCGTCCTCAACGACCACGTCGAGGAGCTCGCGAAGCTGATCACCCTCGAAACTGGCAAGGCGATCCGCACCGAGAGCCGCGTCGAGGCCGGCGTATTCGCGGATATCCTGACTTTCTATGGCGGGCTCGGATCCGAGCTCAAAGGCGAGAGCGTGCCCTTCAAGCCCGACGCGCTCACCATCACGTTGCGCCAACCCATTGGCGTGGTCGGCGCGATCATCCCTTGGAACGTGCCGCTCCTGCTGATGGCGCTCAAGATCGCGCCCGCGCTTGTCGCCGGCAATGCGGTCGTCGTGAAATCAGCGGAAGAGGCCCCGTTCGCGGTGCTGCGCGCGTGCCAGATCATGAACCAGGTGCTGCCACAGGGCGTCCTGAACATTCTGTCCGGTGATGGGCCGCAGTGCGGTGCGCCCCTGGTCGAGCACAAGGGCGTCGGCAAGGTCACGTTCACGGGCTCCGTCGAGACCGGAAAGCTCGTCTACAAGATGGCGTCTCAAAAGCTCATCCCCGTGACGCTCGAGCTCGGCGGCAAGAGCCCGATGATCGTCATGGGCGATGCCGACCTCGAAAAGGCGGTGGCGGGTGCGGTGATTGGCATGCGTTTCACCCGCCAGGGCCAGAGCTGCACGGCCGCGAGCCGCATCTTCGTCCACGAATCCATCCACGATGCCTTCGTCGACAAGCTCAAGGCGAAGGTAGACGCCATGAAAATGGGCGATCCGCTCGACGAGCAGACCGATATCGGCACGATCATCTCCAAGCAGCAATTCGAGAAGGTGCGTTCCTATATCGAGCTTGGCGAGAAGAGCGCTGGAGCCAAGGCGCTCAAATGCTCGAAAATGCCGAGCGATCCCAAGCTCCAGCGCGGGTATTACGTGCAGCCCGTGATCTTCACAGACGTTGCCAACGACAATCGCATTTGCCGGGAGGAGATCTTCGGTCCCGTCACGTGCGTGATGAGATTCCGCGATTACGAGGACGCGCTCGCGCAAGCCAACGACAGCGATTATGGACTCGCCGCCACCATCTGGACCCGTGATCTCAAGACCGCGCTCGACGCGAGCTATCGCCTCGAGGCCGGATTGGTTCAGGTGAACCAGAACCTGGTCGTACAGGCCAACATGTCCTATGGCGGCGTGAAGCAGTCGGGACTGGGCAAGGAGGCTTCTCTCGAGGCTATGCTCGAGCACTTCACCCAAAAGAAGACGATCATCTTGAACCTGGGTTGATCGTCAGGCGCTCGGCACGGTCGTCAGCGGCATGGGCCGGCGCATACTCCTCGTCTTACTGATCTCCCCGATCATCGCGGCGCTATCGGGGTTGCTCTGGCTGCATTCCTCCTTGCCGCCGCTCACGCCATCACGGACGGTGCAGGGCATCACTGCGCCGGTGCGGATCGCCCGCGATGCCATTGGCGTCCCAACCATTATCGCCAACAACGACCTCGATGCCGCATTCGCGCTCGGCTATGTGCACGCCGAGGACCGGCTCTTCCAGATGGATGTGCAGCGCCGCTATGGCGCCGGGCGGCTTGCCGAGTGGTTCGCCGCGCGAGCGCTGGACGGCGATCGGATGATGCGCACGCTCGGGCTCGCGCGCGCCGCCGAGCGGCAGCTGGCCGAGCTTCCCGATGAGGTGCAAGCGGCGCTCAGGTCCTACGCCGCGGGCGTCAACGCCTATATCTCGGACCGACGCTGGGCTTTGCCGCCGGAGTACACCCTGCTGCGCGTCAGACCCGAGCCATGGCGAGCGGTCGATACGCTGATCTGGGGCAAGCTGATGGCATGGCAGCTTGCCGGGAATTATCGCGGCGAGCTCGTGCGCGCCAAGATCCTCGAACATGTAAAACCCGAGGACATGCCGATCCTCTACCCCGGCTATCCCAAGGAAGGCCCGGTGATCCTGGGTGCGATGGCGCCGATCTACCGCAGTCTGCCCCTCGCCTCCTTGCTGGCGCTAACGCCCACCCTCGAGGATCCCGTGCGCGCCTCGAACAACTGGGTGGTGTCCGGCAACCGATCGACTTCGGGCAAGCCGATCCTCGCCAACGACCCACACCTCGGGCTGGACGTACCGGGTGTCTGGTACCTGGTCCATGTCGCCACACCCGCGCACAAGCTCGAGGGCGGCACCATGCCGGGCGCTCCGATGGTGCTGGTGGGCCATAACGAGCGCATCGCCTGGGGGCTCACCAATACCGGCAGCGATGTCTCCGATCTATTCGTGGAAAAGCTCGATTCCGACGACCCCGGCAAATATCTGACGCCCGACGGAGCACAGCTATTCAAGACACGCACGGAGACCATTGCCGTGAAGGATGCGCCGGCGGTGCAGATGACGGTCCGCGAAACCCGGCACGGACCCGTGATCTCCGACCTCGCGGGCTCGGCGCAGCAGACCGCGCAGCCCGGCTACGTGCTGGCGCTGCAGGCGAGCTATCTGATGGATGGCGATCGGACGCCGCAGGCGCTTTGGGAAATGAACCGCGCGGTCGATTGGGAAAGCTTCCAGCGCGCGCTCGCCAGGTTCGACGTGCCGGAGCAGAACGTGGTCTATGCCGATGTCGACGGCCACGTCGGGTTCCTGTCGCCCGCGAAGGTCCCCACACGCGTGAGCGGAGACGGCTGGTTGCCGTCGCCAGGCTGGACGGGCGAGTTCGACTGGACGGGCTGGGTCCCGGCCGATGCGATGCCGCGCGCGCTCGATCCCGCGTCGGGGCGCATCGTCACGGCCAATAACAAGCCGGTGCCCAATAATTTTCCGTATTTCCTCGGGCGCGATTGGGATCAACCGTTCCGTGCGCAGCGGATCGCGGCGCTGATCGACCAACGCACGCAGCAATCGCTCGACAGCATGGCCGCCATCCAGCGCGACATCTACTCCCCGACCGCCGACCAGCTGCTACCGCTGATGCTGACCACGCCCGTCACCACGCCGCAGGCCCAGGCAGCGATAGAGCGGCTCAAAGGGTGGGATCGGCGGATGGACAAGGACAAGGTGGAGCCGCTGATCTTCACGGCCTGGCTGCGGGACTTCAACCGCATCGTGTTTGCCAATCGGCTTGGCACGGCCTTCGACGATTACTGGTCGCTTCACCCGGAAGCCATCCTCAGCATCCTGACCGCACACAAGGACTGGTGCGACGACCGCATCCTGACCGTGCCGAAGACCTGCCCGGAGCAGCTGTCCGCCGCGCTCCTGCTCGCGATCGAGGAGCTCACCGCCGCCTATGGCCCCGACATGGACGAGTGGCGCTGGGGTCGCGCGCATCCCGCC
>WNGK01017902.1_pt1 | contig 12791 bp, 11 predicted proteins | sample 5400601 | NCBI WGS metagenome assembly WNGK01 (sample SAMN13153376, study PRJNA577476) | soil metagenome | isolation source: 60 cm soil or saprolite under Garry oak tree replicate 1 | place: USA:California | collected 2016-06-15 | reverse complement strand
GCGCAGAGGAAGATTGAGGAATCAGCGTCCTGCGCGCGTACAGCCTTAGCGCTGCGCGGAGTAACTTCACGCGATGTCAGGAGTCCTCGGCTACGAGACCGGGCTTGACCAGGCCGGTCTCGTAGGCGAGGACGACGGCTTGGACCCGGTCCCGCAGTCTCAGCTTGGTCAGGATCCTGGCCACGTGGGTCTTGACCGTGGCCTCGCTGAGCGTCAGCGCGGACGCCAGCTCGGCGTTGCTCAGGCCGCGCCCGACCAGGATGAGCACCTCCAGCTCACGGGGCGTCAGCGCGGACAGATCCGCGCAATCACGAGCGGCATCAGGCGCGGCGAACCGCGACACCAGGCGCCGGGTGATGGACGGCGCGAGCAGCGCGTCGCCGGACCGCACCAGCTGGACGGCAGCGACCAGGTACTCGGGCGACACGTCCTTGAGCAGGAACCCCGACGCCCCGGCCGCGAGCGCCTCGTACACGTACTGGTCCAGGTCGAACGTCGTCAGCATCACCACCCGCGCGCCGGAACCCGCGCCGAGGATCTGCCGGGTGGCCTCGAGCCCGTCCATCACCGGCATCCTGATGTCCATCAGCACGATGTCCGGCTGGTGCTCGAGCACCGCGGCGACCGCCTCCTTACCATTCGCCGCCTCGCCCGCGACGTCGATCCCGGCCGACTCCAGGATCAGCCGGAAGCCGCTGCGGACCAGCGCCTGGTCGTCGGCGATCACCACCCGCACGGCGCTAGGCACCGGCGAGCTCCGGCAGCGGGATCGTGGCACGCAGCCGCCACCCGCCGCCCGGCCGCGGCCCCGCGGCGACCGCCCCGCCGTACAGTGCGACCCGCTCCCGCAATCCGAGCAGACCCCGGCCCGGCTCCGCGCCGCCGCCGCCGCTGGTGCCGCTCCCGTCGTCGCTGACCGTGATCACTAGCTGCTCAAGACGCCCGCTTATCCGAACGACACTCGGTGCTCCCCCCGCATGCCGCAGCACGTTCGTGAGGCCTTCCTGCACGACGCGGTACACCGCGAGGTCAAGCCCGGGCGGCAGGCCGCCCGGCGGCAGGCTGGAGTGCAGCTCCACGGGCAGCCCCGCCGCGGACACCCGCTCGACGAGCGCGCTGACGTCGGCCAGCCCGGGCTGCGGGGTGAGCGGGGCGTCGTCCGAGCCGCCTCCAGACGGAGCCAGCAGGCTGAGCAGGTTACGCAGCTCGCCCATCGCGGTCCGGCCGCTCGCCTCCACCGCGAGCAGCGCGTTCTCCGCCAGGCCGGCCGCGTCCTGGATGGGGCTTCCGAGCACCTTGCGGGCGGCGCCGGCCTGCACCATCATCACGCTAACATTATGGGCGACCACGTCGTGTAGCTCGCTGGCGATCCTGGCCCGCTCCAGCTCGATCGCCCGCCGGGTGGCCGCCTCGTGCTCGTCCTGCACCTTCCGCAGCCGCGCCGCGGAGTCGCCGGCCCGCCGCAGCAGCTCGCGGATGCCCAGCCCGGCCGCCACGGTCGGCACCACCACGATCAGCGCGGTGTACCGCTCCGGGATGCCCGGCTGGCTGTCCGGGAACGTCAGCACGGTGGCTATCGCGCCGGCCAGCGCGACGCCGAGCGCCAGGTTCCGGTGCGGGCTGTACAGCACGGCGCTGAACACCGCGAAGATCGCGGTCGCGAACACGACCGGCGGCACCTGGTAGGGGAGGGCGCACGCGGCGGCGAAGATCACCGCACACGCGGTCACCGGATACAGCCGGCGGACCGCCAGCGGCGCGGCCATCAGCACCACCGCCGCCAGCTGCCATACCGACGGGTACCAGTTTCCCGGCACGCCGATGCCCGCTCCGGCGGACAGGAACAGCAGGCGGCGGAGGGGGCTAACGGTGAGTAGCTGGGCATGTGAGATAGTCTCCGAGACCGCCAGCGCCGAGGCGGCCACTGCGATCACCGCGTCCAGAGCCAGGGCCCACGCGGACACTTCCCGCCGTGAGATGCCGGCGAAGACTCTCCCCATGTGACCATTGTCGCCGCTTCCAGGGCTGATACCGTCGGCCGTTCGGAGTAAATGTCGTACATCCACAGGATGATGGTCAGCTAATTACGGTAGCCAGGTTCGGTTTCGAGGCGGATGTGGCGCGGCGCGGCGGCGGCGTACGGTCGCGGCATGGAAGCACTTGTAGAGCTCGATAACGTGACGAAGATCTATGACAACGGGGCGGCGCCGGCGGTGTCCAGCGTCAGCATGACGGTCGCGCCCGGAGAGGCCGTCGCGATCATGGGGCCGTCCGGCAGCGGCAAGTCGACGCTGCTGAACCTCATCGCGGGGATGGACCGGCCGACCAGCGGGACGATCCGGGTCGGCGACGACCGGGTGGACAAGCTCAGCGAGACCGGGGTGGCCCGGTTCCGGCGCCGCCAGGTCGGCATGATCTTCCAGTTCTTCAACCTGCTGGACGACATGACGGTCATCGACAACGTGCTGCTGCCGGCCCAGCTGGCCGGCATGCCGCCCGGCCAGGCGCGGGACAGGGCCGCGGAGCTGCTCGCCGCGCTGCGGATCGCCGGGCGCAAGGATGCCTATCCGGCCAGGCTGTCCGGCGGGGAGCGGCAGCGGGTGGCCATCGCCCGGGCGCTGGTGAACCGGCCGGCCGTGCTGCTGGCCGACGAGCCGACCGGCGCCGTGGACACCGCGACCGGGGAGGAGATCGGCGAGCTGCTGCTGGACCTGAACGCGTCCGGGCAGACGCTGATCCTGGTCACGCACAACCCGGACCTGGCGGCCAAGTACGCGCAGCGGGTCGTCTCGATCGAGGACGGCCGGGTGGCGAGTGACACGGGGGCGCGGCGGTGAAGGCGATCATCAGGGCCGCACGGGGCGGCCTCGGCGGCCGGCGGCTGCAGGCCGTCGTGATCGGCCTGGTGGTGCTCGCCTGCACCGCCGCCTCGGTGCTTGCCGTCGGCATACTGATGGACAGCCAGTCGCCGTTCGACCGCGGCTTCGCCGCCCAGCACGGCGCGGACGTGGCCGCGGACATGTCACGGTCGGCCGCGTCGCCGGCTCAGCTCGCGGCCACCTCGCACGTGTCCGGGGTGACCGCCGTGGCAGGCCCGTTCCCGGAGACCACGGCCACCGCCAAGCTCACCATCCCCGGCGTCAGCGGCGCCGGCATCATCGAGGTGCACCTGGTCGGACGGTCCTCGCCCAGCGGGCCGGTCGATGACCTCACGCTCAAGTCCGGGCACTGGCCGACGGCACCGGACCAGGTCGTCTGGTCCCAGGCCGGGCCGGTATCCGGAGGCATTCAGCTGGGTTCCACGGTGACCGTTCCGGGGGTGCCGGGCTCGCCCGCACTGACCGTGGTCGGCTTCGCCAACTCGATCACGAACACGGCGGACGCGTGGGTGCTGCCCGCGGAGATCGCGGCACTGTCCAGCACCGGGTCTGCGCCGCAGGCGCAGTTGCTCTACCGGTTCTCCAGCGCCTCGACGGCGACGGCGGTCAACGCCGACGTAAGCGCGCTGAAGGCCGCGCTGCCTGCTGGCACGGTGCAGGACACCGCGTCCTACCTGACCGTGCGGACCGCGGAGCAGAGCAACGTGGCGATCTGGGCGCCGTTCATCATCGCCTTCGGCATCCTCGCGCTGGCGATGTCGGTGCTGATCGTCGCCAACGTGGTGAGCGGCGCGGTGATCGCCGGCACCACGAGGATCGGGGTGCTGAAGGCGATCGGCTTTACCCCGGCCCAGGTGACCGGCTCGTACGTGCTGCAGGTGGCCGTGCCGGCGCTGGCCGGCTGCGTGGTGGGTGCGGTCCTCGGGGTCCTGCTGGCCATCCCGATCCTGTCGCAGAACGCCAGCGTGTACGGGGTGGGCTCGCTGTCCATCCCGCTGTGGGTGGAGGTGGCCGTGCCGCTGGTGATCCTCGGCCTGACCGCGGTCGGCGCCATGCTGCCCGCGCTGCGGGCGGGGTGGATGAGCGCGGCACAGGCGATCGCGACCGGCCGCGCGCCGCGTGCCGCGCACGGCTACCTCGCGCACCGGTTGCTCGGCAGGCTGCCGCGCGCGCCGCGCGCGGCGACGATCGGGCTGGCGGCGCCGTTCTCCCGGCCGGCCAGGACAGCGGTAACCGCCGGGGCGATCATGTTCGGCGCGGTGGCAGTGACGTTCGGGTTTGGCCTGTCCGCCACGCTGCACCGGGTCTACGTGGACCTGCGGCTGGCCGACACCGCGCCGCTGCGGCTAGACCCCGCGCCAAGCGGCCCGGTTCTTGCCCAGCCCGGAAAGCACAAGACGGTGGCCGGCGTCATCGGGTCGCCCGGCGCGTCGCCGGCCGAGCAGCAGGCGATCGCCGCCGCGCTGACCGCCAACCCGGACATCGCGCACTGGGCGCCGGAGACCAGCGCGCAGGTCGGTGTGGCCGGGCTGTCTCAGCAGGCTCAGGTGACCGCGTTCGACGGCAACGCCAGCTGGACCGGGTACCCGGTCATCAAGGGGTCGTGGTACTCCGGCTCTGGTTCGGTCGACGTCAACACGACCTTCCTGACCGATACCGGCACCACGGTGGGCTCGACCGTCACCCTGACGTCCGGCGGGCGCTCGGAGACGGTGCGGATCGCCGGCGAGGCGTTCGCGAATGACACCAGCGAGCCTGGCGTGTTCATGAGCGGGTCCGACCTGGCGCGTATCGATCCGGGACAGGCGCCGACGCAGTACTACGCCGGCGTCAGGCCGGGCACCGATCCGCAGGCGGTCGCGAACGCGCTGACCGCCAAGCTCGACCCGAACGGCCCCGCCCCGGCTGCCGTCGCCGGCATCCAGGTGACGCCGAACGACAACGGCGAGCTGATCGCGGTGATCTCGCTGATCGCGCTGCTCACCATCTTGCTGGTCGTCGTGGCCGGGCTCGGCGTGCTGAATACCGTGGTGCTCCAGCTCCGCGAGCGGGTACACGACCTTGGCGTGTTCAAGTCGGTCGGCATGACGCCGCGGCAGGCCATCGCGATGGTGGTGTGCTCGGTCACGCTGATCGGCCTGCTGGCCGGGATCGTCGGGGTCCCGCTCGGCGTGCTCGTGCACAACGGCGTCGTGCCGGTGATGGGCCACGCCGCGAACACCGACCTGCCCGCGGCGGTGATCTCGGTGTACTCCTGGTGGCAGTACGTCCTGCTGGCGCTCGCCGGGCTGGTCATCGCGGTCGTGGCCGCGCTCGGCCCGGCCGGCTGGGCCGCGCGCACCCGCACCGCCTTCGCGCTGCGGGCAGAGTGATCGCGATGGCGTGGATTATCTGCTGACCGGGCCATCAGGCGTTAGGACGCGGATCAGTGCCGTCTTGCCGGCGCCGTTGCGCGTCCTATGCCATGTGATCAGGGAAACCGGCCACCGTGCTATCCGGTTGGCGCCAGACGGGTGGCTGCTGCTCGCCTGGCTGGCATCCAGCGGATGACGCTGTTCGCGTTGACTGTGGTGTCAGATGCTCCACAGTGCCTGGACGGGTGACAGGCGGGCGGCGCGGACGGCGGGCAGCAGCCCGGCGAGGGCGCCGATGGTGATAGCCGCGGCCAGGCCGCCGGCCCAGGCGCCGGGCGGGATGACGACGGCCTCGCCGTGGGCGCGGGCGTAGGCGGCGGTGGCGGCCGCGCCGGCGATGACTCCGGCGGCGCCGCCGGCCAGGGACAGCAGGATCGCCTCGGCCAGGAACTGGGCGCGGATCTGGCTGCGGGTGGCGCCCAGCGCCCGGCGCAGCCCGATCTCGGAGCGGCGTTCCAGCACCGAGATGATCATGATGTTGGCGACCCCGATCGCGCCGACCAGCAGCGCGACCGCGCCCAGCCCGAGGAACAGGGTGTCGAGCGCGCCCTTGGCGTCGGCTTGGGCGGTGAGCGCGTCCGAGGGCTGGGAGACGGTGACCTGGCTGGGGTTTTCCGGGTTGGCCTGCGCACCGAGCAGGTTGTCCACTGCGGTGCTGGCGGCCTGGTTGTTCGGAGTGGTGCGGACGTAAATCTCCGACGGGTTGCCGTCGAAGTGCAGGTACTTCTGTGCGGCTGGGAAGCCGACCAGGACCGCCGAATCGAGCTGCGGGGCGTAGGTGGCCGGGTTGAGGATGCCGGTCACATAGAACCACTGGCCGCCGGCCCAGATCCGCATCCCGGGCCGGATCCGGTCGATGCCCAGCAGCCGCGCCGTGACGGCGCCGAGCACCGCGACCGGCTGGTTGGCGGTCGCGGCGTTCAGGAACCGGCCCTGCGCGAGGCTGGTGCCGGCCACCGCGGGCAGGCCCAGGGTGGCGGCGTCCACGCTGAGCCCGCTGGTTTCGATCGAGGGGATGAGCGGGGACCGGTAGGCGCTGACGTTGCTGAGCGTCCCGGTGGCCTCTACCGCGGTGACCCCGGGCAGCCGGCCGATCATCCCGGGGGCGGCCTCCGGCAGCTCGGCGGTGCTGCCGGTGAGGGTCTGCCCATTGGTGACGGTCAGCAGGTTGGTGCCCAGGCGGGCGATCTCGTTCAGCAGCGCGGCCTGGGAGGAGGCGGCCAGGCCCAGGACGGCGACGATCGCCGCGACGCCGATCGCGATGCCCAGCGCTGACAGTCCGGCGCGCAGCTTCCGGGTCCGCAGCCCGATGCTGGCCAGGCTGGCCAGGTCCCCGGGCCGCAGCCGGGCCGGGGACGGCGCGGGCGGGGCGGACGACCGCCCGGACGTGGTGGTCATGATCGTCCTCCCTGCACGGGGACGGGGCTGCTGTCGGCGATGACGTGCCCGTCGAGCATCTCGATGCGGCGCCGCATCCGGCCGGCGATCGCCTGGTCGTGGGTGATGATGATGATCGTGGTCCTGGCGGCGTTCAGCTCCTCTAGCAGGGCCAGGATGGACCCGCCGGTGGCGGAGTCGAGGTTGCCGGTGGGCTCGTCGGCCAGCACCACCGGCGGGCGGCCGGCGATCGCCCGGGCGATGGCGACTCGCTGCCGCTCGCCGCCCGACAGCTGGGTCGGCCGGGCGGCGGCCCGGTACTTGTCCAGGACCTTCTGATGCTCGGAGAGGAAGAACTGCTGGAACACGAACCCGATCCGGGACGCCCGCAGCCCGGCCAGCTCCCGGTCGGTCATCCGCGCCGCGTCCAGGCCGGTGACCCGGACCGTCCCGGCGGTCGGCTTGTCCAGGGTGCCCATCAGGTGCAGCAGCGTGCTCTTGCCCGACCCCGACGGGCCCACGATGGCGGTCAGCTCCCCGGCGTTCACCGCCACGCTCACCCCGGCCAGCGCCTCCACTGGCGGGGAGCCAGGATACTGCTTGGTCACCTGCACCAGCTCCAGCACCGGCGGCCCCCAGTCCGCGGCCGTCCCGGCCGCGAAGGCCGCCCGCGCGCCGGCGGTCATGTCGCCGGCACCACGACGCGCTGCCCGGGGGTCAGCGCCCCGGTCACCTGCACCAGCCCGTCAGTGTCGTCGAAGATCCCGGGCGTCACCGGCACGTAACGTCGCGTGTTCCCTGAGCCTGCGACCTCGACGTCGTACCCGCTTGGTGCCCGGGCCAGCAGCGCCGTCACCGGCACCACCAGCGCGTTGCGCGCGGCGGCGGTGGTGATGTTCACCGTCACCGGCGCCTGGTCCAAGGTCCCCGCCGCCGACGGGCGGACCAGCGTGACGTACACCGGGATCGTTGTGGTCGCGTCCGGCCCCGACCCGGACGTGGCCGCCACCGTGCCCACCGCGGACACCACGCCCGGCGTCGTCGTCCCGTCCGGCAGCGTGACGCTCAACGGGTCACCCGCTTTCACCTGCGATTGCTGGGAGGCATCCAGCGGGATCGTCACCACGTGCCGGTCCGAGGTCGCGGCCAGCACCGGCCCGGACGCCGGACCGCCCAGGCTGCCGCTCACCTGGGACACCCGCAGCGCCTCCGGCTCGAACACCACCTGCCCCAGCGGCAGCGACCCCGGCGGGAAGGAGATCCCCAGCGCCGACCGCAGCTTTTCCACCCCCGCCTGCGTCTCCCAGGAGTAGTAATCCCAGCCCAGCGCGGCGATCTCCGCGCTGCCGGCGTCCCCCAGGGCCACCAGGTCATGGTTGAGCTGGGACACGTCCTGACCGGTCACGCCCTCATTCAGGGCCCGCCAGGCCGGCACCTGCCCGTACAGCAGCACCACCGGGTTGCCGTTACCGGTCTCGTACAGTACCTGCCCCTGCCGGATCACCTGCCCGGCCGACGGCAGCCAGGTCAGCGTCCCGCCGCCATGCCCGGTCACCGTGTAGGACCCGGCATACCCCAAGGTCGCGGTCACCGGCATGGTCGCCGACAGGTCCTGCCGGGTCACCGCCGCCGCCGTCGCCGGCGCGGGCGCCCCTAGCCCGGCCCCGGACGTGGCGGCCGAGGAAAACGCCCCGGCTCGCCACGCCGATACCGCACCGGCCACCGCCAGCGCCACCAGGCCCACGGCCGCCCAGCCGCCCCGTCGGCCCTGGCCGCGCGATCCCCTTGCCTCCGCGGCCGCCTGGGCCTCCGCCTGCTGCCCGGCCTCCCGGCCGCGCGAAACCGTCCCGCTCATGACCCGCCTCCCAGCGGAACCAGCCGATCGCAGGTTCGCAAGGTAGCCTGAAACTGCGGCGAGTCCGGGTTGATACCGAGCTGGGCAAGCTCCGTTCTGAGGCTGACGTCGGGGTTGGGATCGGGATAGTCCGGCACGCCGTGCGAGCGCATGCACTTCGAGAACCGCACGAGCTGGGTCTGGGACGGTACTACCTTCTTTTTCCCGCTCGAGGACGGCGTGCTCGGGAGCAGGTGACGGCAGTCACTGTAAGCCGTTCCGAGATGCGGGTTGCTCTCCTCTTGTTGTTGCTGCTGCTGGTTCCCGAACCCGTGGCCGTTGGCGTTGGGGTCGGGGAAATCCGGCAGGCCGTGCGAGCGCATGCACTGTGTGAAGGCGAGATTCTGCTGGTATTGCGATGACGCACCCGTGTCCGATGTGGATGACGGGCTGCCGCCGCATGCCGCCAGCATCACGCTGCCGGCCGTGACGGCCAGCACGGCCGCCCGCCGCGGCCACGCCCGGCACCAGCGCTGCCAACCGCCGGTTGTCTCGTTCATGATGCCGTCCCCACGGCTGGCTGAATGAACCTCAGCCGCATGGCCGACGACCGAGTTGCCGCTGTATGCCGCCGTCAGCGGGGCGATGCCTGGCACGACGGCCAGGACGCTTGCCCGCCGCGGCGACCCGCGCCAGCGGTCCCGGTCACTGCTGGTGTCGCCGTTCATCGTGTTGTCCCTCCGGAACGCGGTACTGGTGGATCCGGAAGTCCGTTGTACGCCGCGACGGCTATCACCAGCTTTACGTCGGCCGTTAAGCCCGTGACAGGTCCGTCCCGGCATCATGGCTGTGAGGGCCGACGCCATGCGGCGGCTCTGGCCTGGCCGGACGGCTGTCTGGATGGAGGACCCGAAGATGCCCGGAGCGCTCACTCACCGCCTGCCGGAGCGGATCCGGCTGCCGCGACTGCCGGCCCGCACAGCCCGGCTGCGCCTGACCGCCCTGCACGGCGGGCTGTTCCTGCTCTGCGGCGTGGTCCTGCTCGGCATCCTCTACCTGCTGTTCACCTGGACGACGGGGAAACTGCCGCAGGTCAATCCGCCCCCGGCCCCAGCTAGCACCCCGCTGGCGGCGAAGGAGGCGAGAATGGCCACGATCGCGACGCAGATCGTGGCCTCGGACCGGGATCAGCTCATGATCAACTCGATCATCGCGCTGGGCATCGTGACCGTGGTCGCCGTCGCCCTCGGCTGGCTGGCGGCCAGGCGGGTGCTGCGCCCGCTGAGCACGATCACCGTCACCGCCCGACGGATCTCCGCCAGCAGCCTGCGCGAACGCCTCAACCTGCCCGGCCCCGACGACGAGCTCAAAGACCTCGGCGACACCCTCGATGACCTGTTCGCCCGGCTCGAAACGTCCTTCGAGGCACAGCGGCGCTTCGTCGCCAACGCTTCCCACGAGCTGCGCACCCCGCTGACCATGATGCGCACCGCGCTCGACGTGGCGACCTGCAAGCCTCACCCCACCGGCCAGGACGTGACCATCCTGGCGGCGAAGATGCGCCGCGGACTCGACCAGGCCGACCGCCTGCTGGAGAGCTTCCTCATGCTCGCCCGCGCGCAGAACGGCTCATTCACGGGCGGCACGGCAGTATCACTCGGCCAGCTCGCTTCCGCCGCGCTCGCCGGGCGCAGCCAGGCCATCGCCGCGATGCAACTCACCATCGAACAGGCAGGCCAGGACGCCGCCGTCGCGGGCAGCGAGATCCTGCTCACCCGCATGGTCGACAACGTCATCGACAACGCGGTCCGGCACAACCAGCCCGGAGGCTGGATCCAGGTCACCACGCAGGCCGACGGCGCGCAGGCCCGGCTGGCGGTCGAGACCGGCGGCCGGATGCTCGACGACCGCGAGATCCGCCAGCTGGCCCAGCCGTTCCGGCGGCTGGCACCCGACCGGACCGGCTCGGACAACGGCACCGGCCTCGGCCTGTCCATCGTCGCGGCCATCGCCGCCACCCACCACGGCACCCTGGACCTGCATGCCCGCCCCCAGGGCGGGCTCCGGGTCATCATCGAGCTGCCGGCAGCCGCCCAGACCGCGATGGCGGGACTGCCGTCATGAGAGTGCTGGTCGTCGAGGACGTCCGGAGCCTGGCCGACGACATCGCCGAAGGACTCAGGTACCACGGATTCGCCACCGACGTCGCCTACGACGGCCTGGACGCGGCGGCGAAGCTCGACGCGACCGCCTACCACGTCGTCGTCCTGGACCGCGACCTGCCCGGCATCCACGGCGACGCGCTATGCCAGATCATCACCCAGGCCGACAAACCAGTCATGATCCTCATGCTGACCGCGGCCGGCTCCCCTGAGGACCGGGTCAGCGGACTTGACCTCGGCGCCGACGACTACCTCGCCAAGCCCTTCCACTTCCCCGAGCTCGTCTTGCGCATCCGCGCCCTGGCCCGCCGCCAGCCCGCCGCCCAGCCCCGGATCCTCCGCGCCGCAGGCATAGAACTCGACCCCCAGCAGCATGCCGCGACCCGCAACGGCCGCCGGCTGGAGCTGTCAGTCAAAGAGTTCGGCGTTCTCGAAGCCCTCATGCGGGCCGCTCCCGCCTTCCTCAGCGCCGAGAACCTCCTCGAGCAAGCATGGGACGAGCACGCCGACCCGTTCACCAACGCCGTCTTCATCACCATCAGCCGGCTACGCCGCAAACTCGGCAACCCCTCCCTCATCGAAACCCGGCCCGGCGTCGGCTACCGCATCACCGACCCTGCCGAAACACCGCGGTGACCGTAATCACAGCCCGGTGCCGGACGCACACAGCAGGGCCAGTCAAGCTCGCGACCAGGCGTCCATAACGACGCGGGCGACCGATGACGGCAGGTCCTGCGGGCAGGCATGCCAGGCAGTCTCCATGGAGCGGCACACCGCAGCGCTGGCCAAGGCCAATCTCCTGCCGGTCCAGCGAGCGCGCTAGCAGCCATGAGTGTCACAGTCCAGTAACGGGCTTGCCGGCGCCGCTGCGCGTCCTATGCCGCCTGACCAGGGAAACCGTGTGCCTGTTCTGTGACAACGAGGCGTGTCGGCGAGGTGGCCTGCTGGGTCACCACAGAGGTGGCGGCGCGTTCAGGGAACCCGAGACGTGGGCCATCTGCAGGTCGAACAGGGCGGTGGGCTGGAGCTGAGGGGGATCCGCCCGATTAGCTCCAGGGTGATGGCGCCGTGGAGCTAGTGCGCTGGCCACATACGTTCACCGGGTGCTGACATGCCGCGGTGATACGCCCACACTCGATCTGTAAGGCAGGTGGAGTGGCGGGGGAAGCACGGGTCGGTCCGGGTGCGGCGGGCGATGATCATCATGGCGTCGGCGTCGGGCACGCTGGTCCCGGCGATCGCCCGGCTGGTGGCCGCCGATGAGGACACGGTGCGGGACGTGATCCATACGTTCAACGCCAAGGGCCTGGCCGCGCTGGACCCTCGGTGGGCGGGAGGCCGTCCCCGCCTGATCAGTGACGGCGATATCGAGGTCATCGTCACGGCGGCCAGGACCCGGCCGGAGAAGCCAGTCCAGCCGTTCACCCACTGGAGCTTGCGCAAGCTGGCCGGGTATTTAGCGGGCCTGGGCCGGCCGGTGCGGATCGGCCGGGAGCGGCTGCGGCAGCTCCTTCACGAGCGCGGCATCTCGTTCCAGCGGACCCGGACCTGGAAGGAGTCCACCGATCCGGACCGGGACGCCAAGCTGGACCGGATCGAGTACGTGACCAGCGCCTGCCCGGACCGTTGCTTCGCCTCCGGCCAGTTCGGGCCGCTGTCGATCCGGCCCTGCCACGGCGTGTGCCGGGCGCCGCGCAAACGGCCGGCCCGGCTGCGCGCGACTTATCATCGCACCCACGGCATCCGCTACTTCCATGGCTGCTCCTGCGTGGGCGATGACCAGCTGCGGGGCATCACTCGCGAGCATAAGGGCGCCGATCACACCCTGGCCGCGCTGAAGTCGATCCGGGCTGCCCGGCCGGACGGGTACCGGCTGTTCGTCATCATGGACAACCTGGCGGCGAACAAGACCCCGGCGATCCGGCGCTGGGCCAGGCGGGAGAACGCCGGGCTGTGCTTCACGCCCCGCGAACGCATCCTGGGCCAATCCGATCGAGGCGCAGTCCGGTCCGGTACGCACCTTTGTCATGGGCGGCTCAGACCACCGGAATCACCCCGCGCTGGCCCGCAAGCTGCAGGCCTGCCTGCGCTGGCGTAATGCCCACGCCCGCCACCCCGGCGTGCT
>WNGK01006025.1_pt1 | contig 12791 bp, 15 predicted proteins | sample 5400601 | NCBI WGS metagenome assembly WNGK01 (sample SAMN13153376, study PRJNA577476) | soil metagenome | isolation source: 60 cm soil or saprolite under Garry oak tree replicate 1 | place: USA:California | collected 2016-06-15 | reverse complement strand
AGGAGGGAAATGCACTGGGAGTCTGCAGCTACATGGGACTAGCTGATGAGCCTCGTGTAAGTCAACTTGCAGAGTCGCTGGTCGAGTGGCAGTGGCCTGATGGAGGATGGAACTGTGACCGGAGGGAGGACGTGAAGCACTCTTCGTTCAATGAGAGCCTCTCGACTTTATGGGGGCTGGTCGAGTACTACCGGGCCACCGGCGACAAAGATTGTAGAAGGGCTATGGAGAATGCTGCTGAGTTCTTTCTCAGGCACCGCATCTTTCTCTCCTGTCGCACTGGCGAGGCGCGCAGGCCTGAGACGTTTCACTCATCAGTCTACCGGAACGTTCACTCATTCACCCAGCTGCACTATCCGTTGTATTGGCATTACGATGTTCTTCAAGCCCTCAGAATACTGCATCTGGCCGGCAAACTTGGAGACCCTAGGACCAAAGAGGCTTTGGACATTGTCGAGTCAAAGCGGCTGAAGGATGGCAGGTGGCAAGCTGAGGGCTATTATTGGAGTCTGAAAAGAACAGTGCATCCGAAGCTCTCGGTTTCCAACGTCGACATTGTAGACTGGGGCCGCGGCGGACCTAATGAAATGATCACCCTAAACGCCCTTAGGGTGCTGAAGGCAGCGAAAAGAATCAGCTAATGATTATCCGTTCCCTAGGACCACTTCGAAGAACGAGAAAATACCCGAAGAAACCCGTCAGTCTATTTCGAAGAATGAGAACGATTGACTAAGCATTTTTCATTTCTCGTAAGAGATAATCAACTGGTTCTAATAGCGGTCTTTACAAACACACTCGCATCTTATTGTTAGGCAATGCTCATGATGTTCTATCTGGCACTCAAGACAGACGAATTTGATCGGGTTCATGAGCTTGTTCGCCAGATCAAGATTAGCCCCCAACGATGAGATAAGGATAGTCCCGCGGAGGCTATAGAAGGGAATATCGAGATAGAAAGCGATAGCGCGGCAGTACGCCCGGGGGGGTGTGCGTGTGTGTCTTTACGGGTTCACACGGGTTTTCTTATCCCTGCAAGCCTCGGAATAGCATACGGTCACGATAGCGGAAAGTGGTAGTTAGGGGTGTATGTTATCGGGGAAGTTCGAAAGTGAAAGCAAGTCGAAGCCCCTCAAAAAACGAACGGGGGCTCCAGCGACCGGAACAGTTCGGTGCCATGGGCTTGACCGCGGGGGTCTTGAAAGACCCTGGGCAGGCGTTCAAGGCCCGAGAGTTCCAAGAATTCACGCCCTCTGTGTCGGGTAGTGAAGAGCTGGTGGTAGCCCCTGAATACTTCCCCACCCTTCATATTGATGAGGAGATCCGGCTCTGGAGGGCGCGGACTGTTCGTCCTCGCTGGGAGAGGCGTTTTAGCCGACCCCGCCGGAGAGGCGCTCGAGGAACCGTTCAGAGTAGCATTATTTCTCTACAGGAGGAATGGGAATAGCGTAGCAGGCAGTCTTGAGTTGACAAGCGGACCGTGCTGCAACTGTCCCCGTTTCTAGAATGAATGATTTTTCTGACTCAGGCCTTTCCTGCCGGAAGCGATTGCTTCGGGCGTAACCGGCTCGCCTGGGCGGGCAACACAATTTCGATTTATCCCGGCTGGGCCCTGAACTTGTGGGGTACACTTTTGGGGCGGAAGGGTCCTCTGCTCCTGGCTTCTAGGGCGCAGTTAGAACAGCCCACAGAGGAGCAGATCAACGAGAGAAACGGGCCAGGCAGTTTTGTCGAAATCGGGCTGGCATCAAGAGGCCCGCCGAAGCACACGGCCACGGTGTTCCTATTGCGCTTCCCCGAGTATTACAGGACGCTTAGCCTAGCGGTTCTCAACGAGGAAACCTCGGCTGGTACGGCGGGATACCAGGGCTGGCGGTGGGATGATGTTGAGACCCATCCAACCAAGCTTATCCGGCTAGTAACCGAGGGAATCGCCAAGCTCAACTTGAGAACCAGGCACGGATCATACTACTTGCTCCGAGATGTTGACATGGTAAAGACGTCTTTGAAGGGTTTCAAAGGCTCCCAGTAAGTGGGCTCTTACGAAGGCGAGAGGCCTTTGTTCCTTTCAAAGCCAACCCTTACGCTCCCAGCATTCTTGTTCCTGTCCGAGTAGCGGGGCACCCAAGAATCAAGCGCGAATAAATTATTTCAACACCGGTAGAGAGTTTCAACCCTGATCACTTGTCGGCTCGACTTTTGGAACAGCGGGCGGTCGTCTCCCTCGTCGCTGCCCGAATTGTCTACGCCATAAACTGGCTGAACATAGGCGCGATCTTCTACCTGATGAATGCCGACCTCAATAGCGGAGTCTCAGGGCTGGGCACTCTGACCTCAAGCTTCTACCTGGGCGTAGGAACTATGCAGGTACCCGGCGGAATACTCGCGGCGAAATGGGGCCCTAAAAGAACAGTAGCACTGGGCATACTCCTCTACTCGTTTGCCGTGCTGGGTACATCCGCCGCAACTGTCATCCTTCAGGTTGCAATCCTACGCTTCATTGTGGGCACTGGAATGGCGCTCGTATTCGCGCCGGCCGTCGTGCTTGCGACCAGGTTTCTCGGGGGGAAATCAGGTACCGGCGTCGGGCTCATCAATTCCGCATTCGGTGTAGGAGGCCTCTTCGGCCTCTTCGGCTGGATTCTACTCGCCTCAGTCACAGGCTGGCGGCCTACCCTCGCGCTGAGCGGAGGCCTTGGAGTGCTCACCGGAATGTTAGTAATCGCTCTTGTCCCCAAAGACGGGGAAAATGCGCAGTTCAGGTTCTCCTCAGTCAAGCTTGCCAAAATCCTGAGCAATAGAAACTTGGTTCTGCTGGGGCTCGGGTGCCTGGGCTCGAACCTTGGCAGCGTCCTGATCTCAAGCTTCATGGCATTCTACCTCCAAGCAAGCCTAGGGGAAACGGCTGCAATCGCAGGCCTAGTCGCCGCGATGGTTGTTGTCTTGCCGATCTACACCTCTCTCTGGGGAGGAAGACTCTACGATCGTTTGAGGAAGCCCAGGCGACTACTGATCATCTCAGGTCTAGGAATGACCGGGGCGCTCCTCGTAATTGCGATACCAGTGCCTTATGCGGCCGCCCTGGGCGCATTACTAGGGGGAATAGTAATTGGGCCTGCGTCCACGATTGCTTTCGCCGCCGCCAAGGACCTGACCAGAGTTCAGAGAGAGTATGAAGGCCTCGCTGTAGCCTTTGTCAACAGCATCTCCCTAACCGGGTCCTTCTGGCCTCCGTTGATCTTCTCATACCTCGCCAAATCATACGATTACTCGGCAGCCTGGCTAGCAGGCGGCGCCATGTGCTTTCTCCTACTCATTCCTCTATTTCTCCTAAGAGATGATCAAGCCACGGCCTGGGGAACATAATGTCCAAGGGGACTCTGAGTAATGCGTACGTCTGAAATATCAGAGGTACGATCTTTCCCAGGAGGTCCCCATGGCCGTTCTAGACTACGAAACCTTTGCCAGACAGGTACTAGACGTCTGCCTAGGCGTTAAGCCTGGCGACCGAGTTTGGATTAACACATGGGACTTTGACACTGAGCTGGCCTCGGAGTTGGCCTGGCAATGTGCCAAGCGACAATGCCGCACATTCACCACCGTCCAGTTCGAGGATACATGGACCCGGTCAATAGTGGAGGCTCCTGTAGAACTCCTCGAGAATATTCCCGTCCACCAGGCGGCTGCGCTAAAGGAGACGGACGTCTACGTCTTCACACTAGGACCTAGAACAATACCATGGGACAAGATCCCGGCTGAAAGGCGCAAGCTCGTCACCATATGGTTCCTCGAACACAACAAGTTCGTCGAGCAATGGAAAGCCATAGCCCAGGTTCGGAGGTTAAAGATGCTGGGGCTCGAGGCAACCCTAGCCACTCCCGAAAGAGCGAAGGTCCTCGGCCTGAACTTTGAGGATTGGAGGAATGTGATGTTCGAAGGATGCATGGCCGACTACAAAGCCATGGGAAAAGACGCACGAGCGCTCTCCCAGTTGATGAGCCGGACCGGCAAGGTCCACATAACCACGCCTCAAGGAACCGATTTCAAATTCAACCTTGACAATCGTCCCGTCGACTGGTTTGACGGTATCATAACGGATGAGATGAGGGCCAATGGGCGACCTGCCTTCCTACCAGCAGGCGGCATAGAAGCTTCCGCAGAGGAAACCAGTGCTGAAGGAAAGGTCGTCTTTGACAGTCCAATACTCTCTTTGGTGAGAGAGGGAAGAATAGAGAGGCTAATGCTCACAGTATCCCGCGGCCGCATAGCCAGGTTTACCGCTGCCACTCAAGAGCAGTCCTTCGGAAGATGGCTGAAGGAAGGAAGCGGGGACGTTGACCGGTTCGGCTTCTTCGGCTTTGGACTTAACCCCAACCTAAGGCACGGGTTCACCCAGGATGATAAGGTCCGGGGAGGTGTAACCCTCGGCTTTGGAGACAACACGGACAAGGCGGGAAGGAACAAAGCGGATCGGGGGTTCTGGGCCTCCATGACAGGAGCAACTGTCACGATAGATGATAGATTAGTCATGAGAGATGGTCATCTGTCATTGTAAAGACGGGTCCGGTCGGGTTAGGTCCGAACAAATCCCGCAGGGCCTTCAATCCATTGCGGGATTGTTAGCTAGTCGGCTGCTAGCACCGGGCCTATTCGGCGTGAGTGCAAATTATATCCTAGGGCTTCAGCCATCCCGAGTAGAGATGAGGAATTCAAGGGTATTTTCGGCAGTTCTTCTCATCGTAATCGTGTCCTTGGTCACTTTCCTCCAAGCGCCCCTCCCCGCTAAAGCCCAGTCCTCCACAATCGATACTTCCCAAGAATATTCCAGCGGAGACGTCCAGGTCTTCCCCTATCTCGAGGCTTGGTACACATGGATCAGCATCAATGGCACCCATACGATATTTCTCGCGTTGCACTCCAACCAACTCCCTTCACCCGTATCAGCCTTCGTAGGTCAAGGATACAACACATCCTCAGGCTCCCGGGTCTTCCTAGCAAACGTCCTGCTAGCAATGGAGGTCTACAATGACACTAACAACAACGGCTACCTAGACGCTGACTACAGCGCAGGCACCACTGAACTCCGGTATACCATACTAATGAACGCTTCACAGACCTTCACACCAACCCCGGTCCATAAGACAACCAGTAACGGTGTTCCCCACTACACCTGGGGAGTAACATACGGCAACGTACAGGCCAACTTGGTCAACCTAAGCGGGATAGGGGGAGCGGTTGCAAACATCACCTACGTGTCAATGCTCTATGATTACTCAATCAAGGGAAACACGACCTTTCTGAAAACAAGCTATGAAATCGGCAACGTAACCCTAGTGCCTCCGGTCAGCCCCGGCATTACACTCCAAGGGCTGAGCCTCTCGCTACTCCACGCAACGGTAACCGTCTCATCAGGACAACTCGCCGTGGTAGCTGGCAGCTCGCCCTATGATTCACAGACAAACACTGCTCCATCACTCATGAACGCAGCACAGGTCACCGTAGACAACACGTTGGCCTACAAATTCCAGTTCAAAGACAACTACACGCTTCAGACGACGCCCCCCGCAAACTATCCCGCGGTCTACCTCGCAGCACCCAGCAACTCCATTCCTCCCAGTGTATTTCAAGGCCAGGGGACCCCATCTCTGATCAGGGTCCAAGACTACGTGAAGGCGAGCCTGCCTAGCATTGTAGGCTTACCTGCAACGTCCGACTTCAACTACAATACGTCCAGGTTCCTCTACAGAATCTCCTATCCCGCATGGTCCGGAATTGCCTTGCAGCATGACCCCACGTATATCGCATACATTGGACAAGGCTCTCCTCTGGTCTCGACTCCTCCCTCTATCTTACCAATAATCATCATCTCAGCCGTGATTCTCGCGGGCTTACTCGCAATTGTCCTAGCGATTTACGCACTGAAACGCAGTAGACGAACAGGTTAGCTCACCAATAAATCGCAGCCCAACACACCTGTTACTCCTACCTAACCTCTCTAGAGTAGAGCGCTCAGACACACAAGATTCAGAACGTGGAACTCGCAAGGCATGCTTTTGGCCCGGGGTCTTTCAGCTTCTGGCGAACGGGATTAACGGAACGAGGAGGATTATTTCAGCCCATGTGAGGGCGGCGCTAAGAACAGCGCCCGCCAACACTTGAAGAAGCGTGTGTTGTCTGAGCCGAAGTCTGAGTAGTCCAACCGGGACCACGAGCAAGTAAAGAAAACTCCAAGGAAGACCGAGTTTGAACACTAGGAAGGTAAGCGGTCCCGTGACGCCCGCCGCGTGGACGCTTATCTTCCAAGACAGAGTCACTAGGAACATAGCTGACGTGTTGATCGAGTAGGCAAGCATGAGACCACTGACCAGTGTCGGTGCTCGACTCAACGCAAGGAGCAGGAACCCGATCACATAGCTGGCAATCGCGAAAACAAACGGTCTCCCCCTTGCCCTCCTCTCAGAAACATCATAGTCCAATCCTTCAGACCTTGCAAAGTACACAATCCCAAGTAAAGGGACCATGCTCGCAAAAACCACTGCCACCAAAACGTGAACAGCCTGGGCGTGCTCCAGGATAGAAAGGCTGACAAAAACCGGTGTAGCGATTATCGGGGCGCTGACAAGATGAGATAAGTAGCGCAGCAAGGGTCGGCTGTTAGTCATCAAAACTACATTACCCTTCCACTCTTCAGAAAGTCATTCATTAGTCAACTCTTGCCCCCCAAGGGGGCTTTGATTCTAGAGTCGGCACTTTCAGCACCAGACTCGTCAATGCATCGCTAGCTGCGTATACTCTGTCTCTATCCTACCGCCCGACCTGAGGTACAACAGTGCCCCAGGGGCTAGGCAGTCGAGGTCGGAAAATGTGTAAACGACCATGCGGTTCTGGCCCAGTTTTCTCGCCAATCCCAACGCCTCCCTCATCACTGCCAATCCTATCCCCCTGCCCCTGTGCTCGGGAGCGACGTATGCTCCTCGGAACCTTGCCTCGCCAGGCTTGTAGAAGTCAGGAATCAATCCTGTCAGTCCGACAACCTCACCGTTCTCCAAACAGAGAAACCATCTTTCCCCATGCTTCAGTCCTTCACCGAAAGAATTGGCAACTGCACCAGGCCCTCCCTGTTCCTCTGTACGCCAGTCCCAAATGGGGCTCAGCGAAGTCACGAATACTTGGGCCGCCTCCCTGCTCCTCTCCTCAGTTACCCCCTCGGTCTTCAAAGACGTTTTCTCATCTAGAGTTGCCCCGCTGATGTCCCATCTGATCCGGAAATCTCTCCTCACCGGCACAAAGCCCTGTTTCTTGTAGACCCCAACGTAGGGCTGAATCGCTGGGGTCGTAGCCCGGACGAACTTTGCTCCTCTTGACTTCGTATACTCTCGGGCTCTGACAAGGAGTCCTTCCGCAATCTCACTCTTCCTCTGGGTCCGTCCTACTGCCAGGTATCGGATCACGAACCATCTGTCCCGGGGGAGCGGTGTAACCGCCACGCTTCCAACCGGAGACCCTCTCTCCTCGGCTATGAAACAAGCATCAGGGTCAAACCTTGGCGAGGATAGGAGAGTTCTCGCATCAGTCTCATTGTGGAACGGGCCAAAAGCACTGTCCAAGATTCCTAGAAGGGTCCCTTCTTCTCCAGGCCTTAGAGCCCTTATCGCTGTCTCAACCTGAGACTCAGACGGGACCATTGTGGACCCCTGAGAGCATGTTTCTACTGGAGCTTTTCAACTCTTTCAAGGTCCTAGGAGGACTATTGGATTCCTTTCATTTCCTTCCCAAGCCTGCTGTAGAATTCATCCATGAATGCCGCCCTTTCCTCGGCGAATCTCCTGCCCGTCTCCGTACACATTCTCCGGGAGACCTCCTTCAGGCTTAGCTCGTACTCCAAGTTGGATGAGTGCAACGAGAAATCGATGATGGTCCCGTCGGGCCGGATGTTTCTACGCTTATAGTCGGCGAGGTCCTTCTCTTCCCTGTAGAACTCCTGCCCATGGTCAAACGAGACGAACGCACTTCTGAGCACTCCAATTGCTCCTATGCAATCCAGCTTATCCCCGTCAAAGAGACACTTAGCTTCGATGGTTCGCGGTTCGGGACCCGTTCTTTTCCGGTGAGCTTCTATGCAATGAGCGACGGCCTCAATGAATTGGGAGTGGAGTCCCAGTTTCCCAAGGATCCGTTTTGCCTCCAATGCCCCCTGAACCTCATGCTTGAACCCTTCGATATTGGAATGAGTCTCCTTCGACTCAAACATGTCGTGAAGAATGGCTGCTACCTCGATAACTTCAAGGTCGGCACCTTCCTGCTTCCCGATTTCTATCGAATTCCGCACCACCCGTTCAATATGGCTTCTGCCGTGAGCCTGATCATTCTTCGGATAGTATTCAGCCATACTCTCCCAGAGTTGGGCGCGCATTGCGTCAGCTATCATATCGCCATTTTCCACAATGTTGCATTATAACATTAGGAGTCAGGCAAAAATTCAACATTGGACATGAGCGTGGGCAAGGCTCTCTAAGAAGTTGGATAGAGAAAGCTACCTTCCGTTATACGTGAGAGGTGGTTCAACGGAACTGTTCAGCACACCGGATAGTTACAGGAGGCTTTAGTCAACCCACCATCGTTCCTGTGGACAGTCTGCATGGATTCAGTGGATAATCACGGTGACTCTCGCGTGACAAAAGCTAAGGGTTCGACGGAAAACCAGCTGAACGAGTACTACCAACGTCGCTGCGTCAACTATGAGCGTTTCCTCTGCGACAGGGTCTGGGAGTGTGCCGAGTGCGCCCGTCAGGCCGGAAAAGTGGAACCGGTTGAGGGCATACCGTTGCCCATCATCAACCATCTTAGGAGGAGGTGAGCTGAGTGGAAGCTTTACGAGAGGAAGATGTTCTTCGGCTGGAAGAGGAAATTCTCCAAAAACTGGAGGAGAGGCTAACCCCGATCATGCACCAAGTGGCCCTGGACACTGCAAAGACTGTGATGCACGAGCTGAGGCTGGACATTCTGTCCCATCTTAGCAGGCATGAGGACAGTATCAGCCGGCTCCGAAAGAGCGAAGCCGCGGTCAACCAGATCCGAAGAACACCCTAGATTGGGGAAGACGGAGGACTAACGAAATGGGTGTCAGGGCAGTACTGGCGAGTCCGAAGACGGCGAAGTTTCTCTTTGCATCAGGGCTTGCTGAAACGGGGGTCGCCGTGACAATAGTCACGGCTTTCTTGTTGGTGAGCCAGGGGAGCATCTTCGACTATAGATTCTGGGAGTACGGGTTCCCCTTCACGTGGAGATACATAACCGATTATGGGGGTACATCACTAAACTGGTTTGGTTTCCTGCTCGACTCAGTGTTCTACATGTCCATAGGCTACGTTGTCATGATTGGCTGCAGAGGAGCAAGCCGGGGCTGGGCGCCGAAAGCCCCATTCCTATTTCTGGTTGCAGTGGGCTACATCATGGTAGCGATGGCATGGTTTACTCTCATCACCTGGGTTGATACTCACACACTCGGGGCACTGGTCTTATCCCCGCAAGCACTCCTAATCGTCTCACAGACTCCGATGGTTTCCGAGAAATAGAAGTCAGTCTGCCACTTGTAGAACAACTCGGCCACGGCGGAACTCCAACAATTTCGACTTTAACTGTCTAGAATAAGGTGTGGGTCGCTAGGTTCTCGCTAGATCTCGGGTTTTCCTCTCTAACTGAGCCAGCCGAGCTTTGAGCGCAGCCAACTCGTCGCCCTGAGAGGCCACCCTCTCCCTGTCCCTCTTCACACTGTCCTTCTCGGAAGACCCTAGGAGTATGACAGCGCCACCTGAGGTGAGGAAGATTAGGAAAAGGGCGATTCCGAGTAGGCCCTGTCCTGTGTCAAATGCGAGAAGAAGTAGAGAGGAGAAGGCGAAGATGAGCATGATGCTGCCCCCGAGCGTCAGAACCGAGCTTAGCGGGTTGTCGCCACTTACTTTCTTCTCTTCCACGTATACACCCTAGACTGCCGCTCGATAGAGCAGACCGTTGGTGAGACATATGCTGTGGCGGCGATAAGTTCCGATTGTTACCCTCCGCCCAACTTCGACTTCGCGAGCCGTCTCGGTCAGGCTTTCCGGCAACTAGGACATAGCAGGGTTTTGTTTCGAAAGCCCTTCGAGGTAGAACACTCGGAACACATGTGCTTACCACAAGAACCGCAGCGTCTCACATGCTCATGGCACACTGTTCCCCCACAGGTCTCGCAGAGAGCCTTGGAGGGATGCTCGCAGTAGGAACACTTGGCCGTGTCGTCCCATATCATCTTCCCAGTAGCAGCCTGAACAATCTTCCGGTACACTTTCCCAGCCACGGTCAATTCCACCGTCAGAATGGGCACGTGTAGCAGGCTGGCTTCCTGGATTGTAAAACTGTCCTGGGAAAGCTGAGTTTCCGTTTGAAGGGTCTCGCTGATCTTAGCAGCGATGTGCTCAGGGTCAACGCCCAGCGCGGCGACCGTGACCGTTTCCTTCATCTCCAGCTCTTGGGGAAGCTGGGGCATCCATCCAGTCAGAGGCTGCAAATCTAGACAGTCGATGAAGAAACCCGTCGATAGAAGCGAATCCAGCTCCCCCTCCAATACCTTTCCATCACAGGCCCTCCCGTCTACCCCGTCTAACACGACTATTCCTAGGGCCTGCTTCTTCCCAGTTGTGACCTTGAACCGGGCAAATATGTATGGGCGAAACTCAAGCCTTGGTAGAGAAGACATTCGCAAAGCCTTAACGTTCTCTAGCTTGTTCGAGAAGATCTTGGTGGAGACTGTTCTCGACACTGGCAGCGTGTAGGGTATCCGGGCCGTGTCATCGGGCTTTATTCTCTCCAGATGTTCCTTGAGCTTCGGTATGTCCCACAGCTCGACCCCTAGCTTACGCGCCACAAACTCGGCATCGCCTGTGAAGCCTTTGGAAGATACGTAGACACCCCCTTCCAGTCCCAGGGAGTTGACGCGTATGACGAAATTCTCGACTTGCTTTCCGTTCACCTGATAATCTCCTTCCCAGCATTCGAAGCCGAGGCTCTGGGTCTTACTGTCAGCCGTGCGGGACGCCACAATGTCCACGGTCAAGTCCTGATTCGTCATGGCGTCAGAAGTTTTGACTACGGAGAAGCCCTCGGCTCGGCAAACGTCACAGACAATGTCGATGATTGGCCTGCTCGATGCGGCAGACGTTCGACCTGCCATAACCGGTCATGAACCCTGGTTCGATGGGGTCACGAATTCAGAATAAGCGTGGTGTAACCTTCCACCAAATCTCAACCCGACGCGGACGCGGACGCTGGCGCGAAAGGCGTGGAAATATTAGTTACATGAATACGAAACTGTATCCGTGGGAGCCTTGACTCATGAACAGGAATGGCGGGAAAGAGCACGCTCGACAATCAAGGAGACGCTTCAAGACCGAGTACTTGCTAGGTTACTCGAGCGAAGCAGCCTAACCAGGGCACAGTTCGAAACGATGCTCCTTGACCAATTAGGAAGCGACATGGCGGATAAGCCCCTGACACGGGACGAAATGACCCGATTAAGGAGAAACAAGGGCAAAATAAGCCGAGGCGCCTTCTACAGAACCCTCCAACAAGCGCGCGCAAACATTTCTGAATCCGTCCATACCCTGCTTCTCCTCGGATGGTGCGGCCTGCTTGAATCACCAAGTCTCGCTCCCTTCGTAGAAGCGTCAGAAAGGCTTCGAAGCCAAACAGACCAGATCCGGGAAGCAGCCCGGGAAGATCCCTCCACCTACAATACCCTGGTGGAGTCGCTCCTAGATGATCTCGAAGAGGCATTCGACGCCCTCAGAGGAAGAAAGCGTGATACGTGACGTCACGTACACTGATAAGATATCACATCGCATCACGTCCATGACGACGATAATCCAATCGTGACTGTCTCCCTCATGCAGGAACAGGAGCTTGTAACAGGCATCACTCGGCTGATGTCACCACGCAACAGGATAGTCACAAGAGGGTCACCTGTGACGATACGCCTGTGACAGTTGATTCTGAGAGAAAGGGTAGTGTTAAATGCTAACAATCGGGTAATCGTGACGTCACGCTCAAGAAGTGATATCACACGATGCCACTATTGCTCTTTGGACGGCAGCGAGAGGAAAAACCATTGGAAGTGGACTCCTCCATGACCAAACTTTTCTTCGACTCATTCTCGAGAAGAGTGTCGGAAGTTGAACAGGGACTGAGGAGCATAGGCAGAGAGGTGGAGAAGCTCAGGGTCTCAACCGACAGGTCCCAGATATCAGACCTCGTGCTTCTCGAAAGGCTTCAGAAGGCAGAGGCAGTCCTAGAGGAATCTCTGACATGGATTAAGAAGGTGGCGGGTTCTGTCGAACATGCCAAGGAGAGACCTGTCACAACGGTTGCGGAACCGAGCTTGGAGCAGGCGGGGGTTGCACCTAGACTCGAATCTCCGACGCTAGTTGCACTCCAAGGGGTCGGAATACCGGGAGGAGAGGCTGGGTCGCTGTCATCGATCACGACGGCGACAGAGTTACAGGTTCTAGGTTTGCTTGCGGAGGAGGGTCCGAAGTCAGCCCCGGAAATCGGACGGGTTGTCGGCCGGTCAAGGGAGCATTCTGCTCGTCTGATGAAGAAGCTCTTCGAGGAGGGATACGTGAGGCGGGACCAGACCCGTATTCCGTTCCGGTATTCGCTGGTGGAAAGGGTTCGGGCGAGCTTTAAGACGGCTGAGAAGAAGGGTGCAGCCCAGGAAGAGGCTGCTGCTGTTCCAGCGTAACCCGATACTGTAAGACGGC
>WNGK01006023.1_pt1 | contig 12794 bp, 10 predicted proteins | sample 5400601 | NCBI WGS metagenome assembly WNGK01 (sample SAMN13153376, study PRJNA577476) | soil metagenome | isolation source: 60 cm soil or saprolite under Garry oak tree replicate 1 | place: USA:California | collected 2016-06-15 | reverse complement strand
GTTGATGTATACGTAGCAGACGGCGAACTGTGACGAAAATTGGTTCCTGGAACCAGGTGCTACGTCGGTTTTTTTGTACCAGTGACTTTCCTATGTATGCTCGATGGGGGAGAGATAGGGGCCGAGAAGGTTCTCTTCTCGGTACTAATGGCTCATCAAGCTGCTACATTTACCGATGGGGTCATTATTGCAGAGTGGTGGGAATTGCTTGTATACTGTAAAAAACATCGACAAACGCATGCAACAGAGCTGATAAACTGCGGTATGAACCTGTCGAATATTCGCATGAGATGAGGGGATAAAATCGTGTAAACGGCGTTGCGCTAAGCCGAAAAAGCCGATGCAAAGGTACGGGCTTGGCGGCGACAAGGGTCGGTTATCCTGGTAATGAGGAAGTCACTCAGGAGCATTCCTATGACGTCAACTCTGCATATTCATTTGCTAGGCGACTTCTTGCTCGTTTTAGATAGTGAGCCTGTGACAACGGTCGATTGGCCGCGTCTCCAGTCGATGTTGGCCTATCTGATCCTCCATCGAGACGCCCCACGATCTCGCACACACCTCGCCTTTCTTTTCTGGCCCGACTCGACCGAAGAACAGGCCCACACCAATTTGCGTCACCTGGTGTATCGCTTGCGCCGTACCCTTCCCAATGCGAATTCCTACCTTCACGCCAACAAGCAAACACTCCATTGGAACCCCGATGTGCCATGGACGCTTGATGTAGCTGACTTCGAACGTGCCATTGCCGAGGCAGACCAGGCTGAACAAGACGGGAACTTGATCTCGATGCGAGTAGCGCTTGAGGAAGCTGTGAAGCTCTATCGCGGCGATCTTTTGCTGGGGGTTTACGAAGAGTGTCTGCTCTCTGAGCGCGAACGCTTGCGCCAACAATTTCTCGAAGCCTTGGAACGTCTGATTGTGCAGCTGGAAAGAGAACGTCAATACCAGGAAGCCATTCGAGTTGCTCAACAGTTGTTAAGAGTCGACCCTTTACACGAAGCTACTTATCGCAGCCTGATGCGCCTCTATGCTGGAAGTGGTGATCGGGCGGCTGCTCTGCGTACCTACCAAACCTGTGTCACCGTCCTTGAACGCGAACTGGCAATGGAGCCAGGTGACGCGACTCAGGAAGCGTATCATCGGCTTATGCAGAAGGCTGCACCTTCGGTTCCATTAGCAGCCTCCACAACCAAGCTCGTTGGCATTGCACCACTGGTGGGTAGAACGCTCGAGTGGTCGCAACTTCAGGACGCCTGGCAGTATACTCTTGACGGACATCTAGATATGGTGGTGCTCTCCGGTGAAGCAGGTATAGGGAAAACACGGCTGGCGGAGGAACTCGTGGCATGGGTTGATCGACAGGGAGTGGCCACAGCCAGCGTTTATTGCTATCCTGCAGAGGGTGCATTGGCATACGCTCCCGTCGCGACCTGGCTGTGTACTGATGTATTCAAACCAGGTCTGGCAGCACTTGCCGATACTTGGCTCACAGAAGTCGCACGCTTCGTACCAGAGGTGAAGGGGGAACGGCCAGATCTCCCTGATCCCGGTCCCATGTTGGAAAACTGGCAGCGCCAGCGTTTGTTTGAAGCGCTCGCACGAGCCATCTTGAGCGTCCGCCAGCCCCTCTTGCTTCTGCTTGAAGATCTGCAGTGGTGTGACCGTGAGTCCCTCGAATGGCTGCACTATTTGCTGCGCTTCGATCCGAGTGCTCATGTACTCGTTATCGGTACTATGCGCCCAGAAGAAGTAGAGAGCTCTCACCCACTGGAGTCGTTGCTCAAGACGCTGCGGAGCAGAGAACAAGTGGCTGAGATCCTTCTAGGCCCGCTCAGTGCCGTTGAAACTGCTAGATTGGCAGAACATATTGTTGGTCAAGACCTTGACCAGCAGGAGACTGCTGACTTCTACCGGGAAACTGAAGGTAACCCCCTCTTCATTGTGGAAACGCTACGAATGAGTGGAGGAAAATTCAAAGCAATAGAACGCCGCTCGCGCAGTGATCCAGGCGCCGTAGCCACGACGATCCAGGCAGTCATTGCGGCGCGGTTGGAGCTCCTTTCCTCCCTTGGCCACGAGTTGGCGAATCAAGCTGCCGTCATCGGGCGCGCATTTACCTTTCAAGTGCTTGCGCAAGCAAGCCGTTTGGACGAAGATTCGCTGGTCCAGGGGTTGGATGAGTTATGGCAACGGCGGATCATCCGCGAACAGGGGATTGACGCTTACGATTTCAGCCACGACAAACTGCGCGAAGTGGCCTACGCCACTTTGAGTACAGCACATCGCCGACTCTTGCATCGGCGCGTCGCAGAGGCTCTGGAAAGGGTATATGCGCACAACCTGGATGAGGTCAGTGGCCAGATGGCGTCGCATTTTGAACAGGCAGGTATCGTCGACCATGCAGTCACTTCCTATCAGCGTGCAGCGGAGGTAGCACGGCGAGTCTACGCCAATGCAGAGGCCATTGCCGCCTACCAGCGCGCCCTGGCACTCTTGGAAGCGGCACCGGCGAGTGAAGCCCAGCCGGAGAAGATTGCCCAACTCTACCAGCGGCTGGGAGATGTCCTCTTTTTGACTGGACAGTATGAGGAAGCGAAACTCGTATATGGGAGAGCTCTCTCCCATATACCAAGACATGATCGCATATGGCTGGCTAGCCTCCATCGTGAATTTGGAGCCATCTTCATTGAACAACATCGATACGAAGAGGCTCTGCAAGCCTACAGTACGGCTGAAGTCATCCTCGGGCCGGACTCGGTTCAGTCAACGCCCGAGTGGTGGCAAGAGTGGATACGGATACAGATTCGTCGCATGGATATCCATTATATGCTTGACCACGTCGATGAGTTGACTGAACTTGTGGAGAAGACCCGGCCAATTGTCGAACAGTATGGGACTCCGGTTCAACACGCTGATTTATTTCAGTGCACGATGAGCTTATGCTACAGGCGAGACCGTTATGTGATCTCAGAAGAATCCCTCAGCTATGGTCGATCTGCACTGAGCTCCATCCAGGAAACAGGCGACAACTTACAGATAGCCTGGGTGCAATTTGAGCTGGCATTTGCATACCTGTGGCACGGCGACCTGGATGCGGCAGAGGAACATATGCACCTCGTACTGGCCGTGGAAGAACGAACTGGGAATGTGGCAAAGCAGAACCTCTGCTTCACATACTTAGCCACGCTCTACCGGAAACGCGGATGGGTGAAAGAAACCCGAGACTATGCCTCGCGTGCGCTGACTGTCGCAACAGCAATGAAGCTACCCCCTTATATCGCTATGGCTACAGCCAACCTAGCGTGGGTGGCCTGGCGTGAAGGAAAGAATGCGGAAGCCGAACAGAATGGAAAGGCTGCTCTGGAACTCTGGCAATCCTCGGAGATGGTCTACCCATTTCAATGGGCGGCGCTGTGGCCACTCATCGACATCATGTTGGGTCAGGATGAACTCTCACAAGCCGTGGACTATGTCCGTCGACTGTTTGCACCTGGGCAACAACTCTTGCCCGATGTGATAACCACAGTCACAGAATCAGCGCTACAGGCCTGGGACTCCGGCAAACCGGAAATTGCTCGCTCCTCCCTACAACAGGCCATCGCATTGGCCCAGGAGATGGGCTATCTCTAAATACCGAAGTGGTCAGATTCGTGTTGGCCTGTCAAGAAAAGACCTTCCTTGCAAAGGTCTTTTCTTGTATGGATTATTTGCCTCTCAGGGGCGGAACGGGTGCCTGGCTTTCAACAGGTGTAGGCATCATTAGCCGATCTCCATCACGAGGGAACTAGCTCGTCTAAGGAACAAACAGTATGCAAGTATTCTATCTGCGCTACTTCTGCCAAGACATGCACAAAAAGACGATTGTGGTCTGTGTGCTGATGAGCGAGCAGGATGGTACAATCCAACGATTCGCCCGCACCTTCGGGACCATGGCGAGAGATCTGTTGGCATTGATCGACTGGCTGAATGTCCATGGACTGATGCATGTTGCCATGGAGGGCACGGGTGTGCTCTTGCGGCCCGTCTTCAATGTGCTGGAGGAGGAACGCATGCTCCTGCCCTTCTGTGCCTAGCACATCAAAGCGCGTGCCAAATGTATGTATCACTCATTCCTCATGACATATTTCAGAAGAACAGGTTTCTCATGATCGCATTGGTTCATGCTCTATTTTCTCATAGATCCTCATCGTTTCCAGATGCATACGCATTTTGTAATTTCTCCTGACAATTACTCTTGGCCAAACGCTCCACTCAACGTTTACCAAACGCCTCACGCTTTACACTATCGGCAACACGATGAACTTTATGCTCATTATGCAAAGATCGTGGTTGCAGTAAAAACGTATGCACCTTCACCATGCAGTGTATGAAAAGGAGACAGGACATGATGCAGAGCTATTCTCTCTATGAGGAGTTGGCCGAGACACCCCGTCAGGACCTGCTACGAGAGGCTGAGTAGCGGTAGATGGTCAAACCATATCGTCAACAATCCTTCAGCATGATACGACGTATCGCTGTAACGTTCGGCAAATCATTGATCAGGCCCGGCATGCATATGAAACAACTTAAGGCGAGTAGTGAACAATTGTTACAAAAATTATGAGGCGAAACCGAGGAAAGAACATGGACAAGCGATCGCTCAAGTATCCTCTTCATAGTTAAGAAGGGCACATTGGGGGGTGCCAGAGATTGGAGTGTTCACGAAGCCATTTCGCCGAGAGATCGGTAATTTTGAAAGGAAGATGAACAGCATGTGCCATCCCATTGATCCACGCGATAAAGATCGGGCAGGCTCCTCGGACGGGTTACGCTCTTGGGAAAGTGAAGCAATTCCGGTCAACGGTCATGACCGAGTCGTAATCAAGTCTGATCCATATTTGGGCAAGCTGCCTGGCTCAACCGAGTTCACAGCGAGTGCAATGAGCTTGACTGTACTCACAGAACATTGTTTAAGCGAAATCAAACGCTACCGTAATGGGGAATTTCAGCATGATACGTATTTCGTGGAACTGCTTCGCCGAGCTACCTTACAAGGCAATCAAGATGCCTGGGAAATGGTGAAACACTGTCTCAGTATGGTAGTACGCGAGTGGTTGGTCCACTATCCTATAAGAGGGGTTTGGTATCAGCCGGAAAGCGAAGAGGAGTATATAGCTGAGGTCTTTGCACGTTTCTACGAGGCAACTGTCGAACGACACGTAGAAATCGATCAGCTTTCTATTGCGCTTCGGTACTTGCAGGCGTGCCTGAATAGCACTCTGCTCGATAAGCGACGAGCCTCGACGCCACTACCAGAGATTCCCTTGCGGGAACGAAGGAACTCAGAAGAATTAGCAGCAGTCGACCTTGCGAGCGACGAGTTGTGGGAAATGCTCAGAAACATGCTACCCAACACACGCGAACAGCATCTGGCCTATTTGCTCTTTCACTGTGCCCTTAAACCGAAAGAGATTTTGCACCTCTTTCCACGAGAGTTTCAAGACGTGCAAGAAATTAACGTTTTACGGCGTAGCATCATTGAGCTCCTGCTAGACCGTATTGATCAATTCGAGAGGAGGTGAATCTTGAGCATAGAAACCATCGTGATCCTTTTGCTGATCATTTTCATTCTGGGATTGATAGTTGGTGTGGTCTTAGCTCGTCCGATACATATCCACTAATGAAACACTTCCTTTGTGCACTTTACTGACCAGGTATGGTGCCGACAACAGCACTCATACGCATCGTGACTATGAGAGAGATCATTCCAGAGCAGGGCAAGCCGAACAGCGCTTGGAGAAGTCTTCAACAGTAAAACAGGATGATCCGCTTCTTGGGAGGTTAGTTCTGACCGAGCAGGCAAATCGCTCCATTCTGCAATGGTCTCCCATATCAGCAACGATGAATATGCTCAGGAAAGAGCAGATCCATGGCAACGAAGTGGCAGTCTAAGCTGAACAGGAAAGTGAGATCCTACGTTCCCGATGTTTCCCTCAAATTTTGCAACACAAACCTGCGTTGTACCAAATAACCACCAAACGTTTACCACACGCTGCATGGGTTACACTAACACCACGGAGATGAAGAAAAGAAGCATACCTCACTGAACGTGGCCTACGAGAGGCAGTTGATGTATTTCAATGATAGCTTCATGCCCTTCTGCCCAGGTAACAAGGTGCGTGAGAGATATTGGTGCTACTGAACAGAAGTAATGCAATTAGGGAGATGAACCCAATGGATCAAACGCGACAGCATCACTCGGAACTGTTTACGGTGAGACTCTGGCAAGAAGAACGAGGTAACGATCGAGTTGAGTGGCTCGGGAAAGTACAACACGTGAGCACTGGGGAGGCACTCTATTTTCATGAGTGGCTTGCGCTCATCACGTTTCTCCTGAGATGGCTACCCGGCACTGAGGGGGGACCGGATGCAGATTGAAGAAGGAGAAAGTATGTCAATCGAGATTACAACAACTTGTGTCCATCATATTCGGCTGATCGTCATGATCGTTTTAGCCCTAACCGGTTCGGGCTGGATCACCTGAGCTTTAGCGTTGCGAATCGAGCTGAACTTGACAAGGCATTGGTCTTGTTCAATGAGAAAAGTGTAGAACATGGAAAAGTGAAAGGTCTTGCAGGCTTAGGGATTACGATCCTTCCTTTCTACGATCCCTATGGTATTCAATTGGAATTGACTGTACCACTTGCAACGTAATGGCTTGGCTCAGGTTATCCCTGCTTGGAATGATACATCACGCTAGACTGCTATCGAGGTACCTTCTGAACTAGACTCGACCACTTGTGAAACGCTTTGGCACGCTGAGATAGTGTGCCATATTCATGTATCACTCCTTCCTCATGACACATTTCTGAAGGACAGTCTTCTCACGATTCCATCCGCTCATACTCTTTCGTCTGTTTCATCCTCACCGTTACCAGATGCACAAGCGATTTGCAGTTTCTCCTGACAATTACTCTTGAACAAACGCTCCTCTCAACGTTTACTGAACGCTCCATGCATTACGCTATCTACATCACGATGAACATTACACTGATCATTCAAACTTGGTAAGTGCAATGAATGTGTATGCACCTGCATCAAACAGGTGCATGAAAGGGAAACTGGAAGAAGGTGGAGACATGATACACACCATCGAAAGCAACACTCATTGTTCTGGCAGATCGAAGGAACAAGAGAGACACGTGGTTGCAATGATGCATGATGAAGCCGTCGAGGGGTGGGGAACGATCATCCTCTCCATCTTCATTGGGCTGCTTGCCCTTTGGTTCTTCCTTGCTCTGGGAGGTATAGTTGCTCTCGTCGGGCCTTTGTTGATCTTGGTAGTGCGCCATCTGCTCCATCAAAAATGGGTCAGAAAGCGGCAAGACGCCTTTGTCGGCAGGTTAGTGCGCTTGTGGCATCAATTTGGATCTACGCCTTCACATGCAGAGCCCTTCCTCGCGATGAACGAATGCATTTCGCCTAGTGTGCGAAGATCCAGAAGTAGTGTTTGTGAGATTATGTTGAACAATACGCTGGAACGATCGGTAGTAACGGAAAAAAACATGAGTCATCCCGTATTGAACAACCGGGGTCCCAAGAGCGAAGGGGCATAGGTCAGCCATAAACGCCTGAAGACCGCCGCAGGCAGTAGAGCGGTGTTGTGGTTTCGCGACACCGCTTTCCTGTACGATGGCACCAGTTAGGATTATATCTACACTGCAAAAAATATTCTCTCCCTCAGGAATATTAGTGAAGATCTGATGTAAAGTGCTCAAATAAGCTCCTGTGTAAAAGATGGAAATATTCCTGCTAGGAGTTCGTGCAGTGTCGAAAGTGGTCAGTCGTAAGGCTGTTATGAGCCACTTTGTTCCTGCACTGATAGGTACATTGATAGCCGAAATGAAAAAGCGCAGTGAGGACAAAGAAGGAGCAAAATATTTAAGCTTCTCAATGATGGACGAAAGCAACACAAGGGGCCGAGAATACATCATTCTGGGCCCTTTCTCTTTTTTCCTCCTGCTCATTTGTTTCATAATGAAAAAATGATAACTTGTGACTGCTGAATGGGAACGGGTGTTTCCCATCTTGGGATTCGAGAGAGTAGTAGGAGCCGCCTCTGCGAGCCTGGATACTTCCTTTCAAATATCATGTTGTATCGCTGACATTCACGGAGATGTGCTGACTATCACCGGCTTAGCTGTCAAGTCTGCTGTCAGGGTCATATCTTCCTCATGTAGTTATGAGTGTTTACCATTGTTTGAATCCCCTCTCAATAGATGTTTATGCTTCAAATTACTCATACACATCTATACATCCAATTGTATTTCGGCTATACTGATGGTGCCTCACTCCAGTCGTTGTTTATCGTTCCGAGAGGCCATTAGCAAAAGAATCTGAGCAAGAATTAGCGGGAATGGAGACCAACGATGTCTGATATATCAATGGCGAATACTTCTCATCATGCTGTACTGGCAGAAATTGTCCTTCTTCCTCTTGAGAACGAAGATGACGATTTCGAAACGCTCAGTGCTGTCGAAGAGGTAACCACACAGGTATTGAACGAAACCTCTTCCATACAGGGCTATACCTCTCAGATGGTGAGCGACGAAAGACGCAGTGCTGGTGTTATTGTCCTCCTTGGACTGATCATTCACCAAGCGCTTGCACAGAAGGATCTCCTGATTGCATTGCTTCAAGCAGGAACTGCTGCGCTTGGTGTCTTGGGCAAGCAACAACACGTGAGCAAGATTGAGATGACTCTGGATGGGGACAGTATTCATATCGAAAACCCTGAAAAAGCCACCGTGCAAACCTTGCTTGCTCTTTTTGAGGCGAAGCATGCTGGAGTAGCTGAGAGAGTGACCTCTTCTTCCACACTCCAGGTTACAGGGAAAATCTCTAAGAGAACTCGACCTGTCAGCAGGTAATCAAACTGTTCAATTCCAGCGTCTGTTCTCTCATCAAGGCCGTACTGTTCATTCTCTGATGGAAGGCAGGGTCGTATCCATGCCGAAATCGACACGCACGGAGATACGTTATTCCGTGTGCATTGGCATCAATCAATACCACCCGACAGCTGGGTTGAGTACTCTCCGCTACGCCGAGAGCGATGCTCGCGCGATGGATGCACTGCTGAGTCAACTAGGCTTTGAAGCAGGAAATCGCTGTCTCTTGCTGGGCGAGGCGGCAACCCTGAATGCAGTGAATACTGCCCTTGCCACTATTCTCCTCGACACAGCGGGTGAGAATGACTTGGTCGTCTTCTATTTTGCAGGCCATAGTCTGCCACTGGTCATCAACCAGCGCGAGGTGGAAGAACAGGGAGTAGAGCGAAGAAGCGAAGTCTTCCTGACAACCTATGATTTCGATCGCCAGAAGATTCAGCGGTCTCTAGCGTTCCGTAAACAACATGCTCTTGGTATGGAACGACTGCGCAAGGACTATTTCGAAGGTGAAGGCTCGCGCAAGCGACTATTCATCTTCGATAGTTGCTATAGTGGTGATTTTTACGGACGGCAGTACCGTGACGTAACTGATCCTATTCAAGGGTACATCAGGCACATGTTGGATAGCACGAGCTCTGGTCGGGTGGCTCTGTCCAGTTGTCTCCCCATTCAGAAAGCAGTTGAAGACCCTGCACTCGGTCATGGACGCTTCACGTACTATCTCCTTAAAGCGCTTTCTGGAGAAGCCGTTGAGGCACTTAGGCGTGATGGATGCTTAACGGTGAACGGCTTATTTGACTATGTTGCGAAACAACTTTCCCTGGAGCAACAACCGGTCTTGAGCGGGGTGCAGCAGGATAGTTTTGAACTTGTGTGCTACCCAGACAAAGCAGCGTTCCTGCCCCTGCTGAAGGTGGAAACCGAGGATACTGAAGATATCAGGAAGCGGGAGAGAAAGGAACACCTCAAGGCGCTGATCATTGACCATAGCGGGTTTATCCAGAGCCGCCTGGAGAGCTTCGTCGGACGTGAGCAGGAACTTGCAACGATTCGCCAGCATATCAATACGCTGCTGTCAACAGGAGGCTACCTCACGATCATCGGCCAGGCGGGACAAGGGAAAAGTAGTATCATAGCTCGACTCGTGCAAGACTCCTGTCCGAATGTGGTCGTTCATCATTTTATTCCATTCAATCCTGGCCCCGACCACCAGGTGAGCCTCTTGCGCGACCTGATGGCTCAACTCATCCTCAAACACGAGCTGAGCGACTATTATGTCGCCAGTGAGAGCCGCCCAGCCTTACGAGATTTTTTCCCCAAAGTGCTCGACGCGATCGCCGCAAAAGGCGCACAAGAGGTGATCTTCATCGACGGCCTTGACCAACTGAAGGAAGATGCTGATGGAGAGCGGGATTTGAGTTTCTTACCTGACAACCCACCACAGGGGATCGTGTTTGTGTTGGGAACCCGCCCGAACGAAACCTTACAACCATTGGAGTTACGCAAGCCGCATCATCCCTATCACCTAGCAGGACTTACTCGACACGACTTTGACCTCATCTTGCAGCATCGCAGCGCACCCTTAGAGCCAGGGTTGGCCGATCGGTTCTACAAGGTGATGGGGGAGAATGCGCTCTACCTGGATCTGATCGCGAAAGAACTTGCACAAGCTGGAGCGACGAGACCTGAAGAGCTTATCGAGCGCATCGCTGACGACCCCGAGAACATCTTCACGCTCACAACGACCCGGCTGAAGCGGCATGCAGTTGCGTGGCGTGAAGTGCTCAAGCCACTTTTAGGGGTGTTACTTGTCGCGCGTGAACCATTGACGGGGCGTCAGCTCAGAGCGATCCTGGACCTCGATGACGAGCGCCTGCGAGAAGGCATAGCACGTCTCGGTGGACTCGTTGCCGACGATGGCAGAAAGCGCTACAGCTTGTTTCACTTGAAACTCTACGACTACTTGCGGCAGGATGAGCAGAGGCCGCACAAAGAGTATATCTTTGCCACAGATGAGGAAGAGGGTTGGCACAATACAGTTGCCCGATGGTGCGAGCGAGGGGATCTCTCGCTCATCTGGGAAGATACCAGGCATGATCCGGTAGAACGGGGACGCCGGGAGTATGCGAGGAAGCACTACATCACCCACCTGTATCTTTCACATGAGTGGCAGCAGCCTCAGAAGCAGCGGCTCTTTGAAGCCCTAGATACAGTGCAGTATGGGCAAGCGAAAATACGCGATGATCCAAGCACGCATTCCTATACACGCGATTTGGACCTGGGTCGGCAAGCGACGATGTGGGAAGGATGGACGATAGAAGAGGGTATGGCTTTACTCCCACGTCTGTGGCAGTATACCCTCCTCCGCAGTAGCTTGACGAGTCGCGCGGATCGATATCCTGAGGAAGCTTTTCGGCTGCTCGTCTTACTGGGGAGAAAGCAGGAGGCGCTAGGATTGGCTGAACTGTTGACTGACCGGGCTAAGAAAGTTCGTATCTTGCAGCGCATTGCCGAGCAGCTACGAGAGCAAGCAACCGAGGAAACTGAGTGGCTTGAGCTCCTCATGAGAGCAGGTGAGGTCGCACGAACGATCCAGGACCGCTCTGAGCAAGCGGAGGCGTTGAGTGCCTTGGGCACGGCCCTCGCGCAGGCGCAGCAGTGGACTGAGGCCGAGCGTGTCATCACCACCATCCAGGACCGCTCTGAGCAAGCGGAGGCGTTGAGTGCCTTGGGCACAGCCCTGGCACAGGTGCAGCAGTGGACTGAGGCTGAGCGGGTGTGGGAACAGGCTGAGCGCGTCATCACCACCATCCAGGACCGCTCTGAGCAAGCGGGGGCGTTGAGTGCCTTGGGCACGGCCCTGGCGCAGGTGCAGCAGTGGACTGAGGCCGAGCGCGTCATCGGCACCATCCAGGACCGCTCTGAGCGAGCCTGGGCGTTGCGGGAACTGGGCACAGCCCTGGCACAGGTGCAGCAGTGGACTGAGGCCGAGCGCGTCATCGGCACCATCCAGGACCGCTCTGAGCAAGCGGAGGCGTTGAATGCCTTGAGCACGGCTCTGGCGCAGGTGCAGCAGTGGACTGAGGCTGAGCGCGTCATCGGCACCATCCAGGACTACTATAAGCAAGCGGAGGCGTTGGAGGAACTGGGCACGGCTCTGGCGCAGGCGCAGCAGTGGACTGAGGCCGAGCGTGTCATCGGCACCATCCAGAACCGCTCTGAGCGAGCCTGGGCGTTGCGGGAACTGGGCACAGCGATGGCTAGTGCCTACGAGTTTGAACAATTATTGCATGTGATCCAGCATGAGTGGCGTCAGGTTGAGACGAGAAAAGAGGCTCTTACTCTTTTCTCCTCAGCCAGTGCAATCATTTCTAGCAAACCCAAGGTCGGCATTGCCTTTTTTGATGTGTTCACCTGGGTTGATACATTCTTGGGTGGATGAGAATGAAACGACAGGAGCTAGGCGTCGCTCTAGCAAAGAGCGCACCCGAATTTGTAGGACAGCTTCAGGCTCGATAAGGCGGATTATGACCGCAGTTGGTACTATTCTGCACTTTCCTTTATGCTCAAACGCACTCAAAACACGACGTCTAACGCCAAAAAAACACTCCACATAATTCAGCTCGTCATAAGAAGTGCTGAACTGAAGCAACCCTTGCTCCCTATAATGTACTGTTCCAGGCACTTGCCCGAGAAAGCAGTTCACCATCTCACCGGTGGAAACAGTGACCAATTACCTAACAACGAGAGGCTTGACAATCTCCTTTCAATCCCTCACTGCCGCATGTGCTCAATGAAGGGAATAGAGACACTCCATGAACAATAACCCTTCTTCCAGCGAACAGTAAGTCGCCAAAAGAGTGC
>WNGK01006881.1_pt1 | contig 12796 bp, 10 predicted proteins | sample 5400601 | NCBI WGS metagenome assembly WNGK01 (sample SAMN13153376, study PRJNA577476) | soil metagenome | isolation source: 60 cm soil or saprolite under Garry oak tree replicate 1 | place: USA:California | collected 2016-06-15 | reverse complement strand
GCCGAAAAGGCTTGGTCCGAGTACAACCATCACTGGGCGGGAATCATTGTTCTCGCGATCGGAGCGCTCGCTGTTCTCGCGCAAGTGGCGCGCCTTTCTTGGGCGCAAAACTGGCCGCTCATTTTTCTCGGATTGGCTCTTTTTCTTTTCTTGCGAAGCGATCCGGAGGTCTGGCCTCTCGGCCCCAACGGTTTCTGGGTTACGTTTGCAGATCCCGAGGTGTTGCTGCATCGAATCTTCGTTCTCGTGGTTATCGGGCTCGCCGTTTTCGAATGGCGCGTGCAGACGGGCCGCGTCGCTTCCGGCCGTGCCCGGCTGATTTTTCCCGTCCTCGTCGCCGTATCCGGCGCCTTGCTCCTCACCCATTCCCATAGCCTCGGCGTCGCTTCCGGCCGTGCCCGGCTGATTTTTCCCGTCCTCGTCGCCGTATCCGGCGCCTTGCTCCTCACCCATTCCCATAGCCTCGGAAACCTCAAGGAAGAAGTCCTTGCCGAGCTAAGCCACATCCCGCTCGCGATACTGGCGGTAACCGCGGGATGGTCGCGCTGGCTGGAACTGCGCCTTCCCTCCGAAAATCAAACGAGAAACGTAATGGGCCGCCTCTGGCCGCTTTGTATCGCTCTGATTGGCGTTGTCCTGCTGAACTATCGCGAAATGTGAATCGAGGACTTGTTCGCAAAGCAGGGAATTGCACAGAGGAATTGTGGTTCCGGGACGTGGACTCGAACCACGATACTCAGCTCCAAAGGCTGATGTCCTACCGATTAGACGATCCCGGAACCGGCTCAATTAGTGTAGCAGACGCCTGCAAATGCGCCCAAGCGCCTCCACTCCCGTGAATTCCGAATTCCGGACCAGCTCATTTTCCGTGCCATTTCTCAATAACCAGTGATAGTGATAACGTTTCTGAGCCGGGGATCGCGATATGTTGATAACGGGTTGCCTGGTTCGAAACCTTCTCCATCACTTGCACGTAGAAGGGACAGGAGAAACGTACGCATGAAACGGCGCGTCTTGCTCCGAGAACCGATCGGCGTGGCGCTGGAGACCCTGCGCGCCCACAAAATGCGCTCCTTTTTGATGCTCCTGGGCATCATCCTGTCGGTTTCCACGCTGATCGTGGTGATCGCCCTAATCTCCGGAGTGAACCGCTACATCGCCGACCGCGTTGCCAATATGGGCTCAAACGTTTTTCTCCTGACGCGCTTTCCCATCATCACGGACGTGGATGAATACGTGAAAGCCAACCGCCGCAACAAAAAGGTCACCTGGGACGACTTCGAATCTCTCCGCGATAATATGAAGCTGCCGCTCCGCGTCGGCGTGGAACTGCGCATCGATGGAAAAGTGCGCGCGGGCTCGCACGCCCTCAATGACACGAATATCCGCGGTGTCACCGCCAACATGGTGGATATCGACATCGTTACACCCCGGGATGGACGCTACATCTCCGAAGGCGACGACCAAAGCCGCGCCCAGGTTGCGATGATCGGCAACGATCTGGCCATCCGACTCTTTCCCGGCGTTGACCCCATCGGCCACGAACTCTTGGTCGAAGGCCGGCCCTTCCTGATTGTCGGTATTGCGAAAACCATCGGCACGGCCTTCGGCCAGTCGCAGGATAACTTTGCGTATATACCGATTCAAACCTATTTCAAGATGTACGGAACCAATGACACCGTGTGGCTGAACATTCAGGCGCGCGGGGCGGAGTGGATGGAACAGACCCAGGACGAAGCGCGTGCCATGATGCGCGCGCGCCGCCACCTCGCTCCCAACGAAAAGGATAACTTTGGCATTTTCGACCAGGCCACGCTGATGGAGTTGTGGAAAAACTTGACGGGCGTTATCGCCACGGCCATGGTCGGCGTCGTCTCCGTCTTCCTGGTGATCGGTGGCGTGGTCATCATGAACGTGATGCTCGCTACCGTCACGGAGCGGACCCGCGAAATCGGCATTCGCAAAGCCCTCGGCGCACGCCACAACGACATTCTCCTGCAATTCCTGGTCGAAGCCGCCTTCATGGCCGCTGTGGGCGGCGCCATTGGTGTCGGCGTGGCCTACGGGATCGCAGGCCTTACCACTGCAACGACGTCGGTGCCGATGAATGTTCCCATTGTCGCCGTTTTGCTCGCCGAAGTAATCTCCGCAAGCGTCGGCGTTTTCTTTGGCGTGTATCCGGCGCGCCGAGCGGCAAGCCTGCAACCTATCGAGGCTTTGCGCCAGGAACTATGAGAGCCATGGAAATTACCATGCGCATGAACATTGGCGAGAACGCCCGGATGGCGCTCGTCACTCTGCATGAGAACAAGATGCGGTCTTTTCTCACCGTTCTTGGCGTGGTTATCGGCATCACCGCTCTTCTTTCTGTGGTCTCCATCCTCGTCGGCGTCTATGGTGACGTGAACGCCTATTTATCCGACTATGGCTCCGAAACCCTTTTCATCTTCCGCTTCGATCCCGGCATCCACACCGGCAGACTCACCCCAGACGAACGCTCGCGGAAACCTCTCTCTCTCGAAGATGCCGAGGCCATCGCGCAATTCTGTCCCGCGGTGCGTGCGGTCACGGCAAGCGTTTATCCACGGTGGACGGATGAAGGCCCCACTCGCGGGCCGGTCACCGCCCGCTATCGTGGCAAGGAAGTTTCAGGAATTGATTACAACGGGACGCTTCCCTCCAACGAAGAAGTTTTCAACTCCAGGCCGAAAACCGGGCGCTTTTTTAGCGACGCGGAAAATATGCATCGCGCCGATGTCGCGGTCATCGGCCCGGACATCGCCAAGACTCTCTACCCGGGTATGGACCCGCTCGGAAAACCTATTCAAATTGATGGCGTTTCTTACGAAGTCATCGGGGTTCTGGAGCCGCGCAAAGGCCAGCTCGTCAAGGATCAATCCGCGGACAAAGCCGTGATGGTTCCTTATCGCAGTTATCACAAACACCTTCCGCAGGACGATGAAAACATGATCGGCGCTGTCGCCTACCCGGGCCGCATGCCGGAAGCGGAGGATCAGATCCGCGGCGTGTTGCGCCGCCGCAGAAACGTGCCCTACAGCAAGCCTGACAATTTTGGAATTTCCAGCGCGCAACAGATCGCCGATCAGTTTCGTCAGATTACCGCGTCCGTCGCGCTGCTGATTTCCGTTATCAGTTCCATCGGACTTCTTGTCGGCGGTGTCGGCGTGATGAACATCATGTTGATGTCCGTCACGCAGCGCACCCGCGAGATTGGTGTGCGCAAAGCTATTGGCGCTCGCCGCCGCGACGTCATCTGGCAATTCCTTACCGAAGCCGTTGTGCTTACCGGCGCGGGCGGCGTTATCGGCGTGCTGCTTGGCGCCGGCATCAGCTTGCTCATCAACCTTGCTGTACCCACTCTGCCCTCGGCCGTTCCGCTCTGGGCCGTTGTGCTTGCTGTAGGCGTCTCCATGAGCGTCGGCCTCTTCTTCGGCATGTACCCCGCCATCAAAGCCGCCCGCCTCGATCCCGTCGAAGCCCTCCGCTACGAGTGATCCGCTGCCCGGGCTCGGCCGGCAGTCATCATTCCTAGACCTCCTTTACATGCTCTATTTCCTATCAAAACGGCTACGCCCTTCCCGCAGCGATGGGGGCAGCTGCGAAAAGGGCGTGCCGTCTTCAGGAGAGAAGATCGTGTCGACTGCTTTGCAGTCGCCAGTACCGATCGACTGCTTTGCAGTCGCCGAGACCGATCGTGAAATCAGTTGTCCGGCGGAGGCGGCGGAGGTGCGTCCGGCCCGCCATTGAACTTCCGCATGAACATTCTGTTCTTGCCGCTCGTTACCGTGTAGTCCGAAGGCACGGCAAAGAGCGAAGCAGCCGGCTCCTGCCGCTGAATATTCGTCAGCGTGTAGGTCGTATCGCCAAACCGCGGATCGCTCCGCCTGCTCATCACCACCATCTGCAGATCATTGGAGTACCATTGCTCGGACACGACGGTAATTGCTTTTTCATTCCCAATTTGTCCCGGGGGAATTGTGTGCGTGATGCGCGTCCCTTGTGCGCTCACTCCGGCAATCGTTTGCGTGCCCAAATCTTCCGTTTTCAGGGCGCCCTCCGCAGCCAAATGCTGCTGGTGGTATTCCATCTTGCCCGCTATCGCGTTCTTTGCGCCGCCCGGGAAAACCATCTTCTCCGCGGTTTTTGTGTCGGCGTGCAGTACGAAATTGGCGCCCGCCACGGGATCATTGATGATTACAAAAGATTTCGGCGCTCCCGAAGTCGCCAATGGCCCGATCGCGGGGAGCGTTATTTCCTTGCGGACGCGTCCCTGGCTGTCGCGAAAGAGATTCGTTTCCGTATTTCGCACGATATGGTTTCCGTCCGCGAGAGTCTGGTTCATTTCCTGAACAGCTACGGCGCTGAACGGCGCGCCGGTCACCACCTTTCCGCCGTGCATCCCTTCAAATCCCAGCAACTCGATCCGCTCACCGATGGGCCCGGCCATTATCGTTACGCCCGCCGCGCCGGCAATCTGTGCTTCCGGCGGGAATGGCGGAGGGGGTTGGTCCTGTGCCCGCAACGACTCAACGGCCCCTGCCAGTATCCCGGCGAGGAGCAGCCTTGTGCATACTCTCTGAATCATTATTTTATCTCCTCTTCTCTCCCGAACTGTTGCGAACTCTTTGCTAATGCGATTGCAGCCAGTCCCTTCTTCAACTGCGCAATCATTTCTCCAACCGGCCCCTTCGGTTCCTTCAGCTCTGTTCCATCCGCCGGCTTCAACTTCCCCCCAAAGGCCGCTGCTCTCATCGCTGTGTTCCTTCCCGAAGCGCGGCAAGAGCGCCTCGCTCTCTACGAACTTGTTATTGCGGCAGCCGCACCGCTTGGGGCAATCCGTCACCGCCGACGAGCAAATCCACCTGAATCCATTCGCTGGCGCGCTCTTCGTTCACAGGCAGGCCCAGAGCGCCCAGCGCGCCCCGCTGCAGGCGCACGCGCAGAATCGCGGCGTCATCGGTATCCGCGGCGAAGGCTCCGGGCAAAAACGTGAAGCCGCTCAGTTCGTTGTCAGCCACAAGCGTTTCAGAACTGGCAGCTCCAGCCGAACGACGCTGCGGCAATCCATTCGAAACCGCGGCAGCGGTTTCACGATTCGCTCCGGCGACGGAATTGTTCACCGGGGAACTGCCCGCGGCCGGCGCGGAATTCGAATGGTTCGCAGCCACTTCGTGCTGACTGTGGCGCCAATTGCGCCAGCTCACTGCGCCGGCCAGCACGGCCGCAGCGGCCAGCGCCCACGCGGTCACCACGGCCGCGCGCTGCGCTTTCAACGTCACATGCTGCGTGCGGAACTCTTGCCGCAAACGCATTTCCACGCGCGCGGGCGCTTGCGCCAGGGCAGTGTCTTCCGCGAACGCGCGCAGGTCAATTCCAACCGCCTGCCAGGAATCCTGCAAAGCCGCGCACCGAGAACAAGTGCCGGCGTGCTCACGCGCCGACACGCGCTCAACTTCGCTCAAGGTAGCGTCGCGCTCCGCGTCCAATCCAATGGCTTCAAATTCTTCGCAGTTCATCTCGCACATCCATTGCTCATTGTGGCCATGAAGCGGCCAATATTCCTGGCGGCCGTAATACGGCCAACATTTTTAGTGACCGGCAAGCGGCCAACAAATCTCAAAGCTTTTTTCATCGCGCCGCGCTCGCGCGACGGGGCACGTCGCGAAACATTTCGAGTTTGGCCATCAGCAAAGCCCGTCCGCGGTGCAGCCGCGAACGAATGGTCCCAATCGGGCACCCGGCCATTTGCGCCGCTTCCTCGTAACTCATTTCTTCCAGCTCGCACAGCACCACAGCTTCCCGAAACTCCACGGGCAATTCCAGCACCGCAGCCCTCACTTGCTGCATGCGTTCGCGCTTTTCCGCCCACGCCGCCGGCGTGGACGCGTCCTGCAAGACAATTCCTGAGCCCGTGCCGTCTTCGTTTTTTTCTTCGAGCGGAATTTCGCGCGGCAAGCGTTCCAGGTGTTTCATCACGCGGTTGCGCGCCACTCCATAAAGGAACGCTCCGAGCGCCCCGCGGGCAACGTCATACTTTTTCGGATCGCGCATCAGGGTCATGAAAACGTCCTGCACAATCTCTTCCGCGGCCCAAGTGTTTCCGGTCATGCGCAGCGCAAAGCGGTACATGGCCGCCTGGTGCCGCCGGTATAGGAGCGTGAAAGCCTCCTCATCGCCCTTGGCGGCCCGCCGCAACAGAACGTCGTCTCTCTCTTGCTCCGCGATCCTCATCTCTCCTGGTAAGACGTTCTGGCGGCTCTCGTCTATCACTTCCCGGCGCGTCCTGAAAAAGTTCCCGCCTGCGGCATGCACTGGGATGGAGGGCTTGAAAGTCCTTGTTTTCACAAGAGGTTAGACGCGGGCGAAGGCTGCCAAGTGTCGAAGAAACATTTGTAGGTAAGGGTGAGCTCCAACGTCCGTTCGCTATGGTTAGCGCGCCGACAGGAAGGGGCTCTCATTTGTTCCGGGGCTTGAACATGCCGGCGGCGATTTTGGTTACGAAACGGCGGGGGACGAGGCGTTCGCCGTGAGCGCCAAGGTAGTTTCCGAGGCCGGAGATGACGTAACTCTTTCCAGCGGCCAGAGCTTTCAGCCCGGTGCGCGCGACTTTTTCTGCAGTCTCGGCATGGCGCTTGAATTTTTGCTGGCCAGCAACAATGTGGAATTCGGACTCCGTAGAGCCCGGGCAAAGCGCGCAGACACGGATCCCGTAGGGTTTCATCTCTTCGGCAAGGCCTTCGGCGAAAAGCAAATCGAAAGCTTTTGTGGCAGCGTACAGGGAAATATAAGGTACGGCTTGAAAAGAAGCGGTTGACGCGACAATGAGGATGTCGCCACGGCGGCGCGCGACCATTTCCGGCAAGTAAAGCCGGGTGAGGTGAACCACGGCGTGGCAATTCACCTGCACCATGTCGAGCAATCGCTGCTTTTCAATCGATGGAAATTCGCCGTATTGGCCGAAGCCGGCGTTGTTGATCAGCAGATCGATCTCAATTCCTTTTTCCTTCGTGAAGGCAAAGATCTTTTCCGGGGCGTTCGGATCGGCCAAGTCCGCAGGGAACACTTCGGTATCGATTTTATAGGTTGCAGCCAGCCTGCGCGCCAATTCCTCGAGGCGATCTTTTCGCCGCGCCGTAAGCACGAGTTTTGTCCCGCCGGACGCTAACTCTTCGGCGAAGGCCACGCCAATCCCGGCGCTCGCTCCGGTGATGAGCGCCCATTTCCCGGACCAATTTTCCGGCGCTGACGGCTTCTCTCGATATGACAAAGTGTCCTCCGGAAAATATTATTTTGGGGCATCCACACCGAATAGCCGGGCACAACCTGTCAGGCTGCCCGACGCGTCAAATCTCCATGCCCACGGGCACCAGCCAAGTCGATTCTCTCCTTCATGAACTGCGCCAAAATTCCCGGCATGCTCAGCTGATGTTCGAATCGCACACCACGGGACATCTCCAACACCATCCCGGCCCAGGGCGCTGGTCCCCGGCGGAGTGCCTGGCGCATTTGAATCTAAGCAACCGCGCTTATCTTCGTGTTCTTGATTCTGCCATCGAACGATTACGCGAGAAAAAAGTTTTGGGCGACGGTCCTTTCCACTTGAACTGGAATGCGCGCCTACTGAAATACTGGCTGGAGCCACCTTCGCGGCTACGGCTACCCACTAGCGCTCCCTTTCAACCGATGGCCGTGAAGGATCCTGCCGAGGCCTTGGAAGAATTCCAAGCTATCGGCAAGGTTCTGGAAGAGAACCTGGACTCTTCCCGCGGGCTTGCGCTCGATGGTGTAAAGCTCGTTTCGCCTTTCACGGAAAAGATGAAGTATAACGCTTACTCCGCTTTCGTGCTCATCGCGGCGCACAACCGGCGGCACCTCTGGCAGGCGGAGCTAGCGCTTCGCAGCTAGGCTTCGCGAATAGTAGTTAGCCCGCCAGCATCAACGTAAGTCCAGCCAAATCCAGCATGATGAGGAAGACCTGGCGGACCTGCCCGACCGTGCGGAGGATCATGGACCACTAGGGAAATGGCTTTCTGGCGGAGAGGGTGGGATTCGAACCCACGGTAGGGGTAAACCTACACACGCTTTCCAAGCGTGCGCCTTAAACCGCTCGGCCACCTCTCCGTCGATGCGAACAGCCTAACCAATTTAGCAGAAACTGCTTATGCGCGCACACCGCGGAGCAAGGTGGCAAGCCAGGGGGCATACTCCGCCCTCGGAATGACAAGTTGAATATTTTTTCAGCATCCTGTCAGAGGGCAAGTGCGATCTACAGATGCTTGAAGACGTGGGCGATTTTCTTGCCGGCTTCTTCGGTGTAATAGACGGTGACGTGTTCGCCCTTCTTGGCCCCGAGCGCGGAATAGCGGCCAACGGCCTTTCCGGTGTCCACGGTGGCGTGCTCCGAAACATCGAAGGCTTGCTTTGAGCCGTCGGCTGCCTTCACGGCAACGGTTTTCGTGCCCTCGCCGACGTCTTCGACCGTGCCTTCGGTGGTATGGACCGTTTTGTCGCCGAACCACTCGACGGAATGGGCGGCCTTATCGGCGCCTTCGCCAGTCGCGTGGACGATGACGTGCCCGCCTTCTTTGCCGGCGAGGTCCGCGCCCTTGGCGCCATCCTTCAGGCCGTGGACCGCGGTTTTCTCAGTGAACTTAACCGTTTCGACGGTGCCATCGGCGGTTTTCACCGCAATAGTTTTTGCTCCGGCATCGACTTTTTCGATGGTGCCGGAGACGACGTGGGTCGGATTCTGCGCGCGCGCCACGACAATGGTGAAGCACATCGCGAGCAGGACGAAAACTATCCGAAGTGGGATTTGAATAAAACGGGATTGCATGGATTCTCCTTGGAATATGGGGGTTCGAAATACCACCTTGCCAGTATAGAGAATCGCGGAGTTCGAATCCAGGATGCTCGGAATCAGGCGGGGTTTCCGTTGAATGAAATTGTTCTCGTCCCAGAGTCGTGGCCGGGAAGGCGGCTGGGGGGAGCGCGCGCAACGCTAAGTTATGCCAGGAACGCTACGGTGTGTTAGTGTAAATTTCCCAAAATTGTGAAGAGGATGCGATGGCAAAACCGAAGGTGTTTGCGACCCACAGCTTGTTCGATGCCGCGCGGAAAATTCTGAGCGAAACCTGCGATGTGGAATACTGGGCGAAACCGGAACGTCCTCCGCGGGAGGAAGTTTTGCGGCGTGTTAAGGACAAAGAAGGGCTGATTTGCCTGCTGACCGAGAAAGTCAACGAGGAATTGTTGAAGGCGGCGCCGAAGCTGCGCATCGCGTCGAACGTAGCGGTGGGATTTGACAACATCGACGTGGCGGCGTGCACGAAACGAGGCGTGGCGGCGACAAACACGCCAGGCGTGCTGGATGAAACGACGGCGGATTTTGCCTGGACGCTGATGATGGCTGTGGCGCGACGGCTGAGCGAAGGTGAAGCTCTAGCGCGTTCGGGCAATTGGAAAAATTGGGATCTGGATCAACTGGTGGGGACGGACGTTTGGGGCAAGACGCTGGGCATTGTCGGATTCGGGAGGATTGGACGGGCGGTGGCGCGGCGCGCGAGCGGTTTTCAAATGAAGGTGATTTACACGGATGCGGTGCGCGCCCCGGAAGGCGTGGAGAAAGAGCTGAAGGCAGAGTTTCGGGATATGAATGCGTTGCTGGCGGAATCTGACTTTGTCAGCGTGCACGTGCCGCTGCTGCCGGAGACGCGGGGATTGTTTAATGCGCCAAAATTTCAACGGATGAAGCCGACGGCCTTTTTGATCAATACATCGCGGGGGCCGGTGGTGGATGAGGCCGCGCTGGTGGCGGCGCTGGAAGGCGGAAAAATTGCGGGCGCGGGGCTGGACGTTTACGAGAACGAACCGTTCATTCATCCCGGGCTGAAGCGCGCGAATGTGGTGCTGGCGCCGCACATTGCGTCGGCGTCATTGGAAACGCGGACGAAAATGGCGTGCATCGCTGCGGAAAACGTTGTCGCACTGTTCAAGAGACAGCGGCCGCCTAACATTTTGAATCCCGAAGTTCTGAAGGCATCGTAACGAATCTCCAGGCAAATCTCTCATGCCGCAACTGAAGCAACTGGCCCGGCAGATTTTCCACGAAACCCTGGCGGCCATCGATATTTCCTCGGCGATGCAGCGTAAGGTGCTGCGCAAGGGAACAGTGCTGGCGTGCGGTGAAACGAGAATCGATCTGCGGAATTTCGAAAAACTCCGCGTGGTGGCGATTGGGAAAGCGGCGCATGCGATGGTGGAGGGGCTGGCGCTGGTGCTGACCCCGTTTGTGAGAATAGAGGGCGTGGTATCCGCGCCCACGGCGACGCGAAGGCCATTGGCGGGAATGAAGTATTTCGTTGCGGGGCATCCCGTGCCCAACGCTGAGAGCTGGAAGGCGGCGGAGGCGATACTTGCGCTGCTAAAAAAGTGCGACGAGAAGACGCTGGTGTTCTTTCTACTTTCGGGGGGTGGATCGGCTCTCATGGAATTGCCGCTGGACGCGGCACAGACGCTCGAAGACGTGCAAGGTGTGCATCGAGCGCTCGTTGCCTGCGGCGCGCCAATCGATGCAATCAACACAATCCGGAAACACATCTCCGCCGTGAAGGGCGGGCGGCTCGCGGCGGCAGCGCACAGCGCCACGAAGGTCACACTGGGGGTAAGCGACGTTCCAGTGGGGAAAGAGTCCGCGCTAGCGTCTGGGCCGACAATGCCTGATCCGACCACGGTCGCCGACGCAAGGCGCATCATCGCCGAGCATTCTTTGTACGACAGGTTCCCGCCCACGCTGCGGCGCTGGCTTGACGAAGGGAAGATGCCGGAGACACCGAAAGCTGGTGCCGCAGCATTTCGAAACGCACATTTCTTTCTGCTGCTGGGGATGGATGACTTGTTTCATCCAGCGCATCACGCGGCGGAAGCAAAAGGATTTATCGCCTGCTGCGACAACGCAACCGATGACTGGCCAGTGGAGAGAGCGGCGGAAAGCTTGTTGGAACAATTGGAGGCACTGCGAAAGACCCACGCGGGGCAACGGGTCGCGCTGATTGCGGATGGTGAAGTCAGTTCACCTGTCACCGGAAATGGAATCGGAGGAAGAAATTCGGCGTTTGCGCTGGCATGCGTGGAAAAAATCGCAGGAAAGAAGATCGCAGTCCTCAGTGCAGGCACCGACGGGATCGATGGAAATAGTCCGGGAGCAGGGGCGGTGGCGGACGGAGAGACCTTGACGCGAGCGCGGGCGATGGGACTTGAGCCGGCGGATGCCTTCCGGCGGAGCGACGCGTTCACGTTTTTTTCGAAGCTAGAGGACACGATTGTTACCGGGCCGACTGGCAACAACCTTCGTGATCTGCGGATATTGATCGCCGAACCGTAGCGGTTCATTCGCAAGGAAGATTCAATACAGAGTTCGCTGAGAACAGAGGCTACGGAGAAGAGACGGCGGACGGAAATCCGAGGCTACACAAGTGCGGCAGCCGCTTACTGCTTCGGGGGTGGGAGGCGCTTCTCCATAGACTTGAGCCGCTCGCTCATTTCCTGAAGCAGATGCTCGAGCTTTTCGAGCCGTTGTTCGGTTGTAAACTTTTCACCGCCGGTACTTTCGGCGGACTCTTCGTCGACATCTCCGGAACCGGGGCTGGCGCCTGGTTTTCCATCCACAGGTTTCTTCAGACGCGCGATCTGCCCTTTTATCATCGGCACCATTTCGATGCTGAGGGCGTCGCTCTTCAGCAGAGCTTCAAGCGCGGGAATGGCGGTGGCATCGCCACGTCCACCGAGCGCATAAATCGAAGCCATGCGAGCGGGAAAGTGCGGCTCTGTGAGATAAGCAGCAATCTGTTTCGTGATGTCCTGGTTGTCCTTTTGCAGCTTTGCGAGGCTGTTGATGGCCGCCCTGCGCGAATCGATGGGCTTGCCAGGCGCAGACCACTGCAATAGAAGCGGAACGGCCTTATCGTCCCCCAGCGAACCAAGCGAGCGAAGAGCGGCGTTGCGGAGGAAGCCGTCCGGCGAATCGGCGGCGGCCGCGGCGTCGAGCGTCGCGAAGGTATCGGGCGTCTTAAGGCGGCCAAGGGCTTGCAATGCAGCGGCTCGGGCGCGATAGGAATCATCCTGTTTGGCAACGGAATTGATCTTCGCCACAACGGCAGCGTCGTCTTTGAAATTGCCGAGCGCGTTGACCACGTGTTCGCGTACCCATGGCGCATCGTGTGAATCCAGCGCCGCAAGGAGCAGCTTGGAGGCGGAAGCGCCGCTCAACTGGCCGAGGGTGTCACCGGCGGTGGCGCGAACTCCCCACGCTCTATCGTTGCGCAGCGCCTCCCCGAGCGCGGCAACGACTTCCTCGTCGTTCTTCATCTTGCCAAGCGCGACAACCGCGTCGGCACGATCGGCGAGATCCGCGGCGTTTTTCAATTGATAGAGCCACTCCTTCTTTTCTTTGTGGAATTCAGCCGACTTGAGAACGTGACCGCCCTTGTCGAAGAGAACCATCATTGGAGCAGACTCCGCGGGCAAGGTAAGAGTCTGCTTGTCCTTCGCAACGGTGACGTTGTAGAGCTTGGGTCCGGTCGTCGTAGTGATTTCGACATCAACGGGGACGCGGAATGTGCCCACTCGGCCCTCGACCTTTTGGGACTGCTTGACGGTGAGCATCACTTGGTGCTTTTCCTTGTCGTAGGCGTAGCTCAAGTCGAACTTCGGCGCGCCCGCTCCGTACACCCACTGGCTGAAGAATTGGTCGACGTTAGTGTGCGTAGCTTCCTCA